>Ga0126307_10000629_pt1 | contig 22839 bp, 19 predicted proteins | sample Plot28_FD_89955 | JGI IMG/M metagenome (GOLD analysis project Ga0126307, IMG submission 89955) | Serpentine soil microbial communities from UC McLaughlin Reserve, CA, USA - Plot28 | ecosystem: Environmental > Terrestrial > Soil > Grasslands | place: USA: UC McLaughlin Reserve, Lake County... | reverse complement strand
CTTCCGGTTCGCGCGCCCGGTCCGCTGGCTGTGCGCGAAGCTCGACGCGGAGACGATCGACGTCGAGCTGGAGGGGCTTGCGTCCGGTGGGGTCTCATTCGCGCATCGGTTCGAGAGCCCGGGCGAGGTGGAGATTCCGGACGCGCGGTCGTATCTGGACGCACTGCGTGCGCGCGGCGCGGAACCCGACCGTGCGCGCCGGCTGCTCAGCATCACGCAGGGACTCGACGAGCTCGGCCAATGGAGCGACGCGGGAGGTGTGCTGAACGAGGTCGTCTATCTCGTCGAGGCGCCGCGCGTGCAGGAGGGCGAATTCTCGGAGCGCTTCCTCGCGCTGCCCGAACGCGTCGTGACGACGACGATGCAGTCGCACCAGCGCTACTTCCCGCTCGGTGGCAACCGATTCGCGTTCGTCGCGAACGCGGGTGATCCAGCCGTCGTCCGCGCGGGGAACGAGCGCGTGCTCGAGAGCCGGCTCGGCGACGCGAGCTTCACGTTCGAGCGTGACCTCGCCGTCGGGATCGACGAGCTTGCGAAGCGGACGGAGCGGATCACGTTCTTCGCGGGAGCGGGCTCGTACGCGGACAAGGCCGTCCGTGTGGAAGGTCTCGTGCGCAAGCTGGGCGGGGGCGACGCGACGGCGGAGGCGGCGCGGCTGGCGAAGGCCGATCAGGCCGCCGAGCTCGTACGCGAGTTTCCCGAGCTCGAGGGGCACATCGGCGCCGAGTACGCGCGGCATGCGGGATATCCGGAGGCCGTCACTGTCGCGATCGACGAGCAGTACCTGCCCGATTCCGCGCGCGGCCCGCTTCCGCAGACCGAGGCGGGGCGGACGCTCGCCGCCGCCGACCGTATCGACACGCTCAACATCTCGTTCGAGCTCGGCCAGAAGCCGACGGGCTCACGCGACCCTTTCGGCCTGCGCCGTGCGGCGATCGGCCTTTGCCGGCTCGCGACGGAAGGCGGGCTCGAGATCCCGCTCACGCTTCTGCGCGAGGACGTCGCGGAGTTCGTGGAAGAGCGGTTCGAGAGCCTTCTGAACGTCCCCGTCGAGTTCGTTCGCGCCGCGCGCGGGGCCGACGTGCGCAACCTCGGACGTGTCGCGGAGCTTGCGGAGACGCTTGCGCGGCTCGACCGCGAGCGGCTCGAGCGAGTCCACACGGTCTTCACGCGCGCGCAGAACATCATCGCGAAGAGCGAAGGCGACGGTGCGCTCCGCGCGGAGCTCTTCAGCGAGCCGGCCGAGCGCGACGTGGCGCGGACGCTCACCGAGGTGACGTCCGAGCTGGCGAGCGTGGACGCGGTCGACGCGCAGGTCGCGGCGGCCGAGCGCCTCGCGGAGCCGCTCGAGCAGTTCTTCCAGGACGTGCTCGTGATGGCCGAGGATCGAGACGTCCGGGCGAACCGGCTCCGGCTGCTCCGCGAGGTGCGGGACACGCTGCAGGGCTCGCTCGGGGACCTCTCGCAGATCCCGCTCTGAGCGGGTCGCTGCTGGGGCACCCCAACCCACCACCCAGCTGCAATCCTATCTGTGAATGTTGGCCGTAATGGCAACAATTGCGTGTCGATTCGCATCGGCGCGGGCGACCGAAACGCCGTCGCCGCCACCCGCGCGACCGGCCGGGGCACAACCCGAGGCATACGATCCAGAGGTGTCCGCTGCACCGCGAGATGACCAGAGTCGCCAGATGAGCGTCGTCGAGCTTCACGTCGTCTCCGACTCGACGGGCGAGACCGCGGCGAGGCTCGTCCACGCGCTCGAGGCGCAGTTCCCCGACACGCAGTTCGACGTCGTCCGCCATCCGCGCGTCGAGACGGTGTCCGACCTCGCGCTCGCCGTCTCGCGCACGAAAGGCCGCGCCGCGGTCGTCGTCTACACGCTCGTCGACTCGCAGCTCCGCGACGAGATGCGCCGCCTCTGTCGAAGCGCGAAGGTCCACTACTGCGACCTCCTCGGCCACCCGATCGACGCGGTCGCCCGCGTGTCCGGCCGTGCGGCGAAGATGGAGTCGGGCCGCCAGCAGCCGCTGGACTCGCAGTACTTCAAGCGCATCGAGGCGATCGAGTTCGCGGTCAAGTTCGACGACGGCGTCGGCTCCGGGCTCGAGGATGCGGACGTCGTCCTCGTCGGCGTCTCGCGTACCTCGAAGACGCCGCTGTCGATGTACCTCGGGTATCTCGGCTACAAGACCGCGAACGTGCCAATCGTGCGTGGAATCGAGCCGCCGGACGAGCTCTGGGAGATCGACCGCACGAAAGTCGTCGGCCTGACGATCGACGCGACGCGGCTGTCCGAGATCCGCCAGGCGCGGGCGCGGCACATGCGCATGTCGCAGCGCGCGTATTCGGAGCTGGTCGGGATCTATGAGGAGCTTGCGGAGGCCGAGACGGTGCATCGTCGCCTCGGCTGCCCCGTCGTCGATGTGTCGGAGCTCTCGATCGAGGAAACGGCGCAGCGCGTGCTTCGTCTCGTCGAACGGCGTCGGGCGCACGCGTCGTGAGCACGAAGCCGCCCGTGCCGCGGTGGCGGTGGGCGGTGTGGCTCGTCGTCCTCGGTCCCGCGCTCGTCGTCTTCTACGTCCTGCTCACGCCGGTCTGGGTCGGCATCCGCATGACGCGCTGGCTTTCGGCGCGGCGCGAAGTCGCGATCCCGCGGTCCTGACGCTCCCGGCGTCGGCAACCGCAGCGACCGCGCTGTGGGAAGATTGCCCGCCCATGGCTTCGAATCACTACGTGTATGACTTCGACGAGCCCGTTGAGCGCGGGCGCGAAGTCCTCGGCGGCAAGGGCGCAGGCCTCGCAGAGATGACGCAGCTAGGCGTGCCGGTTCCTGCCGGCTTCACGATCGCGACCGACGCATGTCGGGCGTACCTCGAAAGCGGCGAGCTGCCGGCGGGCCTGGCTGATGAGATCGACGACCACATCGCAGCCCTCGAGCGCAGGGCCGGGAAGCGATTCGGCGACGGCAACGATCCGTTGCTCGTGTCCGTCCGCTCGGGCGCGGCGGTCTCGATGCCGGGGATGATGGACACGATCCTCAACCTCGGTCTGAACGGCGAAGCGGTCGCGGGGCTCGCGGCGACGACCGGGAACCCGCGCTTCGCGTACGACTCGTACCGACGGCTCGTCCAGATGTTCGGCGAGGTCGTCGACGGGATCGACGGGCAGCGGTTCGAGCAGCGGTTGGGGGACGCCAAGCGCGAGAAAGGCGTTCGGCAGGACACCGACCTCGACGGCGAGGATCTGCGACGGCTCGCGCGCGACTTCGAGCAGATCTACCGTGACGAGACGGGCAATGACTTTCCGCGCGACGCGCGGGCGCAGCTGATGCGCGCCGTGCGTGCGGTCTTCGAATCGTGGAACACTCCGCGCGCGCAGGTGTATCGCGGCGCGCACAGGATCCCGGACGACCTCGGCACGGCGGTCAACGTCGTGCAGATGGTCTTCGGCAACAAGGGCGAGTCGTCAGGGACGGGCGTGTGCTTCACGCGCGACCCCGCGACCGGCGAGCAGGGCCTCTACGGCGAGTTCCTGGCGAACGCGCAGGGCGAGGACGTCGTCGCCGGCATCCGTACGCCCGAACCGCTCGCTGCGATGCAGGAACGCCACGCCGAGGCGTTCGCCGAACTCGTGGAGACGATCGCGAGGCTCGAGCGCCACTACCGCGACGTCCAGGACATCGAGTTCACCGTCGAGGAGGGGCGGCTGTACCTCCTGCAGACGCGCTCGGCCAAGCGCACGGCCGCGGCCGCGCTGAAGTCGGCCGTCTCGATGGTGGACGAAGGTCTCATCACACGCGAGGAAGCGATCGCGCGGATCGATCCGGCACAGCTCGACCAGCTCCTGCACCCGACGATCGATCCGGACGCGAACGTCGCGCCTGCCGCCAAGGGCCTCAACGCGTCCCCGGGAGCCGCCTCCGGCCGCGTCGCCTTCGACGCGGACAGCGCCGAGGAGCGCGCGAATGCGGGGGAGGACGTGATCCTCGTGCGCTGGGAGACGACGCCCGACGACATCCACGGGATGATCGCCGCGCAGGGAATCGTGACCGTGCACGGCGGAATGACGTCGCACGCGGCCGTCGTCGCGCGCGGAATGGGGAAACCGTGCGTCGCGGGCGTGGACGGCATCGCGATCGACGCGCGCGCGCGCACCGTGACGATCGGCGGCACCTCGCTCACCGAGAGCGACACGATCACGATCGACGGCGGGACCGGCCGTGTCTTCCTCGGCGCGGTGAAGCTCGTCGCGGCCCGGATCAACGAGGACTTCGAGACGGTTCTCGCGTGGGCGGACGACGTTCGCCGGCTCGCCGTGCGCGCGAACGCCGATACGCCCGACGATGCGGCGAAGGCACGCGAGTTCGGCGCCGAGGGGATCGGCCTCTGCCGCACCGAGCACATGTTCTTCGGCGAGGAGCGGCTTCCCGTCGTTCAGCGGATGATCCTCGCCGACGACGAGACAGGACGGCGGGCGGCGCTCGACGACCTGCTGCCGATTCAGCAGTCGGACTTCGAGGGGATCTTCGAGGCGATGTCAGGGCTGCCGGTGACGATCCGGCTGCTCGACCCGCCGCTGCACGAGTTCCTGCCCGACGAGGAGCAGGCGCGTGACGACAAGATGCTGCGTCGCATCCGCGAGCTCCACGAGGCGAACCCGATGCTCGGCACGCGCGGCTGCAGGCTCGGGTTGATGTTCCCCGAGATCTACGAGATGCAGGTGCGCGCGGTCGTGCGCGCCGCGCTCGCCGTGCGCGGGCGCACGGGCGAGGCGCCGCTCGTCGAGATCATGCACCCGCTCGTCGGCTTCGAGCAGGAGCTGCGCCGCCTGCGCGAGCTCACCGACCGTGTCGCGGACGAGGAGGGCGACGTCGAGTACCTGTGCGGGACGATGATCGAGCTGCCGCGGGCGTGCATTCGCGCCGACGAGATCGCCGAGCACGCCGACTTCTTCTCGTTCGGCACGAACGACCTGACGCAGACGGCGCTCGGCTTCTCGCGCGACGATGCTGAGGGCAAGTTCCTGACGCACTACCTCGAGACCGACGTCCTGGCGCGCAATCCGTTCGAGACGCTCGACCTCGACGGCGTCGGTGACTTGATGCGGATCGCCGTCGAGCGCGGGCGCTCGGTGAAGGACGACCTGAAGATCGGGATCTGCGGCGAGCACGGCGGCGAGCCGCGCAGCGTCGCGTTCTGCCACGACCTCGGCCTCGACTACGTCTCCTGCTCGCCTTTCCGCGTCCCGCTTGCGCGGTTGGCTGCCGCGCAGGCCGCGCTCGCCGAGTCCGGCGCGGCGCAGTACGTCGCCGCCGGAGGTTAAGCGGAGCCCTTCTCAGCGCCGCACGAGGATCTCGTCGACCGGCTTGCGGACGATGTCCGGCACGGGCGAGTCCTCCGCCGGATACCCCACGGGGATGAGGATGAACGGGCGCTCGTTCGCGGGGCGCTCGAGGATCTCGGTCAGGAATCCCATCGGCGACGGCGAGTGCGTGAGGGCGTAGAGGCCCGACATGTGGAGGGCCGCGAGGAGGAAGCCGACTGCGATGCCGACCGACTCCTTGACGAAGTAGTGCTTGCCCTTGCTGCCGTCGTCGTCGAGGCGATAGACGCGCTCGAACACGACGATGACGTACGGCGCGTCGGTGATGTGCGGCTTGACGGCGTCGGTGCCGATCGGCTTGATCGCGCCCTTGTACTCCGGCGGCGCCCGCCGCTCGTAGAACGCCCGCTCCTCGGCCTCGGCCGCCTCCCGGATGAGCCGCTTCGTCTCGGCGTCGGATACGACGACGAACGTCCACGGCTGCTGATTCGCACCGGAGGGCGCGGTGCCGGCGACCTCGATCGCGTTCCGGAGCAGTTCGTACGGCACCGGCTCCGGCGAGAAGAAGCGGACCGAGCGGCGCGTTCGCATGCGCTCGAGGAACTCGGCCGACCGTTCGAGCGCGTGCTCGGCCTCGAGCCGCTCCCAGCGGAGCGCGAGCGGTCGGTACTCGCTCACGCGTAGCCACGCACCTTCCAGTACGCGAGCGCGACGCTGATGATGCCGACCATCGCGACTCCAGCCATCCCGACGAGCCCCGCGCGTCCGTAGGCGAGATGACCACGGCCGAACCGCGCGAGCGCGAACGTTGCCGCAATCCCGCCGGCGAGCCCGCCGAGGTGGCCGCCGATCGAGATTCCCGGAATCGAGAACGTGAACAGGAGGTTGACCGCGATCAGCATCAGCGCCTGGCCTGCGAGCTGCCCGGTCTCGGAATACTCGATCACCAGCAGCGCGCCGAGAATCCCGAAGATCGCGCCCGAGGCGCCCACGGTCGGCTCGGCCGGCGTCACGAGCAGGGCGCCTGCCGACCCCGCGAGACCGGAGACCAGGTAGACGGCGAGGTAACGCGCATGGCCGAGATACGACTCGACCGCGCTGCCGAGCCAGTAGACGGCGAGCATGTTCAGCCCGAGGTGCAGCAGGTTCCCGTGCAGGAACGCCGACGTGATCAGACGCCACCACTCGCCGTCGGCGACCGCGGGACCGAAGAGGAGACCGCGGAAGAAGACGTCGCCGCCAGGAGCGTTGATCCCGGCGCCCTGCGCAACCGTGACCAGGTACACGATCACGTTCGCGGCCACGATCGCCCACGTGACGTACGGCGCGCCCGCCGTTCGCGGCATGCGCATGCGGACGCGCTTCGCCGCTGTTCCGGCCTCTCCGGCGAACGCGTGGTCCGGACAACGCGGCCCGACGGGGGTCATGCGGAGGCAGTCGGTGCAGATCGGACGCTCGCACACGGTGCACGAGAGCCCGGTCTCGCGGTCCGGGTGGCGGTAGCAGAAGGCCACGCGCATCTAGCGTAACCGCGTGCGTGCGCGCGTCGCGTTCACCCGCAAGAAGAGACGTTGCGGCGCTGCTCTATCGGGTCGCGGAGCGGCGATCCGTACGTTCTCATAACGGAACTTCGGGCATCATGTCCGACTTCGCACCGCCCCATGGTTCGCCTAGCCCTCGCAACCGTTCTCGCGTGCGCCGCCGTCGCGGCCCTCGCACAGCCTGACGCGAATGCCGCGTCTGGGGTCCGCTTCGGGATCCAGGACGACGCGTGGCTCACGTCAGGCCCCGGGTCGCTCGAGTCGCGGCTGGACACACTCGACCGGATGGGCGTCAAGCTCGTGCGCTACGCGCTGCAGTGGAACCAGATCGCAACCCGGCGCCCCGAGCAACCGCGCTGGTCAGGCGATCCGGCCTACCAGTGGGGCGCGTCCGACGCGGTCCTCAAGGGCCTGCGCGCGCACGGGATCGCTGCCGTCGTCGACCTGCGCTACGCGCCCGAATGGGCAAACGGCGGCAAGAAGTTCAACTACTTCCCCGAGAACGGCGCCGACTTCGGCAACTTCGCTGCGGCCGCGCACAACCGCTTCCCGTGGGTCCGCGACTGGCTGATCTGGAACGAGCCGAACAAGGCGGGTTTCGCGCAGCCCGTCTCGCCGGCCGCGTACGTCCAGCGCGTGCTCAACCCGGCCTATTCCGCTCTCCACGCGGCGAATCGCAACGTCCGTGTCGCGGGCGGCGTCACCGGGCCGCGCGCAGGGAGCGGCGGGATGTCGCCGATCGCGTACCTGCGCGGGATGAAGGCCGCGGGCGCCCGCCTCGACGTCTACGCGCACCACCCGTACCCCGAGAAGCCGAAGACAGAGACGCCTTCGTCGGGCGGCTGTGCCAGCTGCTCGTCGATCACGATGGCGACGATCGAGAAGCTGCTCCGCGAGGTGCAGCGCGCATGGCCGGGGAAGCACATCTGGCTGACGGAGTACGCGTACCAGGTGAACCCGCCCGACCCGTTGCTCGGGGTCTCGGCCGCGAAGCAGGCGCAGTACATCGGCGAGTCGTCGCTGCGCGTCTACCGCTTGCCCCGCGTCGACATGCTCATCCACTTCCTGGTGCGCGATGACCGGCTCGCTGCAGGCTGGCAGAGCGGCGTCTACACCGTCAACGGGAAGAAGCGCGTCTCGTACGATTCGTTCCGGCTCCCGCTCGCGCAGATGTCGCGGCGCGGGTCGACGGCGTCGCTCTGGGGCCAGGTCCGGCCGCGGTCGGGTCGCCGGACGTATCAGCTGCAGGTGTTTCGCGGGCGGTGGCGGCCGCTCGGCGGCGTCGCAAAGACGGACGCGAACGGCGTGTTCAAACGCAGTGTCAAGCTCGGCAAGGGCACAAAGGTCCGGCTCTACTCGCCGCGCGATCGCGCGTACAGCCCGGCGCTCGTGCTCCGCTAGTAGCGCTGCTAGTGGATCTGGATGTTGCCGGTCGTGAGGACGCCCGACCGGCTGTAGCCCGTCGCGGTCGTGATCGAGAACTTGTCGCTGCCTCGCCCGGACTCGGAAAGGTCGTCCACGTCGATCGTGTACGTCGTGACGACGCCGTTGTCGCTCGCCTCGCCGCTGAACGTCGCGTGGTTCCCCACGACGACGAGCGACGTCACGGTGCGGCAGAGGATTTGGCGCTTCTTCTCGACGACGTTGCACGTTCCGTCGACGCCGTTCGTGCCGGCGTTCGCCTCGAGGCCGAACGTGACGCTCTTCAGGATCTGGCCGCCGCCCGTGACGTGCCCGCTCGAGTACTCGTAGGCGCTCGCAGCCGCACCTGGTGCGGGGAGCTGCGCCGCGCCGAACACGCCGAGCGCGGTCAGAAGGCTCCAGGAGTAGGCCGCGCAGGCGACGCCCACAGCCGCCAGGCCCTTCCGACTCCGCAGTAGACCAAACCCTTTCACGCCGCAGCCGAAAGTTAACGCGGGCGGGCCCGAATGTCCAGCCTCGGCGCAAACGGGTTCAGCGCCCGGACTCGCACCGCCGCGTGGGCACGCTCGCTGCCCGACGTGAGACGCGCGAGCTGGTACCAGCCCGTCCAGTCGTTCGGGTCGCGCCTGACGGCGCGGCGGCTGCTGCGCCGCGCGCCGCGGAGGTCGCCGAGAGCGCGTTCCGCGTCGGAACGAAGCCGCCACGCCTGCGCGGTCCACGGCGCCCAGCGTGCGGCTCTGGCGGCGTTCGAGACCGTCTCGTCGTGCCTGCCCGCGCGCAGCGCCGCGTCGCTTGCCGCGACGGCGTCGTTCCCCTGCTGCACGCCGACGCCTGTGAGCGCGATCACCGCGGCAACGCCGGCGAACGCCGTCCGCCCCCGCGATCCGAGCACGTGCTCGACGTCGCCGGAGCCGGCGAGCGCCGCGGCGCACGCGAGCGCGGCAAGCGTCACCGTCGGAAGCTCCCAATCCCAGTCGGCGGCGGCGTGCGCGAGAAACGCCACGTACGCGCCGGTCAGCGCAGCGACGAACGGGCGCCGTCTCGCGGTCCTCAGCGCCAGGAACGGCGCCGCGAGCGCGGCCGCCAGGATCGCGAGACCGAGCGGGCCGAGCTCGGCGAGCGTCTCGACGTAGAGGCCGTGCGCGTCGCGGGCGCCGACGCCGACGCTGCGCTCTCTCGTCCAGTAGAGGTCGTACGTCCCGGCTCCAGCGCCGAGCGCCGGGTGGTCGGCGTACTCGTCGATCGCCACGCGCCAGTACGCGGAGCGGTTCTGCCCGGAGAAGCTGAGGAGCCGCGCGCGCAGCCCGTGCTCGCCGAACTGCTGCGGCGTGCGGAAGGCGTCGTACGCTCGCCCTGCCGACGCGATTCCGGCGACGATCGCGACGACAGCGGCCGCGGCGACCGCCGCGACCAGCAACCGCCGGCGCGGGCGGTGCAGGCGCGGCAGCCGCGGGACGACGGCGTCGATCGCGAGCGGTGCCGCGGCCGCAACCAGGGCAAGGGCGGCGAGGGCGAGCGCGAGCGTGTGTCCCTGGGACGCGGCGGCCGCGAGCGAGGACGGTGCGCCCGTCAGCTCATCCGCGGTTGCGAAGAGCGCGACTCCGGCGACGCCCGGAACAAGGACGGCCACCGTCGAGATCGCGAACCGTCCGCGAGCGGGGTGGAGCGCGAGCGCGACGAGGATGCCTGCGGCCAGCGCAAGCCACCCGCCTCGGCTCAGGGTGGCGAAGAGCGTGGCCAGCAGCACCACGACGGCGGCTGCCGCTGCCGAGCGGACGGCCCGGCGCCGTACATCTGCGACGACACCGAGCGCGAGAACGGCGCCGATCGCCGCGACGAGGCCGAGCCCGTTCCAGTAGCCGATCGGGCGCGCCAGGCGGAACGCGGTGTCGGCGTCGAGGCCGTAGCGGCCGGGAACGAGCCGCGTGACGAGCCCCGCCCCGCAGACGGCGACCACGGCCGCGAGCGTTCCGGCGACGATCGCGCCGCGGCTGCGCGGGAGCACGATGACGGCGCCGACGGTCGCGAGGTACAGGAGGTCGCGCTCGACCTCGGCGATCGTCCGGGGAACGCTGTCGGTCCAGAGCAGCGACGCCGCCGTCCAGGCGACGACCGCCGCCAACAGCACCAGGAACGCGAGCGAGGCGCGGGTGACGCAGACCTCGCCTCGGACGACGAGCGCGGCCAGCGCGAGCGCCGCCGGACCGGCGATCGCCCAGCCCCAGGTGGTGGGGAGGTAGCCGCCGCCGGCAGCGCCCGTCGCAGCGATCGCGACGCCGACGACGAGGCCGGACAGCGCACGAGCGCCGAGCCCGTTCCAGGACATCGACGCGAACTCTCGCGCTCGCCCGCGAGCGAAGTCGAGTTGTACGGGGCCGGCTTCCGCGCAGGCCGCCTCGGCGGCCGCCAGATCGGAGCCGGCCCGGCTGGCAGAGTCGTCGCTAGCGACGCCTTACGGCAGCGTCTTGCACGCCTCGTTCGCAGCCTTCTGCTGCGCGTGGAACGTCTCGCGCGCCGTCTTTTTCTGCGCGTGGAACGCCTTGTGCGCGGCCTTCTGCTCCGCGTGGAACGCCTTCGCCGCGGCCTTCTGCTGCGCGTGGAACGCCTGGTTCTGCGCCTTCAGCTGCGCGTTCATCGCCGTCAGCTGAGCCTCGGTCGCGTTCTGGCTCTTCAGCGCGGTCCGAGCCGCCGTCTGCTGCGTGTGGAACGCCTTCGCCGCAGCCTTCTGCTGCGTCTTGAACACCGTGTTCTGCGCCTTCAGCTGCGTATGAAAGGCCTTGTTGTCGGCCTTCTGCTTCTCGTTGAACGTCGTGTTCTGCTCCTTGAGCGCCACCAGACATGCCTTCGCAGCCGGTGAGGGCTTCTTCGCCGGTGACGCCGTCGCCGGGATGGCGACGAGCAACGCCAGCACGGCGACGCTGAGCAGCAACGTGAGCTTCCGCATGATTCCTCCTGACCCCGATTTCCAACGGTTCATTAGCCTCACCGTAGTCGCCAAATCCCGGGTAGTCCAGGCAAAGCGCGAAAGCTTGACGGTTTCCTTGCATGCGAACGTGTGTTCTGGTAGAACATACGTTCCCGTGATCGCCTGCATCGTGATCCCCGGCTTCGAGTTGCGCGCCGCGCTCCGGCTTCGTCCGGCGCTCGCGCTGGAGCCGGCGGCGCTGGCACCGGAGGAAGGGACCGAGCCGCGGCTCGGCCCCGTCACGGCCGCCGCGGAGGCCGCGGGCGTGCGTCCGGCGATGCGGCTGGGCGAGGCGCTCGCGCTCTGCCCGTCGCTCGTTCTGGTCGACCCCGACCCTTCGACGGCGGAGCGGGAGTGGGAGGGCGTCCTGCGCCGGCTCGAGGACGTCGGCGTCGCCGTCTCGGGCGCCGAGCCCGGCGTCGTCTACTTCGAGACCCGCGGCGTCGAGCGGCTGTACGGAGGCGTGGAGGCGGCGCTCAAGAAGGCAGTCGGCGCCGTCGGCTCCTCGTGGGACGCGCGCGCGGGAGCCGCGGGACGCCGGTTCGCGGCGCTCGCGGCGGCGAACGTCGCGCGGCCGGGGCAGATCCTCGTCGTCTCCGACGAGCACGCGCGCAACTTCCTCGCACCGCTGCCGCTCGACCTCCTGCCGCTCGACGAGTCGCGGCAGCAGGAGTTGCGCGAGCTCGGCGTGCGCAAGCTTGGAGAGCTTGCCGGGCTTCCGGGTGGCGCCGTCGCCGAACGATTGGGGCCGGACGGCCGGCGCGCCTGGAGCCTGGCGAGGGGCGGCGACCGGCGACGCATCCGCGGCCGCCGTCCGCCGGCGGAGCTCGTCGAGTCGCTCGAGTTCCCCGAGGCCGTCGCGAACGAGCTCACGCTTCGGCGCGCGTTCACGGTGCTGCTCGACCGCCTGCTCGAGCGACCCGACCGTGACAACCGTTTCGTGCGCAAGGCTGCCGTCGCCGCGCGGCTGGTCGGCGGCGGCTCCTGGCGCCGCACCGTGACGCTGCGGAATCCAACGGCCGAGCGCGACCGGCTACGCGCGGCCGTCGGCCCGAAGCTCATGGAGCTGCCTGCGCCCGTTATCGAGCTGCGGCTGGAGCTCGTCGAGCTGAGCGATTCGCGCGGGCAGCAGCTCGAGCTCGTCCGCACAGCGCGAGCCGAGACCGGCGTTCGTCTGCAGGAGGGGCTCCGCCAGGTGCGCGCCAGCACCGGCTCGGGCTCCGTTTGCACCGTCGTGGAGGTTGCACCGTGGTCGCGGATTCCGGAAGCTCGCGCGCTCTTCGTACCTCGCGACGACTGAACGAGCCGCGACCCGCGCTCGTCGTCGCGACGGGTGCGGGCGTGCCGCGGTTCGTCAACCGTCAGTCGGTCGCGCTTCTGCGCGAGGAGTGGCGCGTCGTCGACCGCTGGTGGACGGAGGAGCCGATCGCGCGCCGCTACTTCGACCTCGTGCTCGACTCCGGCCAGAACGTCGTCGTCTTCCGCGACGAGGAGCGGTCGTGCTGGTTCACGCAACGTGCGTGAAGACTCAGACCTCGTAGACGTCGTAGCGTGCGTGCGTCGCCTCGTCGAGCTCGCGTTCGCGCTCCATGATGTGGAGGTACTCGTGGAAGCCACAGCTCGGCGCATGGACGTTGATCAGCCGGGCGCGGCCGGGGCCGGCGTTCGCGAACGAGTGCACGACGCCGGGCGGTGCGGAGACGAACGTCCCCGGCGCGCCGCGCACCGTCTCGTCGCCGACACGGAGCTCCGGCTCACCCTCGACGACGAAGAACGAGTCGGCGTGCCGCCGGTGGACGTGCGCCTGCGGCCCCTCGAATCCGGGCTGGAGCTCGAACTCGACGAGCGTGAGCTCGTCGCGGGCGATCTTGATCGTCGCCGTGCGCGTCCCGCTCTCGAGCTGGTCGCCTTCGCCGGGTGCGACCACGCGAACGCCCGGCGGCGCGTCGGCCGACGCGTCGAACGAGTCGTAGCGCGTCTGGTCGTACCCCGGACGATGCCGCGCGCGCAGCGACTCTGCGAAGCCCATGTTCGGCGTGTGGAGGTTGAGGAACCGCACATCCGTGTCGTCGTCGTGGTTGAAGCCGTGGATCACCTTCGGCGGCACCACGACTGCGGAGCCCGCGGGCGCCGCGACCGGCTCGTCCGCGGTGAGAAAGACGAGCTCGCCCTCGAGCACGAAGAACGCGTCCGCGTGCTGCTTGTGGATGTGCGGCGCGGCGCCGTTTCGGCGGCCGCCGTACCACGTGAGCGTGAAGCTGAGCTGCTCGAGGTCGGCGAGGATCTTCAACGACACGTCGTCGCCCGTCGCGACCTCCTCACCCTCGCCCGCCCGTAGGACGATCCGGTGTCGTACGTCGAGCTCCACGCGCACTCAGCCTATTCGTTCCTCGACGGCGCGTCGCTCCCCGAGGAGCTCGTCGTACGGGCGGCGGAGCTCGGCTACACCGCGCTGGCGCTCACCGACCACGACGGCGTCTACGGCTCGCTCGAGTTCGCGCATGCGGCGAAGGCCTTCGGCATGCGCGCGATCACCGGCGCGGAGGTGACGCTCTCGGACGGCTCGCACGTCACGCTGCTCGCGCAGTCGGCAGCGGGGTACGCGAACCTGTGCCGGCTGCTGACGGAGGCCCATGCCGGCACCCGGCTCGCGGGCCGCGAGGACGAGCTGCTGCCGCCGTCCCTGGAGCAGCACCGCCTCGAGGAGCTGAACGAAGGGCTCGTCTGCCTCTCCGGCTGCGCGCACTCCGGCCTCGCGGTCCGCGACGCCAATTCGGCCGCGCGGCTCGCGCGTGCGTTCGGCCCTGACCGGTTCTACGTCGAGCTCCAGCGACCGTACGAGCGCGGTGATGCGCGGCGCAACGCGGCGCTGCGGGAGCTCGCGGAGACGCTCGGACTCCAGACGGTCGCGACAGGCGATACGCACGCGCACGTCCCGGCGCGGACTGCCCTCCAGGACGCGCTCGTCGCGATCCGGAACCGTTCCTCGCTCGACGGCTGCGAGCGCGAGCGGCGCGGCAACCACGAGTCGTTCCTCGTCGCGCCGGCGGCGATGGAGGAGCGGTTCCCCAACGATCGCGACGCCGTCCGCAGAACCGTCGAGGTCGCGGAGCGGCTCGAGTTCGACCTGACCGAAGAGCTCGGCTATCGCTACCCCGACTTCTCCGACGGTGCAGAGCCGGCGATCGTGCAGCTTCGGGGCGTTTGCGACCGCGCCTTCGACGAGCGCTACGCGTCGGCGAACGGGCACAAGCGCAACGCGCGCGCGCGACTCGACGAGGAGCTGGCGCTGATCGGCGAGCTGGGCCTGGCCGGGTTCTTCCTGCTGCACTGGGAGGTGCTCGAGCTCGCCCGCGTGTGCGCGCGGGAGGTGCGCGGCGATTCCTTCGCGCGCAACGTGCTGCCGCCGGGCCGCGGCCGTGGTTCGTCCGTCGGCTCGATCGTCTGCTACCTCACGGGCCTCTCGCACGTCGACCCGGTTGCGGCCGAGCTCTCGCTCGGGCGCTTCCTCAATCACGAGCTGGAGGCGATGCCGGACATCGACCTCGATTTTCCTCGGGATATTCGCGAAAGGTTGATAGTTCGCGTCACCGAACGCTATGGGCGCGAGCATGCGGCCCTCGTCGCCTCGTTCGCGACGTACCGCTCGCGCGGCGCAATCCGCGACGTCGGCAAGGCGCTCGGTCTGCCGTTCGGCGACCTCGAGCGGCTCGCGCGGATCACGGACGGCTGGAACGCGAAGCGCGTGCGCGACGAGCTCGGGTCGCTTCCGGATGCGGGTGCGAAGCTGTCGTCGCCGCGGTGGCGCGCGTTCGTCGACCTCTGCAGCGAGATTTCCGGGCTGCCGCGCCACATCTCGCAGCACCCGGGCGGGATGGTGATCTCGACGCGGCCGCTGGTCGAGCTCGTGCCGGTGCAACCGTGCGCCATGGCCGGACGCCAGATGGTGCAGTGGGACAAGGACTCGTGCGCCGACGCGGGTTTCCTGAAGATCGACCTGCTCGGGCTCGGGATGCTGAGCGCAGTCGAGCGGTGCGTCGAGCAGGTGGCGCGAACGCGCGGCAACGTCGTCGACCTGTCGCGGATCCCACTCGACGACCCGGGCGTCTACGCAGAGATCCAGGCCGCGGACACGGTCGGCGCGTTCCAGATCGAGTCGCGCGCGCAGATGCAGTCGCTGCTGCAGACACGGCCCGAGAACCTCGACGACCTCACCGTCCAGGTCGCGCTCGTGCGCCCCGGGCCGATCCAGGGCAAGGCGGTGCACCCGTACATCGCCCATCGCCAGCGGCTGCGCGAGGACCCGACGTTCGTGCCGCCCGTCGACCACCCACTGCTGGCGGAGCCGCTGCGGGAAACGCTCGGAGTCGTCGTGTTCCAGGATCAGGTGCTCGAGGTGGCGATGGCGCTCGCGGGCTTCACGGTGGGCGAGGCCGAAGGCCTTCGTCGCGCGATGTCTCGCAAGCGGAGCGAGGCGGCGATCGAGGCGTTCCGCGCGCGCTTCGTCGAGGGCGCGGGCGCGAAGGGCGTCGACGAAGAGGCGGCACACGCGATCTACGACAAGCTCGTCGGCTTCTCCGGCTTCGGCTTCCCGAAGTCGCATGCCGCGGCGTTCGGGCTGCTCGCGTACCAGTCGATGTGGCTGCGCCACCACTACCCGGCCGAGTTCCTGTGCGCGCTCCTCGACGAGCAGCCGATGGGCTTCTATCCGCCGGCCTCGCTCGTGCGCGACGCGCAGCGGCGCGGGGTGGAGGTGCTGCCGCCCGACGCGAACCTCTCACAGGCGAAGGCGCGCGTCGACGCGGGTGCGGTTCGGGTGGGGTTGGAGTACGTCGCATCGATCGCCGAAGACGACGCGAGCGCGCTGGTCGACGAGCGCGAGCGGAACGGCGCCTTCGAAGGCGTCGTCGAGCTCGCGCAGCGGACGCCGCTCTCGCAGGCGCAGCTCGAGGCGCTCGTCGCGAGCGGCGCGTGCGACTCGCTCGGCCCGCGCCGCACGCTGCTGTGGGAGCTCGGGCTCGTGCCGCGCTCCGAGAACGTGCCGGGCTCCGCCGGCGAGGAGCGGCAGCTTGCGCTCCCGCTCGACCCGACCGTCGAGACGCCGCCGCTGCGCGAGCAGACGGCCTGGGAGCGAATGCTCGCCGACTACCGCCTCACGAGCGTCTCCGTCGGCACGCACCCGCTCGCGCTTCTGCGGCCGCACCTCGACGCGGCCGTGCTCTCGAGCGACCGCCTCAAGAGCTGCCGCAACGGGCGCCGCGTCCGCGTGGCGGGGATGACGGTCGCGCGACAGCGGCCGTCAACGGCGAACGGCGTCGTCTTCATGCTGCTCGAGGACGAGCTCGGGCAGATGAACCTGATCGTCCCGCCGCCCGTGTACGAGCGGCACCGCGCCGTCGTGCGAGGCGAGCCGCTGATCCTCGCGCACGGCCGCTTCGAGCGTCGCGACCGCAACATGAACGTGCTCGTCGACAAGCTCGAGTCGCTCGGCCCGCTCGCGCGCGAGATCGCCGAGATCGGCGTCCGCGACTCGCTCCCGCAGGCGCACCACTTCGGACATCGCTAGCCTCGCGACGAGGCGCGGAAGCCGTCCAGCCCCGTGAGCTGGAGCACGGGCGTCGGGCCCCAGTGCTCGCGGTTATCGCCGCCCCGACGGACGTGCACCGGCGCGGATCGCTCTCCCAGCGTCTGCCCCGGCTTGATGGTCGCTCCGTCGATGACGTACCCGGAGATGTCGAGCATGACCGCGCCGACGCGGTCCAGAAGGTCATCCGGAACGTCGTAGACCTCGATTTCCGGACGTCCGAACTTCACGAGCCCGTGCGTGTGAATCCACGAGGAGCCGTCGTCGGTGACCACGTGGACGGTGACGTGCCGGCGAGGGTCGAGCTCGCGTACAGAAGCTCCGACGCGCCACGCTCCGGGGAGGAAGAACCTCTGGGCGTCGACATCGCGCACAACCCCGCTCCCGTCTCGCGCAAGGGCATCGGCGAGCTCGGTGATGAACACGACATCCGCCCCGGTCGAGCGGCCGGACTTCACGAGCTCCAGCTCGACGACGAACTGGGCGTCGTGAAGCCTGCGGAGCCCTTCCTCACCGAGCCCCGCCGCGACGAGCTCGCGTGCCGGCGCGCGTTCGTCCGCCGGCGTGTCGTCGCGAGCCGGCCGGACGTCGACCAGACAACGGTCGAGCGACCTCAGCTGCTTCGGGGCGTCAACCTCCAGAAGCGCGCGGTTCGGCAGCGGCGGCAAATCGGCGACGTGGACCTGGAACCTGCAGCTGGGTCTGACGGCCTTGTGTCGCCGGACGAGCGGCATGGCCGCCTTTCTACCGCGTCGCGCGCACGCACGCGGACGCGCGCCTCCTGCCGTCGATAATGAGCGGCCGTGCGGGAGAACGGGTACGCGCCCATTCGCGACTACGCCGTGATCGGCGACGGACGCACCGCCGCGCTCGTCGCGAAGGACGGGTCGATCGACTGGCTCTGCCTGCCGAATTTCGATTCGCCGAGCGTTTTCGGGCGTATCGTCGACGCGCGGCGTGGCGGCTCGTTCGAGCTCCGCCCGGAAGAGCCGTTCGAGGCCGACCGCGCGTACCGCCGCGACACGAACGTCCTCGAGACGACGTTCCGAACGACCTCGGGATCCGTCCGCGTGACTGACGCGATGCTGCTGACGGGCGACGGCCTCGCGCCCATGCGCGAGGTGGCGCGGAGCATCGAGGGTCTGGCCGGACGCGTGCCGATGTGCTGGCGGGTCGAGCCGCGCTTCGACTTCGGCGGCAAGCGCCCGCGGATCGACCGCCGCGCGGGAGGCGTCTTCGCGACCGCCGGCGGAGACGCACTCGCGATCTCGTCATGGGACGCGGGCGACCCACAACCGAGCGGTGACGCGATCGAGGGGACATTCGTGGCCGACACGGGAACCACAGCGTTGCTCGATCTCGCATCCGCCCACCGCGAGCCCGTCGTGCTGCCGTCGCGGGCCGACGTCGACCGGCGGCTCGAGGACACGAGCCGCTTCTGGGCCGAGTGGGCCGGTCGCATCGACTACGGAGGGCCGTGGCGCGACGCGGTCGTGCGGAGCGCGCTCGCGCTGCGGCTGTGCGTCTTCGCACCGTCGGGAGCAGTCGTCGCGGCCCCGACGACCTCGTTGCCGGAGTGGATCGGCGGCGCGCGGAACTGGGACTACCGCTTCGCCTGGCTGCGCGACGCCGCGTTCACCATCGACGCGTTGCTCCGGCTCGGCTGCCGGCGCGAAGCCTCGGCCTTCTTCTGGTGGTTCATGCACGCGACGCGCATGACGATGCCGCGGCTTCGCAACCTCTACCGCGTGGACGGCCGGCTGGAGGCGACGGAGCGCGACCTCGAGAGGCTCGACGGCTACATGTCGTCCCGCCCGGTGAGGGTCGGAAACGGCGCCGCGGAGCAGGTCCAGCTCGACGTCTACGGCAGCGTCCTCGACTCGATCTGGCGGTACGCCTCGAATGGAGGCGAGATCGACCGGGCGACCGCGAAGGAGATCGGCGAGGTCGCCGACTGCGTCACCGAGCTCTGGCGCGGCGAGGACTCGGGGATCTGGGAACCGCGCAGCCCGCCGCTGCACTACGTCCACTCGAAGGCGATGTGCTGGGTCGCGCTCGACCGCGCGTGCAAGCTCGCGGAGCGCGGCGTGATCGCCGACCACCGGAAGCGGTGGGAGCCGGCCGCAGAAGAGATCCGCGCGTTCGTCGAGGAGCACGGCTACGACGCCGACCGCGGCACCTACGTCCGTGCCGGCGGCCGTGACGACCTCGACGGCGCACTCCTGACGCTCGCGCTCTTCGACTACCACGACCCCGCCGATCCGCGACTCCACGGGACGATCGCCGCGATCGAGCGCGAGCTCTCCGATGGGCCGCTGGTCTACCGGTACCGCGGCGCGGACGGGCTCGACGGCCGCGAGGGCTACTTCCTCGCGTGCTCGTTCTGGCTGGTCGACGCGCTGGCGCGGACGGGGCGCTCGGCCGACGCGAAGCGGAACATGGAGGAGCTCCTGCGGCACGCGAACGAGGTTGGGCTGTACGCCGAGGAGCTGGCACCCGACGGCTCGTTCCTCGGAAACTTCCCGCAGGCGCTCGTCCACCTCGCGCTGATCGGCGCGGCCCTCTGCGTGACGGATCACGAGCGCGGCGCAGGCTGATGTTCTGGGGCGCGCTCGCGGGCGGGCTCGTCGGGACCGTCGTCTTGACGACGAGCCTTCGGCTCGCACAGGAGACGGGCCTGACGCGGATGGACATCCCGCTCCTGCTCGGGACGATCTTCACGCCCGACCGGTCGCGCGCGAGCCTCGTCGGCTACGCGATCCACTTCTTCAACGGCCTCGTGTTCGCGTCGCTCTACGGCCTCGTGTTCGTCGCGGTCGGCTCGGCAGGCTGGCTGCTCGGCGCGGCGCTGGGGCTGGTGCACGCGCTCTTCGCCGGCGGCGCGCTCGTGAACGTCCTGCTCCCCGCGGTGCACCCGCGCATGGGCACGCGGTACAGCGACGCGAGGGAGACGCCGATCCTCGAACCGCCCGGGTTCATGCTCAGGAACTACGGCCGCCATACCGCGATCGTCACCGTCGTGGCGCACGTTCTCTACGGTGCGATCGTCGGCGGCTTCGCCGGCGGGCTCGACCTGGGCTAGCTACACCGTCTGTGCGCGCGCCGCCAGCAGCGCGACCAACGCGTCGATGCAAGACGCTCGCGAGCTGCCGGGCGCCCGCCACGCCGTGAGCGTTCGGGTGCCGACCTCCGGAAGCGAGTGGCGCACGGTCCCGGCGAACGGTCTCGTCGCAACGGTGAAGGACGGCGCGAGCGCAACGCCGAGCCCCGCCGCAACGAGCTGTTCCGCAAGCCTGTAGTCGCTCACCGTGGACTCGATTCGCCGCTCGAAACCGGCCCGTCGGCACGCCTGGAGCAGGGTCTGTAGGCAGTACTCCGAATCCGGGCCGATCCACGGAACGCCTGCAAGCGACGAGAGCCGCGACGGCGCGGGCATGCCGGCCGCCGCGATGATCACGAGCGGGTCCTCGCCGACGGCCGCCTGCACGAACCCGTCCGGGATAGGGAGCGGGCTGAGGCTGTACGAGTAGGTCACGGCAACGTCGAGCTCCCCGCGGCGGAGGAGCTCGAACGCCGGCCCGGGCTCGAGCTGGTGAACCTTCAGCGCGACGTGCGGATGACTCGTGGCGAACGGTTCGAGCGCGCCCGCCAGGAGCCGTCTGGCCGCGCTCTCGAAGATCCCGACGCTGAGCCCGCGCCGATCCGCGCCGCGCGACGTCGCGAGGTCGGCCTGCGCGTGCTCGAGAAGGTCGCGCAACGAGGCCGCCCGCGCGACAAGACGCTGTCCGGCGTCCGTGAAGCGAATCGAGCGCGGAGACCGTTCGAGCAGTTGCGCGCCGCACTCCCGCTCGAGCGCCGCGATCTGCTGGGAGACGGCCGACGGCGTCAGCGAGAGGGATCGGGCGGCGCCGGCGAACGATCCGTGGCGGCCGACGGCGTCGAGGACCAGCAGGCGGCGCGGATCGACGAGCGATAGCTGGGCTGATGTCATGCCGTAGAGATCGTAACTTGCTTTGATGCTCGAGCGTCCCGAAGATCGTCGGTATGGCTGCGGGTGCCTCCACCGTCCCTGCCGATGCGCGCGAGCAGCCGGAGCGGCTCGGCCGCAACCGCGACTTCGTCCTGCTCTGGACGGGTCAGGCGGTGTCGATGCTCGGCGCGCGCGTGTCGAGCATCGCGTACCCGTTCCTCGTTCTTTCACTGGGCTACACGGCCGGCGACGCTGGAGTCGTCGGGTTCGTCGCAGCGCTGCCCTACCTCCTGTTTCAGCTCCCGGCGGGCGTGTGGGTCGATCGTGTGAATCGCAAGCGCTTGATGATCGGCTGCGACGCCGTCCGCGGGGTCGCCCTTGCGAGCGTTGCCGTGACGGTAGCCCTCGGCGCCGCGACGCTCGTGCAGATCGCCGCGGTGGCGTTCGTCGAGGGGTCGATGTTCGTCATCTTCACGGCTGCGGAGCGATCGGCGATCGCGAACGTCGTGGAGTCGCACCAGCTGACGGCGGCTCTGTCGATGAACGAGGCGCGGACGCGCGCCGCCGGGCTCGCCGGCGCCCCGCTCGGCGGCTTCCTGTTCGCCCTCGGACGAGCCGTACCGTTCCTCTTCGACGCCGTCTCCTATCTCGCGTCGGTCGGGACTCTCGCGCTCATCAAGCGCGAGTTCCAGACAGAGCGCGAGCCTCGTCGGCGGCACTTCGCTCGGGAGGTCGTCGACGGATTCGGCTGGCTCAGACGACAACGCTTCCTGCTCGACGCGAGCATCTCCGTCTCGCTCGGCAACCTCGTTGTGCGGGCGAACCAGCTCCTGATCATCGTGCTCGCGACCGAGGAAGGGATCGGCTCGGGTGTCGTCGGGCTCATGCTGGCGACGGCCGGTTTCGGCGGCGTCATCGGCTCGATCGTCGCTCCGCGGGTCGAGGGGCGTGTCGGGCCGCGCGCGGTCGTGATCGGATCGGCGCTGATCTGGGCGGTGCTCTTCCCGCTCTTCACCGGCAACACGAACCCCTGGATCTTCTGCTTCGCCTGGGGCGGCGCGTCGTTCGTCGGTGCGATCTGGAACGTCGTCGTCGGCTCGTACCAGCTCTCGATCGTGCCCGACGACCTGCGCGGGCGGGTGGCGAGCATCGGCGGCCTGATGGCCTACGGCGCCATGGCTCTCGGAGCGCTGCTCTCCGGCGTCTTGATCTCCACCGTCGGCACGGACGGCGCAACGTGGACCCTGCGCGTCGCGATCGTCGTCGTCGCGCTGGCCACGGTCGCCGATCCCCACATTCGGTCGAGCGCGGCGTGGGCTCTCTCGGCCCCGCGGGCGTAGACGTCCGCCTATTCGTCGATCGTGAGCGCGAGCGCGCGCCAGCGCTTCACGACCGCAGAGTTGAACTCCCACACGTATGCCTCCGAATCCTCGAGCGTGCGCGCGTAGGCGTCGCGCAACTCGCCGAGGCGGTCGGTGGCGGCCTCGATCGCGAGCTGATAGTCGCCGTAGACCTCCTCCGCCTCGCCGGCCTCCGCGGCGTTGTAGCGCTCGAGCGCCCGGTCGACGTCGTCCAGCAGGTCCGCGTCCTCGGCGAGGAAGAGCTCGAGCTGCCGGACGACGACCTCGTCATAGCGGCGTCGGCGAAAGCTCATGCGAGCTCCCCGTAGAGCTCCAGGTGCGCGCGCGCCGAGGCGGCCCAGGTCAGCTCGGCGCGGGCGCGCTCGGCACCGGCGCGAAAGGGCGCGGGATCCGTGAGCACCGTGCGCAGCGCCTCGGCGAGCCCCTGGACGTCTCCCGCGGCGACGACGAGCCCCGCTCCGTAGCGCGCGACGGGCTCGGCGATTCCCGCCGCGTCGTACGCGACCGCTGGGACGCCCGCACCCAGCGCTCGCAACAGTGCGCCCGACTGGTCGATCTCGGGCCGGTACGGGAAGACGGCGACGGTCGTCTCCGAGAGCGCGCGATCGATCTCGTCATCGGGGAGGTAGCCGAGCCGCGCCTCGACGTGCGGCTGCTGCGGCACGTCGACTCCG
>Ga0126307_10000628_pt1 | contig 22847 bp, 22 predicted proteins | sample Plot28_FD_89955 | JGI IMG/M metagenome (GOLD analysis project Ga0126307, IMG submission 89955) | Serpentine soil microbial communities from UC McLaughlin Reserve, CA, USA - Plot28 | ecosystem: Environmental > Terrestrial > Soil > Grasslands | place: USA: UC McLaughlin Reserve, Lake County... | reverse complement strand
GAGAACATGGGCCAGTTCGAGCGCACGCTGATCATCGTCGACGAGGACGCATACGTGCACTACGTCGAGGGCTGCACGGCCCCGATCTATACGAGCGACTCGCTTCACTCGGCCGTGGTCGAGATCATCGTCAAGCCGCGGGGACGCTGCCGCTACACCACCATCCAGAACTGGTCGAACAACGTCTACAACCTCGTCACAAAGCGGGCGGTGGCCTACGAGGACGCGACCATGGAGTGGGTTGACGGCAACCTCGGCTCGAAGCTGACCATGAAGTACCCGGCCATCTGGCTGATGGGAGACCGCGCGCACGGCGAGGTGCTCTCGATCGCGTTTGCCGGCAACGGCCAGCACCAGGATGCGGGTGGCAAGTGCGTTCACGTCGCGCCAAACACGACCTCGGTGATCACGTCCAAGTCGATCTCGAAGAACGGCGGCCGCGCCGGCTACCGCGGGCTGCTCGAGGTAGCGAAGGGCGCTCACGGCGCCAAGTCCAAAGTCGTCTGCGATGCGCTGATCCTCGACGAGGACTCGCGTTCGGACACGTACCCATACATCCGGATCGACGAGAACGACGTCGACATCGGCCACGAGGCGACCGTCTCGAAGATCGGCGAGGAGCAGCTCTTCTACCTGATGAGCCGCGGGATCTCGGAGACCGAGGCGAGCGCCATGATCGTCTCCGGCTTCGTCGAGCCGATTACGAAGGAGCTTCCACTCGAATACGCAGTCGAGATGAACAGGCTGATCCAGCTGCAGATGGAGGGCTCGGTCGGTTGAGCGTGGTTCGAAAGCTCGACTTCGTCGCCGTCCCCTCTCAGGACGCAGAGCGCTCTCGCACCTTCTACGTCGAGACACTGGGCTTGCGGCCGGACGAGCGCTCGCGCTTTGAGTTCTGGGTCGGTGAGACGTGTTTCGGCATCTGGGAGCCGGCGAGATACGGGATGGAGTTCCAGTCCCAGGCGAGCGCCCATCCGGCGCTGCACGTCGATGACGTCGCCGAGGCGCGGAAGGAGCTCGAGGCGAAGGGCGTCGAGTTTTTCGGCGACGTGATGGATACCGGCGTCTGCCATATGGCCTTCTTCGCCGATCCCGACGGCAACAACCTGATGCTGCACCGGCGTTACGCGCCGCACGCGGGCGACGCCGCGGCCTGATGCAGGTCGAGCAGGTGGACTTCGTCGCGATCCCGACGCAGGATCTCGACCGGGCAATCGCGTTCTACCGCGACGTAATCCAGCCCCGGCAGAGCCCGCACGTGTCCAACGAGTTCGACGCCGGCAACGTGACGCTCGCGATTTGGCGGCCTGAGGCCCTCGGGTACGAGTTCAAGGACAATGGCCAGGGAGACGTCGCTCTGCGGGTCGCGGACGTCGCAGCCGCCCGGGCCGAGCTGGAGAGAAAGGGGATCGAGTTCGTCGGCGAGACGCTGGACACCGGCGTCTGCCAGATGGCCTTCTTCGCCGATCCCGACGGGAACTCGCTGACTTTGCACCGGCGATACGCGCCTCACGAGGTGGGCCATGGTGAGGCCTGAGCTGCTCGAGCGCTACCAGGCGCTGCCGCTTCCCTCCACGACCGAGGAGTCCTGGCGCTTCACCGACCTGAAGGGGTTCGACCCGGATTCCTACTCGGCGAACGGGGCGACTGATGTCGCGAGCGCACCAGGAATGCTCGAGCTGGACGCGGCCGGAATCGTCCACGTCTCGGAGGCGGGAATCGAGATCGAACGGGCTCCGGACGGGATCAAGTTCGAGCGACTCGAGGATCACCCGCGCCTGGGGGAGCTCGTCGGCACCAACGAGAAGTTCGCCGCTCACAACGCGGCGCTCTGGAAGCACGGCCTTCTCGTGCAGGTCCCGAAGGGCGTCGTGCTCGAAAAGCCCCTCTACGTGCGGGTCACGAACACCGTCGAGGGGGGCGCGCTCTTCTGGCGGCTGCTCATCGTCGCCGACGCCGAGTCGTGCTTCACGCTGATCGAGGAGTACACCTCGCAGTCACCGGAGCTCTCCGCCTACACGAATGCCGCGGTCGAGCTCTTCGTCGGCCAGGCCTCGAAGCTCGAGTACGTCTCGATTCAGAACCTCTCGCGCGGGACGTGGCACTTCGCGTCGCATCACGCACGCGTCGAGCGTGATGCGGAGCTCGATTGGGTCGCCGGCGGCTTCGGCACGAGGAAGGGAAAGACCAGGATCCAGAACGACCTGGCCGGCCAGGGGGCGACCTCGCGGGTCACGGGGGCGTATTTCGCCGACGGCGACCAGCATCTCGACTACGACACGTTCCAGGAGCACATGGCGCCGAACACGACTTCGGACTTCGCGTTCAAGGGCGCTCTCCGGGATAACGCCACCGCCGTCTGGCGCGGCATGATCCGGGTCGAGCCCGACGCGCAGAAGACGAACGCGTACCAGGAGAACCGGAACCTTCTCCTCTCCCCGACTGCACACGCGGACTCGATTCCGGGACTCGAGATCATGGCGAACGATGTCCGCTGCACCCACGGCGCCACCATCGGTCAGGTCGACCGGGAGCAGCTGTTCTACTTGATGACGCGAGGGCTTTCGCGCAGTGAGGCTGAGCGCATCATCGTCCGAGGCTTCTTTGCAGACATCCTCGACCGGATCGCGCTCGAACCGGTGCGGGAAGCGCTCGGCGAAGTACTCGAAGCCCGGATCCCGCAGACCTAAGAGCCAGGCTCGTGGGCGGCCGTCTTTTCCGGCTCGTCTGGGGCGACGATGTCGATCCTGCCCTGCGGGGGCTCCTGGCTGCCTTCTTCTCGACCACGCTCGCGTTCTCGGCGTTTTGGAGCTTTGCAGGCATCTGGGCGATCGAGCGCCTCGGGGCGTCGTCTGCGGAGCTGGGCCTCACGTTCCTCGGCGACGCGATCGTGTCGGCAGCGTCCGGTTTCCTGGGTGGCCACCTTTCCGACCGGCTCGGCCGCAAGCCGGTAATGCTCTTCAGCCTGGGCGGGCAGTGCCTTGTGGCTGCCGCATTTCTGGCTGCCGACGGCCATCTGCTCTTCGGCCTTTCGCTGATCGTTCTCGCCGGCGCGATCGCGGGGCCCGGCCAGGCCGCCGGCAATGCCATCGTTGCAGACCTCGTCTCTCCGGAGCAGCACGAGACCTCGTACGCGGCCACGCGCATCGCCTTCAACCTCGGCGTGGTGTTCGGGCCTCCGATCGCGGGGCTCCTTCTTCTCGCCGAGAACTGGTCGCACTTCTTCATCGGCGTCTCACTCCTCGGCGCGCTCACCTTCGTCATCGCGCTTCGCCATATTCCGGCCCGCGGTGCCTATTCGCCCGAAACGCCGCCGACTCGTGGCTCCTTCGGAGTCATTCGCCGCGATCGCGTCTTCCTCGTCTTCCTCGCTTCCACGGTGCTCGCCTACATCGTCTATTTCGGGTTCGAGACGGCGCTACCGATCGCCGCGGTCGACTCGTACGGCGTCTCGCCTTCCGCCTGGGGGTTTCTGATCGTGATGAACGCCGGCGCGGTCGCGTTCCTCCAGCTGCGGTTGACCCGGCAAGTGGTGCGGTACTCGCCGACGCTCAAGCTGGCGGTCGCGCTTCCCCTCATGGGATTCTCGTTTCTCATCCTGACCCAGGTGACGAGCCTGGCTGCGCTGATCGTTGTCCTCCTCCTCTTCGTGCTCGGCGAAATGCTCTGGGTGCCCGTCTCCCAGACGATCGCCGCCGCGATGGCTCCCCCTGACCTTCGGGGCGCATACATGGGCGCGTTCGGATCGAGCTCCGCGGTCGGGTTCGCCCTCGGACCGCTCGCTGCACTTCAGCTTCGCGGGGCTTCTGGGGACGATGCGATGTGGATCTTCCTGGCGGCGGTGTCGCTCGTGGCCGCCACCGTCGGTGTCATTGCAGTGCGAGCGGCGCATGGGCGCCCAGCTACGATTGCTTCATGGGGGTGACCACCGAGGCCCGACTCGACGCGGAGAAGGTCCGCGCTGACTTTCCGATCTTCAAGCAGCCGATGCACGGGAAGGCGCTCGCCTATCTGGATTCGGCGAACTCGTCGCAGAAGCCCAGGCAGGTTCTGGACGCGGTGCTCGACTTCTACGAGACGTCGTACGCGAACGTGCACCGGGCTGTCTACGAACTGGGCGGACGCGCCACTGAAGGCTACGAGGGCGCCCGCGACAAAGCGCAGGCGTTCATCAATGCCGAGTCGCGCCGCGAGGTGATCTTCACGAAGGGCGCGACGGAGGCCCTGAACCTCGTCGCCTACGCCTGGGGCCTCGACAACCTGGGTCCTGGGGACACGGTGCTCGTCACAGAGCTCGAGCACCATTCGAACTTCGTGCCGTGGCAGTACATCGCGGGCCGGACCGGAGCGGACTTCGCAGCGATCCCGATCGACGGCAACGGAGAGCTCGCGCTCGACGAGCTCGACGAGCTTGCCCGCACCCGTCGGATCAGGGTGGTTGCCTGCGGGCTGGTCTCGAACTCGCTCGGGACAATCAATCCGGTCGAGCGCCTCGGAGCTTGGGCTCACGACCAGGGCGCGATCATGGTCGTCGACGCCTGCCAGGCGGCGCCACACCGGCCGATCGACGTGCAGGCGCTCGGTTGCGACTTCCTTGCTTTCACCGGGCACAAGATGCTTGCTCCGAGTGGGATCGGTGTCCTCTGGGGGCGCCAGGAGCTGCTCCAGAAGATGGCACCCTTCGAACTGGGTGGCGAGATGATTCGGTCGGTCTCGATTGAGCGGACGACCTGGAACGAGCTGCCGAACAAGTTCGAGGCCGGAACCCCTCCGATCGCCCAGGCCTACGGCCTCGGCGTCGCGATCGACTACCTGAGCGCGGTCGGGCTCGGGGCGATCGAGGAGCACGAGGCCCGGCTGACGACCCACGCGATCGAGCGCCTGGCCGAGATCCCGGGCCTGACTCTTTTCGGGCCGCCTGCGGACCGGCGCGCCGGCATCGTCTCGTTCACGCTTGCAGGAGTCCATCCGCACGACGTCGCCCAGATCCTCGACTCGGAAGGCGTTGCGGTACGAGCCGGCCACCACTGCAACCAGCCGCTCATGCACCGGCTAGGGATTCCCGCGACCACTCGCGCGAGCGTCTATCTCTACACGCTCGAGGACGAAGTAGACAGGCTCGTTGCGGGCATCGAGAGGGTTCGCGAGGTGTTCAAGTGAGCGACATGGACGAGCTCTATCGGGACGTCATCCTCGACCACTACAAGAACCCCCGTGGGCATGGGGAGATGCAGAAGCCCGATGCCCAGGCCGACGGTCTGAACCCGCTCTGCGGGGACGAGGTCTCGATCTTCGTTTCCTTTGCAGATGACGGTGACACGATCGAGGAGGTGAAGTTCCAGGGCCGGGGCTGCGCGATCAGCCAGGCGTCGACATCGATGCTGATGGAGATGGTTGAGGGCCGAAGCGCTGTCGCTGTTGCGGCGATGGACCGCGAGGAGCTGCTCGAGGAGGTCGGGATTCCACTCACGCCCGTGCGCCTCAAGTGTGCGCTGCTCGGCCTCGGCGTCCTCAAGGTTGCGCTCCACCGGGCAAAGGGCACGCCACTGCCCGAGGAGTGGGCGGGCCTGGAAGAGCTCGAGCTCAATTAGACATGCCCGAGCTTGATGTCTGCCCGGTGGAGGAGCTTCCGCCGGGTGAGGTGAAGATCGTGCGCGCCGGGGAGATCGCGATCGGGGTGTACAACGCCGACGGCGAGCTCTATGCGATCGAGGACCGGTGCTCCCACGACGACGGGCCGTTAGCCGAGGGCGACTGGGACCCCGATGAGTTCGTCGCGATCTGCCCGCGACACGGTTCTCGCTTCGACATCCGGACCGGCAGGGCGCTCTCGTTGCCGGCGTATCTGCCGGTGGAGACGTTCCCGGTCAAGGTTGTTGACGGAGTCGTAAAAGTCGTCGTCTGACGTAGGATCGTCCGCATGGATACCCGGACCGAGCGGGTCGGGAAGAACGAAGCGGTCTTCCGCGAGGTCAACGAGCGGATCAACGACGTGACGCGGGAGGACACCGCGGAGTATCTCTGCGAGTGCGGGTACGCCACCTGCACGGAGACGATCCAGATGACTGTGGCCGAGTACGAGCGAGTGCGCAGTGAGCCCACACACTTTGCCGTGCTGCCCGGTCATGAGATTCCCGACGTCGAAGACGTGGTGGCGCGAAGCGAAGGGTTCCTGGTCGTCCGGAAAAAAGCGGGTGCGGCGGCGGCGCTCGCCACCGAGCTCGACCCGCGCAGCTGAGATGGCCGGCTAGGGGTGCTCGACGAGCGGGTTCTCGACGTCCTCGCCCGCCTCGAGCGGGAGGATGAGGATGAGCGCGAGCTACCGGCGATGCAGCGCTCGCGCGCGGTCGCGCCGACCACCGGCAGGTTCCTCTTCTCGCTGGTCGCTCCGCATGCCGATTGTGAGGTCCTCGAGCTCGGCGGGTCGAGGGGCTATTCCTCGATCTGGCTCGGAGCCGGAGTCAGACACCTTGGGGGGCACGTGCTCTCGCTCGAGTACGACCCGGCGAAGGTGGAGGCCTGGCGCCGGAACGTTGAGGATGCCGGCCTCGAGCAATGGGTCGAGCTTCGGGAAGGCGACGCCTTCGAGATGTTGCCGACGATCGACGACGTCTTCGACCTCGTCTTCCTGGATGCCGAGAAGGACGACTACGAAAGCCTCTTCGCGCTGGCCCGCACGAGGCTCGAGCCCGGTGCGCTCGTCGTTGCCGACAACGTCCTCTCCCACGCGGACACGCTCGGTGCCTATTCCCAGGCGCGCCAGGCAGACCCCACGCTCTCGAGTGTCACCGTGCCGCTGGACCGCGGCCTAGAGCTGTCCGTCGTCCTGCGTGGGTCGATATGATCGTGCTACCACGGAAAGGAGGTGGTCCGATCTTGACAGACGACTGTTCGGGCAGTGGAGGTACTCGCTCGTAGGGGCGTGACCCCGAGACCTACGGGGAACCGCCTAGCCAGCGTAGGGGGCTGACCGCTCCTACGAAATCCAGGCGAGTTTCCGGTGAGGGGCCTTCGGGCCCCTCATCTTTTTAAGGTTAGGCGGCCGCCCGCCGGAGCTGCTCGTCGAGGCCGATCGGGCGGATGCCGAAGGTTCCGATTGCCGGATCGACGTCTCCGACGTTGTCCGCGGCCTCGAGCATCCTCAGCTGATCGCGGGTCACCGGGGGGCGGGGGAACTTCTCCGCAAGTGCGGCGCCCGCACGCATCAGGCCGAGGGGCACATGGAGGGTGGCGCGCCGCTTGCCGAGCGTCCGCTTGAGGCGGTCATAGAACTCGTTCCAGGTCACCCGGTCGGGGCCGCCTAGGTCGAAGGTCTTGTTCGCGGCTTCCTCGGTCGAAAGCGAACGGGCGAAGAAGGCTGCGACGTCCTCGACCCAGATCGGCTGGAGCAACCTTTTTCCCGATCCGGGCACGGGCGTGACGGGCGAATACCTGACCTGGCGCAGAAAGACCGGAAGGATGCCGCCGTCTTTCCCGAACACGAAGCTCGGCCGGAAGATCACGTGCTCGAGGCCCGACGACTTGACGGCCTGCTCCATGTCCCACTTGGACCGGTAATAGGGCACGAGGTCCTTCGACTCCTCCGTGACGCCGAGCGCGCTCATGAGCACGAACCGGCGCACTCCGGCCTCCTTCGCGGCTCGGACGAGATCACGCGTCCCCTGGCTCATGACCCGCTCGTACTCCTCCGGCTTTCCGGCAATCAGCCCGATGAGGTGGACGACCGCATCTGCGCCCGCCGTGGCGTGTCGGAGACTCTCCGGGCTCGTCGCATCGCCCTCCACCAGCTCGCAGCCCCAGGCGGAGAGGGTTCGGGCGGAGCTTGAAGCCGGGTCGCGAACGAGCGCGCGAACGGGCTGCTCTTCGGCGCGCAGAGCATGGATGATCTTCGGGCCCACGAACCCGGTCCCGCCCGTGACGAGGATCATGCGAAGTTCTTCCAGTAACGCGACGGCGTCGGGCCCGCCTGGCCTTGGTACTTCGAGCCGAGGCCATCTGCCCCGTAGGGCGTCTCGGCAGGCTCCGTAAGCTGGACGAAGGAGAGCTGACCGATCTTCATCGCGTAGTAGATCGTGATCGGAAGGTTGGCCACGTTCGAGAGCTCGAGCGTGACGTGCCCGTCCCAGCCCGGGTCGATGAAGCCCGCGGTCGAGTGGATCAGGAGCCCCAACCGGCCCAGGGAGCTCTTGCCTTCGAGTCGCGCCACGAGGTCGTCGGGAAGCTTGATCCGCTCGAGCGTGGACCCGAGGACGAACTCGCCCGGATGCAGAATGAACGGCTCGGCCTCGCCGATCTCGACCAGCTCGGTGAGGTCTTCCATCTCCTCCTTGACGTCGATGAACGGGTAGCGAGAGTTCCGGAAGACCCGGAAGAACCGGTCGACTCGCACATCCAGGCTGGACGGCTGCAGCAGGTCTTCGTCAAAGGGCTCGACCTCGATCCGGCCCTCCGAGAGCTGGCGCCGGATGGTTCGATCGGACAGGACCATGCCGGAGTCAATCTATAAGCTCCGGCCCATGGCGACGACGCGATCGATTCAGGTGCGGACGGACATCCCGGGCCCTCGCAGCAAGGAGATCCTCGAGCGTAAAGAGCGAGTCGTCGCGAACCCGCTGTCGATCTACCTCCCGCTCGTGATCGCGGAGGGCGACGGCGCGACGATCACCGACGTGGACGGCAATACGTTCATCGACTTCGCGGGTGGGGTGGGCTGCATGAACGTCGGCCACTCGAACCCGCGGGTAGTCGAAGCGGCCCAGGAGCAGATGGCCCGCTTCACGCACACGGACTTCACGATCGTTCCGTACGAGAACTACGTGCGCCTGGCCGAGCGTCTGGTCGCGCTGGCTCCGATCTCAGGCGAGCTTCGAGTCGGCTTCTTCAACACGGGCGCCGAGGCGGTCGAGAACGCGGTCAAGTTCGCGCGCTCGTACACGAAGCGTCCTGCGGTGATCGGATTCGACGGCGGTTTCCACGGCCGCACGCTGCTGGCGCTCAGCCTCACATCGAAGACGCATCCATACAAGGCCGGCCTCGGCCCCTTCGCTCCCGAGATTTATCGCGTGCCCTTCCCGAGCGACTATCGTGGCCCAGATACGGCAACGGCGCTTGCAGAGCTCGAGTCGGCCTTCCGCACACGGGTTGCCGCGGAGGAGGTCGCAGCGATCGTGCTCGAGCCGGTTCAGGGCGAAAGTGGGTTCATCCCGGCACCGCCCGAGTTCATGCGCGGCATTCGGAGGATTTGCGACGAGCACGGCATCGTCCTCGTGGCAGATGAGGTGCAGACGGGTTTCTGCCGCACGGGCCGTGTCTTCGCCATGGAGCACTACGACGTCGAGCCGGACCTGATGATCGTCGCCAAGTCGATCGCAGCAGGCATTCCGCTCTCGGGCGTGATCGGCCGCGCCGAGATCATGAACGCGCCGGGCGACTCGGCAGTTGGCGGCACCTACGTCGGGAACCCGGTCGCGATCGCGGCCGCCCATGCAGTTCTCGACACGATCGAGGAGGAGAGCCTGACCGAGCGGGCGGCCGAGGTCGGAGAGACGATTCGCGGGCGGATGGAGAGCTGGCGTGAGCGGTTCGATTTTGTCGGCGATGTCCGCGGGCTGGGAGCAATGTTGGCAATCGAGCTCGTCAAGGACCGCAGCGCCAGAGAACCGGACCCGGACCGCGCGACTGCAGTCGTCGAAGCAGCGATTCCACGTGGACTCCTGCTTCTGAAGGCCGGCATCTTCTCGAACTGCATTCGCGTGCTCGTTCCGCTCGTCATCACGGACGAGCAGCTAAGCGAGGCGCTGGGCGTCTGGGAAGAGGCGCTGGAAGCCTCGTCGTAGCGGGGATCGCGGTTTCGCTCCGAGTGCCGGGGCGAGCGCAGCGGTGAGCATGATCGGGGAGCTGATCGCAAACCGGTACGAGCTCCAAGAGCTTGCCGGGAGCGGCGGGATGTCGAGTGTTTACCGGGCTTACGACCGGTTGCTCGAGCGTCTGGTGGCGATCAAGGTGCTGCACGAGGAGTACTCGAAAAATCCCGAGTACGTGGAGCGCTTCCGGCGCGAGGCCCAGGCGATCGCACAACTCTCCCATCCAAACATCGTCACCGTGATCGATCGCGGCGAGCACGAAGGACGCCAGTACATCGTCTTCGAGCACGTGGCCGGCGAGAATCTGAAGGAGGCCGTCCAGCGCCTCGGACCGCTCCCGGTGGGCCGCGCCCTCGCCCTCGCCCACCAGGCCGCGCGCGGGCTCGCGTTCGCACATCAGCACGGTGTCGTGCACCGCGACGTCAAGCCGCACAACGTCTTGATCGACTCCGAGGGCACCGCGAAGGTGACCGACTTCGGAATCGCGCGGTCACTCGTGCGCGAGGACGGGATCACCGAGACCGGGACGGTGCTCGGAACGAGCGACTACCTGGCGCCCGAGCAGGCCGCCGGGCAGCGCGTCGACGCCTGCTCCGATCAGTACTCGCTCGGCGCCCTCCTCTACGAGCTCTTGGTCGGAGACGTTCCCTACCCCGCGCCAAATGTGGTGACGGCCGCGATGCGCCACATGAACGATCCCGTTCCCAGCGTCCGCGCGGTCCGGCCGGAGATCTCACCACGCGTCGACGCCGTGATTAGGCGAACAATGGCGAAGAGACCCGAGGACAGGTATCCGACCACGGATGCACTGATCGGGGCGCTCGAGGCGTGCATCCTCGAGGAGCGGCAGGAGGCAGTAGTCGATGCCGGACAGACTGAGATCTTCCAACGCCCCGGCTCGGGCCTGGCCAAGCCCCGGCCCGGTCCGCGGCGCTCGGGCGCACGGTGGCTTGCCGTTGCTCTCGGACTCGTCCTGATCGCCGCTGCGGTTTCAGTCGGCGTCCTCTGGACGCGTGACGGCAACGGCCTTCCCGTCGTCGGGGACGACGAGAATGCCAACGCCGCCCCGGTTCCCATCAATGCGATTGCCGACTACGACCCCCCGGCCGGAGGCGGGGACGGGATCGAGCATCCGGACGAGGTGAAGCGTGCGACTGACGGAAATCCTTCGACGTACTGGACGACGGAGCGCTACGAGAACTTCGAGTTCAAGGACGGAGTCGGGCTCGTGCTCGAGACAACCCGTCCGGTGGCGCTCGAGCGCCTGGTCGTCCGCAGCGACACGCGGGGCTTCGAAGCCGTCGTGAAGGCGGGGTCGGAAGCGGACGGCCCGTTCCAGGATGTGTCCGAGTCGGCCCTGGTCGGCGGCAGGACGACGTTCGAGCTCGACACGGGCGGCAAGGAGTACCGGTACTACCTGTTCTGGATTACGAGCCTCGAAGGTTTGGCCCACGTGAACGAGGTGAGGGCTCGCTAGCGCGGGGTGGCCGGACTCAGTAGCGCAGGCCGGCGCGCCGGTCTCGGCGCTCCAATGCGAGGTCGACCAGGCGTTCGAGGAGCGCGGCGTAAGGAATCCCCGAGGCTTCGAACAACTTTGCATAGACGCTCGTCGAGGTGAAGCCGGGGATCGTGTTCAGCTCGTTCACGAGCACCGTGCCGTCCGCCCGGACAAAGAAATCCACCCGTGCCATTCCTTCGCAGTCGGCCGCGACGAACGCGGCCACGGCGAGCTCCTGAACGCGTCGGACCGTTTGCTCGGGGATCCTGGGCGGGATCACGAGCTCCATGCCGCCCTCGTCGTACTTCGCCGAGTAGTCGTACCACTCGCTCGCGAGCGGGACGATCTCGCCCGGGAGCGAGGCGATCGGCTCGTCGTTCCCGAGCACGCTACATTCCACCTCGACGCCAGAGACGAATTCCTCGATCAGGATCTTCTCATCGTGCTCGAAAGCGAGGTCGGTCCCGCGGGCGAACTCCTCGGCGCCGTGGGCGATCGTGATGCCCACGCTCGATCCGAGCCGCGCGGGCTTGATCACGACCGGATAGCCGAACGGGTTCGAGATCCGGTCCCGGTGGCGGGCAAGGGCGGTGACATTTCGTGTAACCGGGATGCCCTTGTCGCGCATCACCGACTTGAAGAGATCCTTGTCCATGCAGAGGGCAGACGCCGTCACGCCCGCGCCGACGTAGGCGACCCCGGCAAGCTCGAGCAGGCCCTGAACGGTGCCGTCCTCACCGAAGGGCCCATGGAGGACCGGGAAGACGACGTCCACCTCTCCGAGCGGCTCGACCGGCCGCCCGTTGGTCGGAACCGGGAGACCGCGGGCCGCCCCGGAGCTCACGCCCTGCGGACCAGCTCCGAGCTCCCAGGCGCCATCCCGTCCGATCTCGATCTCGCGCACTTCGTAGCGCTCCGGATCGAGCCCGGCGATCACCGATCGGGCCGAGGTCATCGAGACGTCGTGCTCGCTCGAGCGTCCGCCCATGAGGACTGCGACCCGGACTCGCGTCAGCCTCTTCCGCCTCCGTTTCGCTCGCTTCGGCCCCGTGGAACGGTCTCGACGAAGCGGCCGACGATGATCGTCACGCGCGAGCCGGGCTGCGCCTCGAGGCCAGGTGCCGGGCTCTGATCCATGACGACACCGTCCTGGGTCGGGTCGGCGGTGTCCTCGCGAACGACACGAACCTTGAAGCCGGCTGCGTCGAGCTCGGCTTCCGCGCTGGCCTGGTCCTGATCGAGGACGTCGGGGACCGTGCTCGTCTGCGGGCCCTTCGAAACGCTGATCTGGACGGTCTCCCCTTTCGGTATCTGGTTCCCCGGATCGGGGTCTTGGGCGACGACCAAACCCTTCGGAGAATCCGAGTCGACGAGCACGGCCTCGGGGACGAACCCTGCCGACCTGAGCTCCGACTCGGCACTTTGGCGCGTCTGCTGGAGCACGTCGGGCACGAGCGCAAGCTCCTGTCCCTTCGAGACCGTGAGCGTCACGCTCGACCCCTTCTCTGCCTGCTCGCCGGGCTCAGGGTTCTGCTTGGTGACCTCGCCCTCCGGCGCGTCCGGCGAGAACACGCGCCTCGTCGTCCAGCGGAAGCCGGCGCCGGCGAGGATCTGCGTCGCCTCGTCAAGCGATTTTCGGACCACATTTGGAACCTCGACCTGCTCCGGTCCGAGTGAGACGAGGAGCCTGACGGTGCTCCCTTCCTCGATCCGCGTGCCGCCGTCTGGATTCTGGTCGATCACCTTGCCGCGGTCTTCTGCCGTCCCGACCCCTGTCTGGACGTCGGCCTGGAAACCCTGCTCCTCGATCTTCTTGACGGCGAGCTTTCGCTCCAGCCCGATCACGTTCGGAACCGGAACCTGGGTCGACCTGAGCTCGTCCTGTATTTGCGTGTAGACGTACCAGCCGGCGACTGCCGCTCCGGCTAGGAGCAGGATTACGAGGAGCCAGGGCAGGAAGCGGTTTCGCTTGCGGGGCGGCTCGTCGTAGCGGTAGCGAGGTGGATAGGTCGGAGGCGGCCGCCGTGGCGATGCCGGCTGCGTCGACGGAAGCTGTCGGACGGTCTCGGTGGGTGGGATCACCCGGGTGGCGGAAGTCTCGAAGCCTCCGGCGAGGATCGCGGTCGCGGCCGCACTCGTCTCCGGCGCGATCGGGATGCCGGCCTCGACACGGTCGAGGTCGGCGGAGAACTCTTCCGAGGCCTGGTAGCGATCCTCGGGATTCTTCCCGAGCGCGCGCAGCACCACCTGGTCGAGCTCCGGGGTCAGCTCGGGTCGGAGGCTCGAGGGAGGGCGGGGCGTCTCGTTCAGGTGCTTCATGGCGATCTCGATTGCCGAGTCGCCACTGAAGGGGACCTGCCCCGTGAGCATCTCGTAGAGGACGATGCCGACCGAGTAGAGATCCGAGGCCGCGGTGACCGGAGCTCCCCTCGCCTGTTCGGGCGACAGGTACTGCGCCGTGCCCATGATCGACCCCACCTCGGTCATCTGGGAGGCTCCCGCCCGCGCGATCCCGAAGTCGGTCACCTTGGCGCGGTTCTCAGCTCCGAGCAGGATGTTGTGCGGCTTGATGTCCCGGTGGATGATGCCGTTCCGATGTGCGAACCGAAGCGCGTCCAAGATCTGATGCGTGTAGTCGATCGCAGTCGCGAGTGGAAGCGGCCCCCGCGTCAGGATGAGCTCCTTGAGGCTCCGCCCCTCGATCACCTCCATGGCGATGTACGGGATCCCGTCCGCCTCGCCGCGGTCGTAGATCGAGACGATGTTCGGGTGCGAGAGGGATGCCGCCGACTTGGCCTCGCGACGGAAGCGCTCGTTGAAGCTCTCGTCGTTCGCGTAACGCTCGCTCAGGATCTTGATGGCGACGCGGCGGCCGAGGTCCTCGTCCTCCGCCAGGTAGACATTGGCCATCCCACCGGAGCCGAGCTTCCGGAGGATCCGGTAACGTCCGTCGAAGAGCGTGTTGATCAGGGTGTCCGTAACGGCCATCGTCTTAGCCTAGATGCCCGACCTGCGTCAAGATGCGGTCCCTTCCGAGCCCTGCGATCACTGCGTTTCCCTGCTCAGGACCGTCTCGATGAGGGTCTTCGCGATCGGAGCCGCGGTGGAGCCGCCCGTGCCGCTCTGGTTGTGAAGGGCAACGGCCACGGCTACACGCGGCCGGTCGGCCGGCGCAAAGGCGATGAACCACGTGTCGTTTTGTCCCTGGCGACCCGTCTCGGCGGTCCCCGTCTTACCGGCGACCGGGACCCCGGGAATCTGAGCGGCGGTACCCGTTCCGGACTCGACAACGAGCCTCATCATGGCCGTTAGGTCGGCTGCCGTCCCGGCCTTGATCACGTCGCGGTACTGCTCGGGGCTCGTCCGTGTCACGACGTTGCCGTCGGGGTTCACGATCCGGTCGACAACGTGCGGCTCCATGAGGATGCCGCCGTTCGCGATCGCCGCGGCGACCATCGCCATCTGAAGCGGTGTAGCGAGCAGCCGCTCCTGCCCGAAGGCGAGTCGGCCGGGGTCGACCTGATTCGGCTCTGTCGGGTCGAAGAGCTTGGCTCCCTGATACAGCCCGCTTCGCAGTCGCTCCTCGGAGGGCGTCTCGAGCGGCGGGTCCTCGTAGAAGCCGAAGCGCTTCGCGTAGTCGAGTACGAGCCGCGGCCCGATTGCCTTGCCGATGTTGCAGAAGACCGAGTTGATCGAGTGCTCCATCGCGGTCGGGAAGTCGACGCGGCCGAAGACCTCGGCGCCGTCCTGGTCGGCGTAGTTCGACACCCTCCTGCCGTACTCGATGCAGTAGCCGGGGTCGTCGAACGTGCTCCGCGTCGTGAAGCGCCCCGAATCAAGCGCGGCCGCCGCAGTCACGACCTTGAACGTGGAGCCGGGGATGAAGAGGTCGTTGGTGGCCCGGTTGACGAGCGGCGAGGCCGGCTCGCACGGCCCCTTGATCTTGAGGATCTGCGCGAACTTCTTCTCAGCGAGATTCGGGTCGAAGGTGGGGGTCGACGCGATCGCGATGATGCGGCCGTCGCGAGGATCGAGAGCCACGGCGGCGCCGCAGTTGCCGGCGAGGGCCTCCATGGCGGTCCTCTGCGCCGCCACGTCGATCGTCGTCACGACGTCGTTGCCCTGGCGCGTGATGCCCTTGAGCGTGTCGACGGTCCTGTCGAAGAGCGTCCGCAGGTTCGCGTTCGAGCCGGTCAGGTAGTCGTTGAGCGACTTCTCGAGGCCGGTTCGCGAACGCTCGATGGTCGAGTATCCGACGGTCGCCGCGACGAGGCCCTCGGTCGGGTAGCGCCTGAGATACCACGTGCGGCCCTGCACCCGCTTTTTCCTGTTGGTCGCGAAGATCGTCTTCCCGTTGGCCGCATAGATGAGCCCGCGCTTGATCGTCACCTGGCGCACCACGAGCTGCGGATTCCCCCGGCGAGCCTCCAGGTCGGGCGCCTTCCAGAGCCAGTAGGTCGACATGGCGACGAGCGCGACGAAGAGCGCTGCGAAGACGAAGAAGAGCCGACGGATCTGAGCGTTCACGCCCTCACCGCTCCTGGTTCACGTGGTTGGAAACGGCGAGCAGGAGCCCGACGAGGAGAAAGTTGGCGACCACACTCGACCCCCCGTAGGAGACGAACGGAAGCGTGATGCCCGTGAGCGGGATCAGTTTCGTGACGCCCCCGATGATGATGAATGCCTGGATCGCGAGCGTTGCGGTCAACCCGGCCGCGAGCAGCTTCGAGAAGCCGTCGTCGGCGAGCATCGCGACCCTGAGGCCGCGGTAGGCGAAGATCAGGTAGAGGAGCACTATCGCGGCAGCCCCGGTGAGCCCGAGCTCTTGCGAGATCGCCGCATAGATGAAGTCTGTCTCGAGGAAAGGGATGTAGGTGCCGCCCTCCGGCTTCAGGAGAACGCCCTGCCCGAGGCCCGCTCCGAACAGCCCACCGCCGGCGATCGCGTAGATCGACTGAACGAGTTGGTAGCCGTCGTCGAAGGCGTCCTTCCACGGGTCGATCCAGATCGACACCCGCTCGGCGATATGTGGCTTCACGTGGTAAAGGCCGTACGCGCCCGCGAGGAACAGTCCGAGACCTGCACCGACGTACGTCCAGCGAGCTGTCGCGACGTAGAGCATGGCCAGAAAGACCGAGAAGTAGAGAAGGCCGCCGCCCAGGTCGTTCGTCTGGAAGAGCACGAGCATGGCCGCACCCCAGACGACGAAGAGCGGCCCGAAGTGCTTCGGCGAGGGCAGACCCAGAGGCCCGACTCCCATGGAGAGCATCTCCCGGTTGTCGCGGAGGTAGCCGGCTAGAAAGATGACGAGCGCGACCTTCGCGAACTCTCCGGGCTGAAACGCAATCGGCCCGACTGCGACCCAGAGGGAGGCGCCGTTGATCGTGGCCCCGAGACCCGGCAGCGCGGGTAGGACGAGCAGCACGACTGCGACGATCCCGAGCGTGTACTTGAGGCCGTCGAGGCGGCGATAGTCGGGCACGAAGACCACGACGAGGGCGAAGGCCACGACTCCCACGACGACCCAAAGCCCCTGCCTGAAAGCGAGGTCCGGATCGATGCGGTAGATGAGTGTCAGGCCGACTGCGGTAAGGATCCCGACCAAGGGCAGGAGGTAGGGGTCCGCGCGCGGGAGACGGACCCGAAGGACGATGTGGGCGGCGAGGAAGAGCGCCCCGAAGAACGCTGCGTACGAGAGCGAGGCGGTCGAGAAGTCGTCCGAGGCCTGCCGGGCGACGAACACCGCCGTGAACCCCGCGGCGGTGAGGATTCCGACCCCGAGCAGATGGAGGAGCTCGCGGTTGCGAAGGCTCAGGGTACGCCCTCCTCCTCGAACGGGGCGAGACGGCCTCTTGCGCTCTCGTAGCTCGCGAGGTCGTGGTTGAACAGCCGCTCCCGCTCCGCCCGTGTGAGCTGCTCCGCGCGGAGCTGGCTCACGTACTTGGCGCGGTAGAGATGGACGTCGTCGGTGAGATCCCAGGGAACTCCCTGGTAGACAGCCACGTGACCGTCGGTCTCGACGCCGATGAAGTAGGCGCGGGAGACACCCCAGAATGCGGCGCCCGCGAGGATCAGGAGGATCGCGACGAGCGCCAGCGCCCAGAGGAGCCAACGCGGGACGTGGCGATCGCGGCGCCGCTTGCCCTTCGGGGGCGAGTCGTCTGTGCGGGGGGCTTGCCAGCCGCGGGCTTCCTCCGGCGGCGAAACGGTCGTCTCGGTCGGAGGCGCCTCCTGCACGGCGGGCGCCTCGAGGCCCGAGAGCGTGTCCTCGAGGTCGGCGGAAGCGTCGTGACCGTTCCCGGCGGCGAGCGTGTCAGCGAGTCCATCCTCCGCCTCGAGCCGAAAGAGGATGACCGTGACATTGTCTTCCCCACCCCGGCGATTGGCCTCTTTCACGAGTGATCTGGCAGCGTGCTCGAGGCTCTTGGCGGCCCGCACGACGGCGAGGATCCGGTCGTCTTCCACCATCGTCGTCAACCCGTCCGAGCAGAGCAGGAATACGTCGTCCGTCTCGACGTCGACCGTGAAGGTGTCGACGTCCACCTTTGGATCCGTCCCGAGTGCGCGCGTGATCACCGACCGCTGCGGGTGCATGTCGGCCTCTTCCGGGCTCAGGCGTCCGCTCCGGACCAGGTCGGCGACCAGGGAGTGGTCCTCCGTCAACTGCTCCAGGGCACCACCGCGAATCCGGTAGGCCCGTGAGTCGCCGACGTGCCCAATCGAAAGCCGATCCTCGCCCACCAGCGACGCTGTGACGGTCGTGCCCATGCCCGAGGCCTGGGTGTCAGCCCGCGCGCGTTCGAAGATGCGCCGGTTCGCCTCCTGGATGATCGCCGCGAGCCGCTGCTCGGGGTCGAGCTCGTCTGCTTCGTGGAACTCGCGGAACGCCGCGGCGGCGAGCCTCGAGGCCACCTCGCCCGCCTGCGCTCCACCCATGCCGTCGGCGACCGCGAAAAGCGGGGGCTCTGCGATGAAGGAGTCCTCGTTCCGCCGCCGCTTGCGGCCGGCGTCGGTGAGAGCCACGCGCTCCCCGAGCCTCACTGCTCGAACCTCAGCTCGGTCTCTCCAACGCGCACGAGGTCGCCCTCGTGCAGCCGGCGTCGGCCCTCGATGGGCTCACCATTCACGCTGGTCCCGTTCGTCGAGTGCAGGTCGTGCAGCCAGACTCCATCGCGGCCGGCCTCGATCCGGGCATGGTGTCCCGACGCGTACTCGTCTCCGTCAAGTGGGATCGTGTTCTCTTCTGCCCGCCCGATCGTGACGGGCACCGGGCCGATGGCATGGGCCGAGCCGACGGGAACGGAGGGGCTTGAGACGACCACGAGCCGCGCCGCCGATAAGGCGGCGCCCAGCGGCGTGCCCCGGACCTGCGCCGGTGCCATGATGAAGCTCTCCTGGGGCACGCGTAGGTCTCTTGCGGCCCCCCGGATCACGCGCCAGATGAAGAGGTAGAGGAGGACGAGAAAGAGGGCCTGGAGACCGAGGAGGAGCTGCTCCACAAACGCTCCTACTCGGGTCGCTCGAACGTCAGCTTCGTCTTTCCGACGACGAACGAGTCCCCATGCCCCAGACGCTCCCGCTCGATACGCCTGCCGTTCAGCTCGACCCCGTTCGTCGAGCCGAGGTCGATCAGCCAGTAGGCCCCGTCTTCGGTGCGGATCTCGGCGTGACGGCGGGACACATTTGCGTCCTCGACGGTGATGTCGCAATCGCGCGAGCGGCCGATCACGAGGTGAGGCTTCTCCAGCGGGTGCTTGACGTCGTTCAGGACGATGGCTGGCGGTGTATGGGCGAGCCCGAGGCGCTCCGCCTCCTCGGCGCTGACGGCGGCCGTGTCAGGCGGGCGGTAGATTCTCGTCTCGCCGGCCTCTGAGGCAGCGGGCACGTTCGCCGCGGGTTTAGGCGCACTGGGCGCGGGCGACGCCTGCGGGCTCGGCGCGTCCCGCCGAGACTGCACCATCCTGGTTGCGATCCCAAACTCACCTACCTCCAGGTCCTCGTCTTCGTGCAGGATCACCCGCGGGGTCGTGAGGAGCGCGTACCCCTCCCGGCGGGCATGCTCCGACAGGTAGTCGGAAAGCTCCGTGACCAGGGACTCCTCATAGCTCGAGAACTGCTCCCGATCCGACGGCGAGAGATACAGGAGGTACTCGTTCGGCACGTAGACCCGGGACACGGAAACCGACTTGTTCTCGTCCATCTCCTTGGCGAGCTTCCTGGCGAGCTCGACCGGCTGGACGTGCGACTTGAAGGCACGTCCGAAGGCTCCCTCGATCAGAGACTCGATGCGGTGCTCGATGCTACGTAGGACGCTCATCCGGCTCGGGCATTCTGCCCGACCCCGGCGAGCCGGGGCTGCGGTGCCTCCGCAGAGCGAGAAGGCAGGTTGCGGCCCAGACGAAGAGCGTCGTGGAGAGCGCGTGCGGGGGCTCGCCCCCGAAAGCTGCTGGGGTCAGGAGCGCGGCGCCCAGGAGAGCGCCTCCCCACCCGGCGATCGCCCAGAGCCCGTACGAGACCGCGACGTCGGCGGATGCTGCCGCGAGCGCGAGAACCACGGTTGCGACGGCGAGGGTCGGATGCGCCGTGAGCGCGCCGAAGAGCGTGGCGATCACGTCCAGCGGGCCGGTCGAGCCGGCGACGGGAGCTGTCGAGCCTGGTGGCTCTCCGGCGAACGGAAGCGATCGGCCGGCAAGCACCGAGACGGAGGCAGCGAGCGGGACACAGGCGGCGGCGCCGACTGCTCGCCGGATTCGTCCCCGGACTTCGAGGAGCGCCACCGGGAGGAGCGGAAGTGCCCCGAATGGAGCCAGAAGCGGGGCGGCGACTGGGAGCAGGCTCCCCTCCGCATCTCGCACATGCAGGGCGAGCCAGGCAACCGCGAGCACGCCGTAGGCGATCGCGAGCCCGAGCGAGAGGTTTCCGAGCGGTAACACGGGAGCCGCGAGGGCTACGGCGAGGCCGGCCACGGGTGATCTGAGCGCCGCAAGACCGGCCAGAGCCGCGAGCGCTAATGGCCAGCCGCGCGGAAAGAAGGGAAGCAGCGTTGTTGCCCCACCGGCGGTGAGAGCTGCGAGCGATGCATGTGCAGCGCGCTCGCGTAAGGCGGTGCGGGAAGCTGCCGAGTGTGGACGTTGCGCCCGAAGCTCGCCGCTGGCCCGAAGGTCGGCCGCCAGGCGCCTGGCGGGTGGGCGGCGCCGGGGCTCGACCGAAAGCATCGAGTCGACCGTCGTGCAGAGCTCGCGCGGCAGGTCCGGCCGCTCCGTGGCCAGCCGCGGCGCCCGGGCTGCGATGCGCCGTGCCGTCTCCACGGGTGACGCGGCCGCAAACGGATGCCAGCCGGCGAGAGCCTCCCACAGCATCACCCCCACGCCCCAAACGTCGGCAGCGCCTCCGGCCGGCTTTCCCTCGAGCCGCTCGGGCGCGACGTAGGCGAGGGTGCCCGGGACGTCTCCGGTGGCGGTCAGGCCCTCCAGCTCGTCGAGGCGAGCCAGCCCGAAGTCCAGTAGCCGCGTCGAGACTTCTTCGCACTCCTCGACCATGACGTTGGCGGGCTTCACATCGCGGTGGACGATCCCCTTCGCGTGTGCGTGGGCCAAGGCGTCGAGCACCTGTGCGGCCACCTCGATCGCGGTCGCATCGTCGACCTTGCCGGCGCGGAGAGCTTCGCGAAGGTTCCTGCCGCGCACGTACTCATAGGCGACGTAGACGTGCCCTTCGTCGCGGTGGAACGCAAGCGCCCGCAGGCAGCGTGGATGCCGGAGGCGAGTCGCCGCCTCCACCTCCCGTTTCGCGCGGGAGCCGGCCTTGCCCGAGCGCTCGACGACCTTCAGCGCTACGTCACGGCCGGCGTCCTCGTCGCGGACCAGCCACACGGAGCCCGACCCGCCGCTTCCGAGCGGGCGAAGCGGCCTGTAGCGCCCGAGGACAAGGTCAGCGGTGCGAAGAGCGGCGGCGGTCTGCACGGGCTTCCGCCTTTGTTCCTTGGCCTTCGAAGTCCTCCATTTGCCCCGCAAAATGATGTAATCGCCGCCCACGCTGGTAAACTCCGCCGACTTTCCGCCCCTCGCCAGGTCACGACCGTGATTGATCGCGACAGACGCGACAGCGAAGAAATCGAATTCGACTTCTTCGACGACGCCCCGACGAGGGAAGCGTCGGCGACAGAGGACACGCCGCGTGGTCCGAGGCGCCGCCTGCCGCGGCGGCCCACCGGTGGTGGAACGGCGCCGCCTGTTGTCCGTCTCGCAGCCCTGATCTCGGGGGCGATCATCCTTGCGGTCGTGCTCGTCCTCTGGGTGAACGGTTGCCGGAAGGACCAGAAAGTCGATGCCTACACGAACTACATGGCGGACGTCGACCAGGTGACAGGGGACTCCGAGCAGATCGGCAAGCAGTTGAACACCCTCATCGCTACACCTGGGCTAAAGCTCCAGGACCTCCAGGACCGGCTCGACGGCCTTCGAAACCAGCAAGCGCAGGTGGTGACACAGGCGCAGGGCCTCGATCCGCCCGGCACGCTCCGCGAGCAGCAGGAGAGTCTCGTCGACTCCATGGCGCTCCGGGTCAGCGGCCTCGCGGGCCTCTCCCGGGCTTTCGCCCAGATCACCGCCGCCTCGGCTGCGACCCAGGCCGGCAGGTCGCTCGCGGAGCAGTCGTCCCGGTTCGTGGCGAGCGACGTGCTCTACGACGACTTCTTCCGGATTCCGTCTCAGGAGATTCTTCGCCGGGAGGGAATCACAGGCGTCGACGTGCCCACCTCGGAGTTCCTGACCACGCCTGAGCTTGCGACCGCCTCCTCGTGGGAGCTCGTCGTCAAGCGCCTGACGCAGAGCCCGGGCGGCGGTCTGCACGGCAACCAGATCGACGGCGTCCGGGTCGTGCCGGGCGGCAAGCAGCTCTCACCGACGGAGGAGAACACCGTGGAGGCTTCCGAGCGCTTGGCGTTCGAGGTCGCTGTGCGAAACAGCGGTGACAGCCAGGAGACCCAGGTCGAGGTGACGCTGACGGTGCAGGGCGGCACTCAGCCGATCAAGCGCCAGCAGACGATCGCGATCATCGACCCCGGCAAGACGAAGTCGGTCGTGTTCCGCAACCTCGGGACGCTCCCGTTCGGAACTCGGACCACGGTTCGGGTTAACGTACTCCCGGTCGAGGGTGAGCAGAACACGGGCAACAACACGGTCGAGTACCCGGTCATCTTCTCGTTCGGCTAAGCGCCGGAGCTGGAGGATCGTCTAGATGCCTCCAAGCGACACGGTCACCGGTTGGCTTGCGGTTGGGTCTGTCGCCGCCGCGGTGCTCGCCTTCCTTATCGTCCTCGCCTTCTATCTGAAGCTTCGCCGGGTCAGGCGGGACCAGGTCATCCTTCTCGGGGGTACTAAAGGCGACCTCGTCGAGTTCGCGGTCTCCCTCCAGGGTCGGATCGACGACTTGCACCGAGCCGTTGACGAAGTCGCAGTCGGCCTCTCTCGGCTCGACCAGCGGAT
>Ga0126307_10000627_pt1 | contig 22854 bp, 23 predicted proteins | sample Plot28_FD_89955 | JGI IMG/M metagenome (GOLD analysis project Ga0126307, IMG submission 89955) | Serpentine soil microbial communities from UC McLaughlin Reserve, CA, USA - Plot28 | ecosystem: Environmental > Terrestrial > Soil > Grasslands | place: USA: UC McLaughlin Reserve, Lake County... | reverse complement strand
TGTGCCGCCTCCGCCTCTCGTGTCATCCTCCCTCCTACAGGGAACTCCAGATCTTATATGAAGGAGAGCAGACAAGCGGACTCGAACCGCTGACCTGCCCATTACGAGTGAACTGTTCCTACTGGACGATTCTCTGCTTCACTCTACTTGACAACCGTCGCTACTAACGTGAGCGTCGGAGTGTTATGCGGTGTAACGAACGTCTGTGGAATGTGTTCTCGTTTTCGAGCGCGGCGGCGAAGCTACTGGCAACGTCTTCACGGGGGATCTCACCCCTCCTCCCCAGCTTCTCGGCCGCTTCAATGGCGCCCGTGCCCTCATCCTCGGTCAGGCTGCCCGGACGGATGATGGTGTAGTCGAGACCACTGCTCCTCAGTCGTTCGTCGGCGCGGGCCTTGGCGCGGAGGTAAGGACGCATCGCCTCGGAGCCTCCCTCGGGGTCGCTCGCGCCCATAGCACTGAGCATCAGGTAGCGGCGCACCCCACGTTCCTCCGCGGCCTCGACGAGCTTGGCGGCCCCGCCGAAGTCCATCGTCTCCTTGCGCGCGGCACCGCTCCCCGGTCCGGCCCCGGCGGCGAACACGATGGCGTCGCATCCCTCGACCGCCCTCCCGATTCCCCCTTCGACCTCCTCGGCTTCTAAGTCGACCACCGCCGGCTCGGCGCCGTCGGCCTCGACGGCGCCCGTCTGCTCCTCCCTGCGGACGAGTCCCCTGACCTCGTGGCCACCTTCGACCAGCATCCGTACCAGACGCCTCGCCGTCTTGCCGTGCGCACCAGCGACTAACACCCTCACGAAACTACCTCCTTCGAGCCAGATACACCCTGCAGGTTAGCACGCTCCGGCTTCGCCTCCGCTTTCAGCAATTCAGCAAGGGCTCGCATGCGAGCCCTTGCTGAATTGCTGACGACCTGAAATGCTCTCACGGCGACGCCGTCGCGGAGGCTGACGGTGAAGCGGTCGGAGACACCGTCGGAGACGCCGTCGGGGAGGCCGTCGGGGAGGCCGTAGGAGACGCTGTCGGACCGGTCGTCTCGAGAGGCACGGTACGTGGGGTGGTCGCAGGCGATGTACTGGGCTGCGGCCCTGCAGGATCGGTGGGTGTTTCGTAGAACGGGGAGAGCAGCGCGGACAACACGACGGCAATGGCTACTGCGGCAACGGTGCACACTGGCGCGAGAACGACCGCCAGAGGCACGAGCAGCCCCTGGGACACCCTTCCGAGCAGCATGTAGTAGAGGAGCAGGGCGAAAATGACGAGCACGGCCACCAAGAGCCACAATGGGAATCCGAGGTCCAGTACATCCATACTTCTAGTCCTCCCAGCGCATCGCCGCAAATACAGAACCAACACCGGCGGCGATGCCGATGACGAGTACGAGGAAGATCCCTGTGAGGGCCCAGACTATGACGCAAACGAGTTCCCCGCAGAGCAACGCCAGCGTCAGGTATCCCTTCGGCGGAAGCCTCATCGGACCTTCACTTCCTTCTCCGCCAGATTACAGGGCACAACCTAGAGGATAAACGTAACGTCCCTGCAACGATCCGATTACGATCGAGAGTAATTGTAGTATAGAAGACGTTCTTGCGGCTCGAGAGCGCGCCGAGGGGCCGAAACGCCCCAGGAACCATGGCTCGGTACAGCGTGCCTGTGGAGCGACAGGACAGAGGAATAGGACCGGGCCGGTAAGGAGGGGAAGGTACCGAAGACCCGATCCTATGGGTAATGTTGCCGGGCCTCGGAGTCCTGAGAGAGGGTTCCTCGCCCGGTCTTGTCCTACTCTACGATACCGGGAGCAGACGGCGCATCCCCCAAATGAGTGATTTTTTGCGCGATCCGAAAAGATCGTGGCGCTCACGGCTCGACCTTATCCCTGATCCAGGTACCTCCGAAGCGCCCTGGCGTAGGCCGGCGCCAGCTTCCGCGCCCTGGCCCAGTCCTCGGGGCTCACACCAAGTCTGGCGCTGCGGCGGATCTGATGGAGGTCGTCGTCCAGGCTGCCAGATTGCTCTCCGACCACGAACTCCTGGCGCATGGCCTCGAGATCCTCTCTGGCCAACCTCCTCCGACGGTCTCCCATGCATCCTCCTCTCGCCGAAAGAGCAGGGACCGCCCTAAGCGTAACCCCACCCCACCGCAGCGGCAACTGTTGGCACTAGGAATCATCTCGATCCCACGATATTGCCCCGAGTGGCCGGTCTTCGGGGTGGTAAGGGACGCCCCTCTCGTGCAAAATACCCTTGTCCGCCGTCGGCGGCATCGTTGTAGGGGAGCGCGGCCGGGAGAACTTCACCCGGCCGGTCGTCGAGGTAGAGGAGAGCAACGGGTGCGAGCAAGAATAGACCTCGTCAAAGGAGCCGCGACCTCTATCACGCTCCTGATCTTGCTGACCCTGGCGCCGGTGTCCTCGCCCGATCGGGCGGTGGCCCAGGAGACGAAGGCGCCTCGGGGAGCCCCGAAGCTCGATGCAGGGTCCTGGACGCTCATCGACGCAGGCACAGGCCTCTACCTGGCCGGGAAAGATCCGGACAAGCGGGTAGCAATAGCCTCGACGACCAAGATCATGGTCGCCCTGGTGGCGCTGGATGAGGGTGTCGATCTCGGCGAGCAGGTAACCGTCTCGGAGGACGCGGCCTCCTACGCCGGGTCGATCTACAGCAACATCGGTCTCTACCCTTACGACCGCGTGAGCGCCAGGGACCTCCTCACGGCGGCCCTGGTCCCTTCTGGCACCGACGCGGTCTACGCCCTGACCGAGTATCTGGGGGACGGTAGCGTGGACGAGTTCGTCGGCAAGATGAACGACAAGGCGAAGGAGTTGGGCCTGAAGAACACCCACTTCGAGAACCCGGCCGGCATCGACGCCCGCGGCAACTACTCGAGCGCCACGGACCTCGCGAAGATAACCAGGGAGGCGATGAAGCACCCCGAGTTCCGCGAGATCGTCGGCAAGCCCGAGGCCACCATAACGACGCAAGACAGGGAGATCGACGTCGTCAACACCAACCTGCTCGTCGTTCCTAACTCGGGCTACGATTACGGGCCGGCTACCGGCGTCAAGACGGGCACCTCTCCCCGGGCCGGGCCCTGCCTCGTGGCCTCCGCGAAGGGCGACGACGAGTCCTACATCGCCGTGGTGCTCGACGCCGCGGGGGACCTGCAACGTTTCGAGGCGGCCCGGACGGCGCTCGAGTACGGCTTCGGCGAGTACGAGCGCGAGCCTCTGGTGGAACGCGGAGACCCTTACGCGAAGCTGAAACTGCCCTACCGCAGGGGCGAGACGGTGAAGCTCGTCGCAGACAGGGACGTGTCCGCCCTCGCCGGTCCAGGCCTGAAGATCGAGCGCCGCCCCACCAACAAGGAGGCGCCGCCCTCCGCCGAGGCCGGGCGCAAGCTAGGCACCGTCGCGGTCTCGGTGGAGGGCCGCAGCGTGGGCAGCAGTCCCCTGGTCGTCCAGAAAGGCTACGAAGCGGCCTCCCTGTGGCAGAAGGTAACGTACTGGGCGGGGGGGCTGAAGCGGTGGATCCTGTCCCGCTGAGCGCCGGCTTGATCTAAACGCAGAGGGCGCAGCCGCAGACCACACCTTCGTGACCTCCGGCACCCCGTCCGGCACCCCGTGTTTGCAGGGGCATCTCTCGGGTACAAAAAGGATGTACGCTCCCTCGCCCGCGGCGGATAGAATGGGTCCTGTGCACAAAGACCTCGTCGACAATCGTTACGTCCTGGTACGATCCCTTGGCATTGGAGGCATGGGCGAGGTCTACCTGGCCCACGACGAGGTACTGGACCGCAACGTCGCCCTCAAGGTGCTCAGGAAACGGTACGCTGGCGACGAGGGATCCGCCGAACGATTCAGGCGCGAGGCCTCGAGCGCCGCTTCTCTCTCCCACCCGAACATCGTCCAGGTCTACAACAGGGGCGAGACGGGGGACGGCACCCTCTATATCGTGATGGAGTACGTCTCGGGTGGCACTCTACAGGAACAGATCGAAGAGCGAGGACCGCTCGAAGCCCGCGAGGCGGCTGCCGTGGCGGTCCAGATAGCAGAGGCGCTCGTGGCTGCGCACGAGCGCGGTGTCATTCACCGCGACATAAAGCCGCAGAACGTTTTGCTGGACTCCTCCGGCGATTTGAAGGTCACGGACTTCGGTATTGCGAGGGCGGTCGCATCGAGCTCCGCATCGAGCTCCGCATCGAGCGCCGTCTTCGGCACGGCCGGCTACATCTCGCCCGAGCAGGCGATAGGCGAGCCTGTCGGTCCCGCTAGCGACCTCTACTCCCTCGGTGTGGTCCTCTACGAGATGCTCACGGGCGAACTTCCGTACACAGCCGACAATCCTATAGCCGTGTGCATGAAGCACGTCACCGAACCGCTGCGTCCGCCGCGAGAGCTGAATCCAGCCATCCCCGAGGAGATGGACGCCCTGGTCGTGAAGCTCCTCGCCAAGGACCCCGCGGGGCGCTACGGGAGCGCGGCGGAACTCGTGGCCGACCTCGAACGCTTGCGGGACGACTTCCCTCCGGCCTTCGGGGCCGAGTCCACCACCCAACCCCTGAGGAAAGGATCGCGTACCGCGCCTCGCAAGGTCGCCGGGACGCAACGAGAAAGGGCCTCCCGAATCCTGGCGTTCGCCGCCGTCGCGATGTTGGCCCTGCTCGGCACGCTCCTCCCTGACCTCCTGCAAGGAGGGGCAGGACAGGAGGGAGCTCTGCCCCGCGCAGAAGACGTGGCCGGTGGACTCCTCGGCCCGCCCCGCGCGGCCCACGCAAGAACCGCCGAGACCGGAGCGGAGCCGGCCCTCGAAGCATCACCGGCGTCTTCGTCCGCGGCCTCGGCTTCGCCTGCGGCCCCGACGATACCCCCACCGGCGTCTTCGTCCGCGGCCTCGGCTTCGCCTGCGGCCCCGACGATACCCCCACCGGACGACGACCGGACCCCGACCCAGTCACAGTACGGTGGAGGCGGCGATTAGGAGGGCCCGCGTCCCTTCCGCGAGAAGACGCGTACTCTGGCGCCGACGATGCTATATTCGCACCCTGGAAGGTTCACGAACGGAGGAGCGTCGATTGGCCGGGTTGGACGTCGGGCAGAAGATCACATACTTCGAGTTGCCGGATCAGCAGGACTATCCCTGGAGCCTCTCGGGCCAGTTGGAGATGGGGCCCGTTGTGCTGGTCTTCTACATGGGCGACTGGTCCCCCTACTGCAACGGACAGCTGGCCAGGTACGCAAGGGAGATCGAAGAGTTCGAGGGGCGAGGGGCGCAGATCGCCGGCATCAGCGTGGACCCCCCACCCAACAACGCGAGGATGGTCGGGAAACTCTTGCTTCCTTATCCTCTCCTTAGCGATCCCGAAGGAGAGCTCGCCCGTCTGTTGGGCCTGTGGAACGCGGAGGAGGGCGTGGCCGTGTCTTCCGTCGTCGTCGTCGACCAGTCGGGAGAGGTGCGTTACCTCTACTCGGGCAGGGACTTCGCGGACAGGCCGAAAGACGAGGAGGTCTTCGCGGTCCTCGACGAACTCGACAGCGGGATAGAACGCCTCACGGAAGGACCGGAGTTCCAGGTGGGAGCGGCGCAGGCGAGGGAGGGCAGCGTCCGTCCAGACCGACGCCCCATGGAACTGGAGCAGCTCACCTCCTACTATCGTGGCGTCTACTTCACCATGGAGATCTTCAAGGAGAGGTTCGGAGCGTTGGGCCGCTCAGGGAAGAAGGCGTTCGAGGAACTGGATACCTTCGATCAGATGGTACGCTCCTACATAGAGGCCCTGGAAGAGACCATAAGACTACAGCGCCAGGAGTAGCGATTCGCTGAACGCGAAGGTGTCGAGCTCCAGCGAATCGCGCTGTCAGCCCTCTGCGGTCAGCTTGCTGGGTTCTTCCTGACTAGCCGGGATGCTGACTGGCTGATAGCTTTTGCAAAGAGGTTCGAACCTCTTTGCGAACTTCGGACGGAGGCTGTTTGGAACCGTTTCTCGAGGAGAGTAGCGGACGGCTCAGGGCGCTGTGGCGGTTGGCGATCCAATACTGGGCCTACTGGGAGCTCGTCCAGCTCTCCCTGGCCCTGCTCGTGGCCGCGTGGCTGAGTGCTGCTTCCGAAGGACGGACCGCACTCGACACCACGGTCGTTCCTGACTCTATCGCGCTCCTCAGCGGCGTAACAGGCCTGTTGGCAGCCACCCTGACCGTCTGGCTGGCGGGACGCTTTCTCGACAGGCGATCCTTCTCGGAGTTCGGGTTCCGTCTCGGCGCAGGATGGTGGCTCGACCTGCTCTTCGGGATGGTCCTCGGCGCGTTGCTCATGACGGCGGTCTTCCTCGCCGAGCTGGGGCTTGGTTGGGTCAGGGTAACGGGCGCATTCGAGACCTACGGGACCAACGCTCCTCTCGCCGTCTCCTTGCTCCTCCCCACCGCTGCGTTCCTGTGCGTGGGCGTCTACGAGGAGATGGTCTTCCGAGGCTACCAGCTCAAGAACGCCGCCGAGGGCCTCAACTATCCCTCCCTCGGTCCCCGCGCGGCCATCTTGCTCGCCTGGGTCTTCTCCTCCCTCTTCTTCGGCTTGCTGCACGCCGACAACCCGAACGCCACGCCCGTCAGCACGCTCAACATCGTCTTCGCCGGCCTGATGCTCGGCTTCGGCTACGTCCTCTCCGGGGAGCTGGCCATCCCTATAGGACTGCACATCACCTGGAACCTCTTCCAGGGCGTAGTCTACGGTTTCCCTGTCAGCGGCTACGAACCTTCCGGTGCGACCCTCCTGGCCACAGAGCAGGGCGGTCCGCAGCTGTGGACCGGCGGGTCGTTCGGCCCCGAGGGTGGCTTGCTCGTCCCCGCCGTCATGCTCCTGGGGATGGCACTCATAGGGCTCTGGACGCGCCTGCGCACCGGTAAGGTCTCACTCCATACCCCCGTCGCAGAGCGTCGTGCCTAAGGCATGCCTTAGGCACGACGAGCCATCAGCTTCTCAGCACTTCAGCGTGTCAGCTTTTTGTCTGGCTGGTTGGCTGACCAGCTGAAATGCTGAGAAGTTATTAACCCGAGGCCTCCTTCATCAGGGCTTTGTATGTTTGATGCAGATGATCGGAGACGGTGACCACGGCGAACAAGGCGGCCACGAGGCGGGTTACGCGCGGCACGAGCACGAGGCCGTAGGTAAGGAGGGAAGCTACCCACACGCTGAGGCAGAACTTGCACGTCAGGAGCTCTCCTACGGACCTTCGCAAGCCTCCGCCCCTGGGCTTCTCGTCGACCTTCTTCGGGCTCTCCTTCTCTTTGAGTTCGGTGAACGGGGCGCGCAGGGGGCTCGTTATCGCGTCCTGAGAACCGACCATGCTCAGCTTGTGGGTCGCCATCCCGAGCAGCGCGATGTCCCTGGCCGCTACACGTTCCGGTATGGACCTGCCCGTAAGCCTGGCCACAAGAAGAAAGCCGGCGAAAGCGAGGTTAAAAGCCCCGGCAAGCGCGCCATAGGAGAGCAGAGGTACGTCTTCGCCCTGCTTGTACTCCTCGAAGGTCTCCTCGGACGGTCCGCCATCGCTCATGATCGCTCCTCGCGTACCTATGCTCTTCCGTTCTCAGTGGATATCCCCTCAGCGTTACGGTGCCTAAACATGCGCTTCGAGCTCACGGGGCGGTGCTAATGCTCCAGTTTACCCTCCCGCCAAGGGGATCTTCCCCCAGCTCGAGACCGTCGCCCTCGCGCGCGAGGCGCAGGACGTGCAACACCTCGTCCTCGGGGTGGCAGAAGTAGCCCTCGGCGGAGTCCCCGGCCCCGAAGATCCTTAGTTCGATCTCACCCCACTCGATGCGTCCCGTGCTCTGCGCGAGCCTGGCATGTGGGACCGCCGTCCCGTTCGTGACTAGCATCACAACCGGTATCTCCCCGGCACGCAGGTGGTGCCAGCGGGCGCCCTCGTAGGTCTTGCCGTCCTGGTAGTCGCACCAGAGCCCCGGTGGTAGGTAGACGTCGCGACTCCTCGCCTTCTCCATCAAGGGTGCGACGAGGATGTCGGTACCGAAGAGGTACTCGTCCTCCACCAGCCACGAGGTCCTGTCCTCCGGGTACTCGAAGAACAGGGTGCGCAACATCGGATGTCCCTCCCTGCAGGCGAGCGCGGCCTGGGCGTAGACGTAGGGCATGAGCCGGTACCTGAGCTCGACCGTCCGCCTGAAATCGCCTGTGAATTCCTCATCGTATTCCCACGGCTCGGTGGGGGGACTGCCGTGGCATCTGCTGTGCGAGGTGAGCACGCCGAAGGCCAGCCAGCGCCGGTAGAGGTCCTGCGGGGTCGCGTAGGGGAAGCCCCCTATAGAGTGGCTCCAGAACGAAAACCCGCACAGGCCCAGGGAGAGCCCGCCCCTCAACGTCCCCGCCATCCCTCCGTCCGAGTTCTCGGCGTCCCCACCCCAGTGCAAGGGGTAACGCTGGCTTCCAGCCCAGGCGCTGCGCGAGAAGATAGCACCGTTGCCCGTAACCTCCTCGGTCGCCCCTGCGACCGCCATGTTGTAGCGCAGGGGGTACAGGTTGTGCTCGTGAAAGCCGCCGTTCCTGGAGGCGTACATGCCCGAGAGTGGCGCGGCCTCACCGAAGTCCGCCGTGAAGATACCGACGCCCATCTCCAGCAGTCCGGCAAGCTTCTCGCGGTACCAACGCTCGGCCTCGGGCTTGCTCAGGTCGATGACGGCGTCGTCGACGGGAGGCTCGCCGCTGGCGGTAAGAACCACGAGGTCCTTGTCTATGGCCTCGCGGTGCAGCCTGTTCTTGGGGTTGAAGTAAGGGAGCTGCCACAGGCTGACGCGGAAGCCGCCCTCTTTCAGATCGGCGAGCATCTCTTTGGGGTCATCGAAGCGGGAGCGGGAGAACTCGAAGTCGCAGCGGTGGGGGACCTCGAACCAGCCCGTGTCGAGGTGGAGCACATCCGAGGGAATACGCTCCAGGCGCAGCTTCTTCGCGACCTCGCGGACCTCTCTTTCTGAAGAGTAGCTCTCGCGTCCCATCCAGAGCCCGAAGGTCCACAGGGGAGGGAGCGGGGCACGGTCCGTGAGCGCCGTGTACTCGGAGAGGATCTCCTTCGGGGAGCCGAAGAAGAAGAACAAGTCGAGCTGATCGTCGCCGAGGTAGATCACCGCAGCCCCATCGTGCGAGCGCCCGAGGTCGAACGTGAGCGGCGCGCTGGTGTGCAAGAAGACGCCGTAGCCGCGACTGCTCATAAAGAATGGGACGGGCTTGTACATGTTGGGCGTCTGGGCGCTGTAGGCGTCGTAGGTCCAGAGAACCAGCTTCTGGCCGCGCTTGTCCAGGCGGGTAAAGGACTCCCCGCAACCGAAGAGCTTCTTCCCAGGCGAGAGCCCGAAGCTGGCCGCGATGTGCCTGTGGAACGTGGCCGTGTTGCGCACGAACGAGAGGGGCATCGGCCTGGCGTTGATGACACCGCTGGCATCGGAGAGATGATGGCTGCGGGTCAGGAGCCCGTCCCGAGCGTCCCAGAACTCGAAACGCAAGGGGTCTTTTCCTACGACCACCGAACCGCAGGGACCGCGGTAGGCCACCGAGGAACCTCCATCGCTCGCTCGCCAGGAGTCGTCGGTCGGAGGCTCGCCCACGAGCATGAGCGTGGGTTCCCCGCGGCTCCCTTCCGGCCTGGCGGCCAGACGGAGGCGCACAGTGCGCGGGGTCACGAAAGAGAGGTCGAAAGGGAGCGCGCGGTCGTCCTCGTACTCTCCTGGTGGCAGGTCTTCCCAGGTCTTGTAGTCCTCGAACTGGGTGGTGATCTGATGGTATGAGACCCGCTGCTTGAGCGCGAGGCTCTTCCAGCATATCTTCCCTGAAGCGCTCTTTGGATCGAACTCCTCGACCCTGTCGCCGACGAAGAAGTGGTTCTCCTGCCTGGAGAACTCCTCGCTCACGTCCACCGGCTCGTTCTGAAAGACGACGCCGAACTCTCCCATAAACTCCTGCCTCCCCGTGAGAGTGTCTCTGCCCTCCGACGACCCACATTATCCGCCTTCGCGAAAGCGGGCGCTGCGCACCTTCCCTCTACGGTTTGATGCGGCGAGAAAAAGGGCAAATGATCGCTAGAAATCAGTGAAGCGGCCGCGCGGAAGGACGACCACGATGACAGAAGACCAGCACACCCAGCAGGACCCGACGCAGCAGTACCCGCAACCCGAGTATCCCGAACAGGACCAGCGGGACCAGCACCCCGGCCTGGAGCAAGAGATGCAGCCAGACCCGGACTACGGCGTCGAGACCTACAGGGGGAGCGGCAAACTCGAAGGCAAGAAAGCGGTCATAACAGGAGGAGACTCGGGCATCGGACGGGCCGTCGCGCTCGCCTTCGCCCGCGAGGGTGCCGACGTGGTGATCTCCTACCTCGAAGAGGAAGCGCCGGACGCCCAGGAGGCGGCGCAGGCAGTCGAAGACTCGGGCCGCAAGGCCATCAGGGTGCCTGGAGATGTCGCCGATGAGGCCCAGTGCCAGGAGCTCATCCAGAGGGCCGTAGACGAGTTCGGCCACATAGACGTCCTCGTCAACAACGCGGCCCACCAGATGACGGTCGAAGGGATAGCCGACGTCTCGACGGACCTGCTCGACCGCACCTTCAAGACCAACATCTACGCGATGTTCTGGCTCGTCAAGGCCGCGCTCCCGCACATGCTCGAGGGTGGTTCGATCATCAACGTAGCCTCCATCCAGGCCTACCAGCCTTCACCGACGCTGCTCCCCTACTCGAGCACCAAAGGTGCCATCGTCACCTTCACCAAGGGCCTCGCCATGGAGGTCGTCCAGTACGGGCTCAGGGCGAATACTGTAGCGCCGGGTCCTGTGTGGACCCCGATCATCCCGGCCTCCATGCCAGGCGCCACCGTCTCGACCTTCGGCGGCACCTCCCCTATGGGGCGCCCGGCCCAGCCGATAGAGCTCGCCCCCGCCTTCGTCTTCCTCGCCTCCCAGGAGGCAAGCTACGTCAACGGCGAGACCCTCGGCGTAACAGGAGGCCAGCCTCTACCGTAACGCCTTCTCTACGTCCTGTCGCGCCCCAATCCGGCCTCGCGGGCGCGGACGATGGCCTGCGCCCTGTCGGCGACCTGGAGCTTGGTGAAGATGTTGGAGATGTGGTTGCGCACGGTCTTGGTACTGAGGTAGAGGTGTCTTGCGATCTCCTGGTTGTTGAGCCCCGCGGCAATGAGGTCGAGAACCTCGCGCTCGCGGGCGGTGAGCTCGGGGAAAGCTTCCGAGGACGCGGCCGGTTTGGGGGCGGAGAAGAAACCCATGAGGCGGCGGGCGATCTCCGGCCCGAAATGGGCCTCGCCGGCCGCCACAGCGCGGATGACCTTGAGGATCTCGTCCTGGTCCGCGCCCTTGAGGACATAGCCCCTGGCCCCGGCGCGCATGGCGGCGAAGACCGAGTCGTCGTCCTCGAACATGGTTACGACGATGACGCCGATTTGCGGGCTGTCGCGCACGATGGTGCGCGTGGCCTCGATGCCGTTTATCCCAGGCATCTGGATGTCCATGAGGATCACGTCGGGCTGAAGGTCCGCGGCCCGGGCGACCGCTTCCTCCCCTGTTGCCGCCTTCCCCACGACCTCGGTATCTGGGACGGAGAGGAAGAGGGCCTCCAGGCCCCCGCGGAAGAGGGCGTGATCGTCCGCCACGACGATGCGGATGTTCGAGGTTTCAGGCATCAGACCTTCTTGCCTGATACCTGAAACCTGTAGCCTGCAAAGGCAGGCGCGCGAGCATGCGTGTCCCACCGCCGGACAGCGACTCTGCCAGACACGTGCCGCCGAGCTCGGCCGCCCGCTCGCGCATGGAAGAGAGTCCCACGCCAGCGTGGCGCCCTTCGGGCAGGCCGACGCCGTCGTCGGTGATCTCCAGCTCCAGTTCGTGGTCTACGGAGAGCCTGACGCGGCAGGCGTGGGCTTTCGCGTGGCGGACGACGTTGGTAAGGCCTTCCTGGACGATGCGGTAGGCGGCGACCTCGACGGCGGCAGGCAGCGGCGGCAGGTTCTTCGGGGCTTCCACGGAGATACTCAGGCCGTTCTGGCTGTAGTTGGTGGTCCCTTCGCGGATGGCCGGGATCAGGCCGAGTTCGTCGAGGGCGGGCGGCCTGAGATCGTAGACGAGGCGGCGGATGTCTGAGATCGCGGCCTGCACCTGGGTCTTGAGCCCGGCCAGCAAGGTGTTCGTGGCCTGCGGCTCCGTACCAAGCAGGTTGCGGGCGGCGTCGAGCTTTAGGGTAAGGGTGGCGAGCTGCGGGCCAAGGCCGTCGTGCAGATCACGCCTCAGGCGCCTACGCTCCTCCTCCCGCGCGTTGACCAATCGCTCGCGCGAACGCTAGAGGTCGGCGGTAAGGCGCACGGCGTAGGCGGCGGCCTCTGCGTGGCGGGCAATGCCGTCGAGGATACGTCTGTCCTCAGGGCCGAACGGCTCGCCCGGCGCGCGGGGAGAGAGTACTAGCCTCCCGATGGTCTCCGTACCGTAGGTGAGCGGCAGGAGGAGCGGCTCTCCCTTGGGCTGTCCGGTGGCGGCGACGGTCTCGAAGGCGCTGTCTTCCCGCCTCAGGGAGATCGCCGCGTGGGGCAGCTTCAGCGCCCCGGCGGCCGTCTCAGCGATAACCGGCAGCACGGCCTCGGGCGCACCAGTTGCCTTCAAGCGCTCTCCGAGGCTCGAGAGCACCGCGTAAGGGTTGTCGCGCTCGTCGTAAATCAAGCGGTTGACTCCGCGCTGCAGGCGATCTCTCAAGGGCGCGAAAAGTACGGCGACGAAGCCCGCTGCGAGGAGGGAGACAGCGAGGTTGTCACCCGTGCTAAACAGGGCGCCCAGGTAGCCGACGATGAGCACGTAGATTCCCACCACGCACGCCGTCAGGGCGCCGTAGACGAGGGTGCGGTTGATGAGGAGGTCTATGTCGTAGAGGCGGTAGCGGAAGATCGCAACGCCGACGGCGGCCGGTATCGCCAGTTGGCCGAATAGGAACAACGCGGCTCCGACGAATGACGAGTCGAGCGTCGGCCAGAGGTTCACGGCGACGATGGTCGTCACCAGCACAGCGACGGCGTAGGTGACCCATTTAATCTGCTGTCGTTCGTCCCCCCGTGCTCCGCGAAACCGCACGATGAGGGCGATAACGGGGACCAGAATGGCGGCCAACGCGAGCACGCTCGTGGCCTCGCTGATCGATCCGGAGAGACCGGCCAGCGCCCCGATGCCGAAAGGATTTTCGACGTCGGGAAGGCCGTAGAGCTTCCCCGGCGCGAGCGCAAGCGATGCTGTATCAAGGCAGATCGCCAGGGCGACGAGCCAGGCCACGACGCACCAGCGGGGAGAGGGCAGGCGTCCGTCCGGGAAATGCAGGAACGAGTACAGCACCAGGTTCGTGCCGAGAACATAGAGCCAGGAGCCGAGCCACGTCGCCACGAGACCCCCTGGCAGCGAGCTATTCTCCGTGAGGAGAGCGTAGGTACCATACTCGCCCACGGAGACCATGACCGCGCAGAAGAGTCCCGAGGGCCGAGGATCCAGCCGATGGGGTTCTTCGGTCGCCGCGAAGCTATCAGGCTCCCTACTGTCGAGAGTGCGAGAGCGTTAGCGGCGAGGTTGAGCCAGTATTGGGCGACGGGATCCTCGACGTCACGGTTCAGAACCAGCAGCGCGGCGCTGAGCGCGAGGAGCACCACGGAGAAAGCCCACACGAACCGGGCCAGGCGCACCGCGGAGAACAAGCCCGTCCGTTCGGATGCTTGCTCGGCGATCACCCCTAGGCTCCTTTCGCTGTCGTCCGACCCGCCGATCCTGGACCAGAATGCCTGTATTCTACGCGGCGCTACCAGGACCCGCTCAAGCCCGGCTCGCTCTTCCTCGCCCGCACCCTGTCGACAAGGTCCACGATGCCCAACAGAAGCAAAGCCAGGCCAAGCAGGCCGTATACGAGGCCCGCCGCAACGAGTACCACGCGAGGGACGTACGGTGTGGGAGGCGCGAATGCTTCTCCCATCCCTCCGAAGATAAAGAGCGCTCCAAGAAGACAGAGCGCGACCACCGCGAAGCTTCCCCACCAACGCCGACTGCGGGCTACAAAGGCGAACACGGTCAGAGCGATCCACGGCCCGAGTGGCAGAGAGGTCACCGTGCCGTTGGCAACGAGCTCTCCCGCCGTGATGTTCGGGTTGCCCGAGCCGCCACCGAGTTGGCTAGGCCACTGGAAGACGAGAGCGAGGACGAGGCCCACGATCGAAACCACGAAGATCAGGGCAGCGACGGCGACGAGTCTTTTCGTCTTTGGGTTCACCACGGTAGCTCCTCTATAGTCTGCTTGCGTTGCAACAAGACTCTACTGGCCACAGCGTCCCGCCGTCATGGGAGCATGGCCCCATTTCGGTCGGGAGATCTCGTCCCGATTCGTCCCGGTACCCACCTCCGGGAACATCGGCACCTGGCGAGGATAGCCCGTCTACTCGCGCCGGCAAGCCGAGATGCTATTCTGGTAACGGAGCGTCGAGAGGCAAGGTGTCTTGGGGATCATCGTCCAGAAATACGGCGGGAGCTCGGTGGCGACGGCGGAGCATATAAGGGCCGTGGCTGAGAGGGTGAAGAGGGCCCATGATTCGGGCTTCGACCTCGTCGTGACCGTCTCGGCGATGGGGAAGCAGACCGACAGGCTGCTGCGCCTGGCTGGCGAGGTCAGCCGCGACCCCTCTCCGCGTGAGATCGACCAGCTGCTCTCTACGGGCGAGCTCCAGTCCGTCGCGCTCCTGGCGATGGCCCTGCACGACAGGGGCGTCGCCGCCACCTCCCTCACCGGCCTGCAGGCTGGCATGAAGACCACGGGCCGCTACGGTTCGGGGCTTATCTCTGGGATACAGCCCGACCGTCTGCGCGGCCTGCTCGACGAGGGACAGGTAGCCATCGTCGCGGGCTTCCAGGGGGTCAACGCCCTGGGTGATGTCATGACGCTCGGGCGCGGCGGGTCTGACACGACGGCCGTGGCGCTCGCTGCTGCGCTCGGGGCGGAGCGCTGCGAAGTCTTCACGGACGTAGACGGCGTCTATACCGCCGACCCGCGCCTCGTCCCCGGGGCGCGGCGCATACCCATCATACTCTCTTCGGAGATGGCCGAGATGTCGTGGCGGGGCGCGAAGGTGATGCACCCCCGGGCCGTTGAGCTCGGGGCCTTGCACGGGGTCGAGATCCACGTGAAGAGCTCCTTTTCAGAGGGTCCTGGTACGATCATCACGGGAGGTAAAGGCTTGGAACACCTGGAGACCCGCGAGACGGTCGCCGGTATCGTCCACGACCTCGACGTCTCGCGCATCACCCTGACGGGCATAAAGACGGGCCCTGGTACGATGAGCCGCGTCTTCTCCCCCCTGGCCGAGGCTGGCATCTCCGTCGACGTCATCGTGGAGAGCGCCCCGAAGAGAGGCGCCTCGGACGTGGCCTTCACCGTCCGTCGCGGCGACTTTCACGAAGCCCTGCGGCTCGCGGGTACGGTCGCGGACTCTTTAGACGGACGGGTCGAGGGTGAGGAGGAGCTTGGAAAGGTCTCCGTCGTCGGGACGGGGATGCTCAACCGCCCCGGCTACGCGGCGCGGATGTTCGCGACGCTCGGGGAGGCCGGCATCCCGATCAGGCTCGTCTCCACCTCCGAGATACAGGTGACTTGCGTATTGCCGGCAGGCAGGGTAGAAGAAGCGGTGAGAGTTTTGCACAGGGACTTCGAGCTGGAGGAGAGAGATGTTTAGCGGCGCGTTCACTGCCCTCGTCACACCGTTCAGGAACGGGGAGGTGGACGTAGAGGCCTTGGAAGGTATGGTCGAATTCCAGATCCAGGGCGGCGTCCACGGCCTCGTCCCCTGCGGGACCACGGGCGAGACCCCGGCTATGACCGAGGAGGAGGACCGCCTCGTCGTAAGTACCGTGGTGAGGGTCGCGAACGGGCGGGTGCCTGTCGTCGCGGGCACGGGCTCGAACAGCACGGACATGGCGATCAAGTACACGAGGATGGCCCAGGAGGAGGGGGCCGACGGCTCTCTGCAGGTCGCCCCCTACTACAACAAGCCGACCCAGGAGGGGCTCTACAGGCATTTCGCCACGATAGCGGAGAGCACGGAGCTACCGCTCGTCCTCTACAACATCCCAGGCAGGACGGCCGTGACCGTCTCCGCCGAGACCATAGCACGCCTCGCCGAGATCCCGAACATAGTAGGGGTCAAGGAGTCGACGCTCTCCATGAACGTGGTGAGCGACATAAAGAGCCTCTGCGGTGAGGAGTTCGCCATCCTCTCCGGGGATGACCCGATGACGCTCCCCCTGATGGCCCTCGGCGGGCACGGTGTGATCTCCGTCGCCTCCAACGTCGCTCCAGCGGCCGTCTCGGATATGGTGAAGGCCCTCCTGATCGGGGACTGGGAGAGGGGCCGCGAGCTCCACTACGAGCTCTTGCCACTCTTCCGCGCGCTCTTCGTCGAGACCAACCCCATCCCGGTCAAGACGGCAGCTTCGATCCTCGGCCTGTGCTCGGACGAGATGCGGCTGCCGATGATCCCACTCCAGGGCGAGAACCTGGATACCCTTTGTCGCGTTATGGAGGAGTCGAACCACCTCCTCCCTACCCCGGAAGAAGTGTGACCAGGATAGCCGTAATAGGGGCGGCTGGTCGCATGGGACGCGAGATCTGCCGCGCGGCCCTCGAGACGGAAAGGATCGAACTGGTAGGCGGCACGGTCGAACCTGGCGCCCCCGAGCTCGGCTCCGATCTCGGCGAGCTCTGCGGCTCGGGCAAGACCGGAGTGACTACTACAGAAGATCCGCCAGAATCTGCGGAGGTCCTGGTCGAGTTCACCACGCCGGAGGCGACCGTAGGGCATCTCTCCTACGACAGACCGCACGTCATCGGGACGACGGGCCTCTCCGACGAGCAACTGGAGAGGGTCGAGGTGGCTTCGCAAGGCGTCGCGATCGTTCTAGCCCCGAACATGAGCGTCGGGGTGAACCTCTTGCGCGAGGTGGTGCGCGGCCTCTCGGCCAAGCTCGGCGAAGGCTACGACATCGAGGTCGTTGAGGCCCACCACAAGAACAAGAGGGACGCGCCCTCGGGCACGGCCCTGTTTCTCGCGCGGGCCGCCGCCGAGGGCAGGAAAATGAACCTGGACGAGGTCGCTGTCTACGGGCGGGAGGGCCTGGCGCCCCGGCAGGAGGGTGAGATCGGTATCCACGCCCTGCGCGGCGGCGCCGTGGTCGGGGAGCACAGGCTCATCTTCTACTCGGGCGGAGAGGAGGTCGAGGTCGTCCACCGCGCCCTCTCCCGCCGCACCTTCGCCGACGGCGCCCTCAGGGCTGCGCACTTCGCAGCGAACGCGCAGCCAGGCCTGCACTCCATGGCCGACGTTCTGGAGGACGTCCCGAACCTGCGAGGATAGAGCAATTCGTAGAGGTCTTGACTTGTCGCGAATCGCGTATCCGCTTGCGAGCGATCGAGCTCGAGCGAAAACAAAGAGCTGACCTGCTGAAATGCTGACCGGAGAGAGGAACGTATGACCGAAGCCGCCACTCACACCGTGCCCCTGATCCCACGCGAAGTACTCTTCGGCAACCCCGAGAAGGTGACACCGCGCCTCTCCCCGGACGGGGAGCGCCTCGCCTACCTCGCGCCGAAAGACGGCGTCATGAACGTCTGGGTAGGTCCGGTCGGGAGTCCCGCCGGCGGTGAGGACTTCGAGCCCGTAACCGAAGACAAGAAACGCGGCATCAGGGTGTACTTCTGGGCAGAGGACAACAGGCACATCGTCTACCTCCAGGACAAGGGCGGCGACGAGAACTGGCGCGTGCACGCCGTGGACGCCTCCACGAAACAGGACCGCGACCTGACACCCTTCGACGACGTGCAGGCCAAGATCGTGGACAGGAGCCGCCACTTCCCCAATACGCTGCTCGTCGCGCTTAACAAAGAGAACCAGGAGCTCCACGACGTCTACCGCCTCACGCTCTCGACGGGCGACCTCGACCTCGCGGCCAGAAACCCCGGCAACGCCGTCGGCTGGGTCGTGGACACGCACCTCAGGGTGCGCGGCGCGATGGTGGCCACGCCGGATGGCGGCTTCGATTTGCTCGTGCGCGAGGGAGCCGACGAAGACGTGGGCTGGCGAAAGCTTCTCGGCTGGGGCAAGGAGGACGCGCTCTCGAGCGGCCCCGTCGGCTTTACCGAGGACGGCGAGAAGATGTACCTCGTTGACTCACGCGGGGCCAACACCTCCCGCCTCGTCCTCCTCGCCCTCGAGAATGGCGCGACACAGACGCTGGTCGAGGACCCGCGCTACGACGTCGGCCAGATCGTGACGCATCCCGAGACCCACGAGGTCCAGGCGGCCGCCATCGCGCGCGCGAGGACGGAGTGGGTCGTGCTCGACGACGACATCAGGGAAGACTTCAAGGTAATACAAGGCCTGGGCCGCGGAGACTTCGGCGTGACGAGCCGCGACAGGGCGGACGAGAGCTGGCTCGTCGGCTTCACCGCCGACGAAGGCGGCGCCTCTTACTACGCCTACGACCGCAAGAGCAGGCGCGGCGAGCACCTCTTCGACGCCCACCCCGCCCTCGCTGAGTACACCCTCGCCAGAATGGAGCCCGTCGCCTTCGCCTCCCGCGACGGCCTCACGATAGAGGGCTACCTGACGCTGCCGCCGGGCGGTCCAGGCGGACCCATGCCCCTTGTGTTGAACGTACACGGTGGTCCCTGGGTACGGGACGGGTGGGGCTACGATCCCGAGGCGCAGTGGTTCGCCAACAGGGGGTACGCGTGCCTGCAGGTGAATTATCGGGGGTCGACGGGGTACGGCAAGAGGTTCTTGAACGCGGGGAACAAGGAGTGGGGCGGCAGGATGCACGACGACCTCGTCGACGCGGTCGGGTGGGTCGTCGAGAGGGGCGTGGCCGACCCGGAGCGGGTCGCGATCTACGGCGGCTCCTACGGCGGGTACGCCGCGCTCCTCGGGGCCACGTTTACGCCCGAGCTCTTCCGGTGCGCCGTCGATATCGTGGGTCCTTCGAGCCTGATCACCCTGATTAACAGCATCCCGCCTTACTGGAAGCCGCTCCTCGCGACCTTCCACGAACGGGTCGGCAACCCCGAAATCGAGGAGGACTTCCTGAGGAGCCGCTCGCCCCTCTTCTTCGTTGACCGCATCAGGATCCCGATGCTCATAGCCCAGGGCGCCAACGACCCGCGCGTAAAACAGGCAGAGTCGGAGCAGATCGTCGCCGCCATGAAGGAGAAAGACATAGACCATGAGTACCTGCTCTTCGAGGACGAAGGCCACGGTTTCGCCCGTCCCGAGAACCGCCTGAAGTTCTACGCCGCAGCAGAACGCTTTCTGGCCAAACACCTCGGGGGACGCGCGGAAGAATAAAGCGGCAGGCCCGTAGGGGCGGTTCGCGAACCGCCCCTACGGGCCTCAGCATATTTCACTGCGTGACTATCGGGCGGAAGAGATTCCGCAGACGATGACCCGCTCAGCCTTCTGACTCCGGCTCGTCCTCCCCCGGTGAGATCAGGGTTGCCACCCAGGCCACGTCGACGCCCATCCTGCTCGCTATCTCCGCATCAGAGATGCCGAGCCGCCGCAGGCGTTCGACCTCCTCTGCCAGACAGACTTCGCCGCGGTCTTCCATATCCTTTCGAGGATACCACGGGCGTGGATCAAGCCGTTCAGACCGTCGAGGGCAACTTCAGGCTCATGCCGGGGTAGATCTCATACCCCGAGAGATCGTTCGCCTCGCGGATGGCCTCCACCTTCGGTCTCGGGTCCTCCCAGACCGCGGTGTGCTCTATCGCTATCTCCCAGAGCGTATCTCCGGGCGCGACGGTGTAGTGGACAGGCCGCGGCTCAGCCCCGGCCCCGCCGCCCACGTACAGCGCAAGGCCGAGAGCACCGGCCACGAACAAGGCCCCGAGCCTGCGACGACGATATCTAGTACGGTCACTCTTCACCAGGGAAATATACGGGCCGACTATTGCGTTCCCAACGGTAATTTCTCGGTGCCACCGCGCGCGGGCCGTCCGGTAGAATCCTCCCTATGCGTTTCACCAAGGTACACCTCTCTATGTGCTAACGGCGTAACCTTCTACGTCCGCCTCCAGCCCGACGGCGCGACGGCCGTGCGAATCCTCGCATAGGATCATCGCCCGCGAGAAGGCGGGATCGCTTCTACCGCCTTCGCGTGGGTGGAAGCAAGCTGGGACAAGGCCGAGGGTGTTATTCAGTGCGGTAGTCGGCCCGAGCAATGAGGTGGAGCTGGGAGTTGCCCTCTAAGCCGACTATCCCATATGTCCGCAGGAGTACGATCCCTGAGTCATCCCGCGTGCGTGTGTCGATGAGCCGAAGCGCAACTACCTTAGGCTGGCCGCCAGTCGCCGCTCGGTCGATTCATCCAGGATTCATCGCGATCTGCTTACATCGGGGCCTATCATAGGATGAACGTAAGGAGGGATACGAATGCAGAAGGTGCTGTCGATAGACGGGGGTGGCATCAGGGGCATCATACCGGCCATGGTCCTCACCGAGGTCGAACGTCGTACGGAGAGACGTATCGCAGAGATGTTCGACCTGGTAGCAGGCACCTCTACCGGCGGCATCCTGGCCCTGGGCCTGACCAAGCCAGGACAGGACAACAAGCCCGAGTACAGCGCCAAGAAGTTGATCGAGCTCTACGAAACAGAGGGTGGGAAGATCTTCTCCATACCGGTCTGGCATCGGATACACAGCGGCTGGGGCCTAGCGGACGAGAAGTACCCCTCGACGGGCATCGATGAGGTCGCGCTCAAATACTTCGGCGATGTCCGCCTCGCGCAGGCATTCAAGGAGGTCCTGATCACAGCCTACGAGATAGAAGAGCGCGGCCCCTGGTTCTTCAAGCGCAGGCATGCGAGGGATGAGAACAGGGAGGGGGACAACTTCCTCATGAGGGATATAGCCCGAGCTACCTCTGCGGCGCCGACCTACTTCGAGCCTCTCCAGCTAGAGTGGGGCCCACACGGCCAACGCGCCTTTATCGACGGCGGGATCCACTCCAACAACCCGGCGATGTGCGCCTACGTGGAGGCGAGAAAAGTTTACCCCGAGGAGAACGACTTCTTGGTGGTCTCGCTGGGCACCGGAGAGCCGACCCGAAAGATGCCCTACGAGGAGGTCAAGGGCTGGGGGCTCGCGCTGTGGGCTCAGCCGATCCTGAACGTCGTCTTCGACGGTGTCTCAGACACGGTGGACTACCAGCTGCTAGAGCTCCTGTCCACGGAGGAGGGCGATGCTCGACGCTACTACCGCTTCCAGACCGTGCTTGACACAGGCAAGGACGATCTGGACGACGCGAGCGCCACCAACATCCAGGCCCTCAAGGAGAAAGCCAAGGAGATAATCGACGATAACGAGGCAGCCCTGGAAACCCTGTGCTCACAACTGATCGCCTAACAGGCTAGTAAAGTTTATGCTCCACCTGAGAAGAGAGCAGCCTTTTCCTCATCCGGCTGTTGTCGCGACCGACCCCGCCTCGTCGACGTCGATTACGACAACGGTCCTACGCTTCAACGTCAAGCTTGCGCCGCGGACCTCGGCCCTAGGATTGCGAGATCCGCTACGACGCCGAAGTGGTCGCTCGCCCACACGCCCTCCACGGGTTCGTCGAACATGCGCTCGCAGGCGGTGACGTCGAGCGTAGGGCCATGGTCTACGCAGCGGACCATTACGTAGTCAATCCTGCGTCCCAGCTCCAGCGGCCAGTTGTCGCCGCCGGTCACCAGCGGGTTGCGCGGCGTGAACGTGTGACCGGGATCCACAGGGTGGGTGCTCTCCCAGGCGTCCCGGTAACACACGCTCGTCTCACCCAAAGACTGCAGCCCGTGCCAGAAGCGCACGCTAGCAGAGTCGGGGGCAGCGTTGAAGTCGCCGGCCAAGACCACGTAGCCTACCTCTCGCTCGCCTAGCATGTGCTCTACGAGGCGCGAGGCCGCCACAGCTTCCAGCTCGCGCTCGTGCTCGAAACCCAATTGCCACGAGGCATTGTGGTGTGCGAACAACAGCGTCCCGAGAGGGCCCGGCACCAGGATCTCCACGACCGCTATTTCGCTCGGGTCGACGCGGTAGGTGACGTGCAAGGTCTCCTCCCACACCTCCCCCATTTCCCAGCGGCTCGCGATCGAAAGTCCCGTGCCATCGGCCTCGCGGCCGGCCTGGTGGGCGACGTGGTAGCTCGCGCCGAGAAGGTCTGCGACCTGGTCATACCCGTCGGTCACGACTGCCTCCTGGAAGGCGATGATGCCCGGTCGGAGCTGGCGCAGGCCATCAACGAGGACCGACCGACGCTCGTCCCACGCCCCGTGTTTCCCCCACAGGTTGAGCGTGGCGACACGCACCACGCCTGAGCGGACCACTTGCTCCATCCCATACCTCCTCAATCGGTCTCCTCCGCGCGAACCCGCGGCTTAAGCGTAGTAGCTCACAGGGAGGCCGACAGCCCTCAACTTCCGAGAGCACGCCTACTCGGGTATCTGAAGGAGACGCTTGCAGGAGCAGGTAGTCCTACCGCCTTCTAGTGGGCCCACGCAAGTTGGGACAACGCCCCGCGTGGCATTCCGTGCCGTGATAAGCGACGGCGAAGTAGACATATGCGTGGCGCTCTAGCTAGAATCAGCGAATCCGTAATACAGCACCAGAGAATGGGAGGAGAAGGACGCCGTGTGGAAGAGGAGGCTCGTCGAGGCTTTCGCGATAGTCACAGCCGGCGATGGGCTAATAGAGTTCCTGGCTCCCAAGGAGCATTCGCGGCTGTGGGTGGTAGGCCCCGAGAGCACCCGT
>Ga0126307_10000626_pt1 | contig 22860 bp, 28 predicted proteins | sample Plot28_FD_89955 | JGI IMG/M metagenome (GOLD analysis project Ga0126307, IMG submission 89955) | Serpentine soil microbial communities from UC McLaughlin Reserve, CA, USA - Plot28 | ecosystem: Environmental > Terrestrial > Soil > Grasslands | place: USA: UC McLaughlin Reserve, Lake County... | reverse complement strand
GAGCAAGCGCGGGCGGTTGCGAAGCCCGGGACGACCAATGAGACGATCGTCACGGGCAGTCAGATCAACCTCAACGACGCGACCTTCGAGGACCTCCGCGAGCTCGGCTTCTCGGTCACCCAGGCGACTCGGGTGATCACCTACCGCGAGCGCCAGAAGGGCTTCAGGTCAGTCGACGACCTCGCCCAGGTCCCGGGCATGCCGCCGGAGTTCCTCACCGATGTCAGGGACAGGCTGACCCTCTAGACGTCCGAGAGGCCGCGCGGCAGGTGTGTCGCCGAGACGCCGACCGCCAGCGCGACGATCAGCGCCAGATAGGTAGCGGCGACGAGCGCACGGGTGCGGGCCGGGATCCGGTGGTAGGCGCGGCCCTCGGGGGTGTTGCGAGCCTTCCAGCGCTGCCAGCTCTCAAAGCCGCCGAGCAGCAGGATGAGGAGCAGGATCGGGCTGGGGAAGAAGAAGACCATCGCGATCAGGCCGGCGAGGCCTACCAGCCAGACCCAGGGAGAGAGGGCGGCCATCGCGCGGCCGCCATCCAGCGGCAGGATCGGAAGCAGGTTGAAGAGGTTGAGGAAGAAGCCGATGAAGGCGAGGGCCTGCCAGAAGTGACTGCCGGTGGCGAGCCAGATCCCGAGCGGCACGAGCGTCGCGATTGAGCCGAGGATCGGGCCGGCGAGACCCACGCGCGCCTCCGCGGCGGCGTCGTCGCCCATCGACTTGGCGGAGATCACGGCGCCGAGGAAGGGAATGAACATGGGCGCTGAGGCCTTGACGCCCTCACGCCGCAGCTGGAAGACATGGCCGAGCTCATGGAGCAGCAGGAGCACGACGAAGCCGACCGAGAAGAGCCAGCCGAAGATCAGCTGATAGGCGACGATCGAGACGAGCATCGAGCCGGATGTCGTGAACAGCTTCAGCTTCGGCAGGGCCAAAATCAGGAGCTTCCCCTTCGTCCCGAGCTTCGCGATCACCAGCCCGATGGCGACCAGCGCGGCGCCGATGCGCTTCAGCAGCCCATCACGGCGGCCCGAGCCGGGGTGAATCGGGCCGAGGTCCCGACCCGTGTCCGGGGCGGAGGAGGCAGCGTCGTGGGCTTCCATGGCCAGGGGAACGGTAGCGAGAGCGCTTGCGGCAGCGATCGTGGCAGGGGTGCTCGCGGTCCCGGGGACGGCGAGCGCGATCACCTACGCCCCCGTCGATCAGCCTGGCCCGCCACTGAGCGTGCCCCGGAACGCCCTCGACGCCAGCCTGCAGTGCAGCGGGGATCCAACGACCGGCCCGACCCCCGTCCTACTCGTCCACGGCACGGGAAGCAATCCGCATGACAACTTCTCCTGGAACTGGGAGCCCGCCCTCGACGCGCTGGAAACCTCCTGGTGCACCGTCGCCCTGCCGGGGAACGGGATGGACGACATCCAGGGCGGGGCGGAATACGTCGTCAACGCGATCCGGACCATGCATACCGCGGCCGGGCGGCGAATCTCGATCATCGGCCACAGCCAGGGCGGCATGATCCCGCGCTGGGCTCTGCGCTTCTGGCCCGACACGCGCGCGATCGTGGACGATCAGATCGGCCTCGCCCCGAGCAATCACGGCACCGCCTCCGCCCAGTTCACCTGCCTGCCCGACTGCGCCCCGGCGATCTGGCAGCAGCGCGACGACTCGGAGTTCCTCAAGGCGCTCAACTCCTACCAGGAGACCTTCGCCCGGATCTCCTATACGGCGATCTATACGCACACCGATCCGATCGTCACACCGAACTTCGATGAAACCGGCAGCTCCTCACTGCGCACCGGCGACGGCCAGATCGAGAACGTCGCCATCCAGGAGGTGTGCCCGCTCGACGTCTCAGAGCACCTCGCGGTCGGGATCTCGAGCAACACCGCATACGAGTTGGCCGTGGACGCGCTCACGCATCCAGGCCCGGCGAACCCCTCGCGGCTCGACCCCACGAACGTCTGTCTGAATCCGCTCATGCCGGGCCTGCCGCCCACATTTGCGACCGATTCAGCGACCGCCGCCGCCAACCTCCTGACCACGATTCTCACCTATCCACACGTGCCGTCGGAGCCGGCCCTTAAGTGCTACGTGACCGCGAGCTGCGCGCAGGCTGTGGTCACCAAGGCCAAGTGCAAGAAGAAGAAGCGCAAGAAGCGCGGGCGCCACGCGGATGTGGCGAAGAAGAAGCCTGAGAAGTGCAAGAAGCGCAGGAAGAAGCGGCGCTAGGCCCCACAGCTACCATTCACATCCGACATAGCACGGGGCCGAATTGGATTCGACTTGGTCATTCGTGCGATTAGGTTGCAGGCCGAGGTTCCAGGAGGCCTCGTTAAACACCTGGACCAACCAATAAGTGCGGACCACGAGTTCGCCCTCGCCGCTTAGTTAGTAGCTAGGTAGTGAGCGTCGGCCCACCCGAGCCCGAGGGGTGGGGTCCCGGCGTCAGAATCGGGCTCACCCGGTCGGCCCGTCTCGACCGTCCGGGGAAATCGAAGGGACTTGGCCCTCCGGCATCTCCCGCCGGCAGCGGAGGTCGAAGGGCGAGATCAAAAGCGCCGGCTAAGCCTGTAGACGCCGATCGTTCGTGTCCGAGGACGTGGCTTCGATGCCACCGGCTCCATATATGCGAGGGTGCGCTGAGCGCAGCGAAGCACAACCCGTTTCGTGCTCGTCGATAGGCTGGGCTGACGCGGCCAGGACGGCCGAGTCAACAAAGAGGGAAGCGGGTCGCATGGCGATCAGCGAGCGCGAGTCCCAGCAGATCGAGAAGGCGAACGCGAGCGGTAATACGCCGATCGTCCTCATCCACGGCCTTTGGGTCCTGCCGAGCAGCTGGGACAACTGGGTCGAGTACTTCGAGCAGGAGGGTTATGCCGGTCTGACCCCGGACTGGCCGGATGACCCCGAGACCGTCGAGGAGGCAAGGGCGAACCCGGACGTCCTCGCCAAGAAGAAGCTCAAACAGATCGCCGACCACACCGCGGAGGTGATCGGCGGGCTCGACAAGAAGCCGGCGGTGATGGGTCACTCCACGGGTGGGCTGCTCGCCCAGCTGATCGCCGACCGCGGGCTGTCGGCCGCGACCGTCGCGATCGACCCTGGTCCATTCCGCGGGGTGCTGCCGCTACCCGTTTCGACGCTGCGTGTGTCCGCGCCCGTGCTGAGGAACCCGCTGAACCGGGGACGGGCGATCACGCTCACCCTCGATCAGTTCAATTACGGCTGGGGGAACGCCCTGGGCGACGAGGAGACGAAGCAGCTCTACGAGACCTACCACGTGGCCGGATCGGCGGCGGCGCTGATGCAAATGGCAAACGCCAACGTGAACCCGTGGACCGAGGCGAAGCTCAACCCCAAGAACCCGGAGCGCGGCCCGCTCCTGATCATCGATGGCGAGAAGGATCACACCGTCCCGTGGGCGATCGCGAACGCCTCCTACAAGCGGCAGAGCCGGAACCCAGGGGTGACGGAGATCGTGCAGATGCCGAACCGGGGCCATTCGCTGACGATCGACAGCGGCTGGCGCGAGGTCGCGCAGACGGCGCTCGACTTCGTCAAGCGCTTCGTCTAGCTCCAGAGCTCCCTCAACGCTCCCTCCGGCCCCTCGACCGGATCCGCGTTGGGCAGCGGCACCGCACGGATATTGGCGACCGCCTCGTCGTGCTCGGCCGGATCGCCGCGGCGGATGTCCCAGGGCATTCCGTTCGGATAGGCGCCGATCACCAGCAGGTCTGGGCTCGAGCCCTGATTGCAGTGGCCGGTGCCCGCCGGCAGGACGAGGACATCGCCCTGCCCGATCTCGAAGCTCCGGCCGCTCGGCCCGCCGAGCGTGACCGTCGCCGTCCCGCTGATGATGCCCAGGGCCTCGTGGGTGATCGAGTGGAAATGGTGGAAGGAGAAAATCCCGTCCCGCCAGTCGGGCAGCCAGCCGTTGGACGCCAGCAGGTCCTCGCAGGCGTTCACCTCGCCGGCGGCCTCGACCCCGTGATAGATCAGGACGGGCAACGGAGAGTTGGCGATCCCGCCGTCGTCCTCGAAGTTGTGTATCTCCGGCTGCTGGGCCTCGATGCAGAGGAGGCTACGCCGCGCCGGCCGCGACCAGGACCTGGTTGGTGAGCCTGACCTGACCATTCCCGCCCGCGGCCTCGCGGACGGCGTCGGTGATCGCCTCCCGTGTCTCACGCTGGACGTCCTCGGGGTGCGACGCGATCATCGCCTTGATCGGCGCGGCCATCGCCACCGTGAACTCGGTGTACTCCTCGGGTGACTCGAACTCGAAGGTGACCTCGAGTTCCTCCACCTCGACACCGGAGAACCCGCCGCCCTCGAGCAGACCGCCGAGCGCCTCCTCAGTCGGGCGGGAGAGCGGGCCGGGTGTGCCGGGCGGCGGCGGTGGCACGTCGAGCTTCTCCATCGCGGTCTTCATCGCGATAGCCAGGAACGGCACGCGCTCCGGCGGGCCCCACGAGCTGATCGCGAAGCGGCCGCCCGGCTTCAGAAAGCCCCGAATGTGCCTGGCCACGCCCTCGCCGTCGGGGTCGAAGATGATCCCCCAGCGGGAAACCGCAGCGTCGAAGCTCTCCTCGGGGAAGTCGAGCGACATCGCATCCGACTCCACGAACTCGATGTTCTCCAGACCCGCCGCGGCAGCACGCTGACGACCGAAGCCGAGCATCTCGGCCGAGATGTCCGTAGCGACAACGCTTCCCTCCGGCTCCACCTTGTGGGCCGCGGTCAGCGAGGGCTCGCCGTAGCCAGCGGCCACGTCGAGGACGCGGTCACCGGCCTTGATATCGGCCATCTCGACCAGTCGCTCGCTGACGACGCCCGAGCGGCTGTCGATGAGCTCGGAATACTCGTTCCATGCGGCGGCCACTCCGTTCCACTGGTCGCGCTGCTTCTCGCGGAACTCGGCAGCCTCGATTGGCTTCGCTTCCATTGTTCTCCCCTCTCGGTCGTTAGCGCAGCGCCGAGCCTATCTCGACGTCGCGATCTGCGGGAAATCACGCACTGATTGACCCTGGAAACACGGATGGCAGATCCCCTCGCCTGGCGGAAGATTTCCACATGCCGAGCCTGTGGCTTCTGCTCGCGAGCTTCGTTGGGTTCATCAACCTGTGCCTGCTCATCCCGGTTGTGCGAGCTTTGGTTAGTGATCGTGGGGCACCGCTGCCGCCGCGGGACCAGCATTTTTTTCATCCTGCGTTCATCTCCGCGAGACAATTTGCGGAGAGTCGAGATGCGCGTGTTGATCGTCGAGGACGAGCCCAAGATGGCCGGCCTGCTCCGCCACGGCCTGCGGCAGGAGGGGATTGCGGCGGATCTCGCCGCGAAGGGGGAAGACGCCGTCTGGATGGCGGGAGCCACGGAGTACGACGCCATCGTGCTCGACCTGATGCTCCCGGGCATCGACGGGTTCGAGGTCTGCCGGAGGCTGCGCGACGACGGGGTCCTCTCCCCGATCCTGATGCTCACCGCACGCGACGGCGTCCACGACCGCGTCGCCGGCCTCGACTCCGGCGCGGACGACTACCTCGTTAAGCCGTTCTCCTACGCGGAGCTGCTCGCCAGGCTCCGTGCGCTCGCACGCCGAAGCCACGGCCCCGGCACGCCGGAGCTGCGCGTCGGCGGCCTCCGCCTGGATCCCGCCAAGCACCAGGTTTGGAGGGGGAAGGAGGAAATCGAGCTCTCGGCCAAGGAGTTCGCGGTGCTCGAGGTCTTCATGCGCCGCCCGGGCGAGGTCCTCTCCCGCTTCCAGCTGCTAGAGCACGCCTGGGACTACGACTACGAGAACCGCTCCAACATCGTCGACTCCTATGTTCGCCTGCTGCGCCGCAAGATCGACAAACCGTTCGGGACGCGGTCGATCCAGACGGTCCGCGGCGCCGGCTACCGGCTGCGCGAGGACGGCGGCGAATGAGCCAAATTCCGATCCGACTCCGGATGACCCTCGCCTTCGCGCTGGTCAGCGCGGTCGTGCTGGCGGCGTTGGGCTACTTCGTCTACTCCCGCTTCGACGCCGAGCTCAGCGAGCAGATCGACCAGAGCCTGCGCACCCACGGCGACGACATCGCCGCGCTCGTGGCCGGCGGACAGCTTGTCGAGAACTCGAAGCTGCTCGGCCGCGAGGAGAGCTCGGCCCAGGTACTCACGCCGAACGGGCGGATCCACGCAACCACCCCGCAGCTCGGGCGCATTCCGCAGCTCACGCCGGGGGAGGCCGCCCGGGCGGCGCAGGCCTCCTTCATCGTGACCCGGGACCAGGTGCGGAGCATCGACGGCGAGGCGCGGCTGCTCGCCCGGCCCGTCGATAGCCCTGGCGGGCGGTTCGTGGTGGTTACGGCCGCCTCGCTCGACGACCGCAACGACTCGCTCGCCAACCTGCGGGCGCTCCTCCTCATCGGGATCCCGGTCGCCCTGCTGCTGGCCTCGGTGGCGGGCTACGCGGTCTCGAGCCGGGCGCTGCGGCCGGTCGAGGCAATGCGCCGGCGGGCGGCGGCGATTTCGGCCGCTGAGCCCGAGCGGAGGCTGCCGCTGCCCCAGGCCGATGATGAGATCCGCCGGCTGGGGGAGACGCTCAACGGGATGCTCGGCCGCCTCGAGGCCGCCATCGAGCGGGAGCGAGCCTTCGTCGACGATGCGAGCCACGAGCTCCGCACCCCTCTTGCGATGCACAAGACCGAGCTCGAACTTGCGCTCCGCTACGCGAAGACGCCGGAGGAGATGCGCGCGGCGATTACCTCGGCGGTCGTGGAGGTCGACCGCTTGATTCAGCTCGCCGAGGACCTCCTCGTCCTCGCCCGCTCCGCCGACGGCAAGCTGGCGCTGGACCTGAGGCGGGTTGGCGTCGCGGAGCTGCTCGGCAATCTGCGCGAGCGCTTCTCGGTGCGCATTGCCGACTCCGGTCGCGCGTTGGTTGTCGAGCCGACGAACGGGCTGACGGTGGAGGGAGACCGGCTGCGACTCGAACAGGCTCTTACCAACCTGGTCGAGAACGCGATCGAGCACGGCGGCGGGGAGATCATCGTGCGGGCGACCGAGGGCGAGGGGGAGGTGGCGATCCACGTCGAGGACCGTGGCCCGGGATTCGCTCCGGAGTTCATCGGGCGTGCCTTCGAGCGCTTCAGCCGCGGCGATACCTCGCGCGGAGGCGATGGCACCGGGCTCGGCCTTGCGATCGTCGAGGCGATCGCCCGCGCCCACCGAGGCAGCGCCCACGCGATCAACCGCGAGGGAGCCGGCGCGGATGTCTGGATCGAGCTGCCCCGCTGAGCGGGGTCGCTCCGCCGTCCTTTCACGGTCGATTCATCCGGGCTCCGTACAACCGCTCCCGCAATGATCGATCCACGAGAGGAGCAACCCAGATGCACTGGTCACGGAAGTACGTGATCGTCGGCGGCTCGGTCCTCGCCCTGGCGGCGGGCGGCGCGGGCTCGGCTGTCGCGATCGGCAGCGGAGACGACGAGGGCGGGGCCACCGGCCCAGGTGCGGACCAGGCCAAGGCCGCAGCCCTCGAGCTCTACCCCGGCGGACACGCCAACGCGGTCGAGCGCGACTCCGAGGATGGCGCCACATGGGAGGTCGAGGTGAGGAAGGCCGACGGCAGCACGGTCGACGTACGCCTCGACCAGAACTACCAGCTGGTGGTCGCAGAGACCGACAGCGAGGACCAGGGAGGTAACTAGATGGAAGCCCGGGCGATCAAGCGCGCGGGGGCTGCGATGGCGAGCGTCGCCATCCTGCTCCCCGCGCTCGCCGGGTGCGGCTCGTCCGGGGATGAGCCCACGTCCGGGGGGCAACCCGGCAGCAACACCTTTCCGCAGTCGACTGAGCCGGCCAACGTGGACCCGGACGACTTCACGACCGAGATTGGCAATCCCTATTTCCCGCTCCCGGTCGGCGCGCAGTGGCGTGTCCGTGTCACCAACCAGGAGGGGGCCGTCCAGCACCAGGTGATCACGGTCACCGACCGAACCAAGCGGATCGCCAACGGCGTCGAGGCGCGCGTCGTCCACGACGTGGTCCGCGAGGACGGCAAGCCGGTCGAGGTGACCGACGACTGGTACGCGCAGGACTCCGAAGGCAACGTCTGGTACTTCGGGGAGGACACGGTCTCCTTCGATCACGGCAAGCCGGACCGCAGTGGCTCGTTCGAGGCGGGCGTGAACGGAGCGGACGCCGGGGTGATCATGGCCGCTCGTCCCGAGGCCGGCATGACCTACCGGGAGGAGTACTACAAGGGTCATGCCGAGGACCGCAGCCGGGTCCTCGCGCTCGACCAGCAGGCCGAGGTGCCCTTCGGCCACTTCACGGATGTCCTGCTGACGGAGGACTACACGCCGGTCGAGCCCGACGTGCTCGAGTTCAAGCTCTACGCGCGGGGGATCGGCCAGGTCCTGGCGCAGACCGTCTCCGGGGGCTCGGACCGCGAGGAGCTGATCAGCTTCACGAAGTAGGGGCCCGCTAGTTGTTCGGCAGCGAGGAGCCCGCGAAGAAGAAGAACCAGACCTCGAAGGCAAGCACTCCGGCAACGGCGCAGATCACCACTACCCGCTCGACGCCGCCGATGCCGTACTTGCGCTGCACCGCGTCGTCGCGCTCATCGCGCATGCTGCGCAGCCAGGGTGAGGTCTGGCGGGCGACGGCCGGGCGCCCGGTGAGCTCGTCGTACTTGTTGTTGAGCCAGGTGAGCAGGAAGCCGAGGGCGAAGACCGTCACCGCGAGTATCGCGATGACGGCGAACACCGCGGTCATGCTCAGGTTGTTGAGGCTGCCCTGCACCTTGGAGCCGACCCAGACCGCGAACAGCGGCGCCCCGGTCCAGAGATTGACAGAACAGAGTGCCGAGGCGGTGACGAGACCGATCTTCTTCAGCGCCATCGCAATGCCGTACGTTACCTACGGGGCAGTAGCTTTGCGCCGGTCCCTGGGGGACGAGACGCGGGCCCAGCCACACGGCCTAGCCTTGGGCCTGTGAGCGCACCGTCCGTCACGCCCGGCGATCTCGATACCTGGCGCCAGCTTCCCACCGCTCAGCGCCCGGACTGGCCAGACGCCGCGCACCTCCGCGCAGTCGAAGCCGAACTGGCGGAGCAACCACCGTTGGTCTTCGCCGGCGAGTGTGACCAGCTCAAGGACCGGCTGGCGGCCGTGGCCCGAGGCGAGGCATTCGTCCTTCAAGGGGGCGACTGCGCGGAGACATTCTCCGGATCGACCGCCGACGCCGTGAACAGCAGACTGGAGACCCTGCTGCAGATGGCGGTCGTCCTGACCTACGCGGCGAGCGTCCCCGTGGTCAAGATCGGTCGAATGGCGGGGCAGTTCGCCAAACCCAGATCGCGTCCGACGGAGAGGCGCGATGGGGTGGAGCTCCCCACTTACCGCGGGGAAGCCGTCAACGGCCTCGAGTTCACGCCCGAGGCGCGCCGCCCGGACCCCGAGCGGCTGCTCCGGGCGTACCACTGTGCGGCGGCAACGCTGAATCTCTGTCGAGCGTTCACGAGCGCGGGCTACGCCGACCTGCACGAGGTGCACGCCTGGAACCAGGACTTCGTCGCGGAGAGTCCGGCCGGCCGACGTTACGAGCAGATCGCCGGCGAGATCGACCGTGCGCTCTCATTCATGAGGGCCTGCGGCGTCGACACGGAAGAGCTCCACGGCGTGGAGCTCTACTCGAGTCACGAGGGGCTCCTCTTGGAGTACGAGCGGGCGCTGACCCACATCGACAGCCGCGCCGGACAGCCATACGACCTCTCCGCGCATCTGGTGTGGATTGGCGAGCGTACCAGGGACCTCGGCGGCGCGCACGTGGAGTTCTTCCGACAAATCCGAAATCCGATCGCCGTGAAGCTCGGCCCGGCGGCCTCACCCGACGACGCCGTCTCGTTGATCGAACGGCTGAATCCCGACCGCGAGCCCGGGCGGCTCACCTTCATCACCCGGCTCGGCGCCGACAAGGTCGGGGACCTCTTGCCGCCCCTTGTGGAGACGATCACCGAGCTCGGCTCGCCGGTCGCGTGGATCTGCGATCCCATGCACGGGAACACTTTCGAGGCTCCTAGCGGGCACAAGACCCGCCGGCTGGATGACGTTCTGGATGAGGTGGCCGGCTTCTTCGAGGTCCACCGGGCGCTGGGCACCCATCCGGGCGGCATACACGTCGAGTTCACTCCCGATGACGTGACCGAATGTGTCGGCGGGGGCCACGAGATCGTCGAGACGGACCTGCAGCAGCGCTACGAGACGGCGTGCGACCCGCGGCTGAATCGTCGCCAGTCGCTCGACCTGGCCTTCATGGTCGCCGAGCAGTACCGGGTCCAGTCCTAACACGCGGCCGTGGAATCGCTCATCTAGCGCCGCGGCTCGAGCACCAGGTCGATCGCGGTCAGGCGATCGTTCTTGACCGTGCAGCCCATCACGGCGAACCGCTTCCCCTTGATCTCGACCAGCACGCCGGGCGCGCCGTTGACGATCGCGGGCCGTGCGTAGGGGGCGAACGCCCGGCCGCCGCGGAGCGCACTCCTGGCGACCTCCTCGGCACCGACAGTGGGCGGACGCGCCCTCGGGTCGCCCTCGACGGTGTGGACCCGGAAGACGACGTCCGGGTCGAGCACGTCCATCAGCGCCTCGAAGTCTCCGGTGCGAGCCGCCGCGAGGAACGCATCGACCACCCGCCGCTGCTCGGCGACGTCGGCGTCGCTGGGCGGCACCGAGCCCCGTACCCGCCGGCGGGCGCGGCTGGCGAGCTGTCGGGCGGCATCCGGGGAGCGGCCGGCGATCTCGCCGATCTCACTGAAAGGGACGCCGAACATGTCGTGGAGGACGAACGCGACGCGCTCGGCTGGGGAGAGGTTCTCGAGCACCACCAGCATCGCGAGACCGATCGAGTCGGCGAGCTCTGCCTCCTGGGCGGGGTTCTCCTCAGTTGACTCGCTGACGATCGGCTCGAGGTGGTCGTCGGGCTGCTCGCGCCGAGCCTTTCGCGCGCGCAGCATGTCGAGGGAGACGCGGCCGACGACCGTGGTCAGCCAGGCGCGCAGGTTCTCGACCTGCTCGGAATCGGTTCGGCTCAGCCGCAGCCAAGCCTCCTGGACGGCGTCGTCGGCCTCACCCGTTGAGCCGAGCATTCGATAGGCCACCGCACGCAGATGGGGGCGATGGCGCTCGAATTCCTCGGCCAGCAGTGTGTCGTCGGTCACGGTCGGTCACGTCCTCTCAGTCGGATCCGTCAACCGGGTGACGAACCAAACGCGGCCGGTGTGACGTCGGTCACATTGGGTTGACACAAGATCATCTTGAACAAGATTATTGCTAACTTGCAAGCAATGGTCGCCCGAAAAGGAGGAAGTCGTGGCTCGTAAATGGTGGACCTTGATCGTCGTCTCGGTGGCGACCTTCATGCTCCTGCTCGACATCACCGTGGTCAATGTCGCGCTGCCGTCCATTCGCGACGACCTCGGCGCAAGCTTCAGTGACCTGCAGTGGGTTGTGGATGCCTACGCGCTCACGCTCGCGGCCCTGGTGCTGACCGCCGGCGCTCTGGCTGACCGGTTCGGCCGGCGGCGATTGTTCGCCTGGGGGCTCGGGATCTTCTCCGCAGCCTCGCTGCTCTGCGCACTGGCGCCGGATCCGACCTTCCTGAACGTCGCCCGTGCGCTTCAGGGCGTGGGTGGCGCGGTGATGTTCGCCGTCTCTCTGGCCCTGGTCGCGCAAGAGTTCCCCGCCGGACGCGAGCGCGGCACGGCGATGGGCCTCTACGGCGCCACGATCGGCGTGGCCGTCGCGATCGGGCCGCTCGTTGGCGGGGCGCTCACCGACAGCCTCGGCTGGGAGTCGATCTTCTACCTCAACGTGCCGATCGGCATCGCCGCGATTGCGGTCACCTATCTGAAGCTGCGCGAGAGCCGCGACCCGAACGCGACCCGCGTCGACTGGGCGGGAGTCGCGACCTTCAGCGCGTCTCTCTTCGTGCTCGTCCTGGCGCTGGTCCGCGGCAATGACGAGGGCTGGGGGAGCACGCTGATCGTCTCGCTGTTCGCCGCCTCCGGTGCGCTGCTGGCGGCCTTCGTCGCGATCGAGAGCCGCGTCAAGGAGCCGATGCTTCCGCTCGGACTCTTCAAGCGGCCGTCGTTCACCGGAGTTCAGTTGGCGGCATTCGCCGTCTCTGCGTCGGCCTTCGCGCTCTTCCTCTACCTCACGCTGTATCTCCAGAACTACCTGGGCTACTCGCCGCTGGAGGCGGGTCTGCGCTACCTGCCGCTGACGCTGGTGAGCTTCTTCGCTGCCCCGGTCGCAGGGGCTCTGCTGTCGCGTGCCCCCGCGCGATTGATGATGAGCGGGAGCCTGGCCGTCGCGGGGCTCGGCCTGCTGCTGATGTCGGGCATCGATGCCCAGTCCGAGTGGACGACCCTGCTCGGCGGCTTCCTCGTCCTGGGTGCGGGCGTCGGATTCCTCAACCCGGTGATCGCGGACGTCGCGCTCAGCGTGGTGCCGAAGGAGCGGAGCGGCATGGCCGCGGGCATCAACGACACGTTCCGCCAGGTCGGTGTCGCGGTCGGCGTGGCCGTGTGGGGCGCAATCTTCGTCGGCCAGGGCGCGTCCAAGGTGAGCGAGCTCACCGCGGGGACGCCGGTGGCGAGCGGCGATAACCCCCGCCAACTGGTCGAGGCCATGTCCTCGGGCAGCCTCAATCAGGCCCTGTCGGCGGTGCCCCCACAGTCCCAGCAGGCGGTTTCGAACGCGGCCCACGAGGGCTTCCTCGCCGGACTCAACGACGTGCTCACCCTCGGCGGGTTGCTCTGCCTCGCCGGCGCGGCGCTGGCCCTCTGGCTGGTACGCGAGCGGGAGATCGAGCGCGAGCCGATCGAGGCGGAGAGCGAGCGGGAGCCTGAGACCGTCCCGCAGGCCGCCGCGGCCTGACCCAGGTCTTTCCTCCCCTCAGAACGAGGCGGGCCCTTGACGGGGCCCGCCTCTTGGCTGTCGGAAGCATGAGCGAGTAGCGCGCTAGCTTGAACCGGTGAACCGCCAGGCGATCCTCCGGCAGACCTATCGGGCTTTCAACGACCGGGACATCGACGCCGTTCTCGAGGTCATGCACCCTAACGTCGACTGGCCAAACGCTTGGGAGGGAGGCCGGGTCGTCGGCCGGGACGCGGTTCGCGACTACTGGACCCGGCAGTTCAAGCAGATCTCGAGCAAAGTCGAGCCGGAGTCATTCACCGAGGAGCCGAACGGCGCGATAACCGTCGAGGTCCACCAGATCGTCCACGACGCGAAATCCGGGGAGCTGCTCACGGACTCGCGGGTCCGGCACCGGTACCGGTTCGACGAGGAGGGGCAGGTGACGCGGATGGAGGTACTGGAGGCCTAGCCGACGCTGTCGACGGGCCCTTCCGGGCGCCCGCATCCGGGCATACCATCGCCACGAATGAATGAATCCATGCTCGGTCAGGTTCGCCAGGCGGCGGCTTCGCTGAGCCCTCTTGACTACGCCGCGACCGTCGCGCTGGTGGCGATCTACGGGATAGGCACGAGCCTCGATGAGGGGCCTAAGACGAGCCTGGACTTCTACCGCGCCGCCGCGACGGTGATTCCAACTTTGTTGGTGGCCGTGGCGATCCAGGGGCGCGTCCTGGAGCTCTCATCGAAAGTCACCTTCCCGCGGCGCTACCGAACCGTGCTGCTCGCGGTCGTGGTGTTCGGCGGGGAGACTGGCGCGCTGATGACGATCGCCAGAGAGAAGACGAACTGGGCGGCACACTTGTACGTCTACCTGGCCCTGGTTTCGCTCGGCCTCCTGCTTCTGTACCTCGCCCTCGTGGGTCCCGAGCGCTTCGCCAAGCGGAATGACTCGAGCGATGAGAGCGACTGACGGGCGCCGTTAGGAGATCCGGGTGTAGACCAGGTCGAAGTCGGTCTTCCAGCCGTCGCCCTCGTCGAGCTCCCAGCGTCCCTCGATCCGGTTGCCGTCGTCGGAGAGCGTCGCGGTGAAGCGCTGCGAGAACGGCTCGCCCTCGCGCCAGAGCTTCCACTCGCCGTTGCCGATGGTCATCTGGTACACGCGGCAGACGTTCCGCTCGTCGGTGTAGAGCTGGTAGTAGGTGCCGTTGGCGGCGTCGCAGCCGTAGACGCAGACGCCGTCGGGCGCCTCCGGCATCTCGACCGTCGAGCGCTCGATCAGGAGCTGGTTGTCGGTGCCCTCGAGCCACTCGAAGGTGGCCTTCGCCTCGCCCGGCCAGGGCTCTCCGCCGGGCGGGGTCGCCGTCTGGCTCCACTCGCCGACCAGCACCTGCATCTCCTTGAGCGCCTGCTCGGCGGTCGGCTGATCGATCATCTCGCCTCCTTCAGCTTCTCGGTCGATAGATCTGGATGAGCACGCCGTCGTCGCCCACCGGCCTCGCCTCGACCAGCTCGAGCGGGTTCTTCGTGGTGTGGTCGAGGAAGAGGCGCCTTCCCTTGCCGAGGACGACCGGGAAGACCATCAGGCGCAGCTCGTCGACCAGGCCCTCGTCGAGGAGGAACTTGACCAGCTTGGCACCGCCGGCGACGATGATCGGTCCGTCGATCTCCTCTTTCAGCTTGCGGATCGCGGCCGCCGGGTCGTCGCCATCGATCACGGTCGTGTTCTGCCACTCCGGGTTCTCGAGGTTCGTCGAGACGACGTATTTCGGCATCGAGTTGAACTTGTCGGCGAACTCGCCTTCTCGCGACGGCCATGCCTTGGCGAACTCCTCGTAGGTCTTGCGGCCGAGCAGCTGGGCCTCGGCCTCCATCGTCTCGTCCGCCTTGAACTGCTCGCCCTCGTCACCGCGCTCGAACTCGAAGGCCCAACCACCGCGCTCGAAGTTCTCGGAACCGCCCGGGTCCTCGAAGACACCATCTACGGTGACGAACTCGGTCACCACCAGCTTTCCCATCTCAGGTTCCTCCTCTTCCTTCGCTTTGCCGCTTAGACCTACCGGCCCGGAGAAACTCATCGGGCAGCGGGCCCGGGCCTACACCCGCCGCTCGAGCTCGATCGACTCGCGCAGGCTCTCGACCTTCTCGCGCAGCTCGTCGTCGCCGCCCTCGCGCTGTTCGATCCGCTCCATCACGTCGGCGAGCCCTGCGGCGATCGCGTCGATCTTGGTGTGCAGGGCATCGTCGTAGCGTCGCTCGGAGTTCTGCAGCAGCGCGATCAGCAGGAAGGCGAGGACCGAGGTGAGCGTGTTGATCACCAGCTGCCAGGTGTCGATGCTCGGGATCAGAAAGATCGTCGGGATCCAGATCACGACGATCACCACCGCCGCCGTGAAGAAGATGCCCTGGCTCACGAACTGCGAGACGGCCTCGGCGAAGCGGTCGAAGCGGTCGACGGGCTGCTCCGGCTTGGTGTGTCGCGCCATCTCGGTTATCCATACCCGATAATCCCCCAATGAACGAGGAGTGGGACTGGGCCGGCGAGGCCCGCCAGATCATCGACGCCAACCTCTACATGGTCGTCGCGACCGCCGACCAGAGCGGGCAGCCCTGGCCCTCCCCGGTCTACTTCGCGCACCGGGATTACCGGGACTTCTTTTGGATCTCCCAGCCCGATGCGAGGCACTCGGTCAACCTGCGCGACCGGCGCGAGGTCGGGATCGTGATCTTCGACTCCACGGTGCCGGCCGGCAAGGGTCGGGGCGTCTACATCCTCGGTGTCGCGCGCGAGCTTCCCGCCCACGAGACAGCCGAGGGGGTCGAGATCTTCTCCAAGCGCTCGGTGAGCCACGGCGAAACCGAGTTCACCGTCGAGGACGTGAGCCCGCCGGCCCGCCACCGCCTCTACCAGGCGACCGCCGAGGCGGTCTACGGGCTCGACGAGCACGATCACCGCGTCGAGGTGAGCCTCTGAGGGCCGTTGTGATCCGGGAGTTCGGCGGCCCGGAGGTTCTCGAGCTGCATGAGGTCGACCGCCCCGAGCCGATCCCCACCGAGATCCTCGTCCGAGTGGCGGCTGCGGGGATCAACCCGGTTGACTGGAAGACCCGCGCGTCCGGCGGTCGCCCCGAGGCGATCGGCGACCCGCCCATGATTCTCGGATGGGACGTCGCGGGAACGGTCGAGGAGGTCGGGGGCGGGGTGACCCGCTTCGAGCCCGGCGACCGCGTCTTCGGGATGCCCTGGTTTCCGCGACTTGCCAAGGCCTACGCGGAGTTCGTCACCGGGCCCTCCCGCCAGTTCGCTAGGGCCCCCGAGGCGCTTCCCGACGCATACGCAGGCGGCCTGCCGCTCGCCGGGCTTACCGCCTGGCAGACGCTGGTGGACACCGCCGGAGTTGGGCACGGCGACCGCGTGCTCATCCATGCCGCTGCGGGGGGCGTCGGCCACCTGGCGGTGCAGATCGCCAAGGCCCGAGGTGCCCACGTGATCGGTACCGCCCGCGCCGACGGCCACGACTTCCTTCGAGAGCTCCACATCGACGAGGCCATCGACTACACCGAGCAGCCCTTCGAGGAGGGCGTCTCCGACGTCGACGTGGTCCTCGACCTGGTCGGCACCGAGGAATATGGACTTCGCTCCCTCGAGACCCTGCGTGCGGGCGGTCTTCTGATCGCAGTCCCTGGCGGAATCAAGGGACGGGTCGGGGCCGCAGCCGAGGAGCAGTCGAAGCGCGCCACCGGCTTCCTCGTCGAGCCGGACCACGCCGGTCTCGAGTCGCTGGCAGTCCTCGTCGAGGAGGGCAGGCTCCGGGTAATGGTCGACGAGACCTTCCCCCTCGCCCAGGCCGCGGAGGCACATCAGCGCCTCGAGGACGGAAGGGCGAGGGGCAAGATCGTGTTGATTCCCTGAGGCGTGGCTAGGACCGCTCGTAGGTGAGCAGCCGGATCCCGTCCGGACCGAGCGGTCGGTCCTCGGTCAGCTTCAGCTTGCGGCGCGGCAGGCCGCCGTCGAAGAGGCGCCTGCCCTCGCCGAGGACCTCGGGGAAGACCATCAGCCGCCACTCGTCAATCAGGTCGTTCTCGACCAACGTCTGGACCAGCTTGGCCGAGCCGGCGATCAGGATGTCGCCCTCGTACTGATCCTTGAGCTTGCCGATCTCATCGGGAACGTTGTCCGAGATCACAGTCGTGTTCTCCCACTCGGGGTCCTTGAGCGTCGTCGAGACCACGTACTTGGGCATTTCATTGATCTTGATGGCGAACTCGCCCAGTTCCGGATCGTCCTTCCTCCCGGGCCAGACCTCGGCGAAGCCCTCGTAGGTGATCCGGCCGAACAGCTGAACGTCGGCGTCCATCAGCTCGTCGAACTTGAACTTGTCGCCCTCCTCACCGCGGTTGTATTCGAAGCTCCAGCCGCCGCGCTCCATCTCTTTGGATCCGCCTGGATCCTGGATCACGCCATCCAGCGTGATGAATTCGGTGACAACTACCTTGCCCATGGTTCCTCCTGTTCGCTTGAAATCTCAGGACGCCAGCCGCTCGGCGATCCGCTCGAAGAAGCTCGACCAGCCCCTGGTTGCGGCCTTGACCTGCTCGGGGGGCAACGGCCCGGTCTGGGTGAAGAGCATCTCGGTCCGCCCGTCGCCGACCTCGCTGAGGACCACGGTGCAGCGCGCGTAGAGATCCTCGTCGGGCTGGTCGGAGACGGTGAAGACGAGCCGCTCGGGCTCGTCGACCTCCAGGTACTCGCCGTCCCAGTGGATCTCGCCGCGCTGCGTGTACATCACGAGGCTCCACTTGCCGCCGGGGCGCACATCCATCGAGACGGTGTCGAGTGGGACCTGCCCGGCGGGTCCGCCGTACCAGTCGGCGAATCGCTCGGGCTCTGTCCACTCGCGCCAGACCTCATCGCGCGGCGCCTCGAAGGTCCAGGTGATCTCGATGGCCTCGCCGTCGCCGACCGCTTCAGCCACGGCCTGCCTTCCGCGGTGCGCTTCGCAGGCGCCTCTCCATCCGCGCGAAGCCGCTCTCCTAGAAGCTCCGGTAGCCGTCGATCCACTCGGCGGCGAGCTTCAGCGGCGCGCCCTCGAGGTGGGAGGGGCGGAGCTGCGCCGCCCGGCCGCGGGTGATCAGGCCGGCGCCCTCCAGCACCTTGAGGTGCTTGGAGACAGCCTGGATCGAGATCGGCAGTGGCTCGGCGAGCTCGCTCACGGTCGCGTCGCCCGAGGCTAGCCGGGAGAGGATCTCCCTGCGCGTCGGGTCGGCCAGGGCAGCGAAGGTGCGGTCGAGCTGGGCTGCAGTCATGGCGGCGAATTAAACCAGATGGTTGAATAGGCCACGCTTATCAAGCTCCGGGCGATGAGTATTTGGGCCCGGGATCGTCTCTGACTAGTGTCGCCCCCAAACACCGAATGAGCCCGACTGTCACTTGCGCCGACTCCGTTCGTCGTAAGGGTGAGAGAAAGGAGTCGCCAGATGGCATCAACCCCCGAACAAGCCCAAGACATACCCACCGATGATCTTCGCTCGCAGCTCGATGGCGGGCTGATCACCCCCGACCATTCGGATTACGACGAGGCACGCAAGGTCTTCTTTAAGGGCTGGGACCGCCGGCCGCTCGCGGTCGCCCGCGTCGCCAGCGCCGCGGACGTCGCGAGGGTAGTGACGGCCGCACGCGATACCGGCCTCGAGCTGGCCGCCCGCAGCGGCGGCCACAGCCGCCCCGGCTACGGAACGGTCGACGGCGGCCTCGTCATCGATCTCTCCGGGATGAACTCGGTCGAGATCGATGACGACGGCGAGACCGCCTGGGTCGAAACAGGCGCAACCGCGGGCCAGTACACGAACGCCACCGCTCAGCGCGGGCGGGTCACCGGCCTCGGCGACACCGGCTCCGTCGGGGTCGGCGGGATCACCCTCGCCGGCGGCATCGGCTTCCTCGCCCGCAAGCACGGGCTGACGATCGACAACCTGCTGGCGGCCGAGGTGGTCACCGCCGACGGCGAGATCGTCCAGGCGAGCGAGAAGTCCGAGCCCGACCTCTTCTGGGCGATCCGTGGCGGCGAGTCGAACTTCGGCGTTGCCACCCGCCTCCAGCTTCGCCTCGCGGAGATCTCGGAGATTGTGGGCGGGATGCTGATCCTGCCGGCCAGCCCGGAGACGATCACCGGCTTCCTCGAGGCGGCCGAAGCCGCCCCCGAGGAGCTCTCGACGATCGCGAACGTGATGATCGCGCCGCCGATGCCGATGATCGCCGAGGAGGCGCACGGCAAGCCCGTCGTCATGGGGCTGTTCGCCTACGTAGGGCCGGTCGGACAGGGGGAGGCGGTGCTCGCGCCGTTCCGCGCGCTCGCCGACCCATACGCCGACCTGCTGCGGCCGATGCGCTATCCCGAGCTCTTCGAGGGCCCGGAGCCCGAGCCGCACTTCGCGGCGGGGACCAACTTCTTCGCCGATTCGCTCGAGCCAGCCGCCGCCGGGGCGATCCTCGAGCAGCTGCCGCAGTCGACGGCGATGATGAACGCGGTCCAGCTGCGGGTGCTCGGCGGAGCGCTGGCGCGGGTGCCCAACGACGCGACCGCCTTCGCCCACCGCGACCGCGGGCTGATGGTCAACATCCAGGCGATATACGCGGACGAGGGGGAGAGGGAGACCCACCAGGCCTGGGTGGACGGGCTGGCGGACTCCATCGGCAAGAACGGGACGGGCGGCTACGTCGGTTTCCTCGGCGAGGAGGACGAGGAGTCGCTGCGGGCGGCCTACCCGGGCGGGACCTGGGAGCGGCTGCGCGGCCTGAAGCGCCGCTACGACCCGGACAACCTCTTCCACCTCAACCACAACATCCCGCCGGCCGACGGCTGAGCGGGCGGCGTGGAATCAGAGCCAGGTGATGCCGGCTCGCCCGGAGGCCTTCGCGTAGGCCTCCGGGCCGAGGGTGCCGTCGCGCTCGGCCTCGGCGAGGTCGCGGGAGAACTGCTCGAAGCTGCCCGGGGTGAGCACGATCAGCTCGCGCCCCACGCCCGGCTCGACGCGCCGCTGGGCGTGGGGGACCCCGCGCGGAGCGAAGATCGCCTCGCCCGGCCCGAGCCGGTGCTCCCGCTCGCCGAGCGTGATGATGTGCTCGCCCTCGACGATGTAGAAGAGCTCGTCCTCGCGGCTGTGGACGTGGAGCGGGGTGTCGACCATCGGCGGCGCCTCCTCGAGCACCGTCATCGCGCCACGGGAGCCCTCGGCGCTCACCCGCACCACGATCGTGATCCCGCCAAAGGTGAGCCGCTCCTCGCGCAGCCCCTGGCGCGCTCGCTCTCCCACGCCGGAGACCATAGTCTCCGTACGTGCAGGCGCCGAGATGAAGTTCAAGACCGATGTGACGATCGAGAGGCCCATCGAGGAGGTCTTCGAGTACGTGTCGGATCCGTGCAACTTCCCGAGCTGGAACTCCGCGGTGCAGTCGGTGAGGGGGACAGCGCCGGGCAACCAGGCTGCGGCGGCCACCTATCTGATGGAGCGAGACCTGCCCGGTGGTCGTGCCGAGAACGACCTCGTGATCGACGTCTGGAAGCACCCGAGAGAGTTCACGCTCCGCACGACGTCCGGACCCACGCCTTTCACCTACCGCTACCTGTTCTCGGAAGAGGGATCAGGGACGCGGATCGATTTGGACGGCGAGGTCGAGTTGCCGGGAGTCGCCGGCGCGCTCGGTCCCATCGCGTCACTGGCCGTGAAGCGAGGGGTCAACTGGAACTTCGCCGAGCTGAAGCGGATCCTCGAGGCCGCATAAGTAGCGGAATCCGGGTCCGATGAGCGCGGACCCGGCCGAGCTTCGCGATTCGCTGTCCGGGGACGTGCTCACGTCGACCGACCGTGAGTACGAGCGGGCGCGGCTCTGCTTCAACCTGCTGATCGACCGGCGACCGGCCTTGATCGCCCGCTGCGCCGATGCGGACGATGTCGCCACGGCGCTCGCGTTCGGCCAGGAGAAAGGCCTCGAGATCGCGGTGCGGGGAGGAGGCCACAACCCGGCTGGCCACTGCGCTGTCGACGCCGGGCTGGTGATCGACCTCTCGCGCATGCGGAACGTCGAGGTCGATCCTGAGAACGGGATCGCGGTCTCCGAGGGAGGGGCCACCTGGCTCGACTTCGACGCCGCGACCCAGGCCCACGGCTTGGTCACGCCCGGAGGCGTCGTCGGTTCGACCGGCGTCACCGGCCTCACCCTCGGCGGCGGCATCGGGCACCTGACCGCCCAGCACGGGCTCACGTGCGACAACCTGCTCTCCGCCGAGCTGGTCACGCCGGGAGGCGAGCGGGTCCGAGCGAGTGCGGCGGAGAACCCGGAGCTGCTCTGGGGCCTGCGGGGGGGAGGGGGGAACTTCGGCGTAGTCACCCGGACCGAGTTTCGCCTCCACCGGCTGGAGCGCGTCGTCGGCGGGCGCCTCGACTACGAGGGCGACGCCGTCCGCGAGGCGCTGCGCGCTTTCCGGGACGTCGACAGGCACGCCGGCGACGAGATCAGCATCCAGTGTCAGATCTCGACCCAGGAGGACCTGACGCCGACCCTGGTCGTGGTCCCCAGCTACACCGGCCCCGACGAGGAGACCGAAGAGATCCGCGCGTTGCGCTCGGTGCCGGGCCTCGTCAACGACGGGGTGCGCGAGCAGAGCTTCCTCGACCAGCAGCGCGTCTTCGACCCGGGCTACGGCGTCGACCGCAACTACTGGAAGGGCCACTTCGTCCGCGAGCTGCCCGACGAGCTGATCGACCTGCTCGTCGACCGCATGTCCGCGCTCGGCCGCCCGCCCGGCGCGATTCTCATTGAATCCCTGCGCGGCGCGCCCAAGGACTTCGACCCCGACGGCGCCGCCCTCGGCTACCGCGACGCGGCCTTCAACCTCAGCGTGATGGCGAGTTGGATCGACCCCGCAGCCGACGACGAGCACATCGCCTGGGCGCGCGAGACGGCCGCGGCGATCGAGCCCTGGTCAGTCAGGGGCGGCTACGCCAACTACATGCAGGCCGACGAGCCCCTCGAGCGCGTCCGCGGCGCCTTCGGCCCCGACAACTTCGCCCGCCTCCAGGCCCTCAAGTCCCAGTACGACCCGGAAAACCTCCTGCACCGGAACCAGAACATCCCGCCCGCGGGCTAGCCGTCGCTGAGTACCCGGTTGCAGAAGTCCTCGAGGGCCGTTGCGAACTCGTCGCTTGCCGACGACGCTCGGCCGACGCTCGTCCTGTGCGCCTCGGGAAACGCGCGGATCGCATCCTCGTAGCCCTCAGCGGTGAACACCAGACATCCTTCGTGCTTGGCCAGTAGCAGCGGCACGTCGACTCGCCGGAGAAGCTCACCGATCGGCTCATCCTCGTCAATGTTCGTTTCCCAGACCCGAGAGGCAATATCCATCGGTGGAAACCGGGCCACGATCCGCTCGGAGGTCTCCTCGTCGAAGGCCCCCTGCGTGAACTGGGTCATCCCGTAGCGGACGAACGAGTCATAGTCGCTGCGCAGGAGCTGGGTCATCGCAGCCGTCACCTCATTGCTCACCGCCGGCCGCTGGCCGTCCCGCTCGTAACTGAGCGTGGCGTGGCCGAGCGCGAGGCCGAGCACCTGCTTTGGCCTCGCGTTAGCGACGCGCACGGCGGTTGCGGTACCCCAGGCATCCCCGGCCACGAAGTACGAATCCCAGTCTCGGTTCTCGACCTCCCGCAGCGCCCGCTGGACGACCATCTCGCGATCCAGGACCGTCGGATCGCCACTGGGCATCGGCTCGTCGCCGACACCGGGTGCGTCGAAAGTCGCAACCTCAGCCCACTTGGAAAGCCTCGGCGCGATGGTCCACTCCACCTCGGTGAACTGGGGACAGAGCAGCAGACGGGGACGAGGCACCGGTCCAATCTGTCACAGGAGACGCGATTCCGACAGCCGCTAAGGCTTCAACTTCCGGCCACTCGTGAAGAGCCACTG
>Ga0126307_10000624_pt1 | contig 22919 bp, 19 predicted proteins | sample Plot28_FD_89955 | JGI IMG/M metagenome (GOLD analysis project Ga0126307, IMG submission 89955) | Serpentine soil microbial communities from UC McLaughlin Reserve, CA, USA - Plot28 | ecosystem: Environmental > Terrestrial > Soil > Grasslands | place: USA: UC McLaughlin Reserve, Lake County... | reverse complement strand
GGCCTCGCTGTACCCGCCCGGGGGGCGCTTGTCCAAGCGCGGCGGGACCGGCTTGGGCAAGGCGGCCAAGGCCGCCGAATGCGAGCCCAAGCGGGAGCGCGCTAAGAGGCCCGGCCACGTGGGCAACCCCAACGAGCGGATCCCCTACAGCTCGAACCCGCCCATGTCCGGGCGCCACTACGAGATCCCGGCCGAGGACCAGGCGTTCAGCCAGCCGCCGGCCGACTCGTCGGTCGTCCACTCGCTCGAGCACGGGCGCGTCGACATCTGGTTCAAGCCCGACGCGCCGCGCCAGGTGCGGGCGGACCTCAAGGCCACCTACGACTCCGAGCAGGGCTACCAGCTCCTGCTCATCCCGCGCCCGAACATGCCCTACCAGCTGGCCGCCACCGCGTGGGGCCGAGAGCCCGAGCCGCTGGGCACGGGCTACCTGCTGGGCTGCAGCACCGGCGGCGCCAAGGCGCTGAGCGCACTGCGGGCGTTCATCGACGAGCACCGGGGCAACGGCCCCGAGCCGGTTCCGTAGCGGCCGAGCAGCGGGCGAGCGAGCCATAACGGCTGTAAAGCCCCGCAACGTACGCATTTTGGCAGTGTTGGGGCCTCTAGATGCTGCGTCGCATCCTGCTCCTCGCCGTGCTCGCGTGCGGCCTCGTGGCCGCTCCGGCCTTCTCGCTTAGGCCCTACCGGCCCGACCCCGTCGACTTCGAGAGCGGCCCCGGCGTGCAGAAGCGCTTCGGCAGGTCGCTGCAGTCGCAGCCCATCAAGACCGGCAAGCGCTTCAACCTCGTCGGGCTGCGCTGGCGCGGCGCCGCCGAGCCCCGCGTTGCCGTCCGCACGCGGCGCCAGGGCGGCGGCTGGTCGCAGTGGACCACCCTGTACGCACACGCCGAGGACGCGCCTGACCCCGGACGCGGCGAGCCCGCTCCCCAGGGCACCTCGAACCCGACCTGGGTGGGTGAGGCCGACTACGTGCAGTACCGGCTGAGCAAGGCCGTGCCGGGACTCAAGCTGCACTACGTGAACGTGAAGGGCTCGTCCACGGGTGGCGATCGCCTGCGCAGCGGCCTGCGACGGGTCGCCGACAACGTGGCTTCGCTCATCCCGGGCACCCCCGTCGCGCGCGCAGCCGAGGCGCGGCCGGGCATGGTCAGCCGCGCAGGCTGGGGCGCCTCGGACTGCCGGCCGCGCTCCGGGCCGTCCTACGGCTCGGTCAAGGCGGCTTACGTGCACCACACGGTGTCGGCCAACGACTACTCGCGCAGCGAGGCGCGCTCCGTCGTGCTCGGCATCTGCCGCTTCCATCGCAACTCCAACGGCTGGAACGACATCGGCTACAACTTCCTCGTCGACAAGTACGGGACCCTCTACGAGGGCCGAGCCGGAGGCGTCGACCGCGCGGTGGTCGGCGCCCAGGCTCAGGGCTACAACTCCCAGTCGACGGGCATCGCCAACATCGGCACTCACAGCTCTGTGCCCCAGACGGGCGCCGCGCTCGACGCCATGGCCCGGCTCATCCGCTGGAAGCTGCCGCTGCACGGCACCCCGACGAGCGGGAGCACGGTGGTGACCAGCGCGGGCGGCGACACCAACCGCTACGCCGCAGGCCGCGACGTGCGCATTCGCCGCATATCCGGACACCGCGACACCAACCTGACCGAGTGCCCGGGCGGCGCCCTCTACGCGCAGCTGGGGGACCTGCGCGCCCGTGTGGGCGACGCCTCAGGTGGCGCCGGGACGCGCCTGGCCGCGAAGGTGACCCCGCGTACCGCCGGCTACAGGACTCGCGTGAAGGTCGCCGGGCGGCTGTCCAAGCTCGACGGCAGCCCCGTCACCGGCACCCGGGTCGGCGTCCAGGCGCGCACCACACGCGGCAGGTACCGGACGGTGGCGAAGGTCCCGCTCGACTCCGACGGCCACTACGAGGCCGTCATACGTCCCCGCGGCACCCGCTACGTCCGGGTGCGCTTCGGCGGGGGAGGAGGGCTGCGGGGCTCGCTCTCGCGGCGGACCCTTCTGAGGGTCAAGCCGGTGCTCAAGCTCAGCCCGCTGCCCGAGCAGGTGGCTCCTGGCGAGCTGGTGACCGTGCGCGGCTCGGTCGCGCCGCGCAAGCCACGCCTCTTCGCGGTCCTGCAGGCACGCAGGGGGTTGGGCTTCAAGACCACCAGCACGCGGTCGCTGAAGCCCGACCGCCGTGGCCGCTTCACCCTCCGCTTTCGGCCCAAGAAGCCGGGCGAGATGCGCCTCTACTTCGTGGTGCGCGCCGACCGCACGACGGTGCGCATGACCACGCGCCGGCGCCTCATCGAGGTCCGCTAGACCACTCCGCCACGTCGACCGAGGCAGTGACCTCGAGCGGCTCGGGCAGGACCGCCACGCGGCCCTCGAGCTCGCCGGGGTCAAGGTGCCAGGCGCTGGGCCCCATCCGGGCCGCCGCCAGGACGTCGCGGTGCCGGAGCTCGAGCGTGCGCTCATGGCGCTCGCTTCCGCGGGGCTCGAACAGACCGGCGAGCTTGACCCGAAGCCGCTCCTGCTTGTCGGGGTCGACCGACAGGAGGCCTAGGCCCTCGACCAGCTGCCCCAGGTGGCCCCGGCCGGGCGTGACCGTGATCAGCCTCCCTCCGGGGCGCAGGATGCGGGCGAACTCCGCGCCGTTGCGGGGCGAGAAGACGCTGAGCACGGTGTCGGCCACGCCGGCGCGCAGCGGCAGCTCCTTCCACAGGTCGCAGCCAACCGCCGTCGCCCGTCGAGCCGCCCGGCGCAGCGCTGCGGTGGAGCTGTCGAGGGCCAGCGGGAGCTCCGCGCCGGTCGCCGCCAGGTGATGGGCCGGGCCCGAGCCGGCGTCCACCACCACGCCGTGCGCGTCCAGGGGGATGAAGTCGAGGTGGCCGGCCTCCAGGAACGCCTCGCGGGCGCTGACCATGGCGGCGGTGTCGCCGGGCGCGGGGACCAGGTTCACGTAGCCCTGGCGGGCGATGTCGAAGCGGTGTCCCTCGTCGCAGCCGAGCGAGCCGTCGATGAGCTGCAGCCCGTGGCGGCAGTGGGGGCAGCGCAGCAGCGCTACCGCATCAGGGTGCACGCGCGCCGGGGTCCTTGGCGCCGGGGGCGGGCTCCTCGGTGGTGCCCCAGCCCTGGCGCGGGTCCTCGCTGTAGAGGCCGTGGCCGGTCACGAGCATGCGCGCGGTGCGGGCGAGGATCCTGAAGTCCAGGCGCGTCGAGCGGTGGTCGACGTACCAGACATCCAGCTCGATGCGCTCGGGCCAGGGCAATGAGGTGCGGCCGTTGACCTGCGCCCAGCCGGTGATGCCGGGGCGGACCTCGAGGCGGCGCCGCTGGCGGGGCGTGTAGCCGTCGACCTGCTCCTGCACCGTCGGTCGCGGACCGACGATCGCCAGGTCACCGGTCAGCACGTTGACCAGGTTGGGCAGCTCATCGAGCGAGAAGCGCCGCAGCAGCGCCCCCACCCGGGTGATGCGCGGGTCGTCCTGCTCGATGTAGATGCCCGCGCCCATGCCCTGGGCCCCGGTCACCATCGTTCGTAGCTTCCACAGCTCGAACGGCTCCCCGTGACGGCCCACGCGGGGCTGGCGGAAGAAGGCGCCGCCCCTGCTCTCGAGCCTGATGGCGACGGCGGCGATGGCGATCGCCGGCGAGAGGATGACCAGCGCGGCCGCGGCGATGACGATGTCGAAGGCGCGATTCATAGGCTCTGTCGGTGCGCATCTTGTACCTGCACCAGTTCTTCATGACCCGGACAGGGGTCGGAGGAACGCGCTCGTACGAGTTCGCGCGACGGTTCGTGCAGCACGGTCACGAGGTCAGGATGGTGACGGCCGGCAACGACGGGCGCCGCAACGTGGACGGCATCGAGGTCGTGTCGGTGCCCGCCGGGTTCGGTGACTACGTGCGCGCGACGAAGCTCGGCTACGGGCGTCGGGCGGTGGAATTCGCGCGCTTTGCCGCAGCCGCGGCGCGAACCGTGTTGCGGCTGCCGCGCCCCGACGTGATCTACGCCACCTCGCCGCCATTGACCATGGCCCTGCCGGCCCTCGCGGCCTCGAAGCGCTTCGGGACCCCGCTGGTGTTCGAGGTGCGCGATCTCTGGCCCGAAGCGCCCATTCAGATGGGCGCGCTGCCCAACCCCGTCCTCCAGCGAGCGGCGCGGCTGCTCGAGCGGGCCGTGTATCGCGGGTCCGCGCACGTGAACGCGCTGTCCCCGGGCATGCGCGACGGCGTGATCGCGGCCGGCGTGCCGCCCGAGCGCGTGTCGATGATCCCCAACGCCTCCGACCTGGACATGTTCGACCCCGATCTGGACGGCTCGGACATGCGCGAGCGGCTGGGGCTGGGCGACCGCTTCGTCTGCTCCTACTTCGGGACGATGGGCGAGGCCAACGACCTCACACAGGTGGTGGACGCCGCGTCACTCGCCCCCGAGGTGGCCTTCGTGCTTCATGGCGACGGCAAGCGCCGCGAGGAGCTGGTCGAGCGGGCGCGCGGCGTGGAGAACGTGATCTTCTCCGAGCCGATCCGCGACAAGACTTCCGTGGCGCGGCTGGCCGCGGCCTCCGACGCCTGCATGACGATCTACAAGGACGTCCCGATTCTGGCCACCTGCTCCCCCAACAAGCTGTTCGACACCTTCGCCGCCGGTCGCCCGGCCGTCGTGAACTGCGACGGATGGATGCGCTCGCTGGTCGAGGACAACGCCGCGGGGGTGTTCGCGCGGCCCGGCGACCCCGCCGACCTTGCGGCGCAGGTGCGCTCCCTCCAGGGCCGCACCGAGGAGATGGGTCGCAACGCACGGGCCCTGGCCGAGCGCGAGTTCGACCGCGACCTGCTCGCGGGGCAGATGCTCGAGGTGCTCGAGCGCGTCGCCAAGTGAAGCTCAGCTACTGCATCGTCAACACGGACGGGGCGGCTTTCCTGCCGGCCTGCCTGGAGGCGGTGAGGGCCGGGCCCGAGGGGGAGGTCCTCGTGCTGGACAACGCCTCCGACGACGGCTCGGGCGAGGGGGCGGACATCAAGCTCGAGCGCCGCGAGGGCAAGGCGGCCAACGACTCGCGACTGCTGCGCGAGGCCCAGGCCGAGTACGCGCTGCTGCTCAACGAGGACGCCGAGCTTCATCCCGGCGCAGCGGCCGCTCTGGTGCGCGCGCTCGACGACGACCCCGGGGCGGCGGCAGTGGGCGCCCAGCTGGTGTCGAGCGACGGCAGGCCGGTGCCGTGCGCCTGGCGGCTGCCGGGGGTCGGCCCGGCGCTGGCCGTCGCCACCGGCACGCAGAGGCTGCTGGTGACCCAGAGCGGGGGAACGCGCCGGCGCGAGGTGGGCTGGTGCCAATCCAGCGCGCTGCTCGTCCGGCGCTCGGCGGCCGAGCAGGTGGGCTACCTGGACCCGGACTTCTTCGTGTACTCCGACGAGACCGACTTCTCCAAGCGGCTGCGGGACGCCGGCTGGCGCATCCTGTTCGAGCCCGCCGCGGTGGCCACCCACCACAACCAGCTCTCCACCGACCGCGCCGCGGAGGCCCGGCGGCTGGCCGAATTTCACCGCAACCGCGACCGCTACATGCGAAAGCACCACTCGACCGTCGAGCGGCTGCTCACCCGCGCCCTGTGGGTGCTCGCCTACCTGGAGCGGGCGGCACTGGGCTCAGACCGAGCCCGCATGCTCCGACATGCTCGCCACGAGCTTGTGGCCGGCTCGGGCGAGGACATCCGCGAGGCCGCTGCGGCCCGCAACCGGGCCGCGGCGCGGCGCACCCTTCCTGAGAATCCTCCAGCCGACTGAGCGATTTTCCGAGAGGGGGCCGGCCTCCGCGGCCACCGGCCGCCCTGCCGGGCGGCAGACCCCCAGGGAGCGTCGCGGAGGCTGGGTAAGGTGGCGCCATGGTGGTCGCCGCCCTGGCCGGCGCGCTCGGTGCGGCCGGCGTCCTGCTCGCCCGTGAGCGCCTGGTGTTGCTCGCGGGCCTCGCGCTGCTCGCCGTGGCCGAAGCCACCCTCGTACTCGACGGCGGCAGCTTCGACTCGCTGAGCTCGGTCACGGCGCTGGGCGGCGGGGTGGTGGGGGTAGTCGCCCTGGGAGCGGCTGCCGCGCTGCTGGTCCGGCGGCCCTCCTGGGCGCCGCTGGCGGTGCTGGCGGCCGCTCCCTTCCGACTGCCGCTTTCGTTCGACCCCGGCGGCGGCGGGTTTCCCGTGTCGATCGCCGAGAACGGCCAGCTCGGGCGCCTGCTGCCGCTCTACTTCGTGCTGGCCGCCGCCACCGCGGCGCTGGCCTGGCGCGCCGTGCGCGGGGAGCGGCCGCGCGTGCTGCCCCGCGCAGTGGCCTGCCCCGCTGCGGCGTTCCTGGCGGTGTGCTGCCTGTCGCTCCTGTGGGCCGAGGAGCCCGGGCCCGGGGAGGACCTGCTCGGCTTCTTCCTGCTGCCCTTCGGCGCCTTGCTGGCCGTGGTGGGACGCTCGCCGATGCCCGCCTCGCTGCCGCGACAGCTCGCCCGGCTGGCCATCGCGCTCGCCACCCTGTTCGCGGTCATCGGGCTCTACCAGGCCGCGACCCAGCAGCTCTTCTTCTTCGCCCCGAACGTGCAGACGGCGAACGCCAACGGCGACTTCTTCCGCGTCACCTCGTTGTTCGTTGACCCGAGCCTGTACGGACGGCACGTGGTGCTCGGCCTCGGCATCGTGCTGGTGGCACTCGCGCTCGCCCGTATCAGCCTCCGCTGGGGCGCCGCGATCGTGATCGTCCTATGGGGCGGGCTGCTGTTCTCGTACTCGCAGTCGAGCATGGTCGCGCTCGTTGTCGTGACGCTGGCCCTGGCCGCAGCCACCGGGGGCCCGCGGCTGCGGCGCCTGGCTGTGGTGGCCGCTGGGGTGTTCGCGGTCGCCGGCGTAGCCCTGGTGATCGCCGCCGCGCTCTCCGACGACCTACGCAAGGAGACCAGCGACCGCTCCGACCGGGTGGCACAGACGGTCGAGGTGATCGCCCAGGAGCCCGTGCTCGGGGTCGGCGTCGGAGGCCAGCCCAAGGCAAGCCGGGTGGCCGCGAACAGCAACAAGCCCACCGCGGACTTCGTCTCGCACACCACTCCGCTGACGGTGGCCGCCGAACTGGGGATCGCCGGGGTGCTGGCCTACCTGGCGCTGCTGGCGGGAGGGGCGCGGACCATCGTGTCGATCACCCGCCGCGACCGCGCCTTCGGCCTCGCGCTCGGCGCCTCCCTGCTCGTGCTCTTCGTGCACTCGCTGTTCTATCCGGGTTTCCTCGAGGACCCCCTCACCTGGCTGGTGCTCGCGCTGGCCTGCGCCCACGTGGCCCAGCGCCAGGCCACCCCGGCCGACCGCGCGGCCGAGCGGGAGCGGCGGCGGCACCCCATGGCCACCGCGTGAGCCAGCGGGCGCTGCTCGCGCTCTGCGCGGTCCTGATCGGCCTGATCGCGATCACGCTGCCCGAGCTGGGCTCGGATCCCTGGCCCTTCCGCCCGCCCTCGGTGCACCCGCAGGGAGTGCTCGCTCCGCTGGTGCGGGCGGCCGGCGAGGAGTGGGACGTGGGCATCGCCCGCGCGGCGGCCTTCCTGGCGGCGCTGGGGGTGGGCGCCGTCGCGGTGGTCGCGCTGCGCAGGCGCTCGTTCCCGGCGTGGACCGGGATCGCGCTGGCCCTGGGGGTGGCGCTGATGCTGCTGCTGCCCTCCACCCTGCTCCAGCTCGGGCTGCGCCAGTCCACCGCGCCCTGGTTTCACACCAACGACTCGACCTTCCAGATCGACATCGCCGGCGACCTGGTGCTCGACGGAGAGAACCCCTACGGGCACGACTACCGTTCCCAGGGACTGGACCGCTTCTACACGCGCGACGGGAGCATCTCGCCGCGCATACGCCGGGAGGAGGTGGCCCTGGACCACTTCGCCTACTTCCCCGGAGCGGCGGTGTCGGGCGCGGTCTGGCGCCTGCTTCCCGAGCCCTTCGACGACTACCGGCTGTTCGTTCTCTTGTGCACGCTGGGCCTGTTCGGCGCAGCGATGCTGATCCGGGCGCCGCTGTCGTGGCGATTAGTGATCGGGGTCCTGCTGGCCGCCAACCCGATCGCAGTCAGATCCGCCTGGTTCGGCCAGAACGACGCGCCGAGCATGCTCGGCGTGGTGCTCGCCTTCGCTCTGGTGACGCGCGGCCGCTTTCGCTCCGCCGCCGCCGCCCTGGCTGCCGCGGTGCTGCTCAAGCAGTTCGCGGTGGTGGCCGTGCCCTTCCTGGCACTGATGGTGCCCCCCGGACGCCGGCTGGGCGCGGCGGCCTGGTTCGCCGGCGTCCTGGCAGTCTGCTCGCTGCCGTTCCTCGTCGCCGACCCCGGCGCCTTCGTCGACGACACGGTCAAGTACGGCGCCGGTACGTACAAGATCGTGGGCTACGGCCTGTCGGCCATCCTGATCCGCGCCGGGATCCTGGAGGACCGGGAGGGCTCCTACCCGTTCGTGCTGGTCGCGCTGCTGCTCTGGCTGCCGCTGACGGTGTGGCTGCTCCTGCAGCAGCGAAAGGCCAAGGAGGCCTGGTTCGCCGCAGCCGGCTTCGCCATCTCGATCCTGGTCCTCCTCTTCGTCGGGCGCACCTTCAACAACTACTACCTGGTGTGGCCGGCTACCGGCGCCGGGACTGCTGCCTTGATCGCTCTGTCAGCGCGTACAGGTACGAGCGCCCCGTCAGGTAGATCCGCTTCGAGTCGGCCACCACCGGGCTCGCGTACTTCCCCTGGTTGAGGCGCCAGCGCACGCGCCCGGTGCGCGTGCTGTAGGCGACGGTGCTGTCGGGGCCGCCCTTCACCGCGCGCGAGGCCTCCGAGCCGCAGGTCGAGCAGGTGGAGAAGTAGGCCAGGCCGTTCATGATCGTCGGCGCTCCGTGCACCGCGGCGGGCGCCGGCTTGCGCCAGACGACGTCGCCCGTGGCGGCGTTCAGCGAGTAGACGAAGCCGTCGTAGGTGCCGGTGAACACCCGGCGCTTGGCGACACCGGCCGCGGCGTAGATGTAGGAGCCCAGCGGCTTGGCCCACAGCAGGCGCCCGCTGCGTGCCCCGTAGGCGTACATCGTGCCGTCGGTGTTTCCGACGAACACGCGCCCGTAGGCCACCGTCGGCGTGGCGTAGAAGAACTCGCTGCTCGGCTTGGCCGACCACTTCTTTCGCCCGGTGCGGGCGTCCAGGGCGTAGACCGTGCCGGCGTCGGAGGCGATGAAGACGGTTCCCTTCGAATAGGCGGCCGAGGTGTTGACCTCCTCGTCGGCCCCGAAGGTCCAGCGCCGGCGTCCGGTGCGCGCGTCGACGGCGTGGACCTTGCGGTCCCAGGAGCCGAAGTAGAGCGTCCGCTTCACCAGGAGGGGCGAGGACTCGACCGGGCCCGTGCGGTAGATCCAGCGCCGCTTGCCGGTCTTGAAGTTCATCGCGATCACGAAGCCCGAGGCCCCGGAGCGCCCCTGGGGGCAGTCGACGAAGTCCATGTAGGCCTGGTAGACGGTGCGCCGGCCGACCGTGGGCGACGAGGCGGCGCAGCGTTTGAAGTTGCGCTTCCAGCGAACCTTGCCGGTCTTGCCGTCGACGGCGAAGAACAGGCCCTTCTGCTGGGCGAGGAAGACGCGGCCGTAGCCCACCGTCGGCGGGAACTCCAGCGTGTCCTTTCCGTCGAGCCGCCAGACCTTGCGGTACGGCGGCCGGTGACGAAAGCCGGTGGCCCGGTGGGTGCGCCGGCTGTCGAACGCGTAGGTGGGCCACGGAATCGTGGCCTTGCGCGGTGCCTCGGGCTCCTGTGTGGCGTCGAACTCCTGCTTGGCCGAGCCCCGCTTCTCGGTGCCGCGGTCGTCGCGCAGCAGCGCGTAGCCGCCGGCCGCGACCAGGATCACGAGCACCACGGCGCCGACCAGGAGGGCGGCCTCGCGCCTCATCGGCCGGAGGATAGGAGGCGCCAGAGACTGGCGGTGACCCTCTGAACCTCCACGCTCGCGCGCTCCTCGCGCAACTCCGCGGGCCAGCCCGGCGACCCCAGGCGCACCACCGTTCCGCGGCCGAGGCGGTAGCCGACCAGGGCCGGATCGGTTTCGCGGCCGGCGCTGGCCTGCAGCCGCGCCTGCGAGGCCAACGAGACCGAGCGCTCGAACAGCCGGAAGGAGCCCAGCAGCTCGTCGGTCCCCCGGAACAGGCCCAGGCCTTTGCGCTGCACGCGCATCGGCGCCTCTCCGGTCCGCGACAGCTCCGTCCGCTCGCCGAAGGGGTCGACCGGGCGGCGCGACCCCGGGTCGCTCAGCACGTCGTCCTCGAGGCGCACCGGTCGCCGGAGCGAGTCGGCGCCGAACAGCGCCACCCTGCCCCCGTCCTCGACGTAGCGGCGCAGGCGGCGGGCCAGCGTAGGCAGATGCCAGTGCGCATCCCCCGCGACCACCACGGCCGAGGCGGCGCCCATCGAGGGGCCGCGCTCACGAGTCAGCGAGAGATCGGTCGTGAGGTCGTAGGGCAGGCGGGCGCGGTCGAGGAAGGCGAGCAGCGGGGCGGCCTGGGTGCGGGCGTCGAGGGGCAGCCCGCCGCTGTAGGGGCGGAACAACGGCGCCTGGCCGGCGGCTGGGAGGTCGTCGGGGAGGCCGTCGAATCGGTCGTCGAAGGGGTTGGCCCCCTGCCAGGCCACGACGGGGAGCACAACCAGCGGCCGTGCATCGGGGTCGCCCCCGAGGGGCCGTCCGGCCACGGCGAGCGGCGCGGCCGCCGTGCGCCCGCGCGAGCGGATTCGGACCACGTAGAGGCCGGTGCGCGCGCCGGAAGGGATGCGCAAGCGCAGCGTGCCGCGACGCACGCGGCCGTTCGGGAGCGGCCTGCCGCCGCCGACGGGTCGCACGCTATAGGGCGAGCCGCGGCGCACTCCGTCCGCTCGCAGGATCGCGCGCGAGCCCGCCGACACCACCCCGGGCGGCGCGGCGAGGGCCGGTCCCCTCACCGCCACGGCGGTGCGAGGGCGGGCGGGGCGGAGGCGGGAGCGACCGAGGTTGCCGGCGCGGTCGCGGGCGGAGACCTCAAACACGTACTCGCCCTGCGGTGGCGGCCCGCCGCGGACGTGGCCGTCCCAGGTGCCCCGGCGGCGCCCGTCGGCCTCGAAGCGGGCCACCTCACGCGGCCCCCCGGCGCCCACCCGCAGCACCCGGAAGCCGGCGTCGGCGGTGCGCAGGCCGCGGAAGCGGACGCGGACCGGGCGAGGACCCGTCCCGGCCGGGATCAGGTTCGGGCGGGCCCCGGTGATCGCCAGCACGGCGGGCTTGGTGTCGACCCGGACGCGGCGTCCCGACGTGACCGAGCGCCCCTGGCCCTCGCGGAGCACGCGCATCTGGTAGACGCCGTCGGGGACGACGCGGCCCTCGTCGTCGCGCCCGTTCCAGTCGAACAACAGCTCCTCGTCGCCGCGGAGCCGGCGGGCATCCACCAGCCGCCGCACCTCCGCGCCCTCGGAGTCGACCATCGAGAACGTCACCTTGGCCGGTTCGCGCAGGACGAAGCCCACGCGTGCCCGGTTCACCACCCCCGGCGCCGTGGGAGAGAAGGCCTTCGGCTCGCGCTCGAAGCGCAGCACCAGCGGCTCCTCCCCCTTCAGGTACTGAGAGGCCAGGAAGGCGCCCGTCGTGGCCAGGATCAGGACGGCGAACAGGACGCGGACAGGGGTGCTCGCCATCGGCGCTGAGCGTAAAGGCCGAGAATGTCGACTCGATGAAGGTCAAGCTCGTCGATCCCTCGGGGGACGTGGCCCCCTACGACCACGCCCTGGCGGCCGCCCTGGCCCGCCGGGGAGCCGCCGTGGAGCTGATCACATCGCGCTTCCTCTACGGGCCGATCCCATCCGAGCGCGACTACGAGCTGACCGAGCTCTTCTACCCGCTGGCCACGCGCCTCGGCCTCGAGGCCAGGCGGCGCCGGCGGGCAGCCAAGGCGCTCGAGCACCCGGCCGGCATGCTGCGGCTGCGGGGGCGGCTGACCGGGGGCGACGTCGCCCACTACCAGTGGCTGCGCCCCGCCGACCGTCTCTTGCTCCCGCCCCATCGCCCGCGCGTGATGACCGTCCACAACGTCCTGCGCCGCAGCGGAGCGGTCGACGTGGCGGGCAAGATGGATGCGGTGGTGGTCCACACCCGCCACGGCCGGCGCGAGCTGGTCGACCGCGTGGGCGTGGCGCCCGAGCGCATCCGGGTCATCCCCCACGGCGCCTTCGAGCACATGCTGAGCCTCCCCGACGAGCGGCCGCTGCCCGCCGAGCTTGCCGAGGTGCAGAGGCCGGTGATCCTCTGCTTCGGCACCATCCGCCCCTACAAGGGAATCGACGTACTGCTCCACGCCTTCTCCGGGCTGCAGGACGCCGAGCTGTGGATCGTAGGCCGGCCACTGAGCACCCCGCTGGAGCCGCTGCGCCGCCAAGCCACGGGTGGTGTCCGCTTCGTCACGCGCTACCTGGCCGAGCCCGAGGTCCCCGCCTTCTTCCGCCGGGCGGACGTGGTGGTCCTCCCTCATCGCGAGGTCGACCAGTCGGGCGTGCTCAACGTCGCGCTGGCCTTCGGCAAGCCGATCGTCATGACCTCGATCGGCGGCTTCGAGGAGGTGGCCGAGGACACCGGCGCCGGACTGCTGGTGCCCCCGGAGGACCCGGAGGCGCTGGCCGGCGCCCTGCGCGGGCTGCTCGATGATCCCGGCGCGCGCCGCCGGCTGGGCGAAGCCGCCCGGGCGGCAGCGGAAGGCCCATATTCCTGGGACCAGGTGGCTCGTCTTACGCTCGAGCTCTACTCCGAGCTGACGCGATGAAGGTCCTCTACCTCTCAAAGCACAAGCGCTCCGCAGTGCGGGCGCTCGAGACCCTGGTCAACCGGGGGTGCGACGTGCGCGGGGTGGTGGTCGCCCCGCCGTCGGGCGACGAGCACTCCTCCCAGCGCATCGACGAGGCCGCGGAGCGCCTGGGCGTGGATCTGATCGACGAGAGGGAGGCCTACGCGGCGGCCGGCGAAGCCGACCTGGCGATCTCCTTCCTCTTTCCGCGGCTGATCCGCGAGCCGCTGATCTCCGGGCCACGGGTCGGCTGCCTGAACTTCCACCCCGCGCCCCTGCCGGACATGCGCGGCGTGGGTGGCTACAACGTCGCCGTCCTCGAGGGCTTCAGCGAGTGGGGCGTCTCCGCCCACTTCGTGGACGCGCGCTTCGACACCGGCGACCTGGTCGAGGTGCGGCGCTTTCCCATCGATCCCGCCGCGGAGACGGCCTGGTCGCTGGACCTGCGCTCGCAGGAGGAGCTGCTCGAGGTCTTCCGCGGCGTGATCGGGACGCTGATGGCGGGCGGCAGCCTCGCCCGCGAGCCGCAGGGCGAAGGGCGCTACGTCAGCCACGAGGCGCTGGAGGAGATGCGCCGGACGCCGCCGGACGCCGCCCCCGAGGAGATCGAGCGGCGAATACGCGCCTTCTGGTACCCGCCCTGGCCCGGCGCGACGATCGAGCGCGACGGGCGGCCCTACACGCTGCTGGACAGCGCCCGGCTCGCCGAGGTGGCGCGGGCACTCAAGGACGCGGGCGAGGTGCCGTAGGGCCTAGCGCCGGAGCGCAGGCCGGGCGGGCCGATCACCGGGTCTTGTCGGAACCGGCCACGACCACCACGCGGGCGTCGCCGGCCAGCGACTGCGTCCGCGTGTCGATGCCCTCGCGCTGGGAGATGTCGAGCGCGCGCCCCACAGCGATCGCCTCGCGCTCGCCGCCACGGGCAAAGAACACGACCGACTCGTTGCGCACGCCCTGGTCGCTGGCGTTGGTCACGTTGCCGAGCTGGAACCCCTTGGCCTCCACCTCGTCGCCGATCTGCGCGGCCAACCCGGGGATGTTCGTGCCGTTGAGAACCGACACGGTGACCGAGCTGGGGCTCACCGCTGCGGAGCGCCGGCGGGACGAACTGTCGGAGCCGTTGTCGCTTCCGTTGTCCGCACTCTGGGAGGCGCGCTCCTCGCTGCCCGAGTCGCCGATCTTGGTCAGGCCGAACACGGCGGCGCCTCCCACGATCAGGACGCCCGCCACGGCCAGCACCGCCAGCCGCGGGTCGCGCCGGTACCAGGGCGCACGGCGCTCGGATGGGGGGATGACCTCGGTGTGGCCGCCCGCGGCGCGGCTGGGCGGCGCGGAGCGCGCCGGGAGGCGCGACGCCGGGCGGGGCGGGAGCGTGGGAGGCGAGGCGGGCGCCACCGGGGGCACCGGCGGCGAGGGGCGTTCGCTGTCGGGCGCGCCGTTGGAGGGCGCGCGCGCGAGGTCCTCGTCCTTCTCGCCCTCGGCGCCCACGTCCCCGTCCTCGAGGGGTTCGTCCTCCTCGCCGGGGGCGCCCTCGGCCGGACCGTCCTCCCTGGGGGGCCGGACGATCTCGGTGGCGTCGTCGTTGTGGGCAGCGGCCGGGCTCTCCAGCTCCTCCTCCTGGTCCGTGCCGGCCTCGTCGGCACGAGGGCCGGCCGGCGGCGCCTCCGTACCGCCTGCGGCGCTGCGGGCCGCGGGCGAGGAGGGCCCGGCCGCCCCGGCCCCCGCGGCGGCTCCGGCTGCAGCGCCGCCCGCCGCCGCCGCTCCGCCCACCGCGCTCGCCGGTTTCGCCCCCGTCTGAGCCGGCGTGGCCGGAGCCTGGCCGGGGCGCGCCGGCTGTCCCGGCCGGATGGGACCGGTGCGCCGCGGCTGGGGGGTCACCCGGGGGGTCTGGGGGGAGGCTGCGTCGGGGGTGCGCTCAGGGGCGCGCCCTGCCCATTCGCGCAGCCGGCGAACGTCACGCGCCTGCGAGAAGTAGAGGGCGGACAGCACGGCGAGACCTACCACCGCGGCCAGCCCGGCGTAGGCGCCGATCTCCTGGACGATCTCCATGCTGGAAGTCTCCGAACCTTAGAGCGCGGGGCGGCTGCTGGCGCTCACCATCAGGCTGCGCTCGGCCGACAGCTCGGCCACCGCGCTTGCCAGGGCCGACGGGTCACCGCCGTAGACGAGCTCCTCGATGCGCAGGAAGGCGGTCTCGACCCACTCCGGATCCGGCGCCGGCCGCAACGCCGAGACGATCTTCTCCGCCGGCGTCGGCTGGGGCCGCTCCCCGGGATTGAACAGGTCCTCGTGGATTTTCTCGCCCGGCCGCTGGCCGATCACCTCCACCGCGATGTCCTCGTCGGGCTCCAGGCCCGCCAGGCGAATCATGTTGCGTGCGAGGTCGACGATCTTCACCGGGTCGCCCATCTCGAGGACGAAGACCTCGCCCGCGGCGGCCAGCTCGCCCGAGCGGATGATCAGCTGCACCGCCTCGGGAATCGTCATGAAGTAGCGGGTCATCTTCTCGTGGGTGACCGTGACCGGGCCGCCCGCGGCGATCTGGCGGCGGAAGATGGGCACCACCGATCCCGACGAGCCGAGCACGTTGCCGAAGCGCACCGCGGCGTAGCTGGTCGAGCGGTAGCGATGCTGGGCGGCCTCCACCGCCCACTCGGCCAGCGCCTTGGAGGCGCCCATCACGGTGGCGGGAGCCACGGCCTTGTCGGTGGAGACGAGCACGAAGCGGTCGACCCCGGCCTCGCCGGCGGCCGCGGCGACGATGCGGGTGGCGACAGCGTTGTTGCGCACCGCCTCCACGGGGTTCTCCTCCATGAGCCCCACGTGCTTGTAGGCGGCGGCGTGGAAGACCACCGAGGGCTCGTGCTCGTCGAAGATCTCGGCCATGCGGGTGGCGTCCTTGACGTCGGCCAGCACGGGCACCGCCCGGCCGAAGTGGCGCTCGTCCTCGAGCTCGCGCGCGACCTCGAAGAGGGCGTTCTCGCCGTTCTCCACCAGCACCAGCTCGCGCGGCCCCACGCGGGCGATCTGGCGGCAGAGCTCGGAGCCGATCGAGCCGCCCGCGCCCGTGACGAGCACGGTCCGACCGCGCAGGTAGGCGCCGACGCGGTCCAGCTCCACGCGCACGGGCTCCCGCCCCAGGACGTCCTCCACCTTCAGCTCGCGGACCTGGCGGACGAGATTGACCCCGCCCGAAAGCAGCTCGAAGGTGGTCGGCAGCGTGCGGACGGGAATGTCGCGCGGGCGGCACGCCGTGACCACCTTCTGGCGCAGCACACCCGGCGCCGACGGGATGGCGATGATGACCTCGCTCGGCTGGGTGTCGTCCAGCACCCGGGCGAGGTCGTCGGTCGAGCCGAGAACCTCGAAGCCCGCGATGCGCATGCCGCGCTTGCGCGGGTCGTCGTCAATGAAGCCGATCGGGGCGGTGGAGAGCCCTGGGTTGCGGCGCAGCTCGGCCGCCACCTGCTGGCCGCCGTTGCCGGCCCCAACGATCAGCACCTCTCGGTCGGCCGATTCGACGAGCGGGCCGCGGGGCCGCTCGACCAGGGCGCGAACCAGGAAGCGGGCGCTGACGCAGAAGGCGAGCGTGAGCAGGAAGTCGAGCGCCATGACGCCGCGCGGCGGACTGGTGTCGCCCGGCGAGAGCAGGAACAGGGCAGCGATGAGCACGAAGCTCGATGCCACGACCGCCTTGACCAGCGACTCGAAGTCGCGCTGGTCGACGAAGCGCCAGAGCTTGGAGTAGAGCCCGAACAGCGCGAAGCCCGCGAGCTTCATCACCACGACGAAGACGAAGGTGTCGGTGAGCAACTCCTCGTACCGGTGGGGGACGCCCGAGTCGAAGCGCAGCACGTAGGCCAGGTAGTAGGCGAGCCCGATCAGGCAGGCGTCGACCGCCACCTGACCCAGGCGGCGGGCCTTCACGGATGAGACGAGTGAGCTCAACTGTGATCGCTTGTGGCCGACAGCAGCATGTTGACGAGTTCGCGGGGGTCTCGCCGGATGCGGTCCGACCCCTCTTTCGACCGCTCCACTCCGGTGACCTGCGCCGGGTCGGTGAGCCGACGCAGACGACCCTCGTGAAGCAGGCCCTCATCCACGGCACCCAGGCGCCCTTCGAAGGTCGTGAACACCGGGGTGCCGAGAGCCACCGCTTCGCGGTTCATGGTACCGCCGGCGGAGACGACCAAGTCGGCGAAGGCCACGAGGCTCTGGGCGTCCACCGCCCGCTCGGGGACGACGAAGCTGCCCTCCGCCCTGAGCTGCTCGCGCTGCTCGGCGGTGCGGGGCAGCACCACGGCCTGCTCCCCGCGCAGCCGTTCAAGGACACGGCCGAAGACAGAGCTCTCGAACCGGTGGTAGAGCGCGAGCGCCGGCGGGGTGCGGATCACATACAGCGGGCGTTCCTGATCGAGGCCGAGCTCGTCGAGCACGGCGCGGTCGGGCTCGAAGTCGGAGAGGTAGTACTCCTCCTTGAGCCCCTCGTAACGGCGCAGCTTGCCTTTCGCCCCGTAGCGCGCCAAGCGCTCGGGCGGAATCACCTCGGGCACCACCACCGCGCGCGCCAGGCGGCAGTTGACGTGGTGCTGGACGGTGGCCCACTCGTAGTCGAACGCCGTGGAGCTGGGGATGCGCAGCAGGGCGGCGGCCACCATCACGTCGTTGGAGCCGTGCCCTATGGCGACGTCGAAGCGGCGCGGGCGCGCCCAGCGCGCAAGCGCGCCGCTGCGACGCGCGAGGTTGCGAGCCCGGCCCTGGCCGCCGTGGCGGCCGATGGCGGTGTGGTCGACCCCGAGGCGCTCGCACAGCTCCAGTGTCTGCGCGAAGTCGCGCGCGGTGACCTCCACGTCGTGCCCGTCCTCCTGCATCGCCGTGATCAGCGGGCGCATGACCAGCACGTGGGGGGAGTTCGTCAGGTCGACCCAGACGCGCACGCGTCGACCACCTCACCCACGGCCTCGGGATGAAGCGCCGTGCCCATGGGCAGCGCCAGGTTGGTGGCGGCCAGCTCGGCGGTGCCGGGCAGGTCGGCGCCGGCGCCGAAGGCGCGCATCGCGGGCTGGAGGTGCACCGGGGTGCGGTAGTAGCCGCGCGCGCTGACCCCCTGCTCGCCGAGCCGGGCGGCCAGCTCGTCGGCGCGGGCGTGACGGGCCACGTAGAGGTGGTACGCGTGTCCGGCCCCGCCCACCGGACGAGGCAGGGTCAGGTGCTTGCCCAGGCCGCGGCGCTCGTACTCCGCCGCGGTGGACCGGCGGGCCTCGGTCCAGCCGTCGAGCTCGGGCAGAAGCACGCGCAGGGCGGCCGCCTGAAGCTCATCGAGGCGCGAGTTGTAGCCCACCTCCTCGAAGGTGACCTTGTCGCGCGAGCCGTGGAAGCGCAGCTTGCGCGCCTGCTCGGCGACCTCGTCGCTGTCGGTGACGATGGCGCCACCGTCGCCCAGGCAGGGCAGGTTCTTGGAGGGAAAGAAGGAGAACGTGGCGGCGTCGCCGAGCGAGCCTGCGCGGCGGCCGCCGAGGGTCGCCCCCGCCGCTTGGGCGGCGTCTTCGAGCACGGGCAGGCCGAGGTCGTGCAGCTCGGGCACCGGAGCGACGTTGCCGAACAGATGCACGGGCACGATGGCCTTCGTCCTTGGGGAGAGCGCCGCACGCACGGTCTCCGCGGCGACGCAGGCGGTGTCCGGGTCGACGTCGCAGAAGACGGGGACCGCGCCAACGTCGACGGCGGCTTCGGCGGTCGCGTAGAAGGTGAACGAGGGCATCACGACCTCGTCGCCGGGCCCGACGCCCAACGAGCGGAGCGCGATGGCGAGGGCGTCGGTGCCGTTGGCCACGCCTATGCAGTGGCGTACCCCCAGGTAGGAGGCGAACTCCTCCTCGAAAGCGGCGACCTCCGGCCCGAGGATGTACTTGCCGCTCCGGACCACGCGCGCGAGGGCCTCGTCGAGGCGGGCGCGATAGGGCTCGAGGGAACTGGCGAAAAGGGGGACGCTCAAACCGGCCAGCTACCCTAACCCGCTGCCGTGTTGCCGCTGCTGGCCTCCATCACCGACCCGATCGTCGAGGTCGCCGTAGACGTCGTCGACGCGATGGGCCTGCCGGGTGTGTTCGTCCTGATGCTGCTGGAAAGCGCCTGCATCCCGGTGCCCTCAGAGGCCACGATGCTGTTCGCCGGCTTCAACGTTTCCAACGGCGAGTACAGCCTGTTCATGGCCACCTTGGTGGGCTCGGTGGCCAACCTGGTCGGCTCGTGGGTGGCGTACTGGCTGGGGTACATCGGGCGGGTGGACCTCCTGGAGAAGCACGGCAAGAAGCTCCACATAAAGAAGCGCCACCTCGAGTGGGCCGACCGCTGGTTCGAGCGTCACGGCGACGCCACCGTGTTCTTCGCGCGCATGCTGCCGATCATCCGCACCTTCATCTCGCTGCCCGCCGGCGTCGCGCGCATGCCCTTCTGGCGCTTCAGCCTGCTGACCCTGGCCGGGTGCGTCCCCTGGGTGCTGATGCTGACCTTCATAGGGCAGAAGGCCGGCGACAACTGGGAGAACTGGAAGGACAACCTCCACTACGTCGACTACGTGGTTGTGGCGGCCATCGTCATCGGCGTCATCTGGCTGATCGTGCGCAACCGGCGCGGCGGCCCCTCCCCGGAGGCCGACAGCAGCTCGCCGGAACCGGAGGGCGCCTAGAGCCCTGGCGCCCGGCGGTGAACGGGCCTACTGTGGGCTTCCGGCCCATGTCCATAGCCGTTCCCGTCCCCAGGAGTCCCGCCGCGCCGCCTGGTGAGCGGGCGCTCGAGCCGCTGATCGAGCACGCGCGGCGGCTCATGCCGATCGACGGAATCGCCTTCTTCGGCGTCGACCCCGGCCGGACCCAGATCGAGCCGCTGGCCGGCTGGTTTCGCGATCCGGAGCTCAGCGCGCTGCTGGAGCCATCGCAGCGGCGGCCGTATGACCGCCTGCGCCCTGGGCCGCCCGAGATAGTCATAGAGCGCGACCGGCCGCTCTTCCTGCCGCGAATGGAGGACTGGGAGGCAGCGGGCATGCTCGTGGAGCGCGCACGGGCCGACCTGGGACATGACGTCGCCGACCGAGTCTGGGAGCGCTACCGCACGGCCGCCCTGGTCTGCGTGCCGATCATCGGGCGCCACGGGCGCCAGGAGGGAGTGCTGCTGGCAGCGGGCGTCGAGCCCGAGGAGCCGCTCACGCGCCGCGACCTCGACTTCTCCCGCGTGCTGGCCGATCTGGCCGCCACGGTGCTCGAGCGCTCGACGGTCGCGGAGGCCGAGACCCGGCGCGCGCGTCAGGAGCAGATGCTCAAGCACGCGGCCGAGGACGTGTCGGCCTCGCTCGAGCTCGACGCGATCGTTGACCGCGTGGCCGAGCACGCCAAGCGCCTGACCGGCGCCACCGACGCCGAGGTGTCCATCGTCGCCGATGGCCGCGAGGAGCGGGCCGGGACCGGGCTGTCGTCCCTGCGGGTGCCGCTCGAGCTGGGGCGGCGGCGCTTCGGGTCGCTCTCGGTCAGCCACCCCGAGGCGGACCACCTGACCGACGACGACGTCTCGCTGCTCGTACAGCTCGCCCGCGTGTCGGCGGGCGCGATCGCCAACAGCTTCGATTTCCAGCACGAGCGGCGGGTGACCGCCGCCCTGACGCGCGGCTTCGTGCCGCAGTCGCTTCCAGAGGTGGCCGGCTTCGAGGTCGGGCTCGCCTACGAGCCCGCCGCGAGTCAGCCCGTGGGCGGCGACGTCTACGGCGCCTGGCCGCTTCCCAGCGGGGAGGTCGCGATGTTGGTCGGGGACGTGGCCGGCAAGGGGGTCGAGAAGGCAGCGCTGGCCTCGATGGTGCGCTTCTTCATCGAGGCGAGGGCTTGGGACCTGACCGACCCCGCGGAGGTGCTCGAGCAGGCCAACACGATGATCAGCGGGCGCCTGGACGACGAGAGCTTCGTGACCGCGTTCCTGGCCTACATCTCGCCGAGCGGCCTGCGCTACGCCGGCGCGGGCCACCTGGCTCCCCTCCACCTCAGCCCTGGCGTTAGCTCCCAGCCGCTCGAGGCCCCCGGCCTGCCGCTCGGCGTCGAGAGCTCTTGCCGGTCCTACACCGAGCACGTGGCGCTCAGCCCCGGCGACCTCGTCTTCGCCTACAGCGACGGGCTGCTGGAGGCGCGCCGCGACGGCGAGATCCTCGGCATCGACCGCCTGCGCGACATCGTCGTGCGCCTGGCCGCCGAGGTCGAGACTGCCCAGCTTCCCCGCGCCGTTTACGACGAGGTCTCGGCCTGGGCGGGCGGGCTGGCCGACGACGCGGTGGGGCTCGCCCTGCGGCGCACTCCCTCCTGACCGCACCGACGGCGAGAATGGCGGCCATGGAGGCTGAGCCGACCTACCCGGGCGCCGACGCCGGCGTGGCGGCGCTGGTCGGCATCCTCAAGCGCATCGACCTCGGACGGCCCTCGAGAGCGGTCATGGGATCGGGCCACTACGCCAACGTGCTGGCGCTGGGCGGCGAGCGCGGCCTGGCGCTGTCCACCGACGGCGTGGGCACGAAGCTCTTGGTGGCGAAAGCCCTGGGCCGCTACGAGACAGTCGGGATCGACTGCGTGGCCATGAACGTCAACGACGTGGTCTGCGTCGGGGCCGAGCCGATAGCGCTGCTCGACTACATCGCCGTCACGGAGGCCGACCCTGATGTGCTGGCCGAGGTGGCCCAGGGGCTGCGGCGCGGCGCCGAGGACGCCGGGGTGGAGATCCCCGGAGGGGAGCTCGCCGTCGTGCCGGAGATGGTCAACGGGCTCGACCTCGTCGGAGCGTGCGTCGGGACCGTGAGCCTCTCGGAGATCGTGACCGGCGCGGCCGTCCGGCCGGGCGATGCGATCGTCGGGCTCCCCGCCTCGGGGGTGCACTCCAACGGCCTCACGCTGGCGCGGCACGTCCTGCCCGACCTCGGCGAGCGCCCCGAGGAGCTGGGCGGCGCCTCAGTGGGCGAGGCCCTGCTCGAGCCCACCGTCATCTACGTGCGCGCGGTGCTCGAGCTGCTGCGCTCGCCCGTGGAGGCGCGCGGGCTGGCGCACATCACGGGCGACGGCCTGCTCAACCTCTTGCGCCTGCAGGCAGAGGTGGGCTACCGGATCTCGGCGCCGCTGCCCCGCCCGCCGGTCTTCGACCTGATCGCCGCCCGCGGATCGGTCTCCGAGGCCGAGATGCACGAGGTGTTCAACCTGGGCTGCGGCTTCTGCTGCGTCGTGCCAGCCCCGGACGCCGAGGGGGCGGTGGAGCTGCTCGGCGAGCGCCACCCCGGGACCGCGGTGATCGGAGAGGTGACCGACCGCGCCGGCGTGGTCGAGGCCGGGGGCCTCGAGGGCCGGCGCGGCGAGGGCTTCCGCTAGCCGCCCACCCAGCGCACGCGCACGTTGGCGAGGCTGGTGGAGGAGCGCCTGTCCTCTGCGGGCTCGGGCTCGGCGTCGAGGCGGTCCAGCTCGGCCAGGCGCCGCATCAGCTCGGCGCGCTCGGCGTCCAGCCGCTCGACCTCGCCTCGCAGGGAGTCGCGCACCCCACGCAGCTCCTCGGTCGACAGCAACCGGCCCGCGGGGGCGCCGCTGGCCGCCGTGCCGCGCTGGGGCCGGCGGGCGACCGCCGCCTCCAGGCGCTCGATCTGCCGCCGCAGCTCGCGCCGCGTGCCACGCTCGTCGGCGACGAAGGTGCCGCGGCCATGCTCCGTGCGCACCAGGCCCTCGTTCTCCAGCCGGGCGTATGCCGAGCGCACGGTGTTGACGCTCACGCCCGTGGCCTCGGCCAGCTCGCGGATGCTGGGCAACAGATCGCCAGGGCCGAGGTCGCCGTCGGCCACCGCCGCGCGCAACTGTGCCAGCAACTGTGTGCCCACCGAGACCTCGCTGTTCCGCGCTACACGGGAGAACACAACAGGAGTGTAGCTGTGTGTTGACACAGAAGGCAAGGGGGCGCTACTGTGCCAACACAGATGGTCCGAGCCGTAGCCGACCGCGCATTCCTGCCGACCAAGAACCTGCTCGAGCAGGTCGGCGACATGATGATCCTGACCGGCAAGGTGCTGCTGTCGGCGCTGCGCCCGCCCTACCCCT
>Ga0126307_10000623_pt1 | contig 22929 bp, 24 predicted proteins | sample Plot28_FD_89955 | JGI IMG/M metagenome (GOLD analysis project Ga0126307, IMG submission 89955) | Serpentine soil microbial communities from UC McLaughlin Reserve, CA, USA - Plot28 | ecosystem: Environmental > Terrestrial > Soil > Grasslands | place: USA: UC McLaughlin Reserve, Lake County... | reverse complement strand
TTGGTCGGGACCCACACCAGTTCCTCGCTAACCTTGGCGCTGATCGTTTCGACGATATCGTCGTCACCGAGCCTGACACGCCGCGCGCCCAGTCCTGCAACGTGACCGCCTCGGCGGCAGCGACGTTCGATGTCACGGTCCGAAGTGAACCGGCGATATCGAGGGCGCTGCAGGTTTCGACGTCGCTTGCGGGGACCAGCGGAGTGGTAGTGGTCGTCGGATCGCATTACCTAGTAGGACCGGTACGCGAACTCGTCCGGCCAAAGGCGGTCGTTAAAGACCTTGCAACGCAACTGTATAACTGCCAACCTCGTGAGCGTGGATCTCACTGAGCGCTACGAGTGGCAAGGTCGTCAGATCGCATGGGGCCGCGCCGGCGACGGCCCGGCCGTGGTGTTCTGTCACGGCACGCCGTGGTCGTCCGTGCTCTGGCGACCAATCGCGGACGCGTTGACCGACAGATATACCGTCTACCTGTGGGACATGCCCGGCTACGGCAGGTCGTCGAAGCGGCCGGACCACCCGGTTGACTTTGGAGTTCAAGCCGATGCGCTCAATGCGTTGGTACGGCACTGGGGGATAGGCCGTCCACACGTGATCGCTCACGACTTCGGGGGCGCGGTGTCACTTCGTGCGCACCTGGTATGCGGCGTCGACTATGCGTCACTCATGCTGGTCGATGTCGTCGCCATCCCACCGAGCGGGTCACCGTTCTTTAAGTTCGTGCAGGACAATCCCGGTCTGCTAGACCAACTCCCGGGATACATTCACCGCGCGATCGTTCGCGCCTATATCAGCAATGCAAGCAGTGGCGGTTTGCGCGACGCAGATCTTGACGACTTGGTAAAGCCGTGGACGGGTGGTGAAGGCCAGACTGCGTTCTACCGACAGATCATTGACTACGACGAGGGCTATCTGCGCGAGAACGAAGAGCTGTTGGCGAAACTCACTGTGCCCGTGCACATCGTGTGGGGCGAACAAGACCGATGGATACCTGTCGAACGGGCCGATCGCCTGCATGCGCTCATGCCGCATTCGACACTGCGCACCGTGCCTGGCAGCAATCACCTGATACAGTTCGACGCTCCGGAACGACTGATGTACGAGGTAACTTCGTGGCTTGATCGCGTATCTAAGTAGCGCGCGAGCAGACACAAACTCGCCCAAAATGCGCCAGAAATGGGGGCATTCACGTTCCCCAGCTTGCGCGTGGGCCCAGCTCGCGAGAAGCCCTGTGCATCAGACGAAGTAAAAGGTGAGCCCGAGCACGACGTAGATGGCGAGTAGTTGCAGGCCTTCGTACCAAGTGGACTCGCCTCGTTGGGTGACCTCGTTGGCGATGATGATGGCCAAGAAGATTGCGCCGAGCTCGAACCCGTTGAACACCAGGGCCATTGGGAATGGGCCGATGACGAACGATGCGAGCACCAGCACGGGAGCGACGAACAGGGCGATCTGGGCCGCCGATCCCACCGCGATGTTGACGGAGATGTCCATCTTGTCGCGGGAGGCGAAATATACTGCGACCCAGTGCTCGGCGGCGTTGCCCGCCACGGCCACGACGATGATGCCGACGAAGAACGGGGACAGCCCGATGGTCTCCGACGCCTCGGTGATGGAGTGGACCAGGATCTCGGACATCCAGCCGACCGCGGCACCCGCCACTGCGAGCATGAGTACGCTCTTGTGCACCGACCACGCCTCGCCGCCGTGCTCGGTTTCGTCGTGGGAGGGGTTGAACAGGTGCGCGTGGGTCTTCAGGGAGAACACCAACCCGGCCGCGTATGAGGCCAGCAGCACCAGGGCGACCCCGACAGACAGCGCCTGCAGATCGTGGGGGAACTCCACCGCGCGGGCCGTCGGGTCGGGCAGCCCGCCGCCGGCCACCAACTGGAATATCGCCCGCATCACCAGCGCCACCGTCGCAAGCAGCATGAGCGACTGGGCGGTGGCCGCCCGCAGTTCGAAGCGCTGCCGGTCTCGTCTGGCCCCGCCCACCAGCATCGACACCCCGAGGACTTGCCCTCGGGCACGCACCGCTGGCGAAGCCAGATTCCACCGACGCCGCATTTCAGCTCCGGGCCGATACTGGCCGCGGTGGTGCCAGGCGGCTTCGACCAGCAGGCGCGAACATGTCCGTTGCCGGTCTTGGTCACCCCACCCTGGGTGCGGCTGTCTCCTGAGGACGACTCGCTGGGCACCAACCCGACATAGGCACCGATGCTGCGTCCGGTCAACCGGTGCCAGTCGCGGATCTCCACTGCCAACCCGAACGCTGTCAACGTCGCGACGCCGCGGATGCAGCCCAACCGGTGCACCATCGGGGTGAATTCACTGTCGGCGGCCATCGAGGTGATCGCGTCATCGAGACGATTCCGCCGATCCACACACGCCAGCATCGCGTCGAACGCCGCGTCAAAGCTGACCTGCAGTGCCGCGCTGTTGAATCGCTGACTTCGCAACCACACTTCATGCCGGCCGGTCCAGGCCTGCCCACCGGAGTAGACGATGCCCTGGCGCAGCAGCAGCTTTGAGACCCGGTGTCGTGCAGTCATCAGATCCCCACGGCAGTCCTCACGAGCCCGCACCAGGTCACGAGCTGCCTCTTGAGTGGCGGTGGGAATTGTCACTGCGGTGATCTGCCCCAGGTGCAGGAGCCGCGCCAAATGGGCGGCATCGCGGGCATCGGTTTTGACCCGGTCCCCGGCCGGGCGGATCAACTTGGATGGCGCGGCCACCTCACAGCTGATCCCGGCTGCCCTCAACGCTCGGGCCAATCCGAACCCGGTCGGGCCCGCCTCATAGGCCACCGCCACCGGACCGGGCAGATCACCGAGGACGCCACGATCTCCCCATAATCGGGGGTCAATCGTTGCTGGAATACTTCACCGGTCTCGCCGTCCAAACCACATCCAACGACCGATCGTGCGTGCACATCCAACCCGACGCTCGTACGCTGAATCTTCACTGGGGCCTCCCACATCTTGTGGCTCTACCGACCAGGACCCGTTTCCTGTCGGCAACCCACGTTCACATGTGAGCTTTTGCGGAGCGCTGCGCTCCGCCGTGGGGTGAGGAAAATTTGCACGCGTGCGCCGGAGGGTGCGTGGTTGTGCCGGCGGATCGGGCGGGTCGATGCTATTGGGGTGTTTCGGTCGACCCCGTCCTCTCTGTGTTGCCAGTGAGCCCGCATGTGAGCTTGGAGGTGGAGGGCACGATCGTTGTCCACGGGAACCGTGGAATGTTGCCTTCGAGCACGAGTGTCAGACTTACTGTTTTACCTGCTCTCCCCGGAACACTCACCCGCACAAGGGAATAACAATCTGGGGAAAGGCGAACGTGCGATGGATGTGATACATCCGCGGTGCGCGGGGATCGACTGCTCGAAGAAGGACGCCAAGGTCTGTGTCCGAATCCAGGGGCAGGGCCGACGCAAGAAGTCGGCGACGGTGTCCACCTGGGGCGCGACAACCGCGCAGATCCTGGCGCTGCGTGAACACTTGGTCGCGGCGAAGGTCACCTGCGTGGTGATCGAATCGACCAGCGACTACTGGAAACCGTTCTACTACCTGCTCGACGACGCACTGGAGGTGATGCTGGTCAACGCCGCAGCGGTGCGCAACCTGCCCGGACGCAAGACCGACGTGTCGGATGCAGCGTGGCTGGCCGATCTGGGCGCGCACGGGCTGGTAAAGGCTTCTTTCGTGCCACCAGCACCGGTACGGGAGTTGCGGGATCTGACTCGCACCCGCACCGTGATCACTCGCGAACGCACCCGCGAGGTGCAGCGGCTGGAAAAACTGCTCGAAGACACCGGCATCAAACTGTCCTCAGTGGCCTCCGACATCACCGGAGTGTCCGGACGGGCGATGCTCGAGGCGTTGATCGCCGGGCAGCGCGACCCCGCCGTGCTCGCCGAGCTGTCCCGCGGACGGATGCGGCAAAAGATCGGTGCACTGACCGAGGCGCTGACCGGACGATTCACCACCCACCACGCATTCATGACGCGACTGTTTCTGGATCGCATCGACGCCCACAGCGCCGACATCGCGCGTCTCGATGCCCGGATCGAGGAGGCGATGGCGCCTTTTCTCCCGGCCCGGGACCTGCTGATCAGCATCCCGGGCTTCTCCCGGATCACCGCTGAGGTGTTCGTCGCCGAGACCGGCGCCGACATGAACGTGTTCCCGACCGCGGGGCACCTGGCGTCGTGGGCCGGGCTCTCGCCGGGATCCAACGAGTCCGCGGGGCGGGTGAAATCCACCAAGACCCGCCCCGGTAACCGCTACCTCAAAGGTGCCCTCGGGGCCGCTGCTCTCACGGCCGCCCGCTCGAAGAACACCTACTTCTCCGCGAAGTACAAACGCATCGCCACCCGACGCGGCCCGATGCGCGCCATCGTCGCCGTCGAACACGCCATGGTGATCGCCGCCTTCAACCTGCTCACCTACGGCGACTTCTACCGCGACCCCGGGCCCAACTACTACACCGCACGCCAACCAGCCCGAACCAGGGCACGAGCGATCAGCCAACTCGAAACCCTCGGATATCGAGTCACTTTGGAACCACTCACCAACACCGCGTAACTCACCACTGAGCCGGGTGGGAAGTTGTACTCACCCTATTTTCGTGTCAGTGAGGCCCCAGCCCCTCATACCGTCTAGCAGAATGTTGCCTAGGATCGATCCGACAACCGAGGCCTTGACCACCTCGTGCAGCCCGGCGCCCAGTGCAAACAGCGCGATGATCAGCTCCGGGGCGTTAACGAACGTTACGTTGAGTAATCCACCGATCCCCGGGCCCGACCGGGCCGCCAGCTCCTCGGTTGCCCAACCCATCAGCGCCGCAGTCGGGATCACTCCCAGCGCCGAGGCGGCGAACACCGGCACCGCGTCGGCATGTAGGAACTCCAGGACGATGGCGACCGGGAGAAAGGGGATACGGCCAGCCCTCCCCGGTCAGCAGGAATGGCCTACCACGTTTGGTGGGCGCGGTCTTAGAAGTCTGAGTCTCGGACATCTCTCCGGCCCATCTTGAGGTTCCTCCGGCTTCCGCACGGTGACGTTTACGGCTGTGACGATGTGGGACTAGGGCACGGAGCCCACGGATCGAACTTCGGCGAACGCTCTAACAAGGGGTCGGTCACCCGGCAGACAAGTGATATATCAATCGCTCATCAGGCTAGGGCCATGCCCGTCGCACGTCAATAGTCCTGCGCGCGACTGGAGCGTCCACCGCTGATCCCTGGCGGGCCTGCGGCGCGCTCCAGCATGCGGGTTTTGCAAAAAACTCGTTACGCACCGACGCCAGGTCTTGACTGGAGAGTGGTTGGGGGCTGATTATACGAGCCATGGAGTGTTGCGCATAGAGCACGAGATTGTGTAATGCGCAACAATTCACAGCCCGAGTGACGGAGGAGCGTTCCCATGACCAGCACTGTGTCCAAGTCCACCGAGGACGTTCCGGACGCCGAGGCGAAACTTCGAACGGGACTTCCCGTGGACCGCGTCGTCTTCGCGGTGGCCGCCAGCCTCGCTGTCGCCTTCGTACTCTGGGGCGCTATCGCGCCGGAGAAAATGGGTGATCTCACCGATAAGGCCATGTCTTGGGTGACCGGGTCCTTCGGCTGGTTGTTCATCCTGACCAGCGGGGCATTCGTCGTGTTCTCCGCCTACCTGGCGCTGAGCCGTTACGGCAACATCAAATTGGGCCCCGACGACTCTGTGCCGGAGTTCTCCAAGTTCTCGTGGGTGTCGATGATGTTCGCCACCGGGATGGGGATCGGCCTGATGTTCTACGGTGTCGCCGAGCCGTTGTTCCACCTGAACGACCCGCCGATGGGGCTGGCCGAGCCCGGCACTCCCGCTGCCGCGCACCTGGCGATGGAGTACTCCTTCTTCCATTGGGGGTTTCATCCCTGGGCGATGTACGCCGTGATCGGCCTGTCAATCGGTTACTTCGCGTACCGCAAGGGTCACGGCTGCCTGGTATCAGGGGCGTTCAGGCCACTGTTGGGCAACCGGGTCGACCGGGCCCCGGGCAAGGCGATCGACGTAGTTGCCATCTTCGCCACACTGTTCGGCTCCGCGACGTCGCTCGGATTGGGGGCGTTGCAGATCACCGGGGGAATCGACGAGGTGTTCGGATCGGGCCGTGACTCCAAGCTATTGGCCGTCGGGGTGATCGCGTTCCTGACCGCGTGCTTCGTCCTATCTGCGGTGAGCGGCATCGAGCGCGGCGTCAAGTGGCTGTCCAACGCCAACGCCGCGGCGGCGGCGTTGTTGGCGCTCTTCCTGTTCGTTGTCGGGCCCAGCATCTTCATCCTGGGGACGTTCACTGAGTCGCTTGGTGGGTACCTCACCAATCTGCCGGCGATGAGCTTCCGCGACGGCGTTTTCGACGCCGAGGTGGCCTCGCCCTGGCTGTCGGCGTGGACGATCTTCTACTGGGCCTGGTGGATCTCCTGGACCCCCTTCGTGGGCATGTTCATCGCCCGGATCTCGAAAGGCCGCACGATCCGAGAGTTCGTGGTCTACGTGATCCTGGCCCCAAGCCTGGTGTCGTTCGTCTGGTTCTCAATCCTTGGCGGCTCGGCGTTCGACCTGCAGCTGAACCAGGGTAAAGACATGGGTGCCTTGGCCGACGCGGGCTTGGAAGGCGCGCTCTTCGAGACGCTCAGCAGCTTTCCCCTGGCTACGATCACCTCCGCCTTGGCAGTGTTTCTCATCGCGATCTTCTTTGTAACCGGCGCAGACAGTGCCTCGATTGTGATGGGCATGCTCAGTCAAAACGGTTGTGAGCATCCCCGCCGCAGGCTGACCGTCTTCTGGGGTGTTGCGACCGGTGCTGTGGCGGCGGTACTGCTATGGGCCGGAGGCCTGAAAGCACTGCAGACCTTGGTGATCTTGGTGGCCGGCCCGTTCATGTTGGTCCTGATCGCAATGTGCATATCCACGTTGAAGTCGTTGCGGGCGGAGCCGTACGAGTCGACGCTGCCGCCGCGTGTACGCCGCGCGGTTCTCCACGCTCAGCAGCAGGATCAGTTGGAGCATCAGTCGATCGCCCTGGCAACACTCGGCTGCGACGGACTTGATGACGGGAGCGATTCGGTTCCGGCGCAACAGAGTACGGAAAACTCGACCATCACGACGTCGTCCGGACCCAGAGAAGCTGCTATCGAACGACGTGCTGATGTGATGCTTGGCGAGTAGGAGCCGAGGCTGATCCCGGACTTCGTGGGCCTGCTCACTGCCGAGTTGCGATAGCGGATTGGTGTCGAGGCGTCGATTCAGGCGGGCACGTATTGCTCGTACCAATGCGCAGCGTCGAGAATCGCGGCCGCACGATGGTTTCAGGAGCCGTGCGGGTCGAGCATGTCCGTGGATTCGGCGATGCCGGCTACGAGCTGCTCGAGTTTGGCGGCGACCCGATCGAGCGGCGCGGAGTCCGCTCGGCTCGGCACATCGCCACAGTGCCTTCGATCGCGGCGACGATCAAAGTCGAGGTTTGTTCTGCCTCCAGATCGGTTGCTCCGCAGTCGCGTAGCGAGGCTGCCAGTATCGCCGTCCAATTGTGAAATGCGGATGCGGCTGCCTCACGCGGCGCGGCGTCGTCGTCCGGCAGATCTTCCACCGACGCCGCCAGAACCGGGCATCCGGCGCGAAAATCGCTGTCTACAAGGATTGTTCGCCACATTGCTACGAATGCACGCAGACCGACGAGCGGTAGGAGCTACACCTCGTCCGCACTGGCCAGCTCGCGTGGGCCGAATGTGACGCACCCCATCTGCAGGACTCGCGCGACGCACTGGTGCGCCCCTTCGTCGCCGCCCGCTGCGACGGTGACACCTTGCCGATTCACCGACATGCCTCACGTGCTATGCAAATCGGAATGCGTATAGGCCTTGTCGATCCGATCGTAGGAACCATTTGCCGGCAAGTCCCATTCAAGGGCCCGTTTGCAATCGGGCACGAATGCGTCGCCGAGGTGATCGAGGTGGGTCCCGACGTCACAAGCCTGCATCCCGCGCCGGAACTATGACGTGGCCATCGAGGGCACCTCCAGTGCCGCGGGAGTCGACATCGCGCTGCGGTCGCTGGCGCCCGGCGGGATCTGTAAGCCAGTCGGCTACTACCTACCGCCGGGCACCAAAGTGCCGCTCATGCACATGTACGCCAACGACGCGACCCTGAAGATCGCCGTCTCCAGCGTCCGGCCTGTGTTGCCGGACCTGCTGGACTTCGTTGCACGCACGGACTTTCCGGCTGAACTAGTCACCACGCTGAGCGCCGATTGGGATGACACTCCGTCTGTCTACGGCGCCCACACCACGAAGCTTGTGTTGCGGCGCGCACCCCTGCACACCGTCGGCGCAGCGTGAGGAATTCCTGCTGATCGGAGACCGATTCGCGGGCAGCAGCCCCGGGGTGGCCGCAGCCGGTTAGAGCGTCTCGGTCACCTTCTGCAGCCCGCGGGGCTTGTCCGGATCCTCGCCGCGGGCGATTGCCAAATGCAGCGCAAGCTGCTGCAACGGAAGAATTTCCAGCAGCGGCGAGAGCTGCTCGGGCACGCCGCTCGGCAGCGTGATTCCACCCGTCAACAGCTCCAGGGCCTCGGCCGCGCCGATGCCGAACACGTCGGCGTTGCGCTCCGCCAGCCGCCCGAGTACCGGCATCATGGCCCGACCGCCCGCCCCCTCCGGAACCATGGCGAGCACCGGCACCAACGGATCCACCGCGGCGAGCGGGCCGTGCAGCAGATCGGCACCCGAAAACGCTTGAGCGGACAGGTAACACGTCTCCATCAGCTTCAGGGCCGCCTCCCGTGCCGTGGCATACGAGTAGCCGCGCCCAGTGGTGACGAGCCGCTGCGCAAACCGGTATCGCTGAGCGACACCACGGACGAGCTCGTCGAACGCCAGCACCTGCGTGCCGAGCTCCGGCAGCGCGGCGGCATGCCTGCCGTCACCGCCGCGGACACGATCGAGCAACAGATACAGCGCCAAGAGTTCGGCGGTGTAGGACTTGGTCGCAGCGACCGATCGTTCCTGTCCGGCCAGCACGTCGACGTGGATCTCGGCGGCCGCGGCCAAGGCCGAGCCAGCGTTATTCGTCACCGCAAGTGTAAGCGCGCTCTGCTGACGGGCGACCTCCATCGACTGCACCAAGTCCGGCGAACCACCGGACTGGCTCACCGCGATGTAGAGCACGTCGCGCAGGTCCGGGCGGGCGCCGTACACGGTTACGGTGGAGGGCGACACCAGTCCCGCCGGAAGGGCATGGGTGATCTCGATCAGGTACTTCGCGTACAGCGCGGCGTGGTCGCTGGTGCCGCGCCCGGCCAGCAGCACGAATCGCGGTGCGCGATCGGCGATTCTGGCCGCGGCGGCACCGATGGGCTCGATGCCGTCGGTGAGCAGTCGGCCCCACACCTGTGGTTGTTCGGCGATCTCGGCGGCCATCAACCGGCCGGCTGTGTCGACCACGGCTCCAGTGTTTCGAAAACGCGCGGATCGGTCGAGGCACGGAGTCCGGCATAGATCTGTCGTATGATGATGACATGATTACGACAGCTCCCGAGCTTCAGGATCTCCTCGTCGGGGTTAACGACGCGACCAAGCTGTTACGTCGGTCCAAGACGGTTCCCGCGGAGGTAGCCGAACTCATCGACAGCTTCGGGTCGTTGCGGCTCGAAGCCGACCCGTATCTCACAGCAACGCTATGGGCGGCAGCGTATGGCGCGGAGAAAGCGCTGCGGCATGACAACCAGGACGAGCGGCGGCGGGACGTTCGCATTGCGCTCGAGCAGTTCCGCCAGGCGCTGCGCGACATCGTCGAAAATCGGCGGTATAACGACGATGTACCGATCCGCGACGTCCTTTTCCGGACCGCCGAGGTCCTCGCCGCCCCTCAGAAGACCCTCGCGGAACTGCTCGGGGTTTCAGTTCGCCAGCTGCAGCGCTGGCTCGCTCACGATGGCTCCGAGCCGGCGGCAGATGACGCGGCGCGTATCCGCGCGGTCGGACAGGTGGTGAACCAACTGCGCCACTCCTTTACGGGTCCGGGAGTGGTCGCCTGGTTCGACCGGAAGCATCCATTGCTCAAGCGGCGCCCGATTGAATTGCTCAATGACCCGCTGAGCTACCCGAAGATCGTCGGGGCGGCGACCGCTGCCCGTGCGATGACGGCATGAACCTGACGGTATTCCGACACGCTGCATACGACTCGCCGTGGTGGGCGTCCGCCAGCTCGATTCCTGGCCGTTTCCACCGCGCCGGACAAGGCACGGTGCAGTACCTGTGTCTTCATCCACTCGGGCCCGCGGCCGAGACGCTTCGTCATCACGTGGGCCCAAGTGGCGATCCGGACGATGTGCTGTTGAATCTATGGACGGCAGTAGTCGACATCGACGACATGACGCGCGTCGACTTCGACGACTGCGATGCCTACGGGCGGACCGCAGACGAGCTCGTGGGCGACGATTACACGGCTACGCAGGCGTTGGCCGATGCTGTGCGGGCCAGCGGCGCGGCCGCAATGACCGTGCCGTCGGCGGCATTACCCGGCACCCACAACCTGATCTTGTTTGGTATCCATGTCCTGCACCCATTCCTATGGGAACCGATTACACCTGAAGAGATTCCGACCGGGCACCTCACCGACGGAGCGCGTGCACCGGCCGAGGTTAAGGACCACGTCCGCTGGTTCGGGACTTCACATAAGGCGGTCGAGCAGTGGAAGGCCACGGGTGCCTACGACCTGTTCGACGATCCCGCCGCTACGCGTCGGTGAGTTCTAGTGCTGCGGGCGGCGGTTCAGCGACCGGGCGCCCATGATGAGGCAAAACACGATGACCGAGCCGACGACACCAACCCCAACCCGGACGGGCATGGCATCGACATCGGCCAACGCGGCGGGCCCGGCGCTCGCAACGGCGATGTCGGGTTGGCGAGCAACCAGCGAGGGATCGGGTTCGATCAGCGTGCCAACCTTGGTGCCGGGCGCCGTCGCGTAGCCGTAGTCCAGGAGGTGGGCGGCCTGCTCCCAGGGGGCGATCGGCTGTCGGGTGCCGCGTAGCAGCACGGCGACCAGTCGGCGCCCGTCGCGGTTTGCGGCGCCGACGAAGGTTTGGCCGGCGTCATCGGTGTAGCCGGTCTTCCCGCCGAGCGCTCCGGGGTAGTTGTAGAGAAGCTTGTTGTCGTTCTCGACGGGATAGCCCACATCGCCGCGACCTGGAAAGTTGAAGCTGCGGGTGGCCACGATGTCGGCGAAAGTTGGGTTCTGCCAGGCATATCGGTAAAACAGTCCGACGTCGTAGGCCGAGGTGCTCATGCCCGGCCCGTCCAGACCCGACGGCGTCGCGACCCTCGTGTCACGCCCGCCGAGCTTGCCGGCGAGATCGTTGAGCCTGGCCAGTGTGGCGTCCATCCCGCCCATCTGCGCGGCAAGCGCATGCGCGGCGTCGTTGCCGGAATGCATGAGCAGGCCGTGCAGCAAGTCGTTGATCGAGTAGAAGCCGTTCTCGCCGACTCCGACCTTGGTGCCTTCCTGGGCCGCGTCCTCGGTGGTGCCCGCCACGACCTTGTGGATCGGCAGGTCACGGATGGCCTGCATCGCGACCAGCACCTTGATGACGCTGGCCGGGCGGTGCCTGCCGTGCGGGTCCTTGGCCGCGATGACCTCACCGGTGTCCAGATCGGCGATTAGCCATGCCTCGGCGGACACGTCGCCCGGCAGCGGCGGGGTGCCCGGCGCCGTGATGACACCGCAGCCGGAGAGCGCGTCACCGCCGAGCGGCTTGGCGGGCACCGGCAGCGGCTGCGGCGGGTCGCCGGCCTCTGGCACCTCCGACGAGTCGACCGCGGGTGGCGTCGTCACCCGATAAGGACAAAGGTCCGGCGCCGCGTTGGGTTCCGCGCCCGCGACACCCACGCTGGGAAAGACCAGCATTGTGATCGCCGCGGCCGAGCACAGCAGGCGGCGTGATGCCCCACCGAAATTCGCCATCGAAAATGCAGGGTAGGGGATGAAACGGCGATTTCGGGGGAGCCGCGCTGTGACAGGTGTGGCTGATGTTACGAACTGGCTGCATACTCCAGCTCGTAGCGCATGGGATGTAAGGCACCGCGCTTCAAGACCGCCCTCAGGGGCGCGGGGCCGGAAACGTACTCATGCATCTGCCCCGCGGGCACCCGCTCTTCCCGGAGCAGACGCCAGCCCGGCAATCGCTGCAACAGTTTGTCGCCGTGCACCCCGGCGCCCAGCGCGCGCGCGAACCCGACCATGATGAGCCGGGCACCGGGCGCAGCGACGGCTGTGACACTTTCGCCATATGCATCGCGCTGGCCCGGCGGGATGGTGTGGTAACAGCCGCCGTCCATGAAGAGGCTGAACTCTGCGCCGACGTCCAGATCGGGCAGGCGCGTCACGTCACCCTGCACAAACCGGGCCGGCACACCCCGTTCGGCCACTTTGCGCCGGGCCACGTCGACCGCGTATCCCGACATCTCGACGCCGACCGCGTCCCAACCGTGTTCGGCTAGGTAGATGGCGTTGCGGCCTGTGCCGCTACCCAGGTCAAGGGCACGACCAGGCGGCAATGGATTGGACCCCCCGACGAGCTCGACCAGTCGGTGGTCGGGCACATCCGAGGGCTGCGGACCGAGGCCCAGTCGGTATGACACGTCGGCCACCGTCTGGAGAACCGAATTCATCATGAGATGAATTCTATGCCAGGTTCACACCGGTGTATAGGCGACGGCCGGTGCGCCGATGCAGCCCATCCACAGCCTGCCACCGGCTTCGACCAGGCCGGTGACCATGCCGAACGACGGGTGTTCGGTGTGCAGCCCGGTGACGGCGTCGCCGGTGTCGGGGTCGAACGCGACGGCCCACACCTCGGGCTTGATCTGTGGCTGCAACCGGTCGGGCAGATTCCACAGCAGCTTGCGCAACGCCGGCCAACGCGGCGCCAGCCACTCCGCGGCGGCGTTGACGGGGGAGACGATCGCACACCAGATGCGGCCGTCGGCGCCGGTAGACAAGTTGTCGGGATGGCCGGGCAGATTGCTCACCAACGGCGTGACCGCGCCGGCCTGGTCGCCCGTAAGCCAGTACTTCGACAGCCGGCGGCCCATGGTTTCGGCGAACACCAACGCCGACCCATCCGCCGTCGGTGTGACGCCGTTGGCGAAGTACAACCCCGACACCACGGTCAGCACCGTGCCGTCCGGGTCGCGGCGGAACAGGCTGCCGCGGGGACGCGCCTCAAGCACCGCGCCCTTGAAATGCGCATAGGTGAAGGCGCTGGTCGACTCAGTGAAAAATATTGTGCCGTCGGCTAATTCGGTGACATTCGAGCAGAACTGCAGGCGGCGGCCGTCGACCTCGTCGACGATTGTCTCAAACGTGCCGCTGCCGGTGTCCATGGCTAGTAGGCCGCGCGGGCTATCGCACACCAGCAGCCGCCCGTCACGAGCGATCGCCAGTCCCAGCGGCCGTCCGCCCGTGTTCGCGACTACCGTGGGTTGGCCGTCGGGGGAGACCCGGATGATGCGGCCGTCATCGACGCCAGTCCAGATCTGACCGTCGGCGTCGACGACCACGTCCTCTGGGGCATTTCCCGGGACACCGACGGTCGTCAAATCGGCAGGCCCGAAATCGGGCAGCGGGTCGACAGGTGGTGGCTGCCAGCGGACGGGGTCGATCGGCGGTTTCGGCGCTGCGGTCACCCGCTCGACGCTACGCCCGGCCAATCCGCGCCGAAACGGCGTCCAGCAGGCCGTCACTCGTGCACTGCGTCGAACCGCACGATTTGTAGAGAAGGTGCGAGAAGGGCTCTACAAAACGTACGTTTCGCGGAATTCGGCGGCCCTCAATCCCTGCTGGAACGCGGTTTCGCGCCAGAGATCTAGAGTCGCCGGCTCGCTTCGGCGAGCACGCCGTGCAGGATCTCGTAGATGGCGTCGAACTCCTTCTGACCGCTGATCAGCGGCGGCGCCAACTGCACGACTGGATCGCCGCGGTCATCAGCGCGGCAGTACAAGCCCGCCTCGAAGATCGCCGGGGTGAGGAAACCGCGCAACAGCCGCTCGCTCTCCTCGTCGCTGAACGTTTCCTTGGTGGCCTTGTCCTTGACGAGTTCGATGCCGTAGAAGAATCCTTCGCCACGGACGTCGCCGACGATCGGCAGGTCGTAGAGCTTCTCCAAGGTGGCGCGAAATGCAGGCGCGGTCTCCTTGACGTGGTCGTTGATGCCCTCGCGCTCGAAGATGTCGAGGTTGGCCAACGCCACCGCCGACGACACCGGATGACCGCCGAACGTGTAGCCGTGGGCGAACGTCGTCTTGCCATCGTTGAACGGCTCGAACAGTCGATCGCTGGCGACCATCGCACCGATCGGCGAGTAGCCCGACGTGAGACCCTTTGCGCACGTGATGATGTCGGGCACATAGCCGAAGTCATCACAGGCGAACATCGATCCGATCCGGCCGTAGGCGCAGATCACCTCGTCCGACACCAGCAGCACGTCGTACTCGTCGCAGATCTCGCGGACCCGCTCGAAATATCCCGGCGGCGGTGGGAAGCAGCCGCCCGCGTTCTGCACCGGTTCGAGGAAGACGGCCGCGACCGTGTCGGCTCCTTCGAACTCGATGGCTTCGGCGATGCGGTCCGCGCAGTACTGACCGAACACCTTGATGTCGTGCTCATACGGCGCGGGCGCGCGGTAGAAGTTGGTGTTCGGCGCCCGGAAGCCACCCGGGGTCAGTGGTTCGAACTGCGCCTTGAAGGCCGGCAGGCCGGTGATCGCCAGCGCGCCCTGCGGCGTGCCGTGATAGGCGATCGCACGCGAAATCACCTTGTGCTTACCGGGTTTTCCGATCAGTTTGAAGTAGTTCTTGGCCAGCTTCCACGCGGACTCGACGGCTTCGCCACCGCCGGTGGTGAAGAACACCCGGTTCAGATCTCCGGGCGCGTAGCCCGCGATCCGTTCGGCCAGCTCGATCGCGGGAGGCGTGGCATACGACCACAGCGGGAAGAACGACAGCGTCTCGGCCTGCTTGGCCGCGGCCTCCGCGAGTTCCTTGCGGCCATGGCCGACCTGGACGACGAAAAGCCCTGAGAGCCCGTCAATATAGCTCTTGCCCTTGTCGTCCCAGATGGTCACGCCTTCACCGCGGGTGATGATCGGCGGCGTGATGCCTTCTCCGTGGCGGGCGAAGTGGCCCCACAGGTGACGGTTGGCCTTCGCGCCTAGCTCGCTGGAAATCTCTTGTGCGATATCGGTAGTTGTCATCTTGTACCCCAATTATATTGCTGTTTAACGAGTTTCAGGTAAACAAGTGTCTCTGTGGATATCACTCCCGGCAGTGCGCGGATTTGGGTATTGAGTAGATCGAGAAGGTCGTCGTCGTCTGCGCAGACAACTTCGACGATGGCGTCGAATGAGCCGGCGGTCAGCACGACGTAGTCGACGGATTCGATTGCGGCTAGCTTCTCAGCCACCCTGGTGGTGTCGCCGGTGCAGCGGATGCCGATCATCGCCTGGCGGGCGAAGCCCAGCTGCATTGGATCGGTGACCGCCACGATCTGCATGACGCCGGCGTCGACCATACGCTGGACCCGTTGACGCACGGCGGCCTCGGACAGCCCCACCGCCTTGCCGATGCCCGCATACGACCGGCGGCCGTCCTGCTGCAGCTTCTCGATGATCTGCTTCGACAGCTCGTCAAGCTGGAACGCCGCGCCCGGTCGCGACTGGTTGACGCGGAACGACATGGGCATTCCGTGCGATGCACCGGGGTTGGCCATGCATGAGATTGTGCACGGAATCCGTCGTCACAGGCAACCACGGCCATGAAATCCCTCGTTTAAAGGGCCGCGCGCTGCGGGAATGCGTAGCCCCGCCGCTAACCGTCGGCTAGCGTTGGGTCAATGACTGTGGCCGTTTCCACCAGCGTGGCAGGCAGCTGGATCGACGGTGCCCCGGTGATCACCGGCGGCGGCCTGCATCAGGTGATCAACCCCGCGACCGGCGAGGCCGTCGCCGACTATGCCTTGGCCGCGCCCACCGACGTCAACAGGGCAGTGGCATCAGCGCGCACGGCGCTGCCGGACTGGGCGACGGCGACCCCTGCCGAGCGCTCCTCGGTGCTGGCCAAGTTGGCCGCGCTGGCGGGTGAGCACGCCGACGACCTGGTGGCCGAGGAGGTCAGCCAGACCGGCAAGCCGGTGCGGTTGGCCGCCGAGTTCGACGTGCCAGGCAGCGTCGACAACATCGACTTCTTCGCAGGCGCGGCCCGTCACCTCGAGGGCAAGGCGACAGCGGAGTACTCCGGCGACCACACGTCGAGCATCCGGCGCGAGGCCATCGGCGTGGTCGCAACCATCACGCCGTGGAACTACCCGCTGCAGATGGCGGTGTGGAAAGTGTTGCCCGCCTTGGCCGCTGGCTGCACCGTCGTGATCAAACCGTGCGAGCTGACGCCGTTGACGACGCTGACGCTGGCCCGGCTGGCCAGCGAGGCCGGCCTGCCCGACGGGGTGTTCAATGTCGTGACCGGCCTGGGCGCCGACGCCGGCACGGCGCTGGCCGGGCATCGCGACGTGGACCTGGTGACGTTCACCGGGTCGACGGCCGTCGGCCGCAAGGTGATGGCCGCCGCCGCGGTGCACGGCCACCGCACCCAGCTCGAACTCGGCGGTAAGGCGCCGTTTGTGGTGTTCGACGACGCGGACCTCGACGCCGCGATCCAGGGCGCGGTCGCGGGATCGCTGATCAACACTGGCCAGGACTGCACCGCCGCGACGCGGGCCATCGTGGCGCGCGACCTCTACGACGACTTTGTGGCCGGCGTCGGTGAGGTGATGAGCAAGGTCGTCGTCGGCGAGCCCCAAGACCCAGACACCGACCTGGGTCCGTTGATCTCGATGGCACACCGCGAGAAGGTCGCCGCCATGGTCGCCCATGCGCCCGGCCAGGGTGGGCGCATCGTCACCGGGGGTGCCGCTCCCGACCTGCCCGGGTCGTTTTACCGGCCGACGCTGATCGCCGACGTCGACGAGGCCTCGGAGGCCTACCGCGACGAGATCTTCGGCCCGGTGCTGACGGTCCGTTCCTTCACCGACGACGACGACGCGCTACGGCAGGCCAACGACAGCGATTACGGCCTGGCCGCGTCGGCGTGGACACGCGACGTGTATCGGGCGCAGCGCGCGTCGCGCGAGATCCAGGCCGGTTGCGTATGGATCAACGACCACATCCCGATCATCAGCGAGATGCCGCACGGCGGTGTCGGTGCATCCGGCTTCGGTAAGGACATGGGTGATTACTCGTTTGAGGAATACCTGACGATCAAGCACGTGATGAGCGATATCACCGGTGTCGCCGAAAAAGGCTGGCACCGGACGATTTTCACCAAGCGCTAGCCTTCAGTAGACGTCGGGCACCTTGACTTCGGTCTGGGCGTTGAGCGTCTCGCCGCGGAAGAAACGCCTGGTGCCGAAGGCGAAGCACGCCAGCATCAGCGGGATGCCGAGCACCAGCATTCCGACGCCGAGGACGAACACCCCGCCGACCGGGCCGAAGGCCGTGAACCCGTAGTCGGGCGCCATCATGTCGATGGCGCTGCGGACGAACGCCCACGTCATCGCGATCGCACCCAACAACGGGAAGACCCCACGCATGAACAGGTTTCGCGCCGACGAGAACAGGCTGCGTCGGAAATACCATACGCACGCGTAGGCGGTGATGCCGTAGTAGAACGCGACCGCCAACCCAAGGGAGGCGACCGAGTCGGCAAGCGCGTTCGCGCTCAGGAAGGTGAGTAGCAGGTAGAAAAACAATGCGGCCAGGCCCATCACGATGGTGCCGAATGCCGGCGTCATGTAGCGGGGATGCACGCGGGCGAACCGCTTGGGAATGGCCTCGTAGACCGCCATTGACAGGGTTCCGCGTGCGGTGGGCAGGATGGTCGTCTGCGTCGACGACAGCGCCGACACACAGACCGTCAGCAGCAGCAGCGATGCGGCGATGCTGCCCGCCACCGGTTTTCCGAGCACGGTGAGAACGTCGTCGGTGTTCATCGCGTTGTTCAGGCCGATACCCACGTCGCTGAACCCGGCGAACGACTGCACGGCAAATGCCACCAACACATAGGTGCAGACCAGGATCAGTGTGGTGATGACCGCCGCGACGCCCGGTGTCCGGTCGGCGTTCTTCGTCTCTCACCGACGGCCAGGCATGCGTCCCAGCCCCAGTAGATGAAGATGCACAGAATGATCGCCGCCGCGATCGCCGAGGAATCCAGTCCCGAGGGCCACAGCCATGACAGCGAGGGTGTAACCGCTTGCACGCCTGCGTTTCCGGCGAACACCCGAACGAGCGCGATGATGCTGACGACGATCAGCACACCGAACTGAATGGCGATGAGGACGTTCTGTATTCGCTCGGACACCACGATGCCGCGTGCGCTGACCAGCGTCATGGCGATGATGAAGACCGAGCCCAGCAACACCTTGGCCCACACATTTTCGACCAGATCATCCAGGCCGACGAACTTGAACAGATAGATGGCGGCGATCTCGGCGACGTTGGCCAGCACGATGATCGCCGACACGGCAAGGCCCCACCCGCCGATCCAGCCGATCCACGGCCCGAATGCCTTTGTGCTCCAAGTGAATGTGGTTCCGCAGTCCGGGGTGTCCTGCGACAGTTCCTTGTAGGCGAACGCGACGAGCAGCATCGGGATGAACGCCAGCAGGAACATCGACGGCGCTTTTTCGCCGACGGCCAACACGACGTAGCCCAGGGTGGCCGCCAGGCTGTAGGCGGGTGCGACCGCTGCCAGCCCGATGACCACATTGCCGACCAGACCCAGCGCTTCGGCCTGCAGGCCCTTGTCGGTGGTGGCATGTACGGGCGGATCCTTCAGTGCCATGAGCCGCACAATACGGTTGTCCGGTGACCCGGGAGGCCGAACTACACTCGGTCGTATGACCGCGAGCACGCGGGTCGACGAGTTCGAGGAGCTACGTCCGCATCTGCTGGCCGTCGCATACCGGCTCACCGGCACCGTCGCCGACGCCGAGGACATCGTGCAGGACGCGTGGCTGCGGTGGGACCGCACGGGCGAGCCCATCACCGATCTGCGGGCATGGCTGACGACGGTGGTCAGCAGGTTGAGCCTGGACCGGCTGCGCTCGGCGGCCAAGCGCCGCGAAACCTATGTTGGCGAATGGCTGCCCGAGCCCGTCGTGACGGGGTTGGACGGCAGCGATCCGCTCGCGGCGGTCGTGGCCGCCGATGATGCCCGGTTCGCCGCGATGGTGGTGCTCGAGCGGTTGACACCGGATCAGCGGGTCGCGTTCGTGCTGCACGACGGCTTCGCAGTGCCGTTCGGTGAGATCGCCTCGGTGCTCGGCGTCAGCGATGCCTCGGCCCGGCAGCTGGCCTCCCGCGCGCGGCGGGCGGTCGCGTCGGCGCCGCCGGCAGTGCCCGACGACACCCACAACGAGGTGGCCGGCGCACTGATGGCTGCGCTGGCTCAAGGGGACATGGAAGCCGTTGTCCGCCTCCTGCATCCGGAGATCACGTTCACGGGCGATTCCAATCGCCGGGCGCCGACTGCCGCGCGAGTTATCCACGGCCCGGACAAGGTGGCGCGGTTCTTGTTCGGATTGGCCAGCCGCTACGGGCCGAATTTCGTCGCGTCCAGCCAACTGGCGCTCATCAACGGCGAGCTGGGTACCTACACTGCCGGCGCCCCCGGCGGTGACGGCTACTGGGAGATGATGCCGCGCGTCACCGCGGTGACGGTGCGCGATGGAAAGGTCTGTGCCATATGGGATGTCGCCAACCCGGACAAGTTCACCGGTTCTCCGCTGCGCGACGTGAAGGCCTAAACGCCCAGGCTTGCCGCGGCATGGGCCACCCAGGCGTCGAGGAAGCGGCCACGCTCGATTCCGCCGGGCACGCGGCCGATCAGCGAGTCGAGGATCTGGTAGTAGGTGAGCGACGCGAGCAACACCGACGCCGTTGCCTCCGGATCGTCGGCATGGACTCGCCCACTGGTGTGTTCGCGCTCGATCCAATCACTCAGACGTCGATACAAGCTGTTGAGAACGCCTTGCCAGACCTCCTCCAACAGGTCGGGGAATGCGTCGAGATCGCGGAAGATGATCCGCAGAAGGTCGCGGTCGCGTTCGATGGCATCCAGGACCGAGGCTCCGATCAGGCTTAGGAACGCTCGCGCGTCATCGGGGGCATCGGCAGAGATATCTTGTGCGCCCTTCGTGACGCCGTCGAGGTGCTGGCGGACGACGGCATCTAGCAACGCCCGCTTCGACGGAAAGTGTTTGTAGAGCGCTCCCGATCCGGCGGTGAGACCGCACGCGAGCTGGATGTCGGCCACCGATGTCGACGCGTAGCCACGCTCGGCGAACAGCCGGGTCGCCTCCTGCACAAGTCGTTCCCGCATCGGGAGCCTCGACGAAACCATGGTGAGAGACTAGTCTCTCACCATGGTGACCGCGCAGACGACACGCAGCATTCGGTGCACGCCCGAGGCGTTCTTGGACCTCGTGATGGACATCGACCAGTACGCCGAAGTCGACGACAAGATACGGCCGGTGTACTGGTCTCGCCGGTCCGGTAACGTCCTCGAATTCGAATTTCGGCCGAAACTTCCCGGCCTGCCGTTTCCTACTCCCAAACTCGTCCAGCGGGTCGAGTTGGCGCCAGGCAAGCGCGTCGACATCACCAATGCGCCCTTGCCGCGCAACAAGATCGGCAACCGGCTGTCGACCTTCAGAGGGAGCTTTGTGTGCCGGCCCGTCGACGAGGGGACAGCGGTGACCCGCACCATCGAAATGACCTTCCCGGCCCCAATGCGCTGGTTGATCGAGCCGGTGCTGACGGGGCGCCTGCAAGCGGCCGTCGACGATGAAATGGACCGAGCAACAGCGAGATTGGAGAACGAGCGTGGCAGGTAATGTGGCCAAGAAGATGATCAAGCTGGGGTTCCGCGGTATGGACAAGATGCGCCACCGCAGCGCCTTCGACGTCGGCGCCACGACTCCCACGGGCACCGATTTCACCGGCTTCGACAAGATGCGCCAGATCGTGCTCGTCACGTTCAAGCGCTCCGGCGAAGCCGTGCCGAGCCCGATCAATCACGGTGTGGCCGACGGAAAGATCTACGTCCGCACCGACGCCAGCACGGGCAAGGTCAAACGGGTGCGCAACAATCCGCGGGTCGTGGTCGTACCCTGCAGCCTGCGCGGAAAGCCCAAGGGACAGGCCGTGGCCGGAGTGGCTCGGCTATTGCCCGAGTCCGAACACGCGCGCGCGGACAAGGCTGTCGCCGCGAACTGGAGCTTGCCGATGAAGATTGCTGAACGCGGCCTCGAGAAAGGCGGCGACGCGTTAGGCATCCAAATGGCCTACATCGAGATCACGCCGGCGACGACGACTCCTCAGTAGCCCACGGAACACGGCAGGCATCACCGGAGTTGAAGCCCTGCTCAGTAATGCCGAGTGCGGCATAGCTTCGCGCGCGCATGTTCTCCACCCCGATCTGATACGTCAGCTCGATGACCCCGTCGTCACCGAAGCGGCGCCGCAGATCGTCGACCTGCTCGTCGGTGATGGTATGCGGGTCGGTGGTCATGGCGTTGGCGTAGGCGATCGCGGCGCGCTCGTCGTCGGTGTAACGCGGCGACGTGGCGTAGTCGTCGATGTCCTTCAGCCGGTCGACGTCAAGGCCGTCCATGCGTTGCAGCATCGCGCCGAAGTCGACGCACCACGAGCAGCCAACGGTGCGGGCGGTCCAGAACACCGCCAGCTCGCGAACGCTGACTGGCAGCTTCTTTGACGCCGATTGCAGCATGCCCTCGTGGACGAGGTTGGCCCGCATCAGACGCGGGTGATGGGCGACGACGGTGAACGGCTCGGGCACCTCGCCGAACCGGCGCCTGGCCACCCGGTAGAAGATCTTCGTCAGCAGCGAGGCCTGCTTCGGGGTGACCGGATCAATGCGGGTTTTCTGTGTCATACCGGTTAGACGAGACAGCCCACCGATGTGTGACAGCACCCGTAACGGCCGGCGTCCAAACCCGATAAGTCAGTTGAGATCGATCAAGTATGTCCAGGCCGGACTTGGCAGAAGTCGGGGGTGACCTTCTCAGTTTCCTGTATCGAGTCGGGGAGACGAGGAGTCGTAGATGAACCTCAAGCAATTGGTGGCGCAGGCCTCGATCGCCGGTGTGCTCGCCGCCGGCGCCATGGGAGCCGCCCCTCTCGCCGGGGCCGATCCCGACTGGGAGGACTGGAACCACGACGAATGGGTCGACAAGGACCGGCACGACAACAATTGGAACTGGAACGGCGGGCAGTGGAGGAACTGGAACGACCACGACTGGGACAAATGGTGGCGCGTCAACAAGTGGCGTAACGACGACCGGCCGCCGTGGGGTTGGGGTCCGCCGCCCGCCGTGCACTGGCGAGGACACCCGCCGGAATGGATCGACTACTGGGGGTTCCGGGTGCACCCCATCTGGGACCCGCACTTCAAGGTGTTCGGGTTCTGGTTGTTCGGCATCTTCGTCCCGGTGATCGTCGTGTGGTAGCGACGGAAGCTAGCGAGCGAACATCAGTGCCCGCTTGACCTCCTGGATGGCCTGGGTCACCTGGATGCCACGCGGACAGGACTCCGTGCAGTTGAACGTGGTCCGGCAGCGCCAGACGCCGTCGACCTCATTGAGGATGTCCAGGCGCTCGGCGGCACCTTCGTCGCGGCTGTCGAAGATGAACCGGTGCGCGTTGACGATCGCCGCCGGGCCGAAGTACGACCCGTCGCTCCAGAACACCGGGCACGACGTGGTGCAGGCGGCGCACAGGATGCACTTTGTGGTGTCGTCGAAGCGGGCCCGG
>Ga0126307_10000622_pt1 | contig 22950 bp, 26 predicted proteins | sample Plot28_FD_89955 | JGI IMG/M metagenome (GOLD analysis project Ga0126307, IMG submission 89955) | Serpentine soil microbial communities from UC McLaughlin Reserve, CA, USA - Plot28 | ecosystem: Environmental > Terrestrial > Soil > Grasslands | place: USA: UC McLaughlin Reserve, Lake County... | reverse complement strand
GCCCGGGTCGGTGCTGCAGCCGTCGTCGTCGACCCCGCCCGGCACCGTCGACCTGATCGTCGGGAGGGACTATCCCGGCGTGGTCACCGTCCGGGTCGGCGATCCTGCCACCGCCAGGACGGTCGCCGCCCCCAAGCCGACTCCGAGCGCCTCCAAGTCCACCACCCCTGCAATCAATGCCGCCGACTCCCGCTGCGGCTGAGGCGTGCGAGAGGTGCCCTAGCGGCCCGTCATCGGGTCGGGTCCGGGGTCGTCGCCGCGGGCGCGGGCGGCGAGACGGCCCATGTAGTGCTCCCAGCCCATCCGATGCAGCTCCCGCTCCGCGGCTGGCAGGTCGCGGTGGACGAGGCGCAGCAGGGTTCCCTCGGCCGTCGCGAGCAGCTCGATCTCCACGGTGCTCGACCCGGGCGGCACCGGAGCGCCTCGCGCCTCCCAACCCCAGGTGAACACCAGCCGCCTTGGGGGATCGAACTCGACGAACCGTCCGGCCGCCCAGCCGTCGCCGGTCACGTCCAGCCGGAACGCGCCGCCGACCCGCGCGTCCACCACGCCGTCCACTCCCTGCCAGAGCAGCCAGCGCGTCGCGTCCGTGAAGAACGAGAACACCGTCTCCGGCCGGGCGCGGATGAGCCGCTCCACGACGACGACCTCGGTCACCGGTCCTCCCGCGTCCCGGCGTCGGGCCTCCCGGTGCCGTCGCGCTCGGCGCCTCCGGCGGCCTCCGCCGCCTCGGCCAGGCCGGCCAGCCGGTCGAGCCGGGCCGACCACATCTGCTTCAGCATGGGTGCGAAGGGCTTCAACGCCTCCCGGTCGGCGCGGTAGAGCCGCCGGTTCCCGTCCCGCCGCACGCTGACCAGACCGGCCGACCGGAGCACCGAGAGGTGCTGGGAGATCGCGCCGAAGGTGACCTCGAAGTGGGCGGCGATCTCGCCGGCCGACCGCTCGCCGTCCCACACCAGCCGGAGGATCTCCCGTCGGCGAGGCTCCGCGACCGCCCGTACGGCATCCATGCCGCGACTTTAGCGCCGACTGAAGCTTGAGGCCGGTCGGACAGCAGGCTACTTTAGCGTCTGCTATATAACCAGCGAGGGGGGAGCACCGTGCCCGACATCGCGCTCCAGATCGACGTGCCCGCTCCGGCGGACCGTGTCTACCGCGCCTTGACCACCACCGACGGGGTCGCGGGGTGGTGGACCACCCGCAACGAGACCACCGGCGCCCCCGGACGTACCGACCGCTTCTGGTTCCCGGACGCGCCAGGGCCCTGGGAGATGACCGTGGACAAGGCCGAGCCGGACGCCGTGCTCGAGTGGCACTGCACCGGCGGCCCGGAGGAGTGGGTGGGCACCGACGTCCGGTGGGTGCTCGAGCCGATCGAGGACGGCGGGACCCGCGTCGTCTTCGACCACGCCGGCTTCGCCGCCGTCACGCCGATGTTCCGCGTCGTCGGGCTCGGCTGGGCGCAGATGCTGCTCCGGCTGCGGCAGTACGCCGAGGAGCAGCGGCCCGTCCCCTTCTTCGAGTCCTGACCGTGCCTCTCGACGTCCGGGTCGAGCGGGTCATCCCGGTGCCGCCCGAGCGGGTGGCGGCCTATGCCATGGACTGGCGACACGACCACGAGTGGACGCAGGGGATCCGCCGCGCCGAGCTGACCAGGCCCGCCGAGGGCGGCGTCTTCGGACAGGGAGCCGAGGTGACCCGGACGGCCCAGTTCCTCGGCCGGCGGATCGACTACGTGCTGAGGGTCGAGGAGCACGAGCCGCCGGCGCTGCTCGACATGCGGTCCGTCGCCGGGCCGTTCCCGATGCACGTGACGTACCGCTTCGACCCCCACCCGAGCGGCACCCTGGCATCGATCCGCGTCCGGGGCGACGCCGCCGCGCTCTACCGCGTCGCCGGCCCGATGCTCGCGCTGAAGGTGCGCTCGGACCTCCGCAAGGATCTCCGCAGCCTCGCGCGCCGGCTGGCCGGGCCGTCGGCCACCACCACGACCGGGAGGTGACGAGACCCGCGGCGCTGACCGGCCCGTCCGCGCCCGCGCCGCCGCGTCCTCGCCGTCGAGCAGCACCTTCCCCTCCACCCGATCGCCGGGCATCACTTCGTGCACAGTCCGATGAGGATGATCAGCGGGGTGCCTGATCCCGGAGCCCGGCGGCCCACGGGTGCGCCCGGTTGGCGAGGATAGGGCGGTGGGGTTGGGTCGGTGGGCGCTTGCGGGGGGGTTGTCCGCTGCCCTCCTCGCCGGCTGCACCACCGGCGATGGCCCGCCGGGCGCCACGCCGACCGCCACCGGTGGGAGCCCAGCCGCGACCCGTTGCGGTACGGGCGCGGTCCGGCTCGCCGGCTCCCCGGCGCAGGACGCAGCGCTGGCCGCGTGGGTCCGCGGCTACCGGAGAGCCTGCGCTGGAGCGCCGGTGGCGGAGGTCCGACCCGTCCCGGCCGGCACAGAGGCTGTCCTCCGCGGGGAGGCGCAGCTCGCGGCGGCGGAGCTGCCCCCCGCGACGGAGCCGGACCCGCCGGCGCGGGGCTGCCGGCCGGTCGGCGTGCCGGTCCTCGCGGCGCCGGTCACGGTCGTCCACTCGCTGTCCGCGGTGCCGTCCCTTACGGTGACGGCCACGGTCCTGGCGCGGATCTACCTCGGGCAGGTCACGGAGTGGAACGACCCGGAGATCGCGATGGCCAACCCGGGCGTCCAGCTGCCACCGACGCCGATCACGGTCGTTCGGCCCGAGCACGCCACGGCCGCGACCCAGGCCCTGAGCCGGTTCCTCGCCGCCCGGGTGCCCGACCTCTGGACCGTCGGATCCGGCTCCGCCTGGCCCTCGGCGCCGGCCGGACGGGCCGCGGCGGATGTGCTGGAAGAGGTGCGTCGCACGCCGGGTGCGCTCGGTTACGTCGGCGGCCCCGTCGAGCGCGGAGGCGGGATAGCTGCCGCGAGCGTGGACACCGACTCCGGTGCGGTGGCTCCCACCGCCTCGGCCGTCCGCTCGGCGGTAGCCGGGGCGGACGTGGACGGCGAGTCCCCGGACGTGCGCGTGACGGTCGACCCGGCCCTGGACAAGGCGGGGGCGTACCCCCTGGTGCTGGTCGGCTACCAGATCACCTGCCGGTCGGCAGGCGAGGCACAGGCCCGGTCGGTCGAGGCGTTCCTGGCGTATGCCACCGGCACCGAAGGGCAGGCGCTGCTGGAGCGGCTGGGCTACGCCCCGCTGCCGGACCAGATACGGGGTCGGGTGCGGGCGGCCGTCGCCTCGCTGAGCGAAGACTGACCCGGTCCCGAGGCCGAACCGCTCAGCCGAAGCGGCCGGTGATGTAGTCCTCGGTCCGCCTGTCGTTCGGCTTCCCGAAGATCGTCGAGGTCAGGTCGAACTCGATGAGCCGACCGTGCCGGACGCCCTTTCTGTCGACCTCGGCGGTGAAGAACGCCGTCCGGTCCGAGACCCGTGCGGCCTGCTGCATGTTGTGGGTCACGATCACGATCGTGTACTTCTCCGCGAGGTCGTGCATGAGGTCTTCGATCTTCGCGGTGGCGATCGGGTCGAGGGCCGAGCAGGGCTCGTCCATGAGGATCACGTCGGGCTTGACGGCGATGGTGCGGGCAATGCAGAGCCGCTGCTGCTGCCCGCCGGACAGGGACAGGGCGTTGGCCTTGAGCTTGTCCTTGACCTCCTCCCAGAGCGCCGCGCCGACGAGCGCCTCCTCGACCATGTCGTCGAGACTGCCCTTCATCTTGTTGACCCGAGGGCCGTACGCCACGTTGTCGTAGATGGACTTCGGGAACGGGTTGGGCTTCTGGAAGACCATGCCGATCCGCCGCCTGACCTCGACCGCGTCGATGTCAGGGCCGTACAGGTCCTCGTCGTGGTAGAGGACCTTCCCGGCAACGCGGGCGCCCGGAATCAGGTCGTTCATGCGGTTGAAGCAGCGCAACACGGTGCTCTTGCCACATCCGGAGGGACCGATCATGGCCGTGATCTGGTTCTCCCGCACGGTCAGCGTGGTGTTCCGAACGGCCTCGTAGTCCCCGTAGAACACGCTCAGGTCCTCGACGGTGAAGACCGCCGCGGTGTCGCTCACGGAGCGGCTCCGCTCGAAGTTGCCCAGATGCACCTCGCCTCGGCGGTCCTCCGCCTCGGCGGTCTGCTTCGGTTCGCTCATCTCTCCCACGGTGTAGGTGTGTCGGGGGTGCGCCATCGCTATCACCAACGCTTCTGGTACCGGTTACGGATGTAGATCGCGAGCGAGTTCATCGCCAGCAGGATCGCCAGCAGGATGACGATCGCCGCCGCGGCGAGCACCTGGAACTCCTCTCGGGACTGCCGGATCCAGTCGTAGATCTGGATCGGCAGCACGGTGTAAGCGCTGGTGAGGCTGTCCGGGTTGAAGGCGACGAAGGTTACCGCCCCGAGCAGCAGGAGGGGGGCCGCTTCTCCGATAGCCCGGGAGAGCGCCAGGATCGAGCCGGTGGCGATGCCCGGGATCGAGGCCGGCAGGATCTGTTTCCAAATGGTCTGCCACTTCGTCGCGCCGAGCGCCAGGGAACCGTCCCGGATCGTGTTCGGCACCGCCCGGATCGCCTCCCGGGACGCCACCACGACGACCGGGAGGACCAGCAGCGACAGCGTGATCGCCGCGGTGATGATGCTCGTGCCCAGCCCGAACTGGCGCGCGAGGATCCCCAGGCCGAGGATGCCGTAGACGATCGAGGGCACCGCCGCGAGGTTCTGCAGGTTGAGCTCGATCGCCCGGTTCCACCACTTCGTCTTGTCCGCGTACTCCTCCATGTGGATCGCGGCGAGGATGCCGACCGGGAGGCAGATCAGCGCGGTGAGCGCCATCACCCAGATGGTGCCGAAGATGGCCGCCTGCGCGCCGGCGCGCTCCGGCCGGCGGATCGAGTTGAAGTTCTCCCAGAGCCGGGAGTCGAGCCGGGCCCACCCGCGTGCGATGACGTAGATCAGCAGCGTGGCCAGGAACACCACGCCGATCACGAGGCTGGCCAGCAGGACGCCGTGGAAGAGCACCTCCAGGGGACGGTGGCGGGTCGGACCGAGCCGCCCGCCGCGGTCCTCGCGGCCGGAGGGGATGCCGACGTCGGCGGGGGTGGTCACTCGTACACCTCGCGGTACTTGCGGACCAGGCGGATGCTCAGCGCGTTCATGACGAAAGTGATCGCGAACAGGAGCGCGGCGACGGCGAACACGGTCTTGTAGTCGAAGGACTGCACCGGAATGTCGCCGGAGCCGGCCTGCGCGATGAAGGCGGTCATGGTCGACATCGCCTGCAGCGGGTTCCAGCCGATGGTCGGGCTGATCCCGGCGGCGATCGTCACGATCATCGTCTCGCCGATCGCCCGGGAGATGCCGAGCACGAAAGCGGCGACGATGCCGGACAGGGCCGCCGGGACCACCACCCGCAGCGACACGAGCATCCTGGTCGAGCCGAGCGCGTAGGCCCCGTCCCGGAGGCTTTGCGGCACCGCGGACATCGCGTCCTCCGACAGCGACGCGACAGTGGGGATGATCATGACGCCCATCACGATCCCGGCCGCCAGGCCGTTGAAGATGGCGGGGCCGTCGCCGGGCCAGACGCCGCGCAGCAGCGGGGTGACGAAGGCCAGCGCGAAGAAGCCGTAGACGACCGTCGGGATGCCGGCCAGGATCTCCAGCATCGGCTTGAGGACCTTCCGGACCCCGGGCTGGGCGTACTCGCTGAGGTAGATCGCGGCAAGCAGCCCGAGCGGGATCGCCACCGCCACCGCGATCGCGGTGATCACCAGCGTGCCGGCGAGCAGCGGCAGGACACCGTAGGTGGGCGGCTCGAACAGCGGAGCCCAGTTGGTGCCGGTGAAGAACTCGCTGAACGAGATCCGCTGGAAGAACTCGACCGTCGGCGGGATCAGCGAATAGACGATCCCCACCGTCGTGCCGATCGACACCAGGGCGGCGAGCAGCAGGATCGCCTGGATGGCGCGCTCGCCGTAGCGCGGGCGGGACCGCCTCAGGGACCCGCGCGGGGCACCCGAGGCGGTCGATGCCTTCTGAGCGGTGACGGTCACGAACCGGCCTTGGACTTCAGGCTCTCGAAGTCGGTCTTCAGCTTGGTCTTCTGCTCCTCGTTCAGCGGCACGAACTTGGCGTCCTCGGCGATCTGGCCGTCGTTGTTGACGTAGTACTCGACGAAGGCCGTGACCTCCGGCCGCTTCATCGAGGCGACCGAGGGATAGATGAACAGCGGCCGGGCGAGCGGCTTGTACGTGCCGTCCTGCACCGTCTGGACGCTCGGGGCGACGCAGCCGGAGCCGGAGCTGATCTGCAGGGCCTTCAGCTTGTCCTGGTTCTCCTCGAAGTAGGTGTAGCCGAAGTAGCCCATCCCGCCCTTGGAGCCGGCGACGCCGGTGACGATGACGTTGTCATCCTCGGACGGCTGGTAGTCCTTCCGGCTGGCGCCCTCTTGACCGTTGATCTCGTCGGTGAAGTAGTCGAAGGTGCCGGAGTCCGTGCCGGGGCCGAAGAGCTTGAGCGCCTCGCTCGGGAACTTCGGGTCGACCTGGTTCCAGTTGTTGATCTCGGAGTCCGGCTCCCAGATCTTCTTCAGCTGCGCCGTGGTGAGGCACTCGGCCCAGGTGTTCTCCTTGCTGACCACGACCGTCAGTGCGTCGTTGGCCACCGTGAGCTCGCCGTGCTCGATGTTCTTCGCCTTGCATGCGGCGGTCTCCTCGTCCTTGATCGGGCGGGAGGCATCGGAGATGTCGGTCTCACCGTTGCAGAACTTCTCGAAGCCGCCCCCGGTGCCCGAGGTACCGACGGTGACCCGCACCTTCGGCTGCTCCTCGGCGAAGAACTCCGCCGCCGCGGTGGTCAGCGGAGCGACCGTGCTGGAACCATCCACCCGCACGGAGCCGCTGAGCTCCTGCTGGCTGCCGCCGGTGTCGGTGTTCTCGTCGTCGCCACCACAGGCCGCGAGCAGGAGTGCGGTGGCGAGGAGGCCGGCCGTCAGACCGTGCCGCTGGAGCTTCACGCTTTCCCTCCGGGAAGATCGATGCCGTCCGGCCGGAGTCCGGGGCCGTGTCGGGGCGCAGCGGACCGCCGTGCCACAGCGCACGGTAGGCAGGACAGGTTGCGTGGCGAACCAGCCTCGGTGAACGCAGCCTGAACAGGTCGCCAGCGCGACGCGACAGCCGCGTCTCGGAACGGTGACGCCCGTGTTAACGCTGCCGCGAGCGTCGGAACTGGACGTCCGCGTCCCACTTCCGGAAGCCCAGGCTCTCGTAGAGGCGGACAGCACCGGTGTTGGACTCGTCCACGTAGAGCCCCACCTGGGATAACCCGCGGTCCCTAAGGTGGTGCAGGCCTGCGACCGTCAGCGCCGGCCCGAGCCGCAGCCCACGAGCGGAGGGATCCACGGCGAGGACGTACACCTCGCCGATCGGCGGGTCCTCCTCCGGATGGACTTTCGTCCAGTGGAAGCCGGCCACGCTTCCGTCGGCGCGCGTCGCCAGCAGGAGTCCCGCGGGGTCGAACCAAGGCTCCGCCTCCCGGACGAGCAGGTCCTCGACGGTCCAACCGCCCTGCTCGGGGTGCCCGGCGAAGGCGCGGTTGTTGACCTCGACCCAGGCCGCCTCGTCCTGGCCCGGGACGAAGGCGCGCAGCGTGAACCCGTCCGGCAACGGCGCATCCGGGATCCCGTCGAGCGGCCGGCGCAGCTGCCAGAGCACCCTGTCCTCGACGTAGCCGCGGGCGGCGGCGAGGGCAACCGCTCCCGGCAGTCGGCCGTGCGCCCAGACCCGCAGCATGCGGTCCGGGTCGGCGGCCTCCAGCGCCTCGACCAGAGCGGCGCCGATGCCGCGACGGCGGAAGCCGGGATGGACGACGAGCTCGGCGCTGCGTTGGGCGTCGAGGTGCGCGTAGCCGACCAGCCTGCTGTCGCGGCGGGCGAACAGGTGACGCGTGCCGGCTTGGCCCCCGTGGGCGAGGTCGAGCAACACGGCCTCGGAGAGCGGGGCGACCCCGTCCGCGTCCGTCCCGGCGGCCGCCAGCACCCGGACGGCCTCGACGTCGGCCGGGCCCGGGAACGACTCCTCGTCGATGCGCGGGCCCGCCTGCGTCACGCCGAGACGGTACCGACCGGAGTGGCGGTGTCCGAGCCCGCCGGCGTCGGAGGCTGCCGGACGAACTTGTAGCCGACGTTGCGGACGGTGCCGATCAGCTGCTCGTACTCGTTGCCGAGCTTGGCGCGCAGCCGCCGGACGTGCACGTCGACGGTCCGCGTGCCGCCGTAGTAGTCGTAGCCCCAGACCTCCTGCAGCAGCTGCGCGCGGGAGAAGACCCGGCCCGGATGCTGGGCCAGGAACTTCAGCAGCTCGAACTCCTTGTACGTCAGGTCGAGCGGGCGACCGCGCAGGCGGCAGGTGTAGGTCGTCTCGTCGATCGCCAGGTCGCCGGCGCGGACCACGCCGCCCTCGCCCGGCGCGCTCGCGGCCGCCCGGCGAGTCACCGCCAGCCGGAGGCGGGCCTCGACCTCGGCCGGGCCGGCCGTGTCGAGCAGCACGTCGTCGACGCCCCAGTCGGCGGCGACCGCGGCGAGCCCGCCCTCGGTCAGCACCGCGAGCACCGGCACCGGGACGCCGGTCGTCTGCAGCAGCCGGCACAGGCCGCGCGCCTCCGCCAGAGTGTGCCGCGAGTCGACCAGCACCACGTCGCCGGGCGGGGTGTCGATCAGGACGCCGACATCGGGGCTGACCACCCGCACCGAGTGTGCCAGGAGCCCAAGGGCGGGCATCACCTCGGCCGTCGGCTGCGATGCTGCCGTCATCAGCAGTAGGTCCACGGACGCTCCACAAGAGGTGGTCGGGCATGGCGGAGGCGACGTCGACTCGGAACGCAGGATAACCCACGTGGAATCGATTCAGGTGGAGACCGTCGACGGGGTGCGCCTGGTTGGGGTGCACGTCACACCGGATGGCGGCGACCGTCCCGGGCTCGCCTTCGTGCTCGCCCACGGCTTCACCGTTTCCTCCCGGAAGCCGACGGTACGGCGGATCGCGCGCCGGCTCGCCCGGCACGGCGGGGTGCTGGCGATCGACTTCCGCGGACACGGCCGGTCCGGCGGGCGGTCGTCGGTCGGAGACGCGGAGGTGCTCGACATTGACGCGGCGGTGCGGCTCGCGCGCGCGCTCGGGTACGAGCGGGTGGCGACGCTCGGCTTCTCCATGGGTGGGGCGATCGTGCTGCGGCAGGCCGCGCGGGCGGCGACCGTGTCCGGGTTGACGCCTACGGAGACCGTCGACGCCGTGGTGAGCGTGAGCGCGCCGTCGCGCTGGTACGTGCGGGACACGCCGCCGATGCGGCGGGTGCACTGGCTGCTTGAGAGCCGGACCGGGCGCCTGGTGTCAGCGACCGTGCTGCGGACCCGCCTCGGCCGCGAGTGGGTCGAGGCGCCGGAATCGCCGGTCGAGGTGGTCGCTCGGATCCCGCCGACCCCGCTGCTGATCGTGCACGGCGGCCAGGACCTGTTCTTCGGCGTCTCGCACGGGCGGAACCTCGCCGGGGCAGCCGGAGACGCGGCGGAGCTGTGGGAGATCGCCGGCTTCGGACACGCGGAGGGCGCGACGACCCCAGCGCTGGTCGACCGGATCGCCGGCTGGGTCGCCGGCAGGGTCGCCGGCACCGCCCGACCGGCTGGCACCATCGGGCCGTGAGCCGTCACGCCGCGCCGCGAGGTCGCCGGGCCCGGCGCGCCCGGGCGGCCCCGCCCGACCCGCCCGCCCCGCCGGTCCAGGACCCCCCATCCCCTGCGCCCCCGGCACCCGGTGGCTCCGCCCGGACGCCGGGCGCGCCGGTTGCCCGGCCGGTGCGGACCGGGCCGGACCGGCCGCCGGACGGGCGCGGCTCCGGGACGTGGTCGGGCGCACCCGATGGCGTCCCGCAGCGGGCACCGGACCCGGCCCGAGCGGGTCGGCCGCGCTCGTCGGCACCCCCGAACCAGCCGCCGGACCCGGCGCCAGGCCACCCGCCAGGCCACCCGCCAGGCCACCCGCCAGGCCACCCGGGCCACCCGCCGGGCCACCTGGCCGGGTCGGCGCCGGCAGGTGGGGGAGATCAGCCGGCTGCAGCGGTGTGGAGCGGATGGTCGCCTCCGGCCCATGGCGTGGCCGCGCGCCCGGCCGTGCCGGCCGAGCCGAGCCGGGATGTGGCCCCCGCCGAGGTGCGGGTCGCCTCGGTCGAGCCGGCCGCGGCGCGGCGGTTGCACCTGCGCACCGCCGCGGTTGCCGCGGTCCTCTCCACCGGGCTCGCCGTGGCCACCGCGTACGGCCGCGGCGGGGTCCTCGTCGGGATCGCCGCGGTTCAGGCGCTGCTGGTGCCCGCGTACGTCCTCGGCACCCGGCGACCGGGCCGGCTCGGTGCGATGCTGCTGGGGCTCGCCGCCGCCGCCGCCGCGGACACCGTCCTGGTGGTCCGCGACCGGACCTCGCTCGCCGTGCTCCTCGGCGTGCTCGCCCTCGCCATCCCGGCCATGCTGCTGCACCAGCTCGCCCGCGGCGTGGTGCGGGTCGCCGCGACCGAATCGCTCGCCGGCGTCGCCCTGCTCGTCACCGCCGAGGCCGGCCTGGCCTCCTGCATCGCGCTGGCCCGCGCAACGGACGGCGCGCGACTGGTCGCCGCTCTGGTGCTCGGCGCCGGGGCCGGCCTCGTCGTCGCCCGGCTGGTCGACGCGGCCGTCCCGGCGCCGAGGATCGCCGACGACGTCCCGCACGGCCTGCTCGGTGTCGTCGCCGCGACCGCCGCCGGCGCCGGCGCCAGTGCCGCCGTCGGTATCGGCGCCACCCAGCTGACTCCCGCCGGCGGCGCGCTGCTCGGCGCCATCGCCGCCGCCGTCGCCACGCTCGTCGCGGTCGGGGTGGGCTTCATGGTCGCCACAGCCGAGCCCGAACCGGGCCGCCGGGACCGGCTCTCCCCGGCGTACCACGCCTGTCTCGGCGTCGCCCTGCCGCTCGCCCTTGCCGCCCCGGTGGGGTACCTGGTCGCGCTGTCTGTCGCCGGTTGACGTGTGGCAGGGTGACCCGGCGTGCGTCGCCTGCTGATCGCGCTGGTCGTCCTGGCCGGCCTCCTCGTCGCCGCCGACCGGATCGGCGTCGTCGTCGCGCAGCGGGCGCTCGCCGCCGAGATCCGCACCGAGCTCGCCCTCCAGCAGACGCCGGAGGTCCGGATCGGCGGATTCCCGTTCCTCACCCAGGCCGCCCGCGGTCGCTACGAGGACGTGCACGTCGTGCTTCCGGACGTCGACGCCGGCTCGCTGCAGGACATCCGGGTCGACGCCCGGCTGGCCGGGGTGCGCACCCCGCTCGCCGACGTGCTGCGCCGGCAGGTAGACGAGGTGCAGGTTGACCGGATCACCGGCGACTTGACCATCGGATACGAGGAGCTGGCCCGGGCGAGCGGCACTTCCGGACTCCGGATCGCCCGGCAGGGTGACGCGCTGCGGGTCAGCGGCTCGGTCGAGGTGCTCGGCCGGCAGGTCGACGCGAGCGCCGTCGGGCGGGTAGACGTCGAGAACAACGAGCTGGTCATCACGGCGGAGCAGGCCGAGGTCGGCGGCGTTCAGCTGCCGCAGGCCGCGCTCGACACGGCCGGGCGGCTGCTGTCGTTCCGGGTGTCGCCGCAGGGGCTGCCGCTGTCGCTGCGGATCACCGGAGTGCGGATCGGCGACGGCGCCCTCGACGTCTCGGCGGTGTCGGAGGACGCCGTCCTGCGCCGATGAGGTCCTTCTCGCCGGCCGACCCCGTGCGTCCGGTCGGGTAGTCTCGCCGCATGGGCACCCTGCTCACGCAACGCCGCGCGGTCGACCTGTGCCGCGTGGGCAGCTGCCTGTGTCGCGTGCGCTGACCACCCGCGCCGCCCATTCCCGCTTCTCCGGCTCCGCGGAGCCGTGTTTTCCCACATCCTGAGGAGGTCTGAGCATGAGCCGAGAGGACGTGCTCGTTTCCGCCGACTGGGCCGAGCAGCACCTCGGCCAGCCCGGCGTCGTCTTCGTCGAGGTCGACGAGGACACCACCGCGTACGACAAGGGCCACATTCCCGGGGCCGTGAAGCTCGACTGGAAGACCGAGCTGCAGGACCCGGTCCGCCGTGACTTCGTCGACCGGCAGCAGTTCGAGAAGCTGCTGTCCGGCAAGGGCATCTCGACCGACGACACCGTCGTGCTCTACGGGGGCAACAACAACTGGTTCGCCGCGTACGCGTACTGGTACTTCAAGCTCTACGGCCACCGCGACGTCCGGCTGCTCGACGGCGGCCGGAAGAGGTGGGAGCTCGACTCGCGCGGGCTGACCGAGGAGGTCCCGCAGCGGCCGCAGACGAAGTACACCGCGGCCGAGCAGGACAAGTCGATCCGCGCCTTCCGGGACGAGGTCATCGCGGCGATCGGCCAGCAGAACCTCGTCGACGTCCGGTCGCCCGACGAGTTCGCCGGCCGGCTGTTCGCGCCCGCGCACCTGCCGCAGGAGACCTCGCAGCGGGCCGGGCACATCCCGACCGCGATCAACGTGCCGTGGTCGAAGGCGGCGAACGAGGACGGCACCTTCAGGTCCGACGACGACCTGCGCAAGCTCTACACCGGGGCCGGCGTCGACGAGAGCCGGGACACGATCGCGTACTGCCGGATCGGCGAGCGGTCAAGCCACACCTGGTTCGTCCTGCACGAGCTGCTCGGCCAGCCGCGGGTGAAGAACTACGACGGCTCCTGGACCGAGTACGGCTCGCTCGTCGGCGTCCCGATCGAGCGGGACTGACGGCCGTGTGCGGAGCGCCCGCCCAGGACGAGCAGCTCGACCGGACGCTGCCGGCGAGTGTCGACCCGGCGACCGCGACGGTGATCCAGGGCCGGGTCGTGCGGGACGGCGAGCCGGTCGCCGCCGCGTACGTCCGGCTGCTCGACGCCGGCGGGGACTTCACCGCCGAGGTGGTCTCGAGCGCGACCGGGGTCTTCCGGTTCTTCGCCGCGCCTGGCCGGTGGACGGTGCGGGCGCTCGCGCCCGGCGCATCCGGCCAGACGACGGTCGACGCCGGGACCGGTTTCACGGAGACCCACATCCCGGTCGGCTGACGCGAGGCGATCCCCTGGAATCCGTCCCGCCGGTGACAGACTCGTCGCCGGCGGGACGGATCGGCGGGACGGTGAACGGTGGCGGACGACAGGGGCAAGCTGCCCGCGGCGGTGGCGAACACCCTGCGCGCCGCGGCCCTGCTGCTCGTCTCCGCCATCATCGCGGCGCTGTTCACCCGGTGGGCGGCGCCCACCCGCGACGTCGCCGGCCCGGACGCGTTCTACGGAATGGTCGTCGGGCCTCAGGTCGACGCGGATCGGGCGATCCCGAAGCTGGGCGCGCTGGGGGTCAACACCGTCCGGCTGCGGATGGACATCCGCGACTGGGGGCGGCCGGAGGCCAACACCGGCGGGCCGGCGTACGACGGGGCGCTCGCGCAGGCGCCGCGGCTGAAGGAGCAGGGCTTCCGGGTCGTCCTGCAGGTCAGCAGCGAAGGCGGCGCGATGCCCTCGTACGCGCACGCGAAGGCGGTCTTCGAGTGGCTGGTGCGCCGGCCCGGGGCCAACGCGGTGGACGTCGTCGAGGTTCTCGGGCCGGTCACCGAGAAGGCCGCCAACGCGGACGCCTTCAGCCCGACGCTCACCCGCGCCCAGCAAGCGGCCCGCTACGTCGGCGGCCCGCTCCGGGCCGCGGACGAGGTGTTCCACGACGCCAGCAAGAAGGTGCTCGGCGGCGCGTTCACGCCCTGGCAGCAGACGAGCGATCTGAGCGCCGCCGGCGGGTGGACCCTGGACGTGACGCGGGCGTACGTCGCCGCCGGCTACCTGGACCGGGTCGACTACGCCGGCTTCCATCCCGACCAGCCGACCGCCGCCGGCCAGCAGGCGTGGATTCGCCGGGCCCGCAGCGTCCTCGGCAGCAAGCCCATCTGGGTCTCGGAGTGGCAGCTGACCCGCAGCGCCTTTCCCGACGACGACTCCTACGTCGACGCGATGGGCCGGGCGGCGGCGGCGCTGCATGGCACCGTCGGCGCGGCGTGCTACGCCGGCTTCACCCCGGAGGAGGGCGTGGTGCCGGTGACCCAGAGCGGGCTCGGCGGCTACCGGGAGGACGACCCGGCTTTCCGCGCGTACCGGAGCTGGCCCAAGTCGGAATGACCCGGGGCGTGTCCGTCCAGGGCGGCCAGAGCGTCAGTAGACGAGCGCCCGCGCGCCGTCCGCCATCGCCTCCTCGACGAAGGTCTGGGCGCCGGCGATCCGGATCCCCGGCAGCAGGTCCTCCGCGCCTATCCCGCGTCGGGCGGCGCACTGGGTGCACAGGGTCACCGTCCCGGCTGCGAGGACCGCGCCGAGCAGGTCAGCCAGCGGCGCCGCCGCCGCCAGCTGGAAGGTCTCGGCTCGTCCCGGCAGCGCGAACCAGGCCGACTCCCCGGTCAGCCACAGCGAGGTCGGCACGCCGGCGGCGACCGCGGTGGCGGCGACCGTGAACGCCTGGCTGCACCGCTCCGGCGCGTCGGCACCCGCCGTCACCTTCACCACCAGGGTGCTCGCCACGACCGGAAGCCTACGGTTGCCGGGTGAGCGTGCGCTGGGACGACCTGCCGATCCCGGACGAGACCGCCGACCTGCGGTCAGGGCCGGACCTGCACCCGTCGCTGTTGCCGCTGCTGCCGCTGGTCGGCGCCTGGCGGGGCACCGGCAAGGGCGGCTATCCGACCATCGAGGACTTCGACTACGGGCAGCAGGTCGTCTTCGCCCACGACGGCCGGCCGGTGCTCCGGTACGAGTCGCGCTCCTGGCTTCTCGGCCCGGACGGCCGCGTCGACCGGCCCGGCGCTCGGGAGACGGGCTGGTGGCGGCCTGGCGCGGGCGACGGCGACCTCGAGGTGCAACTCGCCCACCCCACCGGCATCGTCGAGGTGTACCTGGGCCGCGCGACCGGGCCGACCCAGTGGGAGCTGGCCACCGATGTGGTGGCTCGGACGGAGACGGCCAAGCCGGTCACCGGCGGCCACCGGCTCTACGGGATCGTGGAGGGCGCGCTGCTCTATGCCGTGGACCTGGCGGCGATGGGCCAGCCGCTGCAGCCGCACCTGTCGGCGCGGTTGGAGCGGGTCGGCGGGTGAGAACATGCCGGCCGGTTCGCCCGACGGCGGGTTCGCCTGGTAGGAACAGCGCCGTGATCCGACGGGCAGCGGCGGCTGCGCTCGGGCTCGCGGGCCTGCTCGCCGCGGCGGCCGGCTGCGGCGACAGCCCTCCCGCGGCGGTGCCCGCCGCGCCCGCCCCGGCGCACGTCGACCCGGAGCACGGTCTCACCCAGCAGCAAGCCCAGCGTGCGCTGCTGGCCGCCGGCGACCTGCCCCTCGGCTTCCAGCCGAGCGAGGGCAGCGGGGAGGCGACGGCTCTCGGCTGCGCCGGCATCGACGGTGCGTACCTCGCCCAGGGCGTGGCGGCGCGGGCGTCGGCGTCCTTCGGTCACGCGATCAGCCCGGCGTTCGTCAACGAGACGATCACCACTCGGCCGGGCGAGGCGGACGCCGCGCTGGCCGGCTTCGCCCGGGCGCCCCGGGAGTGCGGGTCGTTCACCAGCGGCGGGGTGGCGTACGCGGTCTCGACGCTGAGCCTGCCCCGGTACGGCGACGGCTCCGCGGCCGTGCGGGTGATCTCCGGACTCAAGGAGTCCCGCCCGGTGGACCTGGTCGCGGTCCGGCTCGGTGACACGATCGTGGCGGTCGCGGCAGCCGGCGCCGGTCGCGAGGACGCCGAGCTGACCCGGACCGTCGTCGAGCGCGCCCTCGCCAAGATCTCCCGCTTGCGTTGAAAAGAGGCGGCCTGGTCGCCGTTGCGTTCCGGGCCCGCACCTGAGGAAGGCCCCCGAGCGCTGCGCGGCACTGCGTGCCGTGCACCGGCTGGACCGGCCGGCGGCTCGGGGGCCCGGTGGCTGTCTGGGATTCGCCGCCGCCCGACGGGCGGACCGGTGGCGAGCCACACAGGGTCCTCAACTGAGGGGCGGCTAGCTGACAGCCACCTCACGTGTCCGAGAACTATGCAACTCTGGACCACCTCCCTCCTCGTGTACGGCGAATCTACGTGCCTGTCGCGGTGCCCGCAAAATCTTTCGCCCGCCGCGCTGCCCGCTCGGCCGGAGCGCCAGGCGGGCCGCTCGCCGCACGCGTAGGAGATGCGCGCTTAGGCGCCGGCGGCGGTGCGAAGTCGGGCGGTGGCCGAAGGGACGGAGCGCAGCGGCTTGCCGTCGAGGGCGGTCACCGCCGCGGCGATCCGGATGCTCGAGACCAGCCACACCCCGTCCGCCCCGTGCAGGTCGGCGGGCGTGCCGCGGCGGATCTCGGTGTCGAAGCCGTGCCCGGCCGCATTCGCGAAGAGGGCGCGGACGGTGACGCTGTCGAGGATGCCGAGCGGCTCCGGCGGTGGGGTGTGCAGGACGTCGCCGACCAGCCACACGACGCTGGCCGTCGGCGCCTCGAGCAGCTGGCCGTCGGCGGAGACGAAGACGACGTCCTCCGCGCCGGCCGATCTGGCGTACCGCAGTGCCGCCATGTTGACCGCGTATGACAGCGCCTTCACGCCACCCAGCAGCCACGGCGCCTCGACGGTCGCGTCGGCCGTCAGGCCTCGGCCGAGGGTGACCGCGCGTACGCCCTCCTCGCGCTGCCGGAGGACCTCGGCCGGGACCGGTCCGAGCGTTGCGAAGGCCGTCGGCGCGGTGCCGGTCTCCGGCCCGCGGGTGAGCACCAGCCGGAGCGCGCCCTCGCCGGCGCGGCCGGACCCGGCCCAGCGGGCGAGCAGCTGGCGGGTCAGCTCCCGCCAGGCCGCCGGGTCCGGCTCCGGCAGCTCGAGCGCGGCGGCGGACCGGGCCAGCCGGGCGAGGTGCGCGTCGAGGTCGACCGGCTCGCCGGTGCCCCGCACCCGGACCGACTCGAAGCACCCGTCCCCGCGCAGGACGCCCATGTCGTCGCCGCACAGCAGCGGCGCGGCCGGGTCGACCAGCCCGCCACGCAGGACCCCGACGAGACGCTCGGTCACGACGGGAGCCTAGAACCCGACGCCGCCCGGGCCGCGGGCGCCGGCACCGGTCGTTCCCGCCGGGACCGCGGCGGGTGGGCGGATACTGAACCGGTGACCGCTGCCCCGCCGCTCGCCTCCCCGCTGCTCGACCTGCCCGGCGCCGTGCCCGCCGAGGACCGGGACGCGGGAGTCGCGCGGCATTACGGCGACCCGGTTCGCGAGCAGCGTGCCCTCGCGGCCGGCGCGGGATGGGTGGATCGCAGCAACCGCGGGGTCGTCGCCGTGCCCGGCCCGGACCGGTTGTCCTGGCTGCACTCGATTACCTCGCAGCACCTGTCCGCACTCGCCGACGGCGAGGGGACCGAGGGGCTCGTCCTGTCCCCGCACGGGCACGTCGAGCACCACTTCGTGGTCGCTGAGACCGGCGGGACCACCTGGCTTGACGCCGAGCCCGGCACCGCTGGCGGCCTGTTGGCGTACCTCGACTCCATGCGCTTCCTGCTCCGGGTCGAGCCGCGGGACGCCACCTCCGAGCTGGCCGTGCTCTCGCTGGTGGGGCCGCGCACGCCGGACGTCCATGCCGCGGCTGGGCTTCCGGTGCCGCCGCCATACAGGGTCGTCCCGCTTCGGCAAGGCGGGTTCGTGCGGGCCATGCCGTGGCCGGGCGCTGCGGCGGCGGACGTGGTGGTCCCGCGTGACCGGCTCGCCGCGACCGCCGAGCGGTTGACCGGCGCGGGCGCCATCCCGGCTGGGATGGCGGCGTACGAGGCGCTGCGGGTCGAGGCCGGTCGTCCGCGCCTCGGCCTCGAGACCGACCATCGCACGATCCCGCACGAGGTGGGCTGGATCGGCACGGCGGTGCACCTGGACAAGGGCTGCTACCGCGGCCAGGAGACGGTCGCCAGGGTCCAGAACCTCGGCCGACCGCCGCGCCGGCTGGTCCTGCTGCACCTGTCCGGCGAGCGCGACGAGCTGCCCCCGCCGGCGACCCCGCTGCTGCTCGACGGCCGCCCGGTCGGCTTCCTCGGCACCGCCGTCCATCACCACGAGCTGGGACCCGTCGCCCTCGGCGTGGTCAGGCGCACCGTCCCAACCGGTACGGTCCTCGACGCCGCGGGCCTTCCGGCGGCCGTCGACGAGACCGACTGAGGCGGAGCCGAGGTGCGCTGGGGGATCCTGGGACCGGGGCGGATCTCCCGGTCGTTCCTGACCGGACTGGCCGCGTCGGCGACCGAGCGCGCGGTCGCGATCGGCAGTCGCGACCTCGAGCGGGCCCGCAAGGTTGCCGACGAGTTCGGCATTCCCCACGCCTACGGGTCGTACGAGGAGCTGCTGGCCGACGCCGAGGTCGACGCGGTCTACATCGGACTCCCGAACGCCCTGCACGAACCGTGGAGCGAGGCGTCGGCCATCGCCGGCAAGCACGTGCTCTGCGAGAAGCCGCTCGGCCGAACGGCGGCCGAGGTCGAGGAGATGACCGTCGTCGCCCGCCGGGCCGGGGTCCGGTTGATGGAGGCGTTCATGTACCGCTTCCACCCGCGGACGGTCGGCCTCGCCGAGCTCGTCGCCGCCGGGGATCTGGGCGAGGTGCGGCTGGTCCGCGGCTCGTTCGGCTTCACGGTCACCGACGCCACCAACGTGCGGCTGTCCGCCGAGCTGGCCGGCGGCGCGCTGATGGATGTCGGCTGCTATCCCGTCAACGCGGCGCGGATGCTCGCCGGCCCGCTGTCGAGCGCGGCTGCCGTCGCCCGGTGGGCCGGCACCGGCGTGGACGAGACGCTCGGCGGCATCCTCGACCACACCGGGGGTGCGGTGTCGTTGGTCTCCTGCAGCCTCGCCAGCGGCCGGCACAACGAGGTCCAGGTCGTCGGCACCGAGGGCGTCGTCGACGTGCCGGAGGCCTTCACTCCGCCAAGAGATCGCCCGTCGAGGCTCCGGGTCTCCCGTGGCGCGCGGGGTGACCGAGTGGAGGAGCTGACGTTCGAGCCGGTTGACCAGTACACCCTCGAGGCCGAGGGGTTCGCCCGGCTGGTGGAGGCCGGCGACGAGAGCCTTCCGCAGATGCCGCTCGCCGAATCGCTCGACAACGCCGCCACGATCGACGCTCTGCTGCGGAGCGCACGGGAAGGCGGCCCGGCCCGCGTCTGACACCATCTCGCTATGAGTGGGCGCGAGGGCTCGCAGCGCGAGCGGGGAGCGACGAGGGCTGCCCGGACGGCTGCCCCGCCGGAGGCGGGCGCGGGAATCGCGCCGGCCGGGCAGTCGGAGGAGTGGGCATGAGCGCGACGACGATGATCACCGTGGCGCCGACCGGCGCGGAGACCGCGAAGACCGATGCTGCCTCGCTGCCGGTCACGCTCGACGAGCTGGTCCGCACCGCCGGCGCCTGCTCCGAGCTCGGCGCGAGCGTCGTGCACGTCCACATCCGCGACGACGACGCGCGGCCGACGCTGGACCTCGGCCGCATGCGGGAGACCGTGGCGGCGCTGCGCGACTCGACCGACCTGGTGGTCCAGCTGTCCTCCGGCGGCGCCGTCACCGACCCGGAGGAGAACCGGCTGCGTGTGCTCGAGGCCGACCCGGACGCCGCGAGCCTGACCATGGGCACGGTCAACTTCGGCTCCGACGTCTTTCTCAACCGCTGGGACTTCGTCGTCGAGCTGCATCGCCGGATGCGTGAGCGCGAGATCGTCCCCGAGTACGAGATCTTCGACCTGGGGCATCTCGCCGCGCTGCACCGGCTGCTCGACAAGCACGGCCCGCCGTACGGCGGTCATGTGCACTGCGACCTCGTGATGGGCGTCCCGGGCGGGATGCCGGGGACGGTGCAGGCGCTCACCGCGGCGGTGCAGCTGCTGCCGCCCGGCGCGACCTTCTCGGCCACCGGCGTCGGGCGGACCACGATCCCGGTGATGCTCGCCGCGCTCTCGGCCGGCGGTCACCTCCGGGTCGGCATGGAGGACACCCTGACGTACGGGCCGGGCGAGCCGGTCCGGGACAACGCGCAGCTGGTCGCGCGCGCCGCCGGGCTCGCCCGGATCGCGCAGCGCCCGCCGGCGCCGGTCGAGGAGGTCCGGGCGCTGCTGGGTATCCGCGACCGCCGGCCGGCGCGCGCCGCGGGAGTCCCGTGACCGGCGTCGAGCTCGTCGACGTGGTCCGCTCTGGCTTCGTGGAGAGCGTCCACCGCGGGTCCGTCGTCGCGCTCGACCCGGATGGCGGAGTGGTCGTCAAGGTCGGGGAGCCGGATGCGCCGCACCTGCCGAGATCGGCGAACAAGCCGCTCCAGCTCGTGGGGATGGTCCGCGCCGGCCTCGGCCTCGCCGCGCCCGACCTCGCCGTCGCCGCCAGCTCGCATTCCGGGGCGCCCGAGCAGGTCCGCCGGATCCGGGACCTGCTCGCCGCGGCCTCGCTGCCGGAGAGCGCGCTCGTCTGCCCGCCGGCGCTGCCGCTCGGCGAGGAGGCGGCGCGGGCGGTGCTCGCCGCCGGCGGTCGCGAGAGCCGGGTGCTCATGAACTGCTCGGGCAAGCACGCGGCGATGCTGCTCACCTGCCGGGCCAACGGCTGGCCCACCGCGGGATACGCCGAGCCGGAGCACCCGCTCCAGCTCGCGCTGCGGGCGGCGGTCGAGGACCTGGCGGGCGAGCCGGTGTCCGCGGTGGCGGTCGATGGCTGCGGGGCGCCGCTCTTCGGGCTCACCCTGACCGGACTCGCCAGGGCCTTCGGCCGGCTGGTGCGGGCCCAGCCCGGGTCGCCCGAGCGGCAGGTCGCGGACGCGATGCGGGCGCACCCGCATCTGGTGGGCGGCACCGGCCGGGACGTCACCCGGCTGATGGCCGGGTCGCCGGGCGTCCTCGCCAAGGACGGCGCCGAGGGCGTGTACGCGGCGGCGCTGCCGTCCGGCGCGGCGACGGCTGTCAAGGTCGCCGACGGCGCCGCGCGAGCCCGGCAGCCGCTGCTGGTCGCGGCGCTGCGCCGGCTCGGTCTGGATACACCGGTCCTCGCGGAGCTGGCGGAGGTGCCGCTGCCGGGCGGCGACCGGCGGGTCGGGACCGTGCGGCTGCGGGCCGGCGCCCTCGGCTGAAACTGCCGTTCCCTTTCGCGTGCGCGGGGCGTGACCCCGGATGCGCTACGTTGTCGCGCCGTGGAGGAGCCCGCGCCGACCGACCGGCTCGCCGGGGGGAGCGCGGACGGCCTGCTGCGGGTGTACGACGCGTACGCCGACCGGCTCTACGCGTACGCGCTCGGCCTGCTGGACGAGGCGGGTCCGGCGGTGGCCGCCGTCCGGGACGCGCTGCTGGTGGCGCCCGGCGCGGTGGCCGGTCTCGCGGACCCAAGCATGCTGCGACCGTGGCTGTACGCGCTGGTCCGCAACGAATGCCTTCGCCGCGGCGAGGGTGTCCGGGATCCGGCGGGCGAGGTGGCCGAGCTGGTCGGGCGGCACCGGCTGGCACCTGAGGAGGTCGCCGCCGTCACGGGTGCCGAGCCGGGAGCCATCCCGCTCGCGTCCGGGGCTGCGCCCGACGATGGCCGGGCGGCCGATGGTTGGGCCGCCGATGGCTGGGCCGATGGTTGGGCGGCCCATGGCGCCGCCGGCGTCGACGACCTGATCGCCGGCATGCCGCACGACGCAGGCGCCTACCCGGTCCTCGAAGCGGCGCCGGCGGAGCTGCGGGAAGCAGTCGCCGCGGCCGCGGGCCGGGCGGCCGCCGGCCACCGAGCCGCGCTCCTCCGCAGGGCGCAGCCCTTCGACCCGGACGGATTTCCCGTCCCGCTCGACCGACGCCGGCTCAGCTCCCGCGCGCTCGCCTCGGCGGCCGCGGCGGTCGTGCTGCTCGCGGTCGGCCTGCTGGTGGCCCCGCCGATCGGCGGCGGGGCCCCCGCCGGAGGCGTGGCCGCTCCCGTACCCGCGCCGGCCTCGATCGCCGCATCGCTCCCTAGCCCGTTGGTCGGCGCCGCCGAGTCGGCGTCGACGCTGGCCACGCCCGCGACGGTCCCCCGCCCGGTCCCCGCAGGACAGGGGCCTGCGCCGGTCCGGGAAACGGAGCGGCGGGCGGCACCGCCGCCTGCCCGCTCCCCGAGCCGCTCCACGGCGGCTGGAACCACCAAGGGGGGGTCGGAGCGCACGGCGCTCACCCTCAGCTGGAGCGCGCAGGCCGAGGCCGGCTGCGCGGACGGATGGACTGCCGATCTGCGGGCACGCGCCCTCGGCCCGAACGTCGAGGAGCTGGCCGGGGTGACGGCCGTGGTAACCGACGGCGGCGATCAGCGGGCCGTCGCGCTGCGACCGGACGGCGCCGAGTGGAGCGCCGAAGTCGCCGGCCTCCCCACCGACCGGGAAGTCGTCGTCGACGTGCGGGCGACGGCGGCGGACGGCGGAACCGTCGGTACGGCGAGCCGCCGCCTGGCCTGGACCTGCGGCTGAAGAACCGGCGATCGGGTGAGCGAGGTCACCCCCACCCTGCTAGCAGAGCGCTTGCAACAGTTAGCAGCCCGGCATAGCGTGGGTTGCGACCGGGAGGACGACATCTCGAGGGAGGCCCGCGGTGGCGCTGCGCGACGTCGGCGACTACATCCGCGAACAGCGCAACGCGGCGCAGGTTTCCCTCCGGCAACTGGCCAAGGCCGCCGGTGTGAGCAACCCGTACCTGTCCCAGATCGAGCGCGGCCTGCGCAAGCCGTCGGCGGAGATCCTGCAGCAGATCGCCAAGGCGCTGCGGATCTCGGCGGAGCAGCTATACGTCCGGGCCGGCATCCTCGACGAGCGCGCCGGTGACGACACCGTCACCGCCGCGATCCTCGGTGATGCCGGGCTGACCGAGCGGCAGAAGCAGGTCCTGCTGGAGATCTACGAGTCGTTCCGGCGCGAGAACGCCGCCCAGG
>Ga0126307_10000620_pt1 | contig 22968 bp, 22 predicted proteins | sample Plot28_FD_89955 | JGI IMG/M metagenome (GOLD analysis project Ga0126307, IMG submission 89955) | Serpentine soil microbial communities from UC McLaughlin Reserve, CA, USA - Plot28 | ecosystem: Environmental > Terrestrial > Soil > Grasslands | place: USA: UC McLaughlin Reserve, Lake County... | reverse complement strand
TCACGCCCCGCGACTTCCGCTGCGCGAACCTCGGCCTCGAGCCGGGCGTGTCGTCGTTTCGACTGGGGCATCTCGACGCGCGCCGCCAGCTGTTGACGAACGGGTGCCACGCGGGGTCGACGACTCCCGGAGGCTCGAAGAAGACCTGATGCGGACTACCACGCTGAGGCCGGCGAGGTGTGCGAGGACCGCGCCATCGCGCTCGGCCTGCCGGCCGGCCTCGGGTGATTCGGCGGGCTGCTGTCCGACGAGCTGATCGAGTCCGACGCGGTCAAGCGCGGACGCGCCCGACGTGAGCTCGCGTGGTGGTGCGCGCAGGCGAGAGAGGCGCTGAGTTGCTCTAGCAGCGTTGCCTAGACTCGACGCGTGAGCGACGACGAGTACGTGCTCGACACGCCCACCGTCCGCTCGTTCGTCGCGGAGGTGCGGGCCGCGGTCGAGCGCGCGGCCTCGCCCGCGGAGGCGTGCGACGCGATCCGCCCGCGCTTCGCCGAGTTGCTGGCGGATCCCGACTGGCTGCCGGCGGAGTATCAGGAGGGTGTCGCGGGGAGCGGCATGGGAGGAGACATCGGCACGTGGCTGCTCTTCCGCGCCGGCGACGCGTCGCTGTCGCTGATCTCGCTGTCGGTTCCACCGGGCGCGGAAACTCCGATCCACGACCACCTCGCATGGGGCCTCGTCGGCCTCTACCGCGGCACGCAGGACGAGGACGTGTACGCGGAGCGGGACGGCGGCCTGCAGCTGGTGGAGCGGCGTGCGCTCGAGCGCGGCGACTTCTACGTCCTGCTCCCACCGCGCGACGACATCCACCGCGTGCGGACGACGTCGCCGGAGACGTCGGTCTCGATCCACCTGCTGACGAACGACATCGGCTGCATCTGGCGGCATACGTTCGACGAAGCGTCAGGCGCTGCGCGCGCGTTCCGCTCGGGCTACGTCAACACGGCCTGCGACGACGAGTTGGTGCTTCGGAGCCACAAAGTCGGGTAAGCCCGTGCGGCGGCGCTTAAAGTCCGAGCGTGAGCCGGCACGGGCAGAGGGCGTCACATGTCGCGGCGGCCGGAGAGCGCGCGCCCGAGCGTCACCTCGTCGGCGTACTCCAGGTCGCCGCCGACGGGGAGCCCGCTCGCGAGGCGCGTGACGCGGACGTGGTCGCGGAGTCGATCGGCGATGTAGGCCGCCGTTGCCTCGCCCGTCATGTTCGGGTTCGTCGCGAGCACGACCTCGCTGACGCCGTTCCGGTCGACGCGCCTCAGCAGCTCGTCGATGCGCAGGTGCTGCGGCTCGATGCCGTCGAGCGGCGAGAGCGCGCCGCCGAGGACGTGGTAGAGGCCGCGGAACTCGGCGGTGCGCTCGAGCGAGACGAGGTCGGCGGGCTGCTCGACGACGCAGATCAGCGACTGGTCCCGGCGGCCGTCGCGGCAGATCTCGCACCGTTCCTCCTCGGTGAGGTTGCCGCACTCGGCGCAGAAACGGACGCGCTCCTTCACGTCCGTGATCGCCTCGGCGAGCGCAAGCGCCTCCGGCTTCGGCCGCGAGAGCAGGTGAAACGCGAGTCGTTGTGCCGTTCGCTGTCCGACGCCGGGGAGCTTCGTGAGCTGTGCGACCAGGTTGTCGACGGACGGCGACAGCACGCGCCCATTCTGCCCGCGGTGGTCGGTCGGAGGACCCGTTTCGCCGTGGCCCCCCGGGGGAGTGGATGCTCGATGGGCGAGCCCGATCGCGTTCCCCCCGACGACCCGCTCTACGGGTACCGCGCGCCGCTCTCGCGCCGAAGCCGCGCGTGGCTCGCGCCGCTCTGGATTGCGATCGGCATCGCGATCGTGCTCGTTCTCTCGGCGGTGACGCGCTGATGCGGATCATTGTCGTTGGTGCCACCGGCAATGTCGGCACGAGCGTGCTCGAGTCGCTCGCAGCCGACGATCGCGTCACGTCGATCGTCGGGATCGCGCGCCGCCTGCCCACGGACCACGCGCCGAAGGTCGAGTGGCGTCGTGGGGACATCGGGACCGACGACCTCGCGCCTCACTTCCAGGGCGCCGACTGCGTCATCCACCTCGCCTGGCTCATCCAGCCGGCGCGCGATCTCGACCTCCTCTGGCGCGTCAACGTCGACGGCTCGGCACGCGTTTTCCGCTCGGTCGCCGAAGCGGGCGTGCCTTCGCTCGTGTACGCGTCCTCGATCGGCGCCTATTCGCCGGCGCCCAAGGCGCGTCCGATCGACGAATCCTGGCCGACCAACGGCATCCGGACGAGCTTCTACGCCCGTCACAAGGCAGAGGTCGAACGGAAGCTCGATCGGTTCGAGCGAGAGCACCGCGACGTGCGCGTCGTCCGGCTTCGTCCTGCCCTCACGTTCAAGCGCGAGTCGGCCGCCGAGCAGCGGCGGCTCTTCGCCGGCCCGTTCCTGCCGACACCGCTCGTTCGCCCCGGAGTGCTCCCCTTCGTGCCGGACGTCCCCGGTCTCCGCTTCCAGGCTGTCCACACTGCCGACGTGGGGGACGCGTACCGTCGGGCGGCGCTCGGAGACACACGCGGGCCGTTCAACATCGCAGCCGAGCCCGTCCTCGACCCGCAAGAGCTCGCGCGGGTCTTCAAGACCCGCACGCTCCCGATGCCCCGCGGTCTGCTTCGGAACGTCGCGTCGCTCACCTGGCGGCTCCGTCTCCAGCCGTCCCCGCCGGGCTGGGTGGACATGGCGCTGCTTTGTCCGATCCTCGACACCGCTCGCGCCCGCCTCGAGCTCGGCTGGGAGCCGCGCTACACCGCCGTCGACGCGATGCGCGAAGTCGCCGAAGGTCTGCAACAACGTGCCGGTTTCCCGACGCCACCGCTCGATCACGACGCCGGCGGCCGGTTTCGCAAGCGCGAGCTTAGCTCGCGCGTCGGCGGCAGCGAATAGACGCGACCTGACGAAGCACACGGTCCCGCTGGGGCCTCGGGGCGCATATCTTCCAACGGCTGCGTCAAGTCCTCCCAAAGGCGTCACACTTTCGGCACACACCTACGCCTACGTCGATGTACATCTCCGCCTACGCCGATGTACATCTACGCCTGGGGCGGCCGAAACCGACGAGTGACCCGTCCGCAGAGGCCGCGACGACGATCCGACGGGGTCGCTAGAAGCCCAGACCGAGCGACCCGAGGTCCGGAAGGTTCAGCTTCGACTTCGCGAGCTCCTCCGCCGACTCGAGCGCAGCGTTCACGGCGGCGACGACAAGATCCTCGAGCGTCTCGGGATCGTCGGGGTCGATCGCCTCTTTCTGGATCTTCACGTCGAGCAACTTGCCGGCGCCGGTCGCCTTGACGACCACCGCGCCACCGCCCGCGGTGCCCTCGACTGTCTCTCCCGCAAGGGCCTCCTGCGCCTGCTGCATCTGGTCCTGCATCTGCTGCGCTTGCTGCATGAGCTTCTCGAAATCCATCGCCATCAGTCGTTCACCTCGGTTGCGTCGAAGGTTTCCTTGACGAGCTGGTAGATCTCATCCTCGGTTGCAGGCGCCTCGTCGGGCGCGTCGCTCACAACTTCCTCCTCGCCGTCGACGAAAACGAGGTCGAACCGTCTCCCGGTGACCGCGTAGAGCGCGTCGCGCAGCAGCCCGGCGTTCTTCTCCTCCTCGGCGAGCTTCCGGTGGAACGCAGCCGTCGGGGCGAACTCGACCGTCAGCGTGTCCGCCTCGAGCGCGACCGGCCTTGCCTCGGCGAGCACCGAGGATGTCGGGATCGACTTCTCGCCGACGGCGGGCAATACGGTTCGCTGCCAGGCCTCCTGGAGCTGCGTCAGCTCGACCGGCGGCGGCGCCTGCGGCTGGGCCTCCTCGACCGCGGCCTCGGTCTCGACGTCGGTAGAGGCACGACCCATTCCGCCTCGGGGGGGATGGCCCTCGAGCTGCTCCAGCCGGTACGCGACCGACTCGCGCGAGAGATCCGACGACGGTCGGGTCACCTTGACGAGCGCGAGCTCCAGTGGCAGGCGAGGGTCGCCTCCCTGCCGCAGATCCTCGACCGCGACGGCGAGCAGGTCGATCAGCCGCAGCACCGTCGGCTCGCCGAGCTGGTTCGCCTGTGCGCGCAGGCGCTCGCGAGTCTCCTCCGTCACCGGCAGCGACTCGGGGACCTCGTGCATGTGCTGGACGAGCATCAGCGCGCGGAGGTGCTCGAGCAGGTCGAGCACGAGCCGGCCGAGATCCTGCCCCTGCCCTGTGAGCTCTTCGACGAACGTCAGCGCGCCCGCGGTGTCTCGGTCGACGACGAGGTCGCAGAGGCGGAAGAGCGCCTCCTCCTCGACCGCTCCGAGGAGCTGGAGCACCGCCTGAACCGTGACGTCGCCCTGCGTCGCGGCCGAGAGCTGGTCCAGAGTCGACACGCCGTCGCGGAACGACCCGCGCGCGCCACGCGCGATCAGGCTCAGCGCTCCGTCGGGGACGTTGATGTCCTCGCCCTCTGCGATCCGCCGCAGGTAGCGCACGAGCTCGGGCAGCCGGGGGCGCTGGAAGACGAACGTCTGACAGCGGGAGCGCACGGTCGGCAGCACCTTCGCCAGATCGGTCGTGCAAAAGACGAAGACGAGGTGGGGCGGGGGCTCCTCGATCAGCTTCAACAATGCGTTCCACGCAGCGTCCGTGAGCTGGTGCGCCTCGTCGAGGATGTAGACCTTGTAGCGGCCCTGCGCGGGCTGGAGCACGACGCGGTCGCGGATCTCGCGGATGTCGTCGATGCCGCGCTGCGACGCCGCGTCCATCTCGACGACGTCGAGCGAGGTCCCGCGCGCGATCGCGACGCACGCGTCGCAAACCTTGTCCGGCTGCGCCGTCGGCCCTTGCCGGCAGTTGAGCCCCTTTGCGAGGATCCGCGCCATCGACGTCTTGCCGGTGCCGCGTGGGCCGGCGAAGAGATAGGCCTGCCGTACCTGCTCGCCGGAGATCGCGTTCCTGAGCGTCCGCACCACCGGTTCCTGCCCGACCACCTCGTCGAAGTCCTGCGGGCGGTACTTCCGGTAGAGCGCCGTCACCCGGTCGATTCAACCAGAGTAGGATCACAGTGTGCGCGCAGCCCCGGCAGCCGTGGCCGTCGAGCTCACGCACGAGCTCCTCCTCGAGCTGCGCCGCCCGGGCGACCTTGCCGTCTCGCCAGACGGCTCTCGCGTTGCGTTCACGGTCATGCCCGTGTACCGGGAGAAGGGCGGGCGGATCGAGACGCGCCTATGGGTCGACGACGCGCCGGCGACGGAGCCCGGTGCGGCCGACGCGTCGCCTGTGTTCTCGCCGGACGGCTCGCAGCTCGCGTTTGCTTCGGACCGTGGGCACGCCGGCCGCATGAGCGCGTGGATCCATGGCCGTGGCGAGCTCGGCGAGATTCCAGGCTCCGTGGAAGCGATCAGCTGGTCGCCCGACGCGTCGCGCCTGCTTGTGCTGGCCGCCGACCTCGGCTCCGACCGCGCGGGAGTGCAGACGGCGACGAAGATCGTCGAATCGACGGCCGAGGAGGACGATCCGCGCGTCGTCCGGCCGTCGCAGCACTGGCGCCGTCTCTGGTCGATCGACGTCGAGTCTGGAGCGGCGCGCGAGGTGACGCCGCGCGGCGTGAACGTCTTCGAGTTCGACTGGCGGGGAGGGAACGTCGCGGCCGTCTGCACGGCTGAGCCGTCGGAGAGCGCCTGGTACGACGCGTACGTCGGGCTGCTGGACCTCGATGCCGGCACCGTCGAGCGCGTGCACGAGCCGGAGTGGCAGCTTCAGGCGCCGCGGATCTCGCCGGCGGGCCGCGTCGCGTGGATCGAAGGCTTCGCATCGGACCGCAACGTCGTCACCGGCACGATCCACGTTCAGGGCATCGGCCCGCTCGCGCCCGAGCTGGACGTGACGTGGATCGAGTGGGACGGAGACGATGCGCTCTGGTACGCCGGCTCACGCCGCTCCGCCTCGCACTTCGGCCGGCTCCACCTCGACGGCTCGTACGAGGAGCGCGCCGCGCTCGACGCAGTGCTCGGCGTTCGGCATCAGCAGCGCGTGTCCGCCGGCGGGGGGCGTGTCGTCGCGACGTACGAGTCGCCGGACGACCCGCCGGAGATCGTCGACCTGGCGGACGGGATGCCGCAGGCGCTTACCTCTCTGAACGACGACCTGCGTCACGTCTCCGGGCTCGCCGAATGGCGCGACTACACGTGGGAGTCGTTCGACGGCACCGAGATCCAGGGTCTGCTGTTCCTACCACGCGACCGGCCGGAGACGGCGCTCCCGCTCGTCGTCTACGTCCACGGCGGCCCGACGAGCACGTGGAGCGCGCAGTTCCCGATCACGCACTGGCTCCTGCTCGCACAGGCGGGCTACGCGGTGCTGCTGCCGAACCCGCGCGGATCGAGCGGGCGCGGCCAGAAGTTCTCGCGCGCGAACCTCGGCGACATGGGCGGCGGCGACCTGAAGGACATCCTCGCCGGCGTGGACGCGCTCGTGCGCGACGGGATCGTCGACGACGAGCGCGTCGCGATCACCGGGGGCAGCTACGGCGGGTTCATGTCGTCGTGGGCCGTCACCCAGACCGATCGCTTCGCGGCCGCGATCCCGTTCGCGGTCGTCACCGACTGGACGAGCTTCCACTACACGACGAACATCGGCCAGTTCGACATGCTCTTCCTGCAGGGGAAGCCGGATGATCCGACCGGCCCGTACCCGAAGTGGTCGCCCGTGTTTCACGCGCGTGACGTGAAGACGCCCACGCTGATCATGCACGGCGCCGACGACCTCTGCACGCCGCTGCCGCAGGCGACCGAGTTCTACAACGCGCTCGTCGAGGCGGGGTGCGAGGTCGAGTGCGTGATCTACCCGCGCGAGGGGCACGGCTGGACCGAGCGCGAGCACCAGATCGACGCATGGCAGCGCATCGAGGGTTGGCTCTCGAAGCACCTCGCGCCGTAGTTGCCGCAGAGCACCGTTTGCCTCTCGTTCGACTTCGACGCGCTGTCCGTCTGGCTCGCGTACGACCGCGTGACGCCGGCGATGCTCTGGCGTGGCGAGTACGGCGCCCGCGTCGGCGTGCCGCGTATCCTGGAGCTGCTCGCGCGGCACGAGCTTCCGGCGACGTTCTTCGTCCCCGGGCACACCGCCGAGTCCTTTCCGCGCGAGACGGAGTCGATCCTCGAGAGCGGCCACGAGCTCGCGCATCACTCCTACTCGCACGTCGACCCGAGCGAGCAGTCGCGCGACGAGGAGCGCGCGGACATGGAGCGGGCGTGGGGCGTGCTCGAGCGGCTGGGTGCGGCGCCGCGCGGCTTCCGCTCGCCGTCGGCCGACCTGTCGCAGTCGACGCTCGAGCTGCTTGCGGAGTTCGGCTTCCTCTACGACTCGAGCCTGATGGCGGACGACTACACGCCGTTTCGGCCGCGGATTGGCGACCGCGTCTCGCGCACCGAGCCGCTCGAGCGTGGGGAGGAGGCGCCGTTCTGGGAGCTCCCGATGTCGTTCGAGCTCGACGACTGGGTCCACTTCCAGTTCAACTTCGCGCCGTACCGCCGCGGCGGCTCCCCGCCGAGCGCCGTGCTCGAGATCTGGCAGGGCGAGCTCGACTGGATGGACGAGAACGTCGACGGCGGCGTGCTCACCGTCTGCATGCACCCGCAGGTGATCGGCCGTGGCCACCGGATCGCGATGCTCGACCGCTTCGTCGAGCACGCCCGCGACCGAGGCGTGAGGTTCGCGCGCATGGTCGACGTCGCAGAGTCGCTTCCGCGCCCGCCCGAGCCGTAGCAGACGCGTCCGTTGGTGACATGTCCCGGGGACAGTCCCTGGGACATGTCGGGTCTTGACGTCGTGCCCGAACGCGGCACCGGCGCTCGCGTGAGCAGAACGCCGTCCCGAGACAGAGAAGACCGCGGGACCTGAAACGGATCCTTAGGGCTGCTTCCTCCCGGACCTGACCCGGTTCGGAACGCCTCAGTCCCGCGGCGCGGCCAGTGTAGCCGCGACGTCGTTGCGCGCTGCTACAGCGCGCGCTCGTAGAGGCCGCGGTACGCGCGGAGCGCGCGGCGTTCCGCGCGCTTCGACCGGACGAGCAGGAGCAGCGGCACGATCGGCACGAGGGCGAGGATCGACACAGGCAGCAGCAGCCATTTCGCGTCGAGGCGCGCCCGCATCGACCCCTCGGTCATGTTCGGCTGGAAGTCCGGCCCGGCGAGGATCCGCGGCGCTTTCTTCTCGGGCGCGAACGAGGCGACGGGGACGAACTCCGAGATGAGCCACTTCCCGCCGGACGGCCTGAAGACCGCGGTGAACGCCTGCGCGCCGAGCTTCTCGCGCTTCGACGGCTGCAGGAGCACGTCGACGCTGATCTCGCGCGGGAACGAATAGCGCAGGCGCCAGCCGAAGTGGCGCTCGCTACGCGCGTCGAACGGAAGGATCGGGAGAACGCCGCGGTTCCACTCCGCGCGCGTCACGCCTGCGCGGAAGGACGGGGTCACCAGCTTGTACGCCTCCGCCGGGTCCTGCCGCTCGACGGCTGCAGGCACGAACGCGTCGATGATCTGCGTCACGGCGCGCCGGCGCTCCGCGCTCATCTTCACGGACTTCGGCGTGCGGATGACCTGCGCGGGCGCGGAGCTGCTCGCGGCAGTCGGTTCCCGGTCCACCGAAGGGACGAGCGCGATGATCGCCGCAATTCCGACGCAGAGGCCGACAGCGCCGACTGCCCAGAGAAGGCGGCGCTGCGCGCGGGGTGACAGAAACACCGGCAAAGACACTTGAATGGTGTTCTAGCAGATTTTCGGCCGCGCGTGAGGGCTTCCGCCGAGGGAACGTGCGTCAGCTGCGGAAGACGACGATCTTGTCCCGCGCGGACTCGGCGCCCCAGATCTCGCCGGGGCGACCGAGGAGCTGGCGCACGAGTGCGCCGCGCGTCGGCCAACGAAAGACCTCGAAGCGCTCCGTCGACGGGTCGAAGCGTACGAGGCCGTCGAGGCCGAAGTCGCTGATCCAGACGATGTCGTGGTCGTCGACGTAGACGGCGTACGGCTGCGAGGCGCCGGGGAGGTGCCACTCGCGCCAGGCGCCCGTCGCCGGGTCGTACATCCCGACCTGGCCGGCATTCCACTCCGTGAGCCAGAGCCGGCCGCGCGAATCCGCCCAGACCCGGCGCGCGCCCTGGCCGGGCGTCGGCGGCTCGAGCACGGTGACCGCTCCCGTCGCGGGATCGACACGGCCGAGGTAGCTCGCTTGGAGCGAGACGTAGTAGACGCCGCTCGGCGCGCAGGCGATGCCGTACGGTCCCGCGCCGCGCGGCGCCGGCCACACGCGCACCGTGCCCGCGCCGGCATCGACGACGCCGTAGAAGCCGGCGGCGCCCGTGAACCAGTGCCGCCCGCGGTCGTCGCTGCAGCCGGTGTTCGGATTCGTCACTCCCGTCCCCGCCGGCATCGGGAACGTGCGCACCTGCTCCGTCTGCCCGTCGACGCGGATGATCGCGTTCAGGCCCTGGTCGGTCACCCAGGCGGCGCCGTCGGGGCCGACGACGACGCCGTGGGGAGCGGAGGCCGCCCCGAGCGCGATCCGTCGTACCGCTCCCGTCGCCGGATCGAGCCGACCGAGGTAACCCGCGAGCTGCTCCGTGTACCAGACGGTCCCGTCGGGGGCGGGCGCGACGTCATGCGGATGCGACGCGGGCGTGACGCGCCATTCCTGGAAGCGCGTCTGTCCGGCCTCGCCGCCGCGCGGTGCTGCGCGGACGACGACGGCGCGCCGCGCGATCTCGCGCTTGCCGACGGTCACGCGGCCGGTCCAGCGCCCGGCGGTGGTGAAGACGATCGTCGTACGAAGGCGATTGCCGCCGATCCGAGACATGACCTTGCTCCGCCGGCTCGTGCCGCGCACGATCGTGAGCACGTGGCGGCCAGTCGAGGAGGACGCGAGAGTCGCGACCGCCGCCTTTCCCGCGACGGGCGAAGCCGGAGAGACCGACAGCCTCGCCGCCGCGCGATCCGGTATGCGTGCTTTCCGCACGGCCGCGCTCGCTCCGCCCGCGACGACCGCCACCGCGACGATCAGCACGACGATCCGCGGCAGACGCCTCACTCGTACTGGGGACGTCGGCGCGTCAGGATTGTTGGATCAGCACGAGCCGCGCGGCCGGGATGGCCGCGCGACTCGTCTGTAACCCCCCAGGGGGCCCGCGGGCGGGCGCGGGCCCGCTTGGGACCTCGGGCTAGCGCACGTCCGCCGTGGAGTGGGAGCGCGCGAACCCGAGGTAGCCGTTCGCACGGACGAAAAGCAAGCGGTTCCCGACGTCGAGGTCATCGAGGCCGCCGCGCTCCCCACGTTTGCGAACGACGTCTTCTTGGTGCCGCAGCGTCATGACCGCCGCTCTGCGTGAGCCGGCCGCGATCGGACGTGCGCACCCGCGAGCCGCTGGTGCGGGGCGGCAGCGCGGGCCCGAACAGCCCCGGCCCGAGCGCTGCAAACTCGTTCGTCCCGCCCTCGTTCATTTTCACGGCTCCTTTTCGCGGAAGCACCAACACGCGGAGCGTCGCGGCCGAACGTTCGAGGAGCGTTAAACGGGCGTAAAATCACCCCGCGGCGTGCGGGACGGGAACGGCGGGGCCGAGAGGCTTCACCCGCACCGCCTCGGCCGCCTCGCCGGCGGTCTCGGGCGGCGCCGGCAGGAGGCCGATGACGAACGTCGTCGGCCCGCCGCGCCGGCTCTCGACGTGTACGGCGCCGCCCATTCCCTCGGCGAGCTCCTTGACGATCGCGAGGCCCAGGCCGGTACCGACGCCGCGCTCGCGGCCGTAGCGCTCGTGGAGGAAGAAGCGCTCGAACGCCCGCGGAAGCTCGTCCGGGCCGAGGCCTGGCCCGGTGTCCTCGACCGTCACCGTCGACCCGCGGGCGACGACGCTCACTCGGCCGCCGGCGGGCGTGAGGCGAAGCGCGTTCTCGACCAGATTCGAGACGATCTGGAGCACGCGGTCCGGGTCTGCGACCGCGGGCGCGGGCACGTCGGCAAGGAGTTCGAGCGTGACGTCGAAGTCGCGCGCCCGTCCGGCGTAGCGCCGGACGGCCTCCCGCGCAGCGTCGCGCAGATCGATCAGCTCGGTCTCGATGCCGAACTCGCTTCGGTTCAGCCGCCCGAGATCGAGCAGGTCGCGCACGAGGCGCTCGAGCCTCGCGGCTTCGGCCGCGATCACCTCACCGGCCTCGGCGGAATCGACGGTCCCGTCCGCCATCGCCTCGCCGTAGCCACGGATCGAGGTCAGCGGCGTCTTGAACTCGTGGCTGACCGACAGGAGGAAGGCGCGCTCGGTCTCTCGGGCCGTCGCGAGCTGGTCGGCGAGGTCGTTGAACGAACGCGCGAGCGAGACCAGCTCGTTCGGCCCCTCCGCGATAACGGGCGGGGCAGACCCGGATCCGGCGAGTGCGTTCGTCGCAGCGACGACGCGCCGTACGGGCCGCGCGATTCCGCGCGCGAGGAGGAACGAAACGAGCGCGGCCAGCGCGGCTCCGATCGCGCCGGCGATCACCAGCGCCGTGCGGAACGGCTGCCACGCCGAGCCCTCGAGGCTCTTCGGCCGTAGGAGCACGAACGCGGTCGTTCCGACCGAACGCGCCGCGTGACAGATAGCTCGTGCCGCCGATCTCGATCGAGCCGTGAAGAGACTTGCCGAAGCGGAGCGCGGCCCGCTGCTGCGTGTCGAAATACGGCGACGGGCGATCGAGCGGGACCGTCGCGATCCGTTCGCCGAAGCGGGCGGCATACGCGCGCAGGCTCTCGAGGTGGACGAGCGGCGCGATCGAGGAGCGCTCGCGCCCGGCGAGCAGGTCCGCCTGGTGCGCGAGGTCGCGTGCCGTCGCGCGCTCGACCGCGCGATGCGTCAAAGCCGCGTCGACGACGAGCGTGACCCCGACCGAGACGACGACGATTGCAGCGCTCGCGATGAAGAGGCGCGCGACGAGCGAGCCGCGCCACGTCACGGTGCGACTGCCTTGTACCCGGCGCCGCGCACGGTGCGGATCACCGCCGGGAGGCCGAGCTTCCGGCGAAGCTGCGCAATGTGGACATCGACCGTGCGCGTGCCGCCGTAGTACTGGAAGCCCCAGACCTGCGAGAGGAGCTGGTCGCGCGACAGGACCATGTGGGGATGCTCGACCAGGCATGCGAGCAGGTCGAACTCCTTCGCCGTCAGCTCGACGGCCCTGCCGCCTACGGTCACCTCTCGCGAGCGGCGCTGCACCGCGACCGGCCCGAGAACGAGCACCTCTTCGGGCGTGCGGGTGCCGACGCGGCGGAGAATCGCACGGACGCGCGCCACGAGCTCGCGCGGCGAGAACGGCTTCGTCACGTAGTCGTCGGCGCCGAGCGCGAGCCCCCCGATCCGGTCGGGCTCTTCGTCGCGTGCCGTCAGCATCAGAATCGGGACGCCGGACCGCGCGCGGATCCGCCTGCAGACCTCGAATCCGTCGATCGTGGGCAGCCCGATGTCGAGCACGACGAGGCGCACCGGATGCCGGGTCAACTCGGCGAGGGCGTCCTCACCTGTCGTCGTCCAGACGACGTCGTAGCCGTCGCGCTCGAGGTACGAGCGAACGAGCCGGCCGATGTTGTGCTCGTCCTCGACGAGCAGGACCGTTCCCGCGCTCCATGGCTCGGCTTCGGCGACGGCGCTGAACGTCGTCGTCGTCATTTCCGCGTCACCGCCGTGACTCGCATCGCAGGCGCGTCGCCCAGCCGCACCGCTTCGACGCTCGCGCCGCGCGGTACCGAGCCGATCTCGGCGGCTGAGCCGTCGACGAAGATGCGCGTCCCAGTCCCCACGCGCACGGCGACGCGCAGGCCGTCGCGCTCACGGAGAACGAGAGCCTCCGTCCCGACACGGACGACGAGGCCGCGGTCGATCCGATACGCGTGGACGCCGCTGGAGTTCCGGACGACGACCTCCGCCCGCACGACGTCCGGGCCGAGCGACCACGCGCGCTGGACGAGCGCCAGCACTGGGTCGACGAGCCAGAGGCCGAGGTTCAGCGTGAGCGCAACTGCGACGGCGCCGACGGCCAGCAGCAGGCGCCTCGGACCACGGGCGGTCGGAGCGGTGGGAGCTGCGCGAATCATGCTGGCGATAGTGGTGATTGTTAGAGAAAACCGGCGGAAGTTCAAGAAGGCCGCCGGAAACGACCTCAGCTGAACGTGATCAGCGGCCCGTTCATGCTTCTGGCGCCCTCGACGCAGGCCCGACGAGCGGACGCCGCGAGGGCCGGGCAGCCTTGACGGGCGAAGCGTCCGCCGGTGACGACCGAAAGCGTCTTCCCGAGCCAGAAGTAGCAGGCGCTTCTGGGCTCCTCTGCGAGCCGGCCGCAGGCGCGGATCACGCCCACGAAGACGCGCATCGGCGAGCCGAGGAGGTTCTGCACCTTCGTGCCATGGACGCAGCTGACCGCGTCGGCGCGCCGGAGCTTGCGGCAGAGCGCGAGCTGCTCGACGGGGTCCGGCGGCCCGATCACGGACGCCGCCGTCACGCACGCGTCGCGCTGGAGCGCCTCGAGGCCGCCGCACAGCGACTCGACGTCCCCCGGCGACCGCGTCTCGAAGCCGCGCGGGCGCGTGTCGACGAATGCCCGGTACCAGCAGGGGCGCACGAAGTCGCGCCGCTGCGCCGCGCACAGGACGCGCGGGTCGAGCTCGGGACGCGCGTCGAAGGGCGCCGTCCCGTCGGCCCGCGTCACCGAGAACCAGTAGTCGTGGAACGCGCCCTGCGCGCAGTCGGAGCCCTCCGCCCCGAGCGCTCTGCACAGCTCGAGCGCCGGCGCGAGCTGCTCGTTGTAGACGCGCATGAAGGCGTGGCCGAAGCCGTGGATGCAGCTGTAGCGCTGGTACCTCGTCGCGGCGCGGTCGCACACGGCCGCCGCCGCCCGCGGCTGGCCCGGGTCGATCTGCGGCGCGACGGCGCTGACGAGCCCGTGCGCGAAGCCGGCGGAGCAGCCGGGATCGTTGCTCCTTGGGAGGTAGTTCATCAGCGTCTCGAGCCGCACGCCGTGGGCCGTGGCGTACTCGCGGCCGACGCTGTGCATGAGCCCGTGGCAGTTCGGGAGCAGGAAGCCGCGCCGCTCCGACCATGCCACGTTCGAGATCCGCCGGACGACGCCCCGGGGGTCGTTCGAAGCTGCCACGAGCCGCTTCAGCGTCGCGGCGTAGCACGTGCGCTTCGCCTCGTCGTCGAATTCGGCGCCGCAGGTGTCGAGCTGCCCGCGAACCGGTGCCGGCGTCGCGGACGCGTCCCCCCCCTCGTCGCGCAGGAGCAGCACCGCCGCGGCCGCGATCGCGGCAAGGGCCAGCGCGACGGGAGCCGCGAGCGCGAGCGCGCGACGCCCGCTCACGAGACGTCTCGCGGGCCGCGGGAGGGCGCCGCCGCGACGGCGCCCTCCTCACGGCCGCGCATGGCGGCTACTTGATCGAAGGTCGCGCGGTGCTCGGTGTTGTCCGAGAGGGTGACCACCAGCTCGCGGCATGTGCCCTTCCATGCGGACAGTGTCTTCCACGTGTACGTAGGCCCCGTTCGCAAAGTACAGCGGTTCCGCCGCGACTGTGCTGGCGTCGCCGGCGCCGCACACCTTCGACTTCGGGAAGCCGCCGCGAAGATCGCGAGCCCGCGGTTGGCGCCGAGCGCGAACGTCACAGGGAAGCCCGCCCCCGCCTGCACCTGGTTCCGGACGCCGAACCGCGGCGTGAAGCCTGTGAACGGCCAGTAGACGTTGTACGTCCGCGTCGCGACGCGATTGACCGTCAGCCCGCTCGCGGCGGCCGCCGTCGCGCCGAACCTGAACGCGCGGAAGGCGTTCGCGGCCTCCGTCGTTGCGCCGGTCTCCGCGGCGGCGTGCGACGCTCCTCCGCTGCGAGCGCCTCGTCGCGCGCTCCGCCCTCCGCTCGGCCACGTGTTGTGATCCTCGATCGTCGCGCCGATCTGGAACCCGTCGGCAGCGAGGTCGGCCTTCTCCTGGTCGTTCACGACCGCGTTGACCGTCACGGTGCCGTCGTCGTTGTCGCGCACGTACTCGGTCGAGGGTCGAGGTCGCGCGAATCAGGTCGTCCATCGCGCGGCGTGGTTCGGGAGAACGACCTGGACGATCGCGTCGAACTGCTCGTCAGCCGAACTGATGTCCGTTCGAGACAGTGCTACCGTGGCGCGAGCCGTTGCGGGGGCGCGGCGATCCACGACTAGGGGGAGGGGCATGACGCGTTCTTCTGCTGCTGCTGTTGCTGCTGCTTTCCGTGCTGTCGTCGGCACGGGGCTCGTTGCCGCGATCGTCCTGATCGCGGGCGCGCTGCCCGCGACGGCGCTGCCGAGTGAGACGATCGTGATCAGCCAGGTCTACGGCGGCGGCGGCAACGCGAACGCGACGTACACGCACGACTACGTCGAGCTCTTCAACCGCGGGACGACGACGGTGCCGCTTGCCGGGTGGTCCGTGCAGTACACGAGTGCCGCGGGCACCGGGAACTTCGGCGGCGCGGCCAACCTGATCACGCCGCTCTCCGGCAGCCTCGAGCCCGGGCAGTACCTGCTCGTGCAGGAGGCCACCAACGCGGCCGTCGGTGCGCCGCTGCCGGCGGCGGACGTCATCGATGCGACGCCGATCAGCATGGCGGCGGGCGCGGGCAAGGTCGCGCTGGTCAACGCGACCACCCCGCTCGCCTGCAACGGAAGCTCGACGGCCTGCACTCCGGCCGCTCTCGCGACGATCGTCGACCTCGTCGGCTACGGCCAGGGAACCGGAGGCGCGAACTTCTTCGAGGGTGCGGGCGCGGCGCCGACGATCTCGGCGACGTTCGCCGACTTTCGCAACGAGGGCGGGTGCACCGACACCGACAACAACGACCTCGACTTTGCCGCCGCCACGCCCGCTCCGCGCAACACCCTCTCCGACAGGCATTCCTGCACGGGGCCGACCAATCTGACGATCAACGACGTCTCCATGAACGAGGGGAACTCCGGGACGACCTCCTTCGACTTCACGGTCAGCCTGTCGTCGGCCGCGGGCGCAGGCGGCGTGACCTTCGACATCGCAACGGCGGACGGGACGGCCGGCGCCCCGGACGACTACGCCGCGAAGTCGCTGACTGGCCAGTCGATCCCGGAGGGCAGCTCGACCTACACGTTCAGCGTGCTCGTCAACGGCGACACGACGGAGGAGCCGGAGGAGACGTTCTTCGCCAGTGTCGGCAACGTCACCGGTGCGAACGTGACCGACCCACAGGGCCAGGGCGCGATCCTCAACGACGACACGAACTTCTGCCTCCAGCCGTACAAGCCCGCCTATTCGATCCAGGGGAGCGGCCTCAATGCCGCATTCACCGGGAACGTGACGACGCAGGGCGTCGTCGTCGGCGATTTCGAGGGCACGGCCGCGAACTCGGGTTTCTTCCTCCAGGACGCGACGGGTGACGGCATCAGCGCGACGTCCGACGGCATCTTCGTCTTCACTGGTGGCTCGAACGTGGTCGAGGCGGGCGACGTCGTTCGCGTGACCGGGTTTGCCCGCGAGCGCTTCAACCAGACGACGATCAACGGCACGAACAGCAACACATCGCCGGTGACGAACATCATCGACTGCGGCAGCGGCAGCGTCGCGCCCACGGACGTGTCGATGCCGTTCGCGAGCGAGGACTACCTCGAGCGGTTCGAAGGGATGCTCGTGCGCCTCCCGCAGCGGCTCGTGATCTCCGAATACTTCAACTACGACCGGTTCGGCGAGACGGTGCTGGGGCTGCCGCTCATCGGTGAGCCACGGCCGTTCACGCCCACCGCGGTCGCGGCGCCGGGTGCGCCGGCGCAGGCGCGTGCGCTTCAGAACACGCTGAGTCGGATCACGCTCGACGACAACCAGAGCGTGCAGAACCCCGAGTTCCTCCGCCACCCCGATGGGCTTCGATTCGCCCTGAACAAGCGCTTCCGCGGCGGCGACACCGTCCACAACACCGTTGGCGTGCTCGGGTTCGACTTCAGCCTCTACCGCCTCTTCCCGACCGGGCCCGCTGACTACACGGAAGTCAATCCGCGGACGACAGCGCCCGAGCCGGTCGGAGGCAGCCTTCGCGTCGCCGCGATGAACACCCTCAATTTCTTCCTCACACTCGACTACCCGACCGGCAACCCGCTCGACAACAAGTGCGGGCCGCTGCAGAACCTCGAGTGCCGCGGCGCCGACTCGGACCAGTCAGCCGAGTTCACGCGGCAGCGCGACAAGCTGCTCCAGGCGCTCGCCGGCCTGAACGCCGATGTCGTCGGCCTGAACGAGCTCGAGAACACGACGGGCGTCGACCCGCTCGGCGACGCAGCGAACGGTGTCGTGGCGGGGCTGAACTCGATCTTCGGCGCGGGACCGTACGCCCGGATCGACACGGGCACGATCGGCACGGACGCGATTCGCGTCGGCCTGATCTACAAGCCGGCGAAGGTGACGCCGGTGGGGCCGTTCAAGGTGCTGACGTCAGCGGTCGACCCGCGTTTCATCGACACGAAGAGCCGGCCGGCGCTGGCGCAGACGTTCGAGGAGCTGGCGACGGGGGCGCGCTTCACCGTCGTCGTCAACCACCTGAAGTCGAAGGGCTCAGATTGCAACGACGTCGGCGACCCCGATATCGGCGACGGCCAGGGCAACTGCAACCAGACGCGCAAGGCCGCGGCGCAGGCGCTCGTCGAGTGGCTCGAGACGGATCCGACCGCGAGCGGCGATCCGGACTTCCTGATCGCCGGCGACCTCAACTCTTACGCGATGGAGGACCCGATCACGGCGATCAAGGCGGGGCCGGACGGCGCCGCCGGCACGGCTGACGACTACGCCAACCTCGTCGCCCGGTTCATCGGGCCGTACGCATACTCGTATGTCTTCGACGGACAGGCTGGTTACCTCGATCACGCGCTCTCGAGCGCGAGCCTGACGTCACAGGTGACCGGGGTCGCGGAGTGGCACATCAACTCGGACGAGCCGGACGTCGTCGACTACGACACGTCGTTCAAGGGACCGGACCAGAAAGCGCTGTACGAGTCGAACGGCTATCGCTCGTCCGATCACGATCCGATCCTCGTCGGCCTCGACGCCGCGATCACGTTCGACGACCTCTGCCGGCTGGCGCGGCGGCTCGTCACGAAGCCGGGCGTCGCAGACGGACTGTGCGACAAGCTCGCAACGGCAAAGGCGGCCGTCGAGATCGGCGATGCCACGACGAGCGACAACGCGCTCAACGCGTATCGCAATCAGGTCGACGCGCAGACGGGCAAGGCGATCTCCGCGACCGACTCCGAGACGCTGAAGTCGCTGTCGCTCGAGCTTCAGTAGCGGCGCTCGCAAGCGAGGGGCCGCGCCACGCGGCCCCTCGAAGGTCCGTCGCCGTCAGCCCGCGGTGCGCCCGTCGGGTTCTTGTTCCCCTCGCGGGCGTCGACGTCCTCGACCTTTCGTAGTCGCGTCCGCAAGGGGGCGCGGCTCCGGGGGCGGTGCAAAACAACGGCCGGCCGTTCCTCGGCGACGAACCAGAGCGACGACGCGGCCATGGCGAGCCCGCCAAGACGGCCGCGGCCGGCCGGCCGTTTGAAGGCCCGGCGCGCGGGAAACCGTCCGCTTTCACGACCGAGGGGGGGTTCAAGATGATCCACCGCATCGACCGGCTGCAGGTCGAGTTGCCGCCGCCGTCGGAGCCCGATCCGGCAGGCGCAGCCGCCGTTCAGGAACTGCTCGGCGGAAAGTTCGGCGAGATGTCGACGTTCATGAACTACACGTTCCAGTCGTTCAACTTCCGCGGCCGGCAGGGCGCGAGGCCGTTCTTCGACCTCGTCGCGAACATCGCGGGGGAGGAGTTCGGGCACGTCGAGCTCGTTGCGACCACGATCAACACGATGCTGACCGGCGCCACGCCGACCGACGACGGCCGGGCACCGAGCGACTCGCTCGCCGCAGTGAAGGGCATCGGCAACCCGCAGCACTTCATCGCGGGCGGCCAGGGCGCGCTGCCGCAGGACTCGAACGGGCGGCCCTGGAACGGCGACTACGTCTTCGCCTCGGGCGACCTCGTCGAGGACCTGACGCACAACTTCTTTCTCGAGACCGGCGCCCGCAACAACAAGCTGAAGGTGTACGAGATGGTCGAGCACCCCGCGGCGCGTGCGCTGACGGGTTTCCTGCTCGTGCGCGGCGGTGTCCACCAGGTCGCGTACGCGCGCGCGATCGAGCGCCTCACGGGCGCGAACCTGATGCAGCTGTTCCCGAGCCCGCGGATCCCGACGGAGAAGATCCCGGAGTGCCGGCCGCACATCGCGCGTGGCGAGCACCTGCGGCTCTACCGCTTCTCGCCGGATGACTACCAGGAGCTCGCGGCCGTCTTCAACGGGCCGCACCCGGAAACGGAGGAGGAGCTCGAGGTCGTGGACGAGCCGCCCGCGGGTTTTCCGCCGCATGACCTGCCGCCGCAGCCGGCGGTCTTCGCGCCCGGCTACGCGCCGGAGGAGATCTCGGAGATCGCGACCACCCTCCGGCAGCAGGCGGGGCTGTCGAACGAGGCCACGGGTCTCGTTGCCGATCTCCAGCCGCGGAAGCGCGCGAAAAACGGCGCGTCATCGCCGTCGAAGCAGAGCACCGGCGCCGCCTCGAAGCCGCGCGCGAAATCACGCGCGAAGTAACGTGCACGACTCGTGTCGGCGAGGGCGGCGAAGGGCCTCCCTCGCCGGCGAACTCGGTCCGCGGTTACGGCGCGGCCGCGACACGGAGAGGGGATTCGATGGCCACGAAGACCGACTTCACCGAGCAGGAATGGGAGTCGCTGCACAGGGGCGTCGTCGGCGCCGGCCTGCTCGTCGCGACGAGCGACCGCGGGTTCTTCGACACGTTCAAGGAGGCGGGCGCGCTCGGAAAGCACGTCGCGGAGGCGAAGAAGACCAGCTCGAGCGAGCTCATCCGCGAGCTCGCCGACATCTCGAGGGCGGGCTTCGGTGTGCGGACGCAGCCGGACGAGCTGGAGCGCGAGACGCTCGAGGCGTTGCGCTCCGCGAAGACGACGCTCGAGCAGAAGGCGCCGGACGAAGTGAACGCGTACAAGCAGTTCGTCGTCGAGGTCGCCGAGGCGGTGGCCGGCGCCGCGGGCGGCGGCGAGGCCGCGGAGAGCGCCGCGATCCAGAAGGTTCGCGAGGCAGTCGGCTAGCCGCGTCAGCGGCGGCCGTGCGCGGCGAGCGCGTCGGATGCCCGGAAGCGCTCGCCGAGGATCCGGCCGAGGTCGAGCACGAAGCGCAGGGCGAGCCGCGGGTGCGTCAAGCGCAGGCGTTGGAAGGCGGCCTGCGTCAGGACGAGAGCCTCCGCGTCCTCGAGCGCGACGACGTCCGCGGACCTGGGGAGACCGTCGAAGAAGCCGACCTCCCCGAAGAGGTCGCCCGGTTCGAGCACGCGGGCGCGCCGTGGCCCGTTCTCAGTCGGAACGACGACCTCGAACGATCCGCGGGAGATGATGAAGAAGCTGCGGTCGATCTCGCCGGCTCGAACGGCGACATCCCCCGCGGCATAAAGGCGCGCCTGCGTGTACTCGAGGACGACCGTGACGTCCGACTCGTGCAGATCCGCGAGGAAGCCGCGATGCTCGTCCGCGTCCGCGTCGGTCACTGCACCCGGGCGGCGGCACCTGACAGCATCACGTTCTGGACGACGCCGTACGCCTCTTCCCAGGCGGCCGTGTAGTCGGGCTTCCACGCATCCCCCGCGACCTCGGTCATCGCGTAGATCAGCGCCTGGCCGACGAACGGATAGTGCTCCGGCCGCGCGCCGTAGCCGGTGTGCCGGGCGCCGAGGTCCTCGAGGTCCGGCGCGATGTCCTCGAGGTCACGCAGCGATTCCCGGAGGACGACGAGCATGTTCAAAAGGGCTTGACGCTGGCCGTCCATGTCGACGTTCTCGAACAGCGGCTTCGCGGCCGGAGCGATCTCGAACAGGCGGTCGTAAAAAACCCTCATCAGCTCGTCGCCCTGCGGTGCAACGAGGTCGAAGCTCTCCTCCAGCTTCTCGACGTCGAGTGCCATTGCGGCGGCCCCTTTCCGGTCGGATCTCCTTAGCGCGCGAGTGTCGCATCCTCAGCCGCACGGGACAAGGCTTGCCACTTGCCCTGCTCGAGCGCGTCCAGGTCGGCGCCGAGGTCGAGGCCGAGCTCGACCGCCTTCGTCACGTCGTCGAACAGCTCCGGGTTCCCGAGGATGATCGCGCCCGTGAGCCGCCCGTCCTCGAGCACGAGCTTGCGGTAGCGGCGCGTGCCGTAGGCGCTGACGGCGACGGTCCGCGATTCGCTGCCGCGCGCGTCGACGGCCCCGACGGAGAGCAGGTCGATCCCGGGGACCTTCAGGCGCGCGGGCGGTGCGGCGAGTCGATACGCCGCCTCGGCGCCGACCATCTTCGTCGCCGCCACCTGCGCCTGCTCGACCGAGGCCGGCCAGAGTCCGTAGCGCCGGCCGTCGTGGTCGACCACGTCGCCGACGGCGAAGATGTTCGGGTCCGACGTCTGCATCCCGTCGTCGACGGTGAGGCCGGCGCCCACGTCGAGCCCGGCGGCTGCGGCGAGCTCGGCGTTCGGCACGATGCCGGTCGCGACGAGGCAGAGGTCGGCGTCGAGGGAGCGACCGTCGAGGAGCTCGACGCCTCGGACGCGCTCGTCGGCCGCGATGCGCCGCGCCTCGGTGCGCGACAGCAGCTCGATCCCGAGGTCGTGGAGCATTTCCCAGAGCAGCGCGCCGGCCTGCTCGTCTATCTGGCGGCTCAGCGGCCAGGGGCCGCGCTCGAGGAGCACGACGCGGACGTCGAGCTGCGCGATGTAGTACGCGGCCTCCAACCCGAGGAGGCCGGCACCGACGATGACCGCCGACCTGCAGCGCCCGCGCCGGATGTGCTGCTGGATCTCGACCGCGTCGTCGATCGTGCGCAGGACGAAGCTACCCGGCGCGCCGAAGCCGTCGAGCGGCGGCACGAACGGGCGCGCGCCGGTCGCGACGACCACGCGGTCGTATGCGACGCGGTCACCGTCCGCGAGCCGCACCTCGCGATTCGCCCGATCGATCGCAGCCACTGCGACTCCGCGCCGGTAGTCGATTCGCCGCGACTCCGGCCAGTCCCGGCGGTTGAGGTACAGGCTCTCGATCGATGCGGACTCTGAGACGAGCCGGCTGACGGCCATCCGGTTGTAGAAGGGATAGGGCTCGTCGCCGATGAGCGTCAGCTCCGCATCGGGAAGCGCGCGCCGAAGCTCTTCGGCCGCCGTCACGCCGCCGACGCCCGCGCCGACGACGACCACGCGGCGGATCGCATGCCGGAGCGCGTCGTCGGCGCCGACCGTCAACCGTGGCGCGTCGGCCCCGGCTTCCTCCAGCGGGGCCTCGAGCTCCGGTCGCGGGTCGACGACGACAGGCCCCTGCACGCGCGAGACGCACGCCATCCGGCAGCCCGCGCCGAGCCCGAGCCGCTCCAGCGTTCGCCGTTCGGCCGAGCGTATCGCGGACAGGTTCTCCTCGCCCTCGACGATTTTGACGGGGTCCGAGCCGCACATCCCCATCCGGCATCCCGATTCGATCGGTACCTGGCTCGCCTCGGCGATGTCGAGCAGCTTGTCGCCGACCTTCGCGAGCACCGTCGGGCCGCCTGCGAACGCGACGGACACTTCGCCCGCGTGGACGGCTTCCGCAACGCGCAGCAGCCCGTCGCCGGGATGCGGGCTCCCCGCCGGCTCGGTCACGCCTTCCGACCATAAACGACGAGCCGGCCCGGGAGAACGGTCGAAGCGCGAATCAGCGCGGCCTCCGCCGCCGGGTCAGACCGAGCGCGTGGAAACGCCCGACGTCGTCTCTGCGCGAAGCGGAGACGTCTCATCGTCGTGTACCAGTCGTGGGCGATGCATCGGCGGCCCCGCACGGGCGTTTGAGACACGCCCGCGCGATCACGCTCGTCTCGGGAACGGTGAGAGACCGCTGCCGGATCGGGC
>Ga0126307_10000619_pt1 | contig 22983 bp, 24 predicted proteins | sample Plot28_FD_89955 | JGI IMG/M metagenome (GOLD analysis project Ga0126307, IMG submission 89955) | Serpentine soil microbial communities from UC McLaughlin Reserve, CA, USA - Plot28 | ecosystem: Environmental > Terrestrial > Soil > Grasslands | place: USA: UC McLaughlin Reserve, Lake County... | reverse complement strand
GGCGCACAGGTGCCTGACGACGTACTCGGCGTCCCGGCCGGCCCCGCCGACCAGCATGGACGCGAACGCGTACTGGAACGCCAGCCCGGCGAAGTACAGGCCCGGGGAGGATGGCACCACCCCGCGGGCCTCCAGCGGCCAGCCGTCGTCGCCGATCACCGGCAGGTCGATCCAGGAGAAGTCCTGCCGGAACCCGGTGCACCAGACCACGTTGGCCGCCTCGACCACCCCGCCGTCCTCGAGCACCGGGCGGCCGTCGCGGACCCCGGCCGTCCGCGCCGCCACCAGCTCCACCCCGGCCCGGGTCAGGTCGGCCCGCTTGACCCGGATCAGCGGGCCGCCGTGACGCCGGATCTCGGGACGCAGCTTGCGGCCCAGGGGCGTCCTGAGGGTCAGCACGTGCTTGGCCAGGAAGTACAGGACCGGGAAGACCAGCTGGGCGGGCCGGCGGTCGATGTCGCCGGGGACCTCGCCGTGGATCCGGCCACTGAGCACGGTCGGGTGGCCGGCCATGGCCGCCTCGTAGGCGATGTCGCCGCCCGAGTGGGAGGCGCCCACCACCAGCACCCGGCCGGGCCGCAGCTGGGCCGGGTTCTTGTAGGCGCTGGAGTGCAGCTGCAGGATGCCGGGGTCGAGCTCGCCGGCGAAGCCGGGAACGGACGGCGCCCGGCCGAACGTGCCCGAGGCCACGACCACGTTGTCGCACCGGAACGACGGCCCGTCGCTGGTGGTGACCAGATAGGCCCCGTCCCGGCGGGCCAGCCCGGCCACCCGGACCCCGGTCCGCACGGGCAGGTCGAAGCGGGCGGCGTAGGTCTCGAGGAAGTCGGCCATCTGGTCCTTGGTCGGGTAGCTGGCCGGCGGGAGCGGGAACCGCATCCCGGGCAGGCCCGCCACCCGGGCCGGGCTGTACAGCCGCAGCGAGTCCCAGTGGCTGCGCCAGTTGTCGCCGACCCGCCGGCCGGCGTCGAGGATCACGAACTCCCGGCCGCGGCGGGCGAGGTGGTAGCCGGCGGACAGGCCGGCCTGGCCGGCGCCGATCACCACCGTCTCCACCCGCACCGGGTCCTGGTCGTTCCCGTCGGCGAGCTGGCGGTCCATGACGTCACCTCCGTGGGCAAGGGCGGCCGAGCGGCCTGCGCCTCCGACGCTAGGCGCCGAGCGAGCCGGTGGCGTCGGGAGAACGTCCCAAAACCCGGCCCCGCCGGAGGATGGGTGATTCTGTGTAGCGGAGGTACCAGACGAGCATCAGGGCGGTGCTCAGCAGGTGGAAGCTGTGCAGGGCCCAGATCGGCCCGGCCGGCAGATGGAACACGTAGACCGCATGGATCAGGTTGCCGAGGTTGCTCAGCAGGATGTTGCCGAGGCTGTAGGAGCTGAGGTCCCTGGTCCGCACGGCCTTGACCAGCATCGGCAGGGTGCTGCAGACGAAGACCACGCTGGAGAGGGCACCGGCCAGCATCGGGATCGCCGGGTCCATGCTGCCTCCTCCTCCCCTCGCGGTCCGGTCGCGGTCCATCCCCGCGGACCACGCTAGGGGGCGGGACCAGTGCCGCACATCGGCGAGAGCATGCATTCCCCGGACGGGGCGTGTGGGCAGATCTGCCCACGACCTCAGACGAGCTCGTGGCGGTAGGCCCAGGCGATGGCCGCGGCCCGCGACGACACCCCGAGCTTGGTGAAGATGTTGCTGAGGTGCCGGGCCACGGTCTTCTCGCTGAGGAACAGCTCGGTGGCGATCGCCCGGTTGGTCCGACCGGTCGCCACCAGCTGGAGCACCTCGACCTCCCGGGCCGTCAGCCCGCTCCCGGCCCGGCTCCGGGCCGAGCCGGTCAGGGCCTCGACCCGGGCGAGGTCGGGAGCGGCCGAGAGACGCTCGAACACCTGCCGGGCCGCGTCCAGCTCCATGCGGGCCGCGTCCTCGTCGCCCAGGGCCCGGCAGGCCATCGCCACCGCCACCCGCGCCCTGGCCGCCTCGTACGGTGCGTCGAGCTCCTGCCACAGCGACCAGGCGCGCCGTGCCCCGGCGAGCGCCCTGCGGGCGTCGCCCTCGGCCAGCCCCACCAGTCCGCCGGCGTGGGCCGCCATGGCCTGCAGCAGCGGGACGTCACGCTCGGTTGCCAGCTGGGCGAGCTCCCCGGCGGCGGCCCGGGCCGCGTCGACATCCCGTTCCTCGAGGGCGATCTCGACGACGGCGCGCAGCAGCCGGGGGCGCCGGGGCCACTCGGTGGCCTCCTCGAGCGCCCGCCGGATGCCGGCCGACGCCGCCTCCAGCTGGCTCTGGGCGAGGCGGAGCAGGGCCAGGCCGGGCTGCGGGTCGCGCCCGAACGCGGCCGCCTGGCGGTAGGCCCGCTCGGCGTCGTCCAGGTCGCCGCGCCAGCGGTGGACCTCGGCCTGCTCGTAGAGGGCGTCGCCGGCGGCGGGATGCCCGGCGTCGGTGAACCGCTCGGTGGCCTGCTTCAGCTCCTCCAGGGCGTCGGGCCAGGCGCCCTGGATCTGCATGATCTGGGCCCGGTGGACCATGCATTGGCCCCGGAACGGGACCAGGTCGGGCTGGGCGTCGCACCACAGCTGGAGCGCCACCGTCCACTCCCTGGCCCGCCCGGGGTCGAAGGTCTCCATGCAGGCGGCGATCACCCCGCAGTACACCAGCCCGGCGACGATCGTTGAGGTCTCCCCGCCGGCGACCCCGACCATCACCTCGTCGAACACGGCGATCCCCTCGGAGATCCGGCCCATGGCGATCAGGGCCTGCCCCTGCCCGAACCCGGCCAGGGTGAGCAGGTCGGGGTCGGCGAACCGCCGGCCGATCTCGCGCTGCTCGCTGAAGGTCGCGTACGCGCGTTCGGCGTCCCCGCCCATCAGTGCCTGGAGCGCGTCGGGGGCCACCAGGTAGCCGCGGGCCACGCAGTCCCGCTGGCCGTCGTCGATGGCGGCCCGCGCCCGCCCGGCCCAGCCGCCGGCCCGCGCCCACTCGCCCTTGCCCATCAGCCCGAACACCAGCCAGAACCCGGCCAGGGCAGCCCCCTCGGGGTCGCCCAGCCGCATCCGCTCCCGGAAGGTCCGCTCGCACAGCGAGAACCCGTCGTCGTCGCGGCCGGTGAGATAGGCCGCCCGGCTGGCCCGCTCCAGGTCCTCGGCCCCCAGCGGGGCCTCCCCGTCGGCGGCGCACAGCAGCTCGTAGGCCGCCGCCCACGCCCGTCGTTCGAAGGCCTGGCGGCCACGCTCGAGTGTCGAACCTCCGCTCATGGCACCCCGCCGACGTTGTACCACGTTCCCCTTGCCCTGGTGCCGCGGACCGTCGAGCATGAGGAGGCTGTTGGGTGAGCAGGGTGGTCACAGCACGGTGGCAAGCGACAGGTGGGGTGTCTCTGATGGCTGAACCTGAACGCTGGCAGGTCTCGACGGACGCTGCCGAGGTCTATGAGTCCTGCTTTGTGCCCGCGATCTTCGGCGCCTGGGCGAGTCCGGTTGCCGACGCCGCTGAGATCAGGAGGGGCGACAAGGTCCTCGACGTTGGCTGTGGGACCGGCGTGCTCGCCCGCGAGGCAGCGTTCGTGGTGCCCTCAGGCGAGATCGTCATGCCGATGGACGCGCACATCGTGTCCGCAGGCAACGGCTAGAGCTCGCGTGGCATCCGTGACGGGTCGGACGCCCGGCCCAACCATGGCTGATCAGGCCATCGGTGCGTCGACCGGCGGTCAAGTCGACGCGGCCGGGCAGGGTGTCATTGCGGCGTTCGTCCTGGGGTGGCACCTGGCCGAGTTGTTCCACGGCAACCTTCCCAGCTCGGTGCGGCGGCGCCAGGCGAGCTTGGAGAAGCTCCCCGGGATCGGGGAGCTCGATCCGCTCGCTCAGGCCAGGCTGCTGCTGGCCCAGGTCCAGGTCGACCTGCAGCGTGTCTGGCGATCGATCGACGTGGAGCATCGCCAACCTGATCCGAGTCCTGTCCAGTCACTGCTCGAGGCCGAGGACCGGGCACCCGGACCGTTGCGAGCGGCCATGGCTGCGCTCCACGGGGAGTTGCTGGTGGCGCTGACCGCCGCGGACTTCCGCCTGGGCAAAGCCTACGGGCTGGGCCGAGCCCTGGCCGAGACGGCCTTGCTGCCTGATGCCAAGGATGAGAAGACCTTTGAAAAGCTGTTCGACCCCTACCGGTTGGCCACGCTGCTGGAATGGCTGGCCGATCTGAAGTCGGTCTTCCCGCCCCATGCCGCCGAGGCTGTCCGTGGGTCGCTTGTGGCCTGGAGGGACTGGAGCCAAGCCCCGGTCCTGCTGCCGCGGGGCCGCCGGGTCGACTGGAGCTCGGCAGCGGATCGCGAGAGCGTGACCCGGGCGCTGCACCGCCAAGGCCAGCTGTGGCGTGCCGTCCTCTCCGGCGAGAAGGACGGCGTCGACCTGCTGTCGGGTGACGACTATGTCCGGGCCGCCGACCGGCTGTTGGGTCATCTTCGCCGACTGCTGATGGGGTTCCTCCGCCGCTTCTGGATCACGACATCGGTGCTGGTGGTGCTCGTGGTCGTCATCACCGCCACGCTGGTGTTCGTCCACACAGCGTCGAGGGTGGCTGTCGTCGTCCTGACCGCGGCCGGGGCGATCGGCCTCACCTGGAAGAGCGCGGCCGCCGGCTTGGGAACGGTGCTCGGGCACGTCCAGCGACCATTGTGGGAGAGCGAGCTGGACACCGGCGCGGCCAGCGCGATCACCCGACTACCACGGGAGCGGGTGGGAGGGCCGAGGTGACGCACCTGGCGCCGGGGGATGCGTTGCTGGACGCCCGGGCCGGGCGCTACCCGTACCGGACGGTGTCATAGCGGGTGACGGCCTCCAGCAGCGGGAGGGCCAGCGTCGAGAGATGAGTGCGGCGAGTACGCCGGTGCCGACCATGGCGAAGACGCCGCCGTCCGGCCACGTCCACACCAGGTCAGCGAACAGGGCCAAGGCGTACGACGACGCCATGCCGAGCCCCACACCCACCGCCGCGGTGACCAGCATCGCCGCGGCCGTCTCGAGGAGCACGACCTGGCGGAGCTCCCGGAGGCGGAGGCCGGACGCGCGCAGCAGGGCGAACGGCCGCCGCCGTTCGATGACGCCGGCGAGCCCAGCGCCCACGATCAGGATCCGGTGGTACTTCATTGGCAGTCTCCATCCTGGCTGGCCCACCTCTACGGTGGCGCCAACGTCGTCTCGTGGTGGCGTGCCGGTCGCCGTCGCCTTGTCCAGCTGCGCTGGCGCCGGCGGTCCATCAGCTCCGCGGCCGCCGTTCGGACTCGGCGTGCGGGCGGATGTTGCGGTTGGCGCGGAACAGGTTGTGCGGGTCGTACTGCTGCTTGACCTCGACCAGGCGGTCGAAGTTGGCCCCGTAGGTGGCGCGGATGCGCTCCTGGTCCTCGTCGGCGGTCTGGAAGTTGACGTAGGTGCTGCCCGTGGAGAAGGCGCGGACCCGCTCCCAGGCGTCGCGGATCCACTGCCGGAAGCTGCCGGCCTCTGACTCGTCCGGCGCCCACATGCCGTTGACGCCGAGCACGAAGCGGGCGTCGCGGTTGCCGACCGCCCCGTCGTCCCCGTCGTGCTCGTTGAGGGTGCCGCCGAGGTGCAGGAAGCCCAGCTCGGCCTCCGGGATTGGGCAGGAGGCGAACAGCTCCCGCATGGTCGACAGCAGCTCGTCGCTCAGCTCGGTGAGGTACTCGGTCTTCCAGTAGTAGTGCAGGCCCTTGGGCTCGCCGTCGTCGAGGTAGGACTGCACCTGGGTATAGGGCTGTGGGGCCAGCAGGTCCACGACGGGATCGCCCAGCGCCCGGATGGGCGCGAGCGCCTGGTCGGCCTCGTCCAGGTCACCGCTGTAGCAGACGACCATGGCGCACAGCCGCCGGCCGTGCCATGCCTGGGGCATGAACGGCGCCGCCGGTGCCCGCAGCAGCATCAGCCACACCGTCAGCTCTCGGGGCGCCTGGGTGGTGATGGTCCGGTAGGCCCGCAGGATCTCCTCGGCCCGCTCGAACGGCCAGGCGATCAACCCGCCGTAGACGGTCGGGCCGACGTGGTGCAAGCGGAAGCTGAACCGGGTGACCACACCGAGGTTGGCGCCGGCACCCCGGATCGCCCAGAACAGCTCGGTGTTCTCCTCGGCTGGCGGTGCGGATCTGGCCGTCGGCGGTGACGATCTCGACCTCCTCGAGATTGTCGACCGTCCAGCCGAACCGGCGGGTCAGGTAGCCAAGGCCCCCGCCGAGCGTCAAGCCGGCCACCCCGACCTCGGAGATGAAGCCCAACGGCGTCGCCAGCCCGTGCCGCAGGGTTGCCTGGTCGACGTCCTTGAGCAGGCAGCCGGGGCCGACGTGGGCGAGCTTTCCAGCCGGGTCGACCCTGAGATCACGCATACGGGACAGATCGAGCGTCAGGCCGCCCTCGGCGATCGCGGTTCCGGCGATGTTGTGGCCGCCGCCCTTGACGCTCAGCAGCAGCCGGTGGTCGCGGGCGAACCCAACCGCCGCGGCGACGTCGTGGGTCGAGGCCGGCTGGACGATCAGCGCGGGAGTCGTGGCGGCCATGGCATTCCAGATCAGCAGCGCGTCGTCCCAGCCGTCGTCCCCGGCGCGTACCAGCCGACCGGTGAGCTGGGCGTCCAGCCCGTCGAGCTGCGCTGGCGTGAGGTTGACGTGGCCGCCGTCGAGCCCGGCGAGGTCGATGATGGTCGTGCTCATCTGGTGGCCCTCATCCCTGGTTCGTCTGCTCTGGTCCCGGTTACCCAGACCGCTTGGTTCTCGAGGCGGACCTGTCCGTCGACGGTGGTGTACGGCGTCCACGCCTGGGTGACTTCGGTCCACACGCGCTCCTGGACCTCGGGCGACTGGGTGTCGACCAGCGCGGTGATCGGTGGGGCGACCTCGCGCAGCCACCGGGTCGCCAACTCAGGTGAGTCGGTCCGGTAGACCGCGGTCACGGTCCCGGTCGTCACCTCGGTGAAGCCGGCCGCCTCGACCAGCCCGGCCAGCTGGCTGGCGTCGGCGAGCGCGAACGGGCCCGGAACTCCGGCCGGTGGTGGTGGCAGCCCGAGCTCGGCCCTGATCACCGGCACCGGTGCGGTGAACTGCACCGCCTGGGGTGGGCCCCACACGGCCGCGGCCAGCCGCCCCCCCGGCTTGAGGAAGGAGTGCAACCGGGCCAGCATCCCGGGGAGGTCGGGGAGGAACTGCAGGCCTTGGCGGCTCAGCACCGCGTCGAAGCTGGCCTGTCCGAACGCCAGCTCCTCGGCGTCGCCCTCGATGAACTCGACGTTGTCCAGTCCCGCCGCAGCGGCGCGCTCCCGGCCGACTGCCAGCATCTCGCTTGAGATGTCGGTGCAGACCACATGCCCGCCGGGGGTGACCGCGCGGGTGGCGGTCAGGCCGGGCTCCCCGTAGCCGGCGGCCACGTCCAGCACCTCATCCCCCGGACCGATCCCGGCCAGCCGGACCAAGGCCCGGCTGACCGCCTGCCCGCCGTCGGGAGCCTCCAGCACCTTCAGCCAGGCCCGCCAGCCGAGCGCGGCATTCCGCCACTCGGTTCGGAGGTCGGCTTTGTACTGGGCCGGGTCGAAGCTGGTGGTCTTCGTCATGGCGCTTCTCCTGGTGCGTGGAGTTCGGTCGGTCGGTGGGCTGGTGTCTGGTCGGAGCGGGATCTGGTCAAGGCGTGGTCCTCGTTGACGAGCGGCTCAACGCGGCACAGAAGTCCCCCGGTTGGCGCCATTCCTCTCGTTCGGGCAGGAAGCGGTCGTGCTTGCCTTTGCTGACGAGCTCGACCCCGCGATGGACGCAGGTTCCTCGTCGAGGCCGTGACACATCAGGCAGACCGCTCGCTCATCCCCGTGAATGCGACGACCAGGACCACACAGCCCGGCGGTTGCGTCCATCTCGGGTCCGGCTCGTCTGCAACAGCGACAGCGAACCCGACCACAGAGGGGCGAGCATGACGTTGCTGACCAGCACCCTGCCGACCAGGCAGCTGCAGATCGAGTTCCTCTTCCTGGACCTGGACACCTGCACCCGCTGCCGCGCCACCGACCAAACCCTGCTGGAGGCGATCGAGCGGACCCGTCCCGCGCTGGACGCCGCCGGGGTGACGGTCAACGTGACCAAGACCCTGGTCGCCAGCGAGACCCAGGCACGACAGCTCGGCTTCGTCAGCTCACCCACGATCCGCATCGACGGCGTCGACATCGCCGGCGAGTTGGTCGAGAGCGCCTGCGACACCTGCAGCGAGACCTGCGCCTGCGACGGCGGTGTCGACTGCCGGGACTGGCTCTACCAGGGCGAGCGGAGCACCCAGCCCCCGCTTGGGCTGATTGTGGAAGCGATCATGCGGCACGCGGCCGGCGCCGATCCCGACAGCTCAACCCTGTCCCGGCCGCAACCACCCGGGGTGCCGGACAATCTCCGCCAGTACTTCGCGGCCGCGGCGGCCCCGGTGGCCGATCCCGCAGCCTCCTCCGAGTGCTGCACCGCGGACGTCCAGGCCGGCTGCTGCGAACCCGCCGACAAGGCCGCCTGCTGCGGCGCCAGAGCCGGGATGGCGTCATCTTCCTGCGGCTGTCTCGCAGGGCCCTGACGCCTCATCATGGAGCCACGATGGCCACTGCCACACCGCGGTCGACCGCGCATGGCGAGGCGCTGCATGCCCTGCGCGCACGACTGCACGGCTTCATTGCCCGCCGGGTCGAGAGCCCCCGAGGTCGCTGATGACCTCACCCAGGAGGTGCTGCTGCGTCTGCTGACCCACGACGACGGCCGGGTCAGGGACCCAACGGCATGGCTGTACCGGGTCGCGCGCAACGTGATCATTGACCACTACCGCACCCGCGGCAGCAGCAGCCATTGGCTCGACGCCGGCGACCTGGCTCCGGCGGGTCCGGCCGAGGAGCCGTTCGCCGACGACCCGCAAGCCGCCCAGCGCGAGCTTGCTCGGTGTCTTGGCCCGCTCGTCGACCAGCTCGCCGAGCCGTACCGCTCGGCGGTCAGCGCCGTCGATCTCGGTGGGCAGACCCAGACCGAGGTCGCCCAGGTGGTGGGCCTCAGCGTCTCCGGCATGAAGTCGCGGGTGCAGCGTGGCCGCCGCCAGCTGCGCCAGCTGCTCACTGACTGCTGCCGTGTGCACACCGGTCCCACCGGCAGCATCAGCGGCTATGAGCCGGTCACCGGCTGCCACCCAGACCCGTCGGGAGGAGACAGCTGCCGGTGACCGGGCACGGCGAGTGTGGATGGCCATCCACACCGTTGCCTCCCCGCCGGCCTGATCTTCAGACGCAGGCCGCTGCCTTCGCCGATCAGACGAGCGAGGTTCTGACCCAGTGCTAAGCGGCTCGTGAGGAACTGGCGCGCGACAGGACGCGGACAGATAGTGCTGGTGGCCTGGTGTGGCCGCAGCCGCATCGGTAGTGTTGCTACTTATGAGAGCGGAGATGCTCAAGGGCCATCTCGATGGGCTGCTGCTGGCCACCCTGGAGGCCGGCCCGCGGCACGGGTACGCGGTCATGGAGGCCATGCGCTCGGTCAGCGGCGGCCGCTTCGACCTGCCAACCGGCACGGTGTACCCGGCCCTCCATCGCCTGGAGCGGGCCGGCCTGATCCGCAGCCGCTGGTCGACCGAGGGCGGTCGTCGCCGACGCTCCTATGAGCTGACCGCGGCCGGGCGCCGGGCCCTGGCTGCGGAACGGTCCCAGTGGCAGACGTTCTCCAGCGCCGTGTCGGCCGTGCTGGAGGGGCGCTCGTGGCCGGCGCCGGCCTGAACCTGGCGCCACTGGACCCGGCCGCCCGGCGGGTGCTGGAGGGCTATCTGGCCGAGTTGGCGGCGGGGCTGGTCGGCCCCCGGGCGACCCGGGCCGGCATCGTGGCCGAGGTCGCCGACGGGCTGGCCGAGGCAACCGCCGTCCACCAGGCGCGAGGCCTGCCACCAGCTGCCGCCGCCGAGGCGGCGGTGGCCGAGTTCGGCGACGCCCGAGTGGTAGCGGCCGGGTTCGGCACCGAGCTGGCCGCCGCGACCGGCCGGCGGGTCGGGCTGGGCCTGCTGGCTAGCGGGCCGCTGGTCGGGTTGACCTGGCTGGCGATGGCGGCGGCGAGCGCGGCCGCGCCCGGACTAGAGTCCCCGGCGGGCCTGGCCGTGGTCGCGGTGGTGTTCGCCGTGGTCCTGGCCGTGGCCGTACCGGCCGCGGTGGTGTCGGTCCTGGGCACCGGGCGGCTGTCGCGATGGCTACCCACTGGCCCACGAGTGGCGCCCACTGCGGCCGGACTGGCCGCGGCCCTCTGTGTGGTCGGGGACCTGGCGCTGCTCTCGGGGCTGCTGGCCTGGGCGGTGACCCTGGGGGGGCTGGTCTGGCCCCTGGCCGCCACGGCCGCGGGCGCGAGTGCCACCCGGCTCACCCTGGCCGGCCGGGCGGTGGGGCGCTGCGTGGCCGCCCGCCAGTTGGCTGCCTGAACAGTGGCAGGTGGCGCCTGGCCATGGCCCGCACGACGAGCGGGATCCCGATCAGGCTGGGCAACAGCCAGAACGCGATGTCGGGCAGGCGGTTCCACAGCGGCAGCTGGGGGCCGTTGTCGACGTAGAACCCGGTGAGCAGGGCGATGTAGGAACTGCTCATGCCCAGGAGATGGATCCGCAGCCAGCCTCGCCACCGTTGCCGGCGGGCCAGGTAGCCGAGGCTGCCGGCGGTGAAGGCGACCACGGCGATCAGCAGCAGATGCCAGTCCTCGGCCAGCCGTAACAGCGCCATGACGGTGGCCGAGACGAACACCACCGCCAGCGACCAGAAGTAGATGGTGCCGGCCCTAGTGTGCCGGCCGGGTCGTTTGGCGGCGGTCGTCGCCAGCGCCCCGGTGACGACACAGGTCAGCCCCGAGGCGATATGGCAGGCCAATGCTCCGGTGAAGATGACGCCGTCCGCAGCGATGGCGATGGCAGATACCTGGCCGGCAAGCGCAGCCATGACGGCCCTCCTCTCGCCAGCGGGGCAACTCCGGCAGTAGGTTCCGGGCTACTGTAGCGACACTATGTGTAGTGTTGCTACTTATGAAGCCGACCTCTACCCGGGGCGGTCATCATGAGGCTACAGAGCTCCGGTCATCGCGATCGCCGTCAGGAGGAACCACTTGGAGGCTCGCGGCCGCTCCTGCCCGCTGTCCTACCGGTACCAGCCAGAGGCGCTCGCCCAGCCGGCCCAGCTGGAGGCCGACACCTTCTTTGTCGTGGGCGGCCTGTACGGCAATCCCGTCGCCCTCGCCGCCGCGCTCGAGCGGGCCGCCGACGAGCCCGGCGGGCCGGCGGCGACCACCGCCGGCGACCTGCTGGACTGGTTCGGCCGCGCCGACGTCAGCGTGCTCGCCAGCAGCCACACCGGCCTGCCCTACGCCCAGGCCGTCCCCGACGGCCCACGCCGCCGGCTGGTCATCAACAACGGCGCCGCCGGCCTGCCCAACTTCGCCGGCACCACCTACGGCGTCGTCACCCGCCTGTCGAGCAACCCGTGGGTCCCGGCCGACAGCCTGTACAGCACCACCGTCGGCACCCTGCGCTGCGACGCCCTGGCGGTCCGGTTCGACCTCGAGGCATGGACGGCTCGCTTCTTGGCCCAGTGGCTACCGGGCAGCCCTGGCCACCGCTCCTACTTCACCCGCATCACTGGCGGCACCCACCTGCGGCTGGAGCAGGCGGCCCGCAGCGGCGTGCAGCTCACGGCTGGGCGCTAGGTGAAGGTCGGCGTCCCATGACGACGTCGGCGGCGGTGGGGAAGGCGGCCAAGCAGCGGGGGGTTGACCTGGTAGCGGCTGGAGGCCGGCTCAATGGCCGCTGGTGGGAGGTGCTGCTGCTGGAGCGGCGCAGCCCGGCGATCGAGTGACCGCTCGGTCCCGCCCCCCAACAGGTTCATTGACAGTCTTCGATGCGTAATGGCACCGTACAGATCGACCGTTGTCGATGTAAGGAGCACCCGCGGATGGCGACCGCCACAGCAGCCCCCACGACGAGCACAACCGGGACGTGCTGTGCGCCCCTGGGCGCGCCCGCGCTGTCCGACGATCAGGCGACCGAGACGGCCCGGGTGTTCAAGGCCCTGGCCGACCCCCACCGCGTGAAGATCGTCAACCTGCTCGCGACCAGCCCCGACCCGGTGTGCGTGTGCGAGTTCACCGGCCCGCTGGGGCTCAGCCAGCCCACCGTCAGCCACCACCTCAAGAAGCTCGTCCAGGCCGGGCTGTTGGAACGCGAACAGCGCGGCACCTGGGCCTACTACTCGCTCCGCCGCGACGCCTTCGACCGCCTGGCCGCCGCCGCCAACCTCCAGAGGAGCAGCCGATGACCACCCCGCAGACCGACACCGACGCCCTCCGCGAGCAGGTCCGCGCCCGCTACGCCGCCGCCGCCGCCAAGGTCACCAGCGGCCAGGGCGGCTGCGGCTGCGGCCAGCCGGCCGACTGCGGCTGCGACAGCGGCTGCTGTGGCGTCCAAGACGAGCAGCCCGGCATCGGGGCCGGCCTGTACGCGGCCAGCGACCGCGAAGTCCTGCCCGACGCGGCCCTGCTGGCCAGCCTGGGCTGCGGCAACCCGACCGCGGTGGCCGAGCTCCACGAGGGCGAGACCGTGCTCGACCTGGGCTCGGGCGGCGGCATCGACGTGCTGCTGTCGGCCCGGCGGGTCGGGCCCACCGGCAAGGCCTACGGGCTCGACATGACCGAGGAGATGCTCGCCCTCGCCCGCCGCAACGCCGCCGAGGCCGGCGCCACCAACGTCGAGTTCCTCAAAGGCCAGATCGAGGCCATCCCCCTGCCCGCCGCCACTGTGGACGTGGTCATCTCCAACTGCGTCATCAACCTCTCGACCGACAAGCCGGCAGTGTTCGCCGAGACCTTCCGGGTCCTCAGGCCGGGCGGGCGCCTGGGCGTCACCGACGTGGTCGCCGAGGACCACCTCAGCGCGGAGGACCGGGCGGAGCGGGGTGCCTGGGTGGGCTGCATCGCCGGGGCACTGTCCAAGGCCGAGTACGAGGTGCAGCTGGCCGCGGCCGGCTTCGAGCAGGTCTCGGTCAGCTTCACCCACCAGGTCGGCGACGGCCTGCACTCGGCCATCATCAAGGCCATCAAGCCAGCCGACGCGACCTCGACCGTGGCGGTGCCCACCGCCGACCGTCGCGAGCTCCCGGTCGTCCAGCGGTCCGGCTGCTGCTGACTCGAGGAGCACCTCATGGCCACCACCAATGACCAGCCGGTCTGGGTCGATCACCCCGACGCCGCTCCGACCGCCCGGGCCGGGCTGCCGGTGGTGGTCATCGGGGCTGGTCCGATCGGCTTGGCCGCCGCCGCCCACCTGCTCGACCGCGGCCTGGAACCCCTCGTCCTCGAGGCCGGCCCACAGGTTGGCGCCAATATCGCCCAGTGGCAGCACGTGCGGCTGTTCTCGCCCTGGTGCCTGGCCCTGGACCCGGTCGGCGCGCGCCTGCTCGACCAGGCCGGCTGGACCGGCCCCGACCCCGACGCCCTGCCCACCGGGGCGGACCTGCTCGAGCACTACCTGGAGCCCCTGGCCGCCCTCCCCGCCCTGGCTGGCCGCATCCACCTGCACACCACCGTGGTCGCGGTCGCCCGCCACCAACTGGACAAGGTCCGCAGCCCCGGCCGCGACCGGCTCCCGTTCCTGGTCCGCGTCCGCGACCCCGATGGCCGCCTGCGGGATCTGCAGGCGCGGGCGGTGATCGACGCCTCCGGCACCTGGGCCCAGCCCAACCCACTCGGCGCCTCCGGGCTGCCCGCCCTCGGCGAGACCGATGCCAGCGCCCAGATCGCCTATGGGCTCCCGGACATCCTGGGCCGCGACCACGGCCGGTACGCCGGCCGGCGCACGGTGGTGGCCGGGGCCGGCCATTCGGCCGCCACCAGCCTGCTCGCCCTGGCCGAGCTGCAACCGCAGGCCCCCGGGACCGAGATTGTGTGGGTGGTCCGCTCGGCCACCCCACGGCCCCTGGTCGGCAAGGGCAGCGCCGACGCCGACGAGCTCCCGGCCCGCGGCCGCCTCGCCACCAACCTGGCCGCCCTGGTCGACGCCGGTCGGATCCAGGTGGTCGGCGGCTTCCGGATTCACGCGGTCGAGCCGGCCAGCGATCGAGTGCGGCTGGTCGGCGACCAGCTGCTCGACGACGACCTCCCTGAGGCCCAGCGCCGGCAGGTGGAGGCCGACCAGGTGATCGCGGCCACCGGGTTCCGACCCGACCACTCCATCGCCGCCGAGCTCCGACTCGCCCTGGAGCCGGCACTGGAGAGCGCGGCCGCACTGGGCCCGCTCATCGACCCCAACGTGCACACCTGCGGCACCGTGCCCGCGCACGGCATCGCCGAGCTCGCCCACCCCGAAGCTGGCTATGTGATCGTGGGGATGAAGAGCTACGGCCGCGCTCCCACCTTCTTGTTGGCCACCGGCTACCAGCAGGTCCGCTCGGCGGTGGCCGCCCTGGCCGGCGACCCGGCCGGCGCCAGCCGCTGCGACCCGGGGCCACCGGCCGCGGCCCTGTGCGCCAGCAACCGGGACCTGCTCGCCAGGGCCGGCCGCCGGCCGGGGTCGAGGCGGGGCTGGCGGCTGGTGCCACCCTGGCCGTGACCGAAATCACCTCCTATGGGTCCTGGCCTACGCCTTCGCGGTGTTCCTGGTGCCCATGCACCAGGACCTGAGCTGGTCACCCACGGCCTTCACCGGCGCGTACTCGGTCGCCATGATCGTGTCCGGGGTGGCCGCCATCCCGGTCGGGCGCTGGTTGGACCGCCACGGCGCCCGTGGTCTCATGGCCGCCGGCTCGGCTGCCGCCATCCTCCTGGTGCTGGCCTGGGCACACGTCACCGACCTGGCGGCCTTCTACAGCATCTGGGTCGGCATCCGGCGGCGTTATGGCCGCCGTCTTGTACGAGCCCGCCTTCGCCGTCATCACCACCTGGTTCGCTGACCGCGCCGAGCGGACCCGGGCCCTGCTGGCCCTCACCGTCATCGCCGGCTTTGCCAGCGTCCACCCGACGACGAGGGCCCCATCCCAGCTGCCGTCGAGCAACCCGATGGCATCCCACTGCAACGGGCGCTGGGTGACCGGACACTGTGGTGGCTGGCGGCCGGGTTCTTCGCCGCCACCGTGGCCACCAGCATCGTCACCGTGCACCTGGTCGCCTACCTGCGTGAGGAAGGCTACTCGCCCGGGTTCGCGGCCACCTGGACCGGGCTGATCGGGGCCATGTCGGTCACCGGCCGGATCGTGGTCACCGTCCTGGGACGGCGCTGGCCACTGGCGATCACCACCGCCGCACTGTTCGCCATCCAAGCCCTCGCCGTGGGCGTCCTGGTGCTCACCCAGGGGCCGGCCGGGTGGTCGCCTTCGTGGCCCTGTTCGGCCCTCGGGATCGGACTCATCTCCCTGGCCCGGGCCGCCCTGGTCGCCGACTTCTTCGGCGTGGCCGCCTATGCCAGCATCAACGGCCTCCTCACCTTCGCGCTGACATCGCCCGGGCCGCCACCCCGGTGGCCGCGGCCGCGCTGCACACCGCGACCGGCAACTACCAGCTGGTCATGGGCGCCGTGGCCGTCGCCTCCCTGGCCGCAAGCCTGGCCATGAGGCGAGCCCAGCAGCTCCGGAGCCGGCCAGCATCCGCGACTGGCTGACCACTTGCCCCTGGAGGTTAGATCAGTCAGTCTTGATTTAGATGACGACCATCGCGCTGTTCGACACCCACGCCACCGCCCCGACCCTGGAGGTGGCCCGGGCGCTGGCCGATCCGCTGCGCTGGCGGATCGTGGAGCTGCTGGCCGGCGAGCAGCTGTGCGTTGCCCACCTCACTGAGGAGCTCGGGGTCGGCCAGCCGCTGGTCAGCCACCATCTCAAGGCGCTGCGGACGGCCGGGCTGGTCAGCACCGACCGCTACCGCTACTGGACCTACTACCGGCTGCACCCGGACGCCTTGCGGCTGCTGGCCAACCACCTGGACGGCCTGGCCCGCACGGCCCCGGCCGGGACGGCGTGCCGCCGAGCCGTCAACGGCCAGGCCGCAGCCATCGCCGCCCGCCCCGCCGTGCCCCGAGGAGGCAGGCCCATGCCCTTCCCCGACCAGCCCACGGACCCGGTCAGCCGCCAGACCTTCGCCCGCTCGATCGAGTCGCTGGCCACCGAGTTCCGCGGGATCTTCTCGCCGGAGACGGTCGAACGCTATGTCGACGAGTCGATCGACCGCATGGCAGGGGCCCGGGTGGTCGACTTCATCCCCCTGTTCGTCCACCGGTTCGCCCGCGAGCAGCTGCGCGCCCTCGCCCAAGCCGAAGGAGCCATCATCAAGGACGTCCCCGAGGTCCTGTTCGTCTGTGTCCACAACGCCGGCCGGAGCCAGATGGCCGCCGCCCTCCTCGACCACCACGCCAAGGGCCGCGTGCATGTCCGCTCGGCAGGGAGCGCCCCCGGCGACACGATCAACCCGGCGGTCATGGCGGCGATGGACGAGTGGGGCATCGACCTGTCCAGAGAGTTCCCCAAGCCCCTCACCGACGAGTTCGTCAAGGCCGCCGACGCTGTCATCACCATGGGCTGCGGAGACGCCTGCCCCATCTACCCCGGCAAGCGCTATGAGGACTGGGAGCTGGACGACCCAGCCGGCCAGCCGGTCGAGGTGGTCCGCCGCATCCGCGACGACATCGACCTCCGCGTCCAGCAGCTCCTGGCCGAACTCGCCCCTGCCAGCTCCTGATCCCATGTGGCTGCTGGTGGTCGGCGGCAGCGAGCCACCCATTCCCGGCCTCACCCTGCCCGGGTGCAGGGCATGGCCGATGTGATCGGCCTCCGTGACGCCGCGGCGGCCGCCCAGGAGGCGCAGCCGTGACCGCGCCCACGTCCGGCCGGCAGGTGCTGTTCATCTGCACCCACAACGGAGGCCATGCGGGCCTTCTGCGACGAGGTCGACCGGCGCGTGGCTGTGCTCCTTGCTGATCCACACGTGGCAGTGCATCGCTGAGCATATTCGACGTCGGCCTTGACCTTGGAGTGTGGTCCAGGGTTTACCCTGCGGTCATGGCACTCACCGTCTCCTCCCTCGCCGGCCAGGCCGGGCTCTCCGCCGACACCGTCCGCTACTACGAACGCGTCGGGCTCCTGCCCGAGCCAGCCCGCTCGGCGGCCGGCTACCGGCTCTACGACCAGGACGCGCTCAGCCGGCTGCGCCTGATCAAGGGCGCCCAGCGGGCCGGGCTGCGGCTGCGCGAGATCGGCGAGCTGCTCCAGGTCGCCGACCAGGGCCAGTGCCCCTGCGGCCACACCGAGACCCTGCTCCGCCAGCGGCTCGCCGAGGTCAGGACCGAGCTGGCGCGCCTGCGGGGGCTGGAGGCCGACCTCACCCGGCTGCTGGAGCGCCAGCCCGACGCGTCTTGTCCGGAGGCGACTACCGCGGCCACTAGCTGGTGGTGTGCCGAGGACTGCGCCGACCCTTGTGAGCCTTCGGAGAGGAGGTGACCACCATGCGACTGGATCCGTGCGCGCCTGACTGCCCGTGCGACGACTGCCCACCTGGTTGTTGCTAGACTCCTGACCGCTGCTGTGCCGCGGGACCGGTAAGGCGCCACCGGTCTCGCCCGGCCCAGGTGAGAGGCAAGCCGCCGCCCCACCCCGCCGCCGTCTCTCCCGCAACTCATCCCCTTCAGCTCCCGGACCGGGAGTGCTCAAGGCGATGCCGCTTGCCCGTCGATAGCGTCCAGCCGTCCAATGAGGAGCCACCATGGACCGACACGGCGAGGCCGAAGCGACCCGGGCCATCGCCCAGCGCGGCCTCGGAGACCATCGAGACCGTGATCATCGGGGGCGGCCAAGCCGGGCTAGCTTTCGCCTTGGGAGTCAAGGGTGGGGTGTGGGCAGGCTGAGGTCGGCCGGCGCTGCCGGCCGGTTGTTCGGCGAAGTGGTCGTCGTCTGGCCCGGGTTGGCCACAGTGCGGCAGGCTGATGAGGCGCCGTGAGGCGGCAGGCTTTCGTGTGCGCCGTCGGGTGCCAGCGCGGGCGGGCGGCAAGCTAGCTTGCACCGTCGTACGGCATAGCGGTCTTGGCCGTCACCGCCCGCGACTGTGCCGGGCCGCACGATAGCGCGCTTCGTCGAAGGCTGCTGGCTGGTCAAGAGGGGCATAACAGAGCCGGCAGGCGTGGCGGGCCAGGGCGACCCGGGCCTGGATGGGACGCATCCCACGGCCGCGGAGCTCGGCGTCTCGCTCCCGGAGGCTGGGCGAGTATCGGGACAGGCCCCAGGCGATGCCCATCAGGGCGTCACGGTGCTCGGCCAGGCCTTGGCGGCTGATGCGGCCGCGGCGGGTGAGGGTGGCTGACTGCCAGGCGGCTGGGGCCAGCCCAGTGGCCGAATACAGGTGCTCAGGGTCGAGAAGCGGGCGATGGGCAGGCTATGGGCGGCGAAGCTGGCTGCGCGAACGGCTGCGACACCGGGCAGGCTGGTGAGGATCTGGCCGTCGGTGGCGGCCAGCAGCCGGCTGATCTGGTCCTCGACGGCGGCGATGTCGGCCTGCAGGGCCTGGTGGCGGGCAAGATCACGGCCCAGACGGTGGGCGCGGAGTTCGGCGTCGGCGGGTGGGCCAGCCGCCGCCGCCAGCGGTCGACCCAGAACCGGGCGGTGGCCTGGGTGAGCCGACCAGCTGCGCGAGCGACCAGTGACCCGATGGTCGGGGCTCGGCCGACGAAGGCGGCCGCACAGGCCAGCACGGCCTGGCCGACTGGCCCTTCCACGGCCAGGGCGCGGCCGTGGCCGGCCGGAGCCGACAGGCCCGGGCACAGCGCTTGGAGCTGGTCATGGAGGCGTTGCTGGAGGACCTTGCGGTCGGCGACCAGGCCACGACGATGACGGACCGCTCCCAGCAGTGCCGCCACCGTGTCGGTCGCGGCTGGCCGCCCAGCGCCCTGGCGGACCAGCCAGACCAGCGCCGCACAGTCACGATCATCGGTCTTGGCGCGCCGCCACCCAAGCTGGGTCCGGGCCGCCTGGGTCTCGGACGGCGCGAACAGCCGCACCGACCCCGGCCAGCGTCGTTCCAGCTCAGCCACCCAGGCCTGATGGAGCCGGCCGGTGGCCTCCACCCCGATCATTGGCGGGCCCGGGATCCCACTAGCCACGATCAGCCCGGCCAGGGCATCGACACCCTCGCGCAGCACCGGCAACGACACCGGCTCCCCGATCAGGCCACGCTCTCCGCTGGTCAACCAGACCCGGTTGCTCACCTTGCCGGGATCGACCGCGACCACCAACAAAGTCGTCGGGACCGCCTGGCGCAGCAGCTCCACCACCATCAGCCACCTCCTCACCAACCGCAAGGGACCTCCCTGCTAGGGCAAGTCCCTCACAACCAGGTGACTCAACAGCTATCAGCGGTTGACTATCACCTGGCCAAAGGCGGCCGGCCGTTCGTGATCCTGGACACCAACCAGCGCATCGGTGATGCCTGGCGCCACCGTTGGGACTCCCTGCGCCTGTTCACCCCAGCCCGCTACTCCAGTCTCCCGGGGATGGCCTTCCCTGCCTCCGCCTGGAGCTATCCGACCAAGGATCAGGTGGCCGACTACCTGGAGACCTACGCAGCCCGGTTCCAGCTGCCGGTGCGGACCAGCACCCGGGTGGATCGGCTCGCCAGGGAAGGTGACCGGTATCTCGTAGTGGCCGGGGACCGGCGGTGGGAGGCCAACCAGGTGGTGGTGGCGTCGGGCGCCTACCAGCGCCCCCGGATCCCGGCCTTCGCCGCCGACCTCGACCTAAGCATCGTCCAGTTGGATGCTGACCGCTATCGGAACCGGTCCCAGCTGGCCGACGGCGGCATCCTGGTGGTGGGCGCCGGCAACACCGGGGCGGAGATCGCCCTGGAAGCAGCCGGAGACCGCCGCCAGGTCTGGCTGTCGGGTAGAGACACCGGCGAGGAATCCCCCTTCCGTGTCGGCAGCGTCGCGGACCGGCTGCTCACCCCTCCCTTCTGGTTCGTCATCTCCCGGGTGCTGACCGTCGACACTCGGATCGGCCGCAGGCTGCGGCACAAGGGCCAGGCGATGGGCTGGCCCCTGGTCCGCGTCAAGGCCAAGGACCTCACGGCCGCCGGGATCCGGCGGGTGCCAAGGACCGTCGGGGTCCGCGAGGGCCACCCAGTGCTCAAGGACGGGCGGGGCCTGGAGGTGGCCAACGTGGTCTGGTGCACCGGCTTCGCATCCGACTTCGGCTGGATCGACCTCCGTGTCTTGGGGAGCGACGGCAGACCGGTGCACGACCGGGGCGTGGTCGCGTCCCAGCCGGGCTGTACTTCGTCGGGTTGTTCTTCCTCTCCGCCTTGACCTCGTCGCTGCTCGCTCGACGAGCTGCCGGAGGAGTTCACGGTGGTAGCCTGGGACGCCCCCGGTTGCGGCCGCTCCTCGGACCCACCCACCAGCTTTCCGCCTGCCCGACTATGCCGACACTCTGGCCGACCTCATCCAGGTGCTGGGCGTGGGCCGTCCCCATGTGGGCGGGATCTCGTTCGGCGGCGCGCTGGCCCTGGAGCTGTACCGCCACCATCTCCCGGTCCCGGCCACGCTGGTGCTGGCCTCGGCCTACGCCGGATGGCAGGTTCGCTTCCAGCCGAGGCCGTCCACCAACGCCTGCAGCAGTTCCTGCGGGAAGCCGACCTGCCACCCGAGCAGTGGGTGTCCGGGTGGATTCCGGGCCTGTTCACAGACCCGGCCCCGGCCGAGTTGGTGGAGGAGGTGGTGGGGATCATGTCGCAGTTCCATCCCGCCGGGGCCAAGGCGATGGCCCACGCGCTGGCCGAGGCTGACCTGCGAGCACCATGCTGCCGCGATCGACCACTACTTCGGCCCCGGGCTCCGCGAAGAGGTCGCCGAGCACTACCGCCAGCTGCTCACCGGTTTCCCCGACCTCCAGGTCAAAGTCGAGGATGACCTGATCGCCGAAGCTGACAAGGTCGTCGCCCGCCTTACCCTCATGGGGACCCACAAAGGAACCTTCGCGGGGCGACCCGGCACCGGGCAGCTTGCCAGCTGGTCATCCATCCGCATCTACCGGGTCGCCGACGGCAAGGTCGTGCAGACCTGGGCTATGCAAGACCGCCTGAGCCTGCTCCAGCAACTCGGCGCCATGCCCGCACTCGAGCCAGTCAACTGGGCCGGAGGCGAGCCCGCGGGCACTAGCCAGAACTGAGGTTGCAGGCAAATACGGGCAGCCACGGCTCCGGTCTCATACGAGGGTTCTGCAACACGCCACTTGACCCGTCGAAGATCGACCGGGTGATGGAGCTGTAGCAGTCGCACTTGCCAATCCTGGTCGGTGCCGGCAGCCGATGGACGCTCGGGATCGCCGGCCGGGAGGCCGACAGGTCTGCAACCTGTCCGGGGCGGGGCCCGAGAAACGATCTCCGGGCAGTTGTTACAGCGATCACCCCAGCGCATGGTGCGCAAGGTCGACTGGGTTGAACTGGCGGCCGACCACCTGGCACGGACGGTGACATGGTCTTAGCGGCCGGCCCGCACCGACTCACAGTGTGCAAATCGGACTGGCAAATCTCTGGCAAAACGGCAGCTGTCGGCCCTCGAGGCACGAAACAGACACGGAACAGACCAGGGACGTACCCGGCCTGTGCTGCTGGTTTGTGGTGGAGCCCCCCGCCGGAATCGAACCGGCGACCCCATCCTTACCATGGAACCACCGGGAACCGCTGTGCGGACCGCCGTTTCCCCAGGTCACGCCCGACCGTAAGGGTCAAAGTTATCGGTTCTCTTTCGGCGCAGTTATGCGCTCACTTCAAGCCAGGTGCTAGTCGTCAACCGGCGTTGTAGCGGCGTCGGTTGAAGCGCCGGTCCACCAGGCTCTGGACCCGCCGGCGGGCCGGCTGGAACACCGCTGTCACCGCCAGGGTCGCCCCGGCCACCACCAGGCTGAAGTCCTGGCCGAGGAGTTGGCCAGGCCGTAGGACTACCCTGCCGTGGCCACCACCCAGCAGGACCATGAGCAGCCCGTACGCCAACCTAGGCTGACAATGCGGTCCAACTCCGTACCGCTAGTAGCGCAGGACCGCCGACAGCAGCTCGGATCCCGTCGGGTACCAAGGCGCTCGGGAACCTCCCATCAGGAAAGCTTCACGACCTGCTCAGCGCACCACGCGGGAGACCCCCAGCCACCGGATCCTGCTCCTTCGGTGGCCGGGGGCACATCCTGTTCTTCAGCCAGTACAGGGTCTCCCGGTCGATCCCTCATCAGGTCGGATCGCTCCTGACCGTTCTAGATCGCGTCCTTCTGCTCGCTAGGTGGCCAAGGAGTGCGGTCCCCAGTCCCCATTCCGATCGAAAGTCGGAGAGTTCGTGACCCGTTGGACGTCGCTGCCATCTGCGTTGGCGGTGTAGATGCCTTCCCGCTCGGTGCCTGGCTTGGTCCGGATGAACAGTCCAAAGACGATCTTCCTGCCGTCCGGCGACCAGTCGGGGCCAAACGCCCTGCGGAAGCCGCGGGTTGCCAATGGAATCTTCGCCAGGCCGGTACCGTCCGGGTGGACGACAAAGAGCGAGCCCCTCCCCCCGAACAGGATGGTCTTCCCGTCAGGCGACCAGCGCCCGGCGTCCTCGAAGAACGGCAGGCCCCAGGGGGTGATCCGCCGTAGGCCGCTGCGATCGACATTGACGACGAAGAGCGCCACATTCGCCTTGGCAGGCCGGCTCGGATCGATGCGGCTGAACACCAGCCGCTTGCCGTCGGGCGAGTAGTCGCCCGGGATGTCATCGCCACCAGGATTGGACGTGATCCTTCTCAGGCCGCGGCCGTCGGAGGAGCGGATGGTGTAGATGCCGTTGCGGCTGGGGTCGGTCACGCCGAAGCCCTCGCAGAGCAGTCGCGTGCCATCCGGCGACCAGCCGCCCCCGCAGGGGGTTTCGAGGGTGGGATCGGGCCACTTGAACTGGCGGAAGGTTCCGGTGTCGGGATCCACGATC
>Ga0126307_10000618_pt1 | contig 22988 bp, 19 predicted proteins | sample Plot28_FD_89955 | JGI IMG/M metagenome (GOLD analysis project Ga0126307, IMG submission 89955) | Serpentine soil microbial communities from UC McLaughlin Reserve, CA, USA - Plot28 | ecosystem: Environmental > Terrestrial > Soil > Grasslands | place: USA: UC McLaughlin Reserve, Lake County... | reverse complement strand
GGGCGCTCCGGCCGGGTCAGCTCGTGGCACCGCCGCCGCCCGCCGACGACGACCAGATCGAGCACTGCCCATTCTGCCCAGGCCACGAGGACCAGACGCTCCCGGCCATCGAGACCTACGGGCGCGACGGCAAGTGGGTCGTCCGCACGGTGCCGAACAAGTACCCGGCGTTCGAGGGCGACGCCCCGCTGCAGGTGCACAACCTCGGGCCTGTGTTCACCCAGGCGGCGGCGAGCGGCGCCCACGAGGTCGTGGTGTTCACGCCCCGGCACGACGAGGCCTGGGCCGACCTCGACGACGCGCAGGTGGCGGTCACCATGGCGGCCATCCGCGACCGCTTCGAGGAGCACACCCACCACCCGTCGATCCGCTACACGCAGGTCATCGTCAACCACGGCCGTGAGGCGGGGGCGAGCCTGAGCCACCCGCACGCCCAGGTGGTCGGCATGCCGTTCGTTCCCGGCGAGATCGCCGACGAGGAGGCGGGGTTCCGCCGGTTCGAGGGGTCCTGCGTGCTGTGCACGACGCTCGAGGCCGAGGAGTCCGCCGGCCACCGGGTCGTCTACAGCGACGACGACGTGCTGGTCGTGAGCCCCTACTGGGCCGGCGCCCCGTTCGAGATGCTCGTGCTGCCGCGCGTCCACGAGCCGCACCTCGTCGACAGCGACCCCCGGGAGGTCACGGCCGTGGGCCGGTCATTGCGCACGGCGCTCTCGTCCCTGCGAGCCACCCTCGGCGAGGTGTCGTACAACCTGGTCTTCCACACGGCGCCCCACCGCCACGCCGGGCCGTACCACTGGCACGTGCACCTCACGCCCCGGCTGACCAGCGTGCCAGGCTTCGAGCAGGGCACCGGCGTGGCGATCAACATCGTCCCCCCAGAGGCCGCCGCCCGGCGCCTCACCGCCGTCAGCGTCTCCTGAGGCTCACCCGGCCGGCGAGCGGCCCACCGTGACCGCCAGGTCGTAGGCCCGGCGCTTCGGCACGCCGAAGCGGCCCGCCACGGCCGAGGCGGCGTCGCGGGGCGACGAGCCGGCGGCGATCTGGTCCCGCAGCGCGGCCACGAGCGCGTCGTCGTCGGCTGGCGCCGGCGGCGGAGCGCCCTCGACCACGAGGACGATCTCCCCGGGCGGCTCGCGCTCGGCGACCCAGGCCACCGCCTGGTCGAGCGTGCCCCGCCAGACCTGCTCGTACATCTTCGTGAGCTCCCGGGCGATGGCCACGCGTCGGCCGCCGCCCCAGGCCCGGGCCATGTCGACCAGCGTGCGGGCCACCCGGTGGGGGGCCTCGTAGATCACGATCGTCCGCTCCTCGGTGGCGAGGGCGGCCAGCCGCTCGGTGCGTGCGCCGCCCTTTCGGGGCAGGAACCCCTCGAACACGAAGCGGCCCGACGGCAGCCCGCTCACCACGAGGGCGCTGAGCGCCGCCGAGGGGCCGGGGGCGACCTCGACGGTGTGGCCGGCCTCGACCGCGGCCCGCACGAGGCGCTCCCCGGGGTCCGACACGCCGGGCATGCCCGCGTCGGACACCACTGCGACGCGCTGGCCGCGGTCGAGCATCGTGAGGACCTTCCCGATGGCGCGCACCTCCGTGTGGTCGTTGACGACGATGAGCGGCGGGCGCTCGACGCCGGCGTGCTGGAGGAGGCGGCCGGTGCGGCGCGTGTCCTCGCAGCAGAGGGCGTCGGCCCGGCGCAGCTCGTCGACCGCCCGGGGGCTCAGGTCGCCGAGGTTGCCGATGGGCGTGCCCACCAGCACAAGCGCGCCACCGCCCTGCAAGTGGTCGTGGGCCCTCACGGCCGGCTCAGCGAGCGGGGTCGACGGGTTCGTCGCCGTCGCCCTTGATCTCGAGGCGATCGCCGGGCCGCAGGTTCCAGCGGGCGAACGCCCCGGCCTCGGCCTCGATGGCGCAGTGGGCCCGCAGTACGGGCCGCCCCAGGCGGTGCCGCGGCATGCGCACGACCCGCAGGACCGTCATGCCGGCGTCGCAGAACGCCACGTCGATCGGGAACCGCATGCCGAGCGTGTGCACCGACCGGCACGGGCGCAGCAGGATCGCCCCGTCGAACCCGTCGCGCCCGAGCAGGCCCCGGGACCGGGCGCGCCGGTCCCCCGCCACCTCCAGGCTCGCCAGGACCTCGCCGTCTCGGAGCAGCCACGCCACCCCTCAATGATGCCCGCACGCCGGCCCGGAACGTTCGCGCCCTCCGACATCCACGCGGCGCGTCGGTGCGTACCCGTCCGGCATGGCCGGATCGCGCGTCGTAACGGGAGGCGGCGGCGTGCGCCCGCCTCTCGACGTCGCCCCGTGGCGTGCCGAGGCGGCGGCGACGTACGGTGTTCTGATGCGGGCATCCGGGGCACTCATCGCGCCACCCGTCGACGCCGGCGAGTACGCGTGCTGGCGGTTCGACGACGACGCCGACCATCGTGACGCTGCTGTCGAGCATCTCGGCGACGGCGTCGCGCAGCGGGAGGGCGTGGTGTACGTCGCCGACCGGCGCACGGACGTGATGCGGAGCGAGGTCAGTCCCCTCGGGGGTGACCTGCTCGGGCTCGATACCGTGATGCCTCGGAAGGTGGCGTCGTGACGGTGCTGGAGGACGACGCCGCAGGCTGCTTCGAGCACGAGGCGTTCATCTACGCGTCCGACGACGAGTACGTCGAGACGCTCGCCCCGCTCATGGCCGACGCGTTGGCAGCGGGTGACGTGGTGATCGCGGTCGTGCCCGGCCAGCGCGCCGCGCTGCTGCGCGCCGAGCTCGGGACGGCCGCCGACGGCGTCACGTGGATCGAGGCGTCGGAGTGGTACCGGCAACCGGTCCGCACGATCGCGGGCTACGAGCGCACGCTGCAGGGGCTGGAGCGGGGCACCTCCGCCTTCGTGGTGGGTGAAGTGCAGTTCGGCTCCAACGAGCGCGACTGGCGGGCCTGGACCCGCTACGAGGCCGCCCTCAACCGTGCCCTCGAGCGGCACGCGGCCCGCGTCGTCTGCCCCTATGACGCCCGGTCCCTGCCGCCCACGGTCGTCGACGACGCCCGCCGCACCCATCGCCACCTGCTGGAGCGGGACGAGCGGCGGGCCAGCGAGGGGTACGTCGAACCCGAGGCGCTGCTGCGCGACATGGCGGCCGACGCGGTCACGCCGGTCGGGACGCCTGACGTCGAGCTGCCGGTGGGCCGGTCGGTGCAAGAGGCGCGGCGTGCGTTCTCGTCGGCGGCCACGGCCTGGGGTCTGCCCGGCTCGCGTGCCCACGAGTTGAGCGTCGCGGTCAGCGAGGTGGTCACGAACGCCGTCGTGCACGGGGGAGGTGCCGCGTCGCTGCGGATCTGGTGCCGCGACGACGGCCTCACCTGCGTCGTCGAAGACCAGGGCACCGGGAGCGAGGACGCGCTGCTCGGGTACGTCCCGCCCGCGCCCGGAGCGGTGGGTGGCTACGGCCTGTGGCTCACCCGCCAGCTGTTCGACCGGACCGAGCTGGCTCGCTCCGCCGGCGGGGGCCTCCTCGTGCTCCTCGCCGTCGACGCCTGACGGCGGAGCGCGCCGTCTCGCCGGGCGGGCCGTCTCCGCGGACCGGTGCGGGTCAGGGCTCGGGCACGGCCGGGGTGGCGGCCGTGTCCAGGTGCAGCGGTGCACCGGGGGCCAGTTTGAAGGTCTCGCCGTGGATGGTCACGTCGATCGGATCGCCCTCGTCGAGCACGTACTGATCGGCGTCATGGGTGAGCCTGACCCGGATCTGCCGGCGCTGGAAGCGCAGGGAGAAGCTCAGCTCGTCGAACCGACGCGGCAGGTGCGGGTCGATGGTCAGGCGGCCGTCGAAGTCGCGGATGCCGCCGAACCCGAACACCAGCGCCATCCACACGCCTGCCGTCGACGCTATGTGGGCGCCGTCGGAGACGGTGCCGGCGAGGTCGGCGAGATCCATCAGCAGCGCGAAGTCGAAGTAGATCGACGCGTTCCTCTCGTCGCCGATCTCCGAGGCGACGATGCTCTGGATGCTCGCGGACAGGGACGAGTCACCGGTCGTGAGCGGGTCGTAGTACTCGAAGTTGCGCTTCTTCTGCTCGGCGCTGAACTCGTTGCCGAGCAGGAACATCGCCATCACCACGTCGGCCTGCTTGAGGACCTGGCGGCGATAGATCACGAGCGGGTGGTAATGGAGGAGCAGCGGATACTTGTCTGCCGGAGTGCCGGCGAGGTCCCACACCTCCCGCTGGAGGAAGGACTCGTCCTGCGGCGTGATGCCGCGGGCGTCGTCGTGTGGGACGTGCATGGCCGCGGCCGCCCGCTCCCAGTCGTCGACCTCGGCCGGCTGGAGCGCCAACTGGAAGCGCAGCGCCCGGAGCGCGTCCGGGTGCTCCGCCTCCAGTCGGCGAACGACGCTCGCTGCGTAGTTGAGGTTGAGGCGGGCCATGAGGTTGGTGAACGCGTTGTCGTTCACGACCGCCGTGTACTCGTCAGGCCCGGTGACGCCGTGGAGGTGGAAGCACCCGTCGTCCCCGTAGAAGCCGAGGTCCAGCCACATGCGGGCGGTCTCGACGAGCATCTCCGCACCGACCTCCAGGAGGAAGCCGACGTCGTCTCGAACCTCCACGTACCGCCGGATGGCGTAGGCGACGTCCGCGTTGAGGTGGTACTGGGCCGTGCCGGCCTGGTAGTAGGGAGAAGCTTCGTCGCCGTTGATGGTCCTCCACGGGAAGAGAGCGCCGCGCAGGTCCAGCGTCGCGGCCCGCACCCTGGCCTTCGGCAGCATGCTGGCGCGGAATCGGAGCAGGTTCCTGGCGATGCGGGGCTGGGTGTAGGCGAGGAACGGGAGCACGTACGCCTCCGTGTCCCAGAAGTAATGCCCGTCGTAGGCGCCGCCCGTGAGCCCCTTGGCCGGTATTCCCGCTCCCTCGGCACGCCAGCAGGCCTGGGCCAGCTGGAAGATGTTCCACCGCACGGCCTGCTGGAGCCGGATCGGCTGGCGGCGGTCGACCACGACGACGTCAGCCCGGTCCCAGAACCGGTCGAGATTGTCGCGCTGGCTCCGGGCCAGTGCCTCGAACCCTTCGGCGACCGCGCGGTCCAATGTCCGCTCGCAGCGGGCGACGAGGTCGTGCGGCGACACGCTGCGGGAGCTCTGGTAGGCGACGTACTTGAGGATGCGGATCGGCTCCCCGGGCTGCGCCCGCGCGGTCACGACGGTCTCGGCGAGGTCCGGCGTGACGGTGCCCGTGACGCGGTGGTGGCCGTCGACGACGTGGTGGACACCCACTCCGAGCGTCATCCCGCTGTGGGCGACCTCATAGCCCAGCAGCGTCCTGCCGTCGTGCTCCTCGGCGAGGCGTCCGTGCAGCACGCGGTGGTCCAGCCGGCGGCCGAGCCGCGGGTCGAGCATCTCGCGGCGGGCGGGCTCGCCGCGGCGTACGTCGGTTCGGTTGGCGATCGTCGAGACGATGGACACCGGAGCGGGCCGGTCGACGCTCACCTCGTAGGAGATGGCGACCAGGTGGCGGTGCTCCAGCGACACGATGCGGCACGAGCGGACCGTGACGTGCTTGCCCGCGGCTGTCGACCACACGAGGTCCCGGCGCAGCGTGCCGTTGCGCATGTCGAGCGTGCGGACGTACTCCCGCACGCGGGCGGTCGGCAGGAACAGCGGCTCGTCGTCGACGAAGACCTCGAGCACGGTGGCGTCCGGGGCGTTGATGATGGTCTGCCCGACCGACGCCAGGCCGTAGGCCTCCTCCGCGTGGACGATGGGCCACGTCTCGTGGAAGCCGTTGATGTAGGTGGCGGGCGCCAGCGATGGCCGACCCTCTTCGGGCGTTCCTCTCACGCCCACGTTGCCGTTCGAGAGGGCGAAGATCGTCTCGGCGCGGTCCGCGTACTCTGGGGTCCAACGAGCTTCGATTATGCGCCACTCGTCGGTCGGGAACAGGTGCTCGGGAGGCGGGACGATCTCGCGCTTGAGGATGACATACGGTAACCACTGGGCCGCCGTCCGGGTCGGCCCGGTACCGTCGGATGGCATTGCACTCCCGCGCCCGTGATCGTCGTGTCGCCGCCGTCGCCCTCGTCGTGTTCGTCGAGGGCGCGCGGGCGGCGCGCGGTTCGGGCGTCACGCACGCCGAGCTGCGGTTCTTCCAGCTGATCAACCGTCTGCCCCGCCGGGCCTTCGTCCCCGTGTGGGTGGTCATGCAGTTCGGCAGCCTGGGAGGGGCCCTGGGCACGGGAGCGGCCACCGGCGCGGTCGGCCGCCGCGCCCTGGGGGCACGCGTCGCGGCCACCGGGTCCCTCACCTGGCTGGCGGTCAAGGCCGTCAAGCCGTTCATCCGGCGGGACCGTCCCGCCCTCACGTTCGACGCCACGCGGGTGCTCGGCCGCGCCCAGGGCGGTCTGGGCTACCCGTCCGGTCACGCCGCGGTGGCCACCGCGATGGCGGCGGTCGCCGCTCCGCACGTCCCTCGTCGCTGGCGACCCCTCGTCTGGGCGGTGGCCCTGGTGGTGGGGCCCGCCCGCATGTACGTCGGTGCCCACCTCCCGCTCGACGTCCTCGGCGGGACGGCGCTGGGCGTGGCAGTCGGCACATCCTTCCGTCTTGCCGAGGGCTCGGCCGCTACGGATCGAGGCTGATCCCCAGCTGGTCCTGCAGCTCCTGGCGGAGCTGGCGTCGGGGGTAGAGGCGCACGGCCGTCTGCAGCTCGTCGATCAGCGCGATGTGCGGGCCCCGGGCGAAGTCGAACTCGTAGCTCACACAGCCCTCTGCGAACACGTCGTAGAAGCGGCCGGCGTAACGGGTCGTCACGGACTCGACCAGCTGGTACGTGCGGACGCCCTCGTCGCGCGGGGCGATCGGCGTCGCCGAGCCCGTGTCACAGCTGGGCACGAGAGCGACGTGCACGGGACGGTCCGACCGGTCGGACCGCAGGGTGAACCGGGTGTGGTCATCGTCGACGTCGAGCGACGTGAAGCTCCACCCGGCCGGGAGGCCGGCGATGCAGGGCAGGTACGCCGCGTCCGGTACCGACTGGGCGACGATCGCCAGGCGCTGGCCGGGCTCGCATCTCGGCATCGCCGTCCCCGCACCACCGCAGCCGGTCGCCGCCAGGCCGACCGCGGCCAGGAGCCAGGCCGCTCGTTGCCGGCCGGTCACAGCAACCCCGTCAGGCGGAGGTTGGCGGCCACGAGGGCCAGCGCGACCAGGGCACCACCCAGCACGCCCATCGTCAGGCCGAGGCGGCGGACGCTCCAGTGCTGGATGGCGACCGGCGGCCGCGGCGGGGCCAGGGCCCGGAAGCTGCCGAGCAGGTCCTCGTCCTGCTCCCGGAGAAGCGTGCGGAGCTGGGACGGGATGGTCACGCCCTGGCTGGCGGCCAGGGCCTCGCTGATCTCGTCGGGCGAGAACACCAGCCGGGCCCGCTCGTAGACGCGCTCGGGGGACGTGCACAGCGCCAGGGTCAGCATCATGTTCGCCAGGTCGACGGCCTGACGCCACGGCGTCGGGCGCACCTCGGCGAACGCGACGTCGATGAGCAGGACCCGCCCGTCGCGCACCAGCACGTTGGCCGGCTTGATGTCCCGATGGGCCAGTCCAGCGTCCCACATGCGGCGCACGACGCGCAGGGCGTCGTCGATGACGTCGTCGGTGACATCGGCGTCCGTGGGGTGGGCGGCGCCGGTGAGGAGCTCCGTGACGATGAGGTACTCGCGGTCGGGGGTGATCTCGACGATGCCGTAGGGCTCGGCGGTGGGCAGCCCTGCGTCGCGCATGACCCGCAGCATGTGGTCCTCGTACTCGACGAGCCGCCGGACGGTGTTGAACGGTCGCTCGTCTTCGAGCCGCCCGTAGCGCACCGTTCTGGCCAGCTTGTACCACCGGTCGGACCAGAGGTGCGTGGACGCGTACAGCTTTCCGAAGAGCTGCCGCTCCGCCCCCGGCGCGTCGGTCACGAGGCGCAGCGGCATTGACCCAGCGGAGCTGCCCAGGCCGAACGGCTCGATGGCCGTCACGTTCTCGCCCATCTGGCGCGCCACCGCGTACCGGATCGCCTCGCCCCGGCGGCCGCCGACGTCCAGGTGCGCCCGGACCCCGCGCCGGTACGCAACCGGGAACGCCTCCTCCGGTGTCAGCAGCCGGAAGGCGGCGGCCGGCAGGGCCATGCCGGTGACCAGCGCGGCCGCGACGTCGGTCGGGTGGTCGACCGCCAGGACGAGGCGGGCCGCCCCGAGCAGGGCGACCACGGCGACCGCCGCCCACGCCGCCCTCGTGCGCCACAGCCCGCCGGGGACGAGCGTGAACAGGACGGCGGTCAGCGCCAAGCCGAGGTTGGCGACCGGCAGCGACGGGTGCGCGTAGCCGTCCCAGGGGCCGACGATGTCGACACCGGCGGGGCGCATCCGGCCCAGCGCGATCGCCACCACGCCGTCCAGCACGGAGGCGACGAGGACCACCGTGAGGACGGCCAGCAGGTGCTGGAACCGGCGCACCGCTGCGAGCACGATGAGCGTCGTCCAGCCCACGACCCGGAAGGCCCACGGGGAGCCGAGGGTGTTCAGCCCCTGCACCACGTCGACGAGCGGGTCGGACCGCACGCGGGCGATCCCCCGCAGCACGACGAGGTCCCCCGCCGTCACCACGCGGACCCCGGTCGTCGTGGAGAGGGCCGTCCAGAGGAGAGCGACCACCACGCCGGCGCCCAGGAAGGTGCGGGTGCTGCGGCTGACGTGGCGGGGCAGGGGCGGCGCCTCGCCGGACGGGCGACGGCGCAGGACGGGACGGGAGCCCTCGCGTGGCCGGTCGAAGCGTACGACGGTCGGGCTCGGCGACGCCGGTGGGTCCTCGCGTTCCTCCGACGGCCCTGCCATACGCGTCGCCTCCGTCGATGGCCAGGGCGATGGTAATCCTGGGGCGTGACGCCCGCCGCCGACGCCCTCCCGTGGCGCTGACAATGGTGGCCGCGGCCACCTCGCGCCGGGCGTGGTTCCGGCGTGTCGCGACAGCGACCATCGTGGCCGTCGCGGCGTGCGGCGGCGGTGACCGGGCGCCGAGCTCGGTCGCGGTCGAGGGCGTCGCCGTGGCGTCGTTCAACTTCCCGGAGAGCCGGCTGGTCGCGGAGATCTACGCGCAGGCGCTCGAGGACGAGGGCGTCCAGGTGCGGCGGGAGCTCGATCTGGGCCCGCGGGAGCTCGTGATGCCCGCCCTCCGCCAGGGCCTCGTCGACGTGGTGCCCGAGTACCTCGGCACTGCCCTGGCCGCCACCGCCCCGCTGGCCACCGTCGACCGGTCCGACCCCCGGGCCGTCAGCCGGGGCCTCACCGCGGCCGTCGCTCCCTGGGGCCTGCAGGTCCTGCCCTACGCCCGTGCCCAGAACCAGAACGGCGTCGTGGTCACCCGGGCCACCGCCGATCGCCTCGACCTCGCTGCGGTCAGCGACCTCGGGCCGACGGCGTCGACGATGACGATCGGCGGGCCGCCGGAGTGCCCGTCGCGCCGTTACTGCCTCGTCGGGCTGACCGACGCGTATTCACTGCGCTTCCCGTCGTTCGAGCCGTTCGAGCGCGAGACGTTCGTCGGCCGCGCCCTGGAGGACGACGTGATCGACGTCGGCGTGATGTTCACGACCGACGGGGCACTCGCCGGCGACGAGCTGGTGCTCCTCGACGACGATCGGGGCCTCCAACCCGCGGAGAACCTCGTGCCGATCGTGCGGTCCGAGGTGCTGGACCGCGAGGGCGAGCCGTTGGCCACCGCGCTCGGCGAGGTCTCGGCCCACCTGACGACGGCCAACCTGCGGTTCATGAACTGGCGGGTGACGGTGGCCGGCAACGATCCGGCCGCGGAGGCGCGCGGGTGGCTCGTCCGCCAGGGCCTGGTCGACCGCTAGCCGGCAGGATGGGGACTACCCGTCCTTCCAGGCCTCGGTGGCCGCCGCCTCCAGCCGGGCGGCGGTGCCGGGGACGTCGCCCGGAACGGCGACGAAGTCGCGCAGCAACGACCACATCCCCCGCCCGGTGGTGCCCCCGAACTCCACCGGCTGGAGGTCGGAGAGGTCGAAGCGGACGTCGTCGCCCGCCTCCAGCAGCGAACGGGCGATCCGGCGGGTGACATCGTCCGGGTAGGCGGCGAGGTCCACGTCTTCGTTCGGGGAGACGAACCCGCCGAGCGCCGCCCAGGCCTCCCCCGCCTCGGCCGAGGCGAGGAAGCGGAGCAGCTCCGCGCCGGCGTGCGATCGCTGCATGAGCACCGCCGCGTCCCCACCGCCCACCACCAGCCGCCCTCCGGTCCGCCGCTCCGGGAAGGGGAAGACGTCGACGTCGATGCCGACCTCGGCGCGGGTGCTCCCCGCGACCACGCCGGGGACGAAGTCGCCCTCCGCCACCATCGCCGCCCGCGGCTCGGACGAGAAGACGGCGGCTGCTGCGTCGGGAAACGTCGTCATGAGGGCCCCGGCCGAGCCGCCGGCGAGGAAGTCGGGCCGGAGCAGCCGGGCGAGGAGATCGAGGGTGGTCTGCACCGTCCCGTCGGTCCAGGGCAGCCGGTGCTCGGCCAGCGCGTCGTAGCGTTCGGGCCCGGCGACGCGCAGGTACAGGTTCTCGAACACGTCGGTGATCGTCCACGCGTCCGACGGGGCGGCCGCCAGGGAGAACGGCGGGGTGCCCGAGGCCTCGAGCGCGGCCGCCACGTCGAGCAGCCCGTGCAGGTCCTCGGGCGGGACGATCCCCGCCCTCTCGAACGCCGCGATGCTGTACCAGACCAGGCTCTTGTTGGCGGCCTTGACCCAGACGCCGTACAGCTCGCCGTCGACGGTCGCCAGCCGGCGCCACTGCGAGCCGTAGCGCTTCTCCACCTCCTGTTCGACGTCGCCGCCCACGGGGTGGATCGCGCCTTCCCGGGCGTACCGGGTCAGCAACCCGGGCTGAGGGAGGATCGCCACGTCGGGGGGCCGGCCCTCTACGAGCCGGGCGTCGAGGAGGGCGCCGATGTCCTGGCCGCCCGTCGAGGTGAACCGCACGGTCGCGCCCGTCCGGGCTTCGAAGGCCTCCAACACCCGCTCGAAGGCGGCCTCCTCGGCCTCCTCCCAGACGGCCACCACCTCCAGCGTCGTCCCGCGGAGGTCGGGCCAGCCGTCGCCGTCGGTCGAGCAGGCGAGGCTCGGCAGGACCAACGCCACGCCGATCGCCCACGCGATCACCCGCCTCGACCACGCTTCGTAGTGCAACGTAATCACCTCGGTCACTCTCCGCCGCGAGACCAGGGTCTTTTGGCCCTGTCCGTGGCCGCGGCCGGTCGCCCAGGCTTGAGGACGACCAGCACGGCGCAGGGGGAGGCGAGCGATGACCACGATGCATGTTCCCGCTCCGGGGGCCACGGGACCGACCGTTGTGGCTGCGGCCACCGTGGACGCGAGCAAGGTCTACGGCAAGGGTGACACCGAAGTGCGGGCGCTCGACGGCGTCACGGTGTCGTTCGAGGCCGGGCGGTTCACGGCGATCATGGGCCCATCTGGCTCGGGGAAGTCGACGCTGCTGCACTGCATCGCCGGCCTCGACACGCTGACGTCCGGCAAGGCGTTCATCGGCGACGCCGACCTCAGCACCCTGGGCGACAACGAGCTCACGTTGCTGCGCCGGGAACGGGTCGGCTTCATCTTCCAGGCCTACAACCTGGTGCCGACGCTCACGGCCGAGGAGAACATCACGCTGCCGCTCGCCCTCGCCGGCCAGAAGGGCGACCGTCAATGGATCGCTCGGGTCATCGACACGCTCGGGCTCGAGCCGCGGCTGCGGCACCGTCCCAGCGAGCTGTCGGGCGGCCAGCAGCAGCGCGTGGCGGTGGGCCGGGCCCTGGCCAGCAAGCCCCAGATCATCTTCGCGGACGAGCCGACGGGCAACCTCGACTCGAGGGCCGGCGCCGACGTGCTGGGCTTCATGCGTCGAGCCGTGACGGACCTCGGCCAGACCATCGTCATGGTGACGCACGATCCCGTCGCCGCGAGCTACGCGGACCGCATCGTGTTCCTGGTCGACGGTCGCATCGTCGAGGAGATGCACGATCCGACCGCCGAGCGGGTGCTCGACCGGATGAAGAAGTTCGGGGACTGAGGTGTTCAGGACCGCGCTCCGCAACCTCCTCGCGCACAAGCTCCGGCTCCTGGCGACCGGGATGGCCATCACGCTCGGCGTGGCGTTCATCGCCGGCACGCTCGTGCTCACCGACACCATCCAGAAGACGTTCGACGACCTCTTCTCCGACGCGCTGGCCAACACCGACACCCTGGTACGGGAGGAGGCGGCGTTCGACGACCCCGCCGGCGGCGGCGAGCAACGGGGGCGGATCGACGCCTCGTTGCTCGACGTGGTCGCCGACGTCGACGGCGTCGCCGTCGCCCAGGGGGACGTGTGGGGCTTCGCCCAGGTCGTCGACGAGGACGGCGAGCCCATCGGCAACCCGGGGACCGGGCCGCCGACCTTCGGGACCAACTGGCCGGAAGGCGAGCTGAACACCTGGACCCTCGAGTCGGGCCGGGCGCCGGAGGGCCCGGACGAGGTGGTGCTCGACAAGGGGAGTGCCGACGACGGCGGCTACGTCGCCGGCGACCGGGCGACCATCCTCGTGCAGGGCGCGCCCCGGGAGATGACCGTCGCGGGGGTGGCGACGTTCGCCGGAGCCGACTCGCCCGGCGGTGCGACGTTCGCCATGTTCACCACCGAGGCGGCCCAGGAGCTCGTGGGCGAGGTCGGCAAGTTCGACAGCATCTCGGTCGCCGCCGAGGAGGGCGTCTCGCAGTCGGACCTCACCAGCCGCATCGAGCCGGTCCTCCCCGACGGGGTGGAGGCGATCACCGGGCAGGAGGCCACCGAGGAGAACCAGGACGCGATCGAGGAGGGGCTTTCCTTCTTCAGCCAGTTCATGCTCGTGTTCGCGGTCGTGGCCCTCCTGGTCGGGGGCTTCATCATCTTCAACACGTTCTTCATCACCGTTGCCCAGCGGACCCGCGAGAACGCTCTCCTGCGGGCCCTCGGTGCCACCCGCAGGCAGGTGCTCACCGCCGTGCTGGTGGAGGCGCTGGGGGTCGGCGTCATCGCCTCGGCTCTCGGGCTGGTCGCCGGCGTCCCCCTGGCCGCCGGGCTCAAGAGCCTCCTCGCCGCGTTCGGCTTCGAGATCCCCGCAGGCGGCGTCGTCTTCACGACCAGCACCGCGGTCATCTCGTTCTCGGCGGGGGTGATCGTCACGCTCCTGTCGGCCATCTCGCCCGCCCGCAAGGCCGGCAAGGTCCCACCGGTCGCCGCCATGCGCGACGTCTCGGTCAGCAGCACCGGCTACGGCTCCAAGGAGCGGGTGATCGTGGGCTCGGCGATCCTCGCGCTGGGCGTGGGCGCCCTCCTGTACGGGCTCTTCGGAAGCCCGTCGAGCGCCCTCGCCATCGTCGGCCTGGGCGTCCTGCTCGTGTTCTTCGGCGTCTCCGCACTCGGCCGGACGGTGTCTCTCCCCCTCAGCCGGTTCATCGGCCTGCCGCTGCCGCGGGCACGCGGCATCGCCGGCCAGATGGCCCGCGAGAACGCCATGCGCAACCCCAAGCGCACCGCCGCCACGGCGTCGGCGCTGATGATCGGCGTCGGGCTCGTCACGTTCATCACGATCTTCGCCTCGTCCACGAAGGCGTCGTTCGGCAACACCGTCGACAAGGCGTTCACCGGCGACTTCATCGTCACCTCCGGCCAGATGGGCATGGGCGGCGGCCTCTCGCCGGAGCTCGCCACCCGGCTCAACGAGCTCCCCGAGGTCGACGTGGCGGCCGGGATACGGGCCGGCCTGGCCGAGGTCGACGGCGACGCCCAGAGCGTGATCGCCGCGGACCAGGCGACCTTCGACCTCTTCGACGTCGAGTCGGTCGCGGGTTCGCCGGACGACCTCGACGCCACCTCGATCGCGGTGTTCGAAGACGTCGCCAAGGACGACGGCCTCTCCATCGGCGATAGCGTGCCGGTCGAGTTCAGCTCCACCGGTCGGCAGGAGATGACGATCGCTCTCATCTACGGAGACAACGCCACCGCCCTCGGCGGCGAGACCCAGGCACAGGACTGGATGCTCGGGGTCGAGGGCTTCGAAGCGAACTTCCCCGACCAACTCGACTCCCAGATCTTCGTCAAGAAGGCCGACGGAACATCGTCGAGCGAGGCCCTGGCGGCCGTCGAGCAGGAGGCCGATCAGTACCCCGGCGCGGACGTGCTGGACCAGTCGGAGTACAAGGCGGAGCAGATGGGCGTCGTCGACCAGATGCTCGGACTGGTGTACGCGCTCCTGGGCCTGGCCATCCTCATCGCACTGATCGGCATCGGCAACACGCTGGCCCTCTCCATCGTCGAGCGCACGCGGGAGCTCGGCCTGCTCCGGGCGGTCGGGATGACCCGGGCCCAGCTCCGGTCGACGATCCGCTGGGAGTCGGTCATCATCGCGATCCAGGGAACCCTGCTCGGGTTGGTGATCGGCGTCTTCTTCGGCTGGGCCCTGGTCACCGCCATGGAGGACGAGGGCCTCAACACCTTCGCCCTGCCGGTCCGCACCTTGGCCTATGTGGTCGTGCTCGCCGCAGTGGCGGGCATCCTGGCCGCCGTCCTACCCTCCCGCCGCGCCGCTCGGCTCGACGTGCTGCGCGCCGTTGTCACGGAGTAGCCGGCCACACCGTGGGTGGGGGGCGACCACGCTCGATCGTGGCTAGGCCCGATCGGCGGCGGCGCGGACGGCCGCGAGGTCGATCTTCTTCATGCTCAGCATGGCCTCCATGGCCCGCTGGGCCCGACCTTGGTCGGGGTCGTTGAGCAGCTCGGCCATGCCCACCGGGCACACCTGCCAGGACAGGCCGTACCGGTCCTTGAGCCAACCGCAGGGCCCCTCCTCGCCCCCCTCGGAGAGCTTGGTCCAGTAGTAGTCGACCTCGTCCTGGTCGGCGCAGTTGATCAGGAAGGAGATCGCCTCGTCGAAGGTGAACTCGGGACCGCCGTTGATGGCGGTGTACTCCTGCCCGTCGAGCACGAAGTCGACGGTCAGCACGGTGCCCGCCGGCCGCGGACCGGCCTCCCCGTAGTGGGTGACGTTCGTGATCTTCGAGTTCGGGAACACCGACACGTAGAACTCGGCGGCCTGCTGGCCCTGGGTGTCGAACCAGAGGTTGGGCGTGATCCGGGGCATGACGTCTCCTGTCATCCGTTGGGCTCTTGCCCGTACCGACGGTTCCACCGCTCGAGACTCATCGCCCGAAAGGGTGTCGCCGTGCTCGCTCGGGTGGTGAGCTGCTGAGGTGGACGAAATCGTGATCGCCCGGAGGTTCAACGGGCCCCCCGACTCCGCGAACGGCGGCTATGCATGCGGGACCGTCGCCCGGCTCCTCGGCGGAGGCGCCGTCGAGGTGCGCCTGCGCCGGCCGCCGCCCCTCGATCACCCCCTGGCGTGGGACGGTGCCCGCCTGCTCGACGGCGACACCGTGGTGGCCGAGGGGTCGCCGATCCCGGACGGCGCAACGCCGGCCGACCTGCCGGCACCGGTGTCGGTCGACGAGGCTCGTGCCGCCAGCCGCCTGTTCCCCGGTCTCGTGGACCATCCGTTCCCCACCTGTTTCGGATGCGGCCCGCGGCGGGACGCGGCCGACGGGCTGCACGTGTTCGCGGGCCCGGTCGCCGGCCGCCACGTCGTGGCGTCGCCGTGGGTGCCCCACCCGTCGCTGCTCATCGACGGCCGGATCCCGCTCGAGGTCATGTGGGCGGCGCTCGACTGCACCGGCGGGTGGGCCGGGCTGGGACAGGTGGAGGGCACCTACGTCCTGGGCACGATGCGGGGCTCGGTCGACGGCCGGGCCACGGTGGAGGACACCCACGTGGTGATGGGCTGGCAGGAGGGGATCGACGGCCGCAAGCTGCAGTGCGGCTCGGCGCTCACGACCGCATCGGGGGACCTCCTCGGCTGGTCGGAGCAGACCTGGATCCGCCTCTCCTGAACCCGCTTGGCCTCGCGAGAGTGCCCCGGCCGGTCGATCGTCTGGTTTCACGTGGGCGCCTCCGCGACACGTCGAGACGCAAGGACTTTGCGTCGACGCCCACGACCGGTCAGGGAACGCCGGAGAGCACGTCCCCGTCCGCGGTGGAAGCGTCCACCGCCGTGTCGGTGCCCGGCCCTCCGATGAAGGCGTCGGCGCCTGGACCCCCCGTCAGGACGTCGTCGCCGCGATCGCCGCCGAGGTGGTCGTCGCCCGGTCCACCGTCGAGCGAGTCGTTCCCGCGCCCACCGCAGAGGACGTCGGACCCCTCGCCCCCACCGAGCACGTCGTCGCCCTGACGGCCGAGCAGCACGTCGGGTGCCGCGGTGGCCGTCAACGCGTTGACCCCGGTGTCGCCGAGGGCCACGTGCACGGCGGTCGTGGCCGTGGCCTCGCCGTCGTCCACGGCCACGGTGACGATCGCCGAGCCGGTCGCCCGGTCGCTCGGTCGGAGTGCGAGCGTGCGGTCGGTCCCACCGGCACGAACGTCGGCCTGGCCGTCGGGGATCACGGTGGCGTTCGAGGACGTGGCGGTCACCGTGAGGTCGGTGGCCGGTGTCTCGGCGTCGGCGACCGTGAGGCTCACGTCGGCGCCCGTGTCGCCGGCGCAGGCCCCACCCGTCACCGCGACCGTGGGCGGCGTGTTGACCAGGTACCGGTCGAGCGTCACGTCACGCTCGCCGGTCGTGGTCCAGGTCTGGCCGCCCACGACGATCTTGCTGTCCGGTTGGACGGCGAGATCGTGGACGAACTCAGCTTCGGTGCCGGGAAGGTGGTTCGTGGTCGCCACACCCCCGTTCCCGAAGGTGGGATCGGGCCTGCCGTCGGGCAGGTACACGGCGACGACGAACTCGGTGTCGATGTCGTACCCGCCGAGTTGCCAGTTGTCGCCGGCGGCGACGATGCGCCCGTCCGGCCGGACGGCCACGGTCGACCCACGGGCCTCCCTCCTGGCAACGGCTCGTCCGGCGTCGGCGAAGCTCGTGTCGATCGTCCCGTCGTCGTCCACGCGGATGACCGCGAAGTCCGTGCCGGTCTCGCCGGGCGACTCGCCGATGGCCACGATCTTGCCGTCGGCCTGGATGGCCAGCTCCTCGGGAGAGATCAGCGAGTCGGTCTCGAACACGCCGGCGTCACCGAAGCCCGTGTCGAGCGTGCCGTCCGAGAGAAGACGCGCCATGACGACCCGGGCGCGGGCATCTCCCCAGCGAGGACCCAGCGACCCCGCCGCGAGGACCTTTCCGTCGGGTTGGATCACGACGTCGGTCGGAGTGAACGAGTCGCTCGACGGATCGGCGCCGATCGGGACCCGCACGAGGCCGTCCGGGCCCCAAGCGGTGTCGGGCGCACCGTCGGGGAGAAGGCGCAGCAGCGTCAGCGTGGGAGCCCCGGTGGCGTCGGAGCCCTGCGTCACGACCACGATCTTGCCGTCGGCCTGCACCGCGATGCCCTCGCCGATGCCGTAGAGGTTGGTCGAGCCGGCCACACCCTCACGCCCGAAGCCGGTGTCGGGTGTGCCGTCGGCGTTCAGCCGTAGGACCCCCGTGACCCAGAGGTACGGGTACGCGCTGGAGCCGGCCACGAGGATCTTGCCGTCGGGCTGCACAGCCATGTCGTTGCCGCAGAACGCGCATCCGGCCGCGTACGTGGAGGCGACGCCACCCTCACCGAACCCGCTGTCGAGGCGACCGTCGGCGTCGAGCCGGAGCACCGGCCCGCTGTACGCTTCGAAGGACGACGTCTTCGTGGCGAGGAGGATGTCCCCGTCGGGGAGCACCTCGACGGCGGATGCCTGCTCGACCAGGTCACCGAGGTCGACGGACGCCGTGCCACCGTCGCCGAACGTGACGTCGAGGTCTCCCGCATCGGCCGCGGCCGTTGGGACCGACACCACGGCCGACGTGGCGACCACCAGCACTCCGGAGGCGAGCCGCGCCCACCTCACCCCCGGGTGCACCATGGCCGCCCCCCTGCCAACCGATCGGCCCAGCGCCGACCGCCACCCCTGTCATCGTCCCGGCGGGGTTCAGGGGTACGTGGCGCGGCGGTGGCACACTTCGCACGGTGGGGCGACCGGACCTGCACATGCTGAACGTCGTCGTCGGCGACATGGCCGCGACCCTCGAGTTCTATCGCCGGCTCGGAATCACCGTGCCCGAGGCCGACGACCCGCCCGGTCCCCACGTCCAGCTGCGGATGCCGGGAGGCTTCAGCCTCGAGCTCGACAGCGCGGAGTCCGCGCGCCTGTGGCACGCGGGCTGGCGCGCCGATCCGGCAAGCGTGGGGGTCGTGATCGGGTTCGCGCTCCCGAGCCGCGAGGCGGTCGACGAGCGCTACGTCGAGCTGACGGCTGCCGGGTACGTGGCGCGCCAGCCGCCCTTCGACGCCTTCTGGGGTGCGCGGTATGCGATCGTCGCTGATCCGGACGGGAACGACGTGGGGCTGATGAGCCCGCTGGACGAGTCCCGCCGCACGTGGCCCCCGGAGGAGTCCCCGCCGCCCTGAGGTGGCGTCACACCGGCGCGCCGTGGTCGGAGGTGAGATGGCCAGAGCCCGTCGGACTTCCGGCCGTTGCGCACTGTCGGCGACGCGCGGCCGCGGCCAGGCTCGACGTGGAGGTGACGATCCGCCGCCCTCGGGCCGTCGGGCCGTGGGACCGGGCATGCGGATCAGGCGGCTCGGAGGACGTACTTCGCCGGCCGGCGTTGGCCATCTCGTCGAGCAGCCAGCCCGCCTGTGAACCGGTTTCGCGAGCAGGGCCCCTGGCCGTCATGGTGCCAGTCACGGCGCGCCCACCTGGCCCACAGGCCGTTGGAGGCGGTCGCACCGGCGAGCGGAGTTGGTGATGGGACCATGCGGCATGGTGGAAACCTCGGTTCGTCTCCGGCCCTTCGAGGAGGCGGACCTCGCGGTCCTCGTCCGGTACGCCACCGATCCCGCGTTCTCGTCACCGTTCGAGTGGGACGGCTACAGGTCGCCGGCGGCGGTGCGCCGGAGATGGGAGGACGACGGCCTCCTCGGAAAGGATCCGCATCAGCTCGTCGTCGCCAACGCCGACGGCACGGTCCTGGGCTGGGTCATGTGGCTCGATCCGAACCTCTTCGGTCGGCAGGGCTGGGCCTGGGAGACGGGATCCTGCTGGCCCCCGAGCACCGAGGGCGAGGCGCCGGTACGGCTGCGCAGCGCCTGCTCGTCCGTCACCTGTTCGACACCACGCTCGTGCACCGCGTGTGCGCTCACACCGAAGCCGACAACGTGGCCGAGCAGAGGTCGCTCGAGAAGTGCGGGTTCCGTCGCGAAGGTCTCTTGCGTCAGGCCGGCTTCCGCGGCGGCCGATGGCGCGACGTCGTCACCTACGCAGTCGTCAGGAGCGACATCGATGCAGCGCACGACAACTGACCCGACGTCGGGGTAACGGGCCCGGGCGACCTGCTCGGCCGATGGCGGCCCGCCCGTGCCGCGGCTTCTGGCAGCGCTAGGTGGCGAGGGACGAAGCTATCGCTGCCAGAACGGCGGGCACCCTCCCACCGAGCGGCGCAATGTCGGGAGGCAAGCGCAGAACCGATCCCGCCGCCTCGCCGGCTGCGTGTCAGCGCCGTGCCCCGCGCCGCTTACTGGTCACACGGGATGTGTCGACACGGCCGCGTCCGAACGCGTCGATCCGTCCCCAGCGCCCCGGGATGTCGAGGAGCTCCAGGTGACCGATGGTCGTCGGGAGCGCCGGGTCCACCACGAGGTGGTCGCCCATTGGCACGAGCCCGAGCATCGTCCGCAGAAGCAGGAGCGGCGTGCCTGTGGACCACGCCTGCGGGCTGCACGCAGTGGGATACTGCACGGGGTACCTCGTCATCGACTGCGGGTACCCGCCAAACGCCTCAGGGAGGCGTCCGTCGAAGAATCGCGACGCTTCGAGAATCCCGGCCGCGACCACGGCTGCCTCGTCCTTGAAGCCGTAGCGGCGGAGTCCCCACGCGATGAACGAGTTGTCGAACGGCCAAATGGTCCCGTTGTGGTAGCCGATGGGGTTGTACCGGCTCTCCCCGACGGCGAGCGTGCGGATACCCCAGCCCGAGAAGAGTCGGTCGCTCATGAGGTGCCCTACGACGGCCTTGGCCTTCGACTTGTCGACGATGCCGCTCCAGAGGAGGTGGCCGTTGTTCGACGTGAGCGAGTCGACCTGACGGCCATCGGCGTCCAGGGCGACCGCGAAGTACTCCCCGGCAGCGACCCAGAAGTCGCGGTTGAACCGCCGCTTCAGATCGGCGGCTTCCTTCTCGAGCTGGGTGGCGAAGGCGGGGTCGTGCCAGACCTCGCGTGCCAGCCGGGCACCCCGCACCTTGGCATCGTAGGCGTAGCCCTGCAGCTCGCAGGTAGCTCGGGGGAAGCCGGGCAGCCTGCCGTCGCGGTAGGAGATTGAGTCCCAGGAGTCCTTCCAGCACTGGTTCTCGAGGCCAGTCTCGGCGTTCCGCCGCTTGTAGGCGATGTACCCGTTGCCCTGGAGGTCCGCGTACGCGTCGATCCAGTGCAGCGCGGCGCGAGCCTCGTCCTCGAGGTCGCGGACAAGCTTCCTGTCTCCCGTCCACCGCTCGTACTCGTCGAGCAGCACCACGTACAGCGGCGTGGCATCGGCGGATCCGAAGTACGGGGAGTGCGGGCGCTCCTCGAACGCAGTCATCTCACCGAAGCGCATCTCATGCAGGATCCGGCCGGGATCCTCGTCGCGGAAGTCGTCGATGCGAGTGCCCTGGCGAATCCCAAGCTCGCGTAGCGTCGTCGCCGCCAGTTCCGACGTGAAGGGCAGCGCCTGCAGGCTCGTAAGGATGCTGTCGCGTCCGAACAGCGTCATGAACCAAGGCAAACCAGCAGCCGGGAGGCTGTGGCGCCCGGCCGTCAGGGGTGAGAAGCGGAGCGCGGCGAGGTCGACGAGGCTCCGTCGGTAAGTCCTGACCAGTGTCTCCCAGTCACAGGCGAGCCGCGGCGCCTCGTCGAGCCACCGGGCGAGGTTCTGCGCCATATTGGTGATCGGCCGCTTCACCTGCTCCGCGAGCGACTGACCGTCGCCGTCCTGTTCCTGTCCGGGCATCTCGATGGCGACATCGAGCTCGGTCGTCCAGGCCGCGTGCGGCCCGATCGTGATCGCAAACGTCAGCCCGGTTTCGTCGAACGTGCAGGGTTGCGACGACGAGATGGCGGTCGACCGCTCGTAGGTGTCGCGCTGGTACCCCAGAACGAGCGACCCCTCCTCCACGCGGTTCGCGTAGGAGCCCTTCTTCTGCAGCGCGTCCTTGACTTCGAACAGATCCGCGAAGTCGGAATCGGCATCGATCCGTACCGTGAGGTCGACCGGCGCGTCGTCGTGGTTAAGGATCGACAGCTCCTCGTGGAACCCGTCGCCGACCGCTCGCTGGCGTATCACCGAGAGAGTCGTGTTCACATAGACGCTCCCGATCCCGGGGACGAGGAAGAACCGGGCTTCGAAGTACTGGAGGTCATCGGTCGATAGCGACGTCAGACGCTCACCGTTCACGGTGAGCAGCCACGTCGACAAGAATCGGGTGTCAAACGAGAACAGCCCGGTCGGGTCAGTCAATGAGGCCTCGATGTCGCCGCGCGCGTCGCTGACGACGAATGTGTTGCCGTTGAGGATCTTCACCATCTCGTCACTCATCGCGCACTCCTCGTGCGGGCAGTCGGGTCCCACCCGCGGGGCGGACCCGGGAAGGTCCGCTCGATCGCGAACAAGAGCTCGAGGTCTCCCTGGCATGTCAGCGCGCCTCGCAGGACCGCGGCGATCGCGTTCATGCGGCCTTGTACGACCTCGTCGAAGACCGCTCGTTGGGCGCGGATCGTGCAGTCGCCCGTGCCTGCCTTGCGTGCCACCGTGAGTTCGCCCTTGTCGACGGCCACGAGCCACGAGTCGGTGTGCCCGCCGTCCACGAGGTCGAACCGGACACGCCCTGAGACCTTGCGCAATAGTGGCTCGTGGCCGCGTTCCCCGAGCTCCTCGAAAAACATTGCCGCAGGACCGGCAGTCGGTGTCTTCCGGGTCGTCGAGGTGGTCATCCGATGATCTCCTTCACGAAGCGGTGGTCGGGCCGGAAGTGCCGAGCAGCCAACCCGACCACGTCGGCCTCGACCCGGGAAGCGAGGGCCCGGCCCGCGGTGAGGAGCCACCGCTCGTCACCCGCCACGGAGCTGACCGCGCCCACAACGGAATTCATCTCGTAACGCCTCCGTTCACCGGCCGCGCTGATGTCAGCTCATCGTTGCCGCTCGCGAGCACCGACGCATCACCTGGTACGAATGAGACCCGCGTGGCGGCCCCCGTGCGGTCACGCTGGGTGGGGTGACCACGCCGGTGAGGTGCGGTTGTACGGCCCAATCCCAGACCCCGAGGAAAAACAGCGTTTCGCCTACAGCAGATGCTGGCGCTGCAACTCGGTGGCCACGACCTGTTCGGGATCGTCGTCTGTGCCGTGGATGGAGGCCGCCTCAATGGCGATGCAGCGTGCGTACTCGGGCGTTTGCACGAGACCCGGCACGACCGCGACGTGAGCCGCCAGGTGAGGACGAGCACGTCAGGCCGCACGTCGAAAACCGGGCTACACGTTGAAGCGGAACGAGCGACGGGGCTGATCGACCCGGACGTGCGTTCGTAGCGGAGCTGCGGCCAGGGCCGAAGCGACACGCTGCGTCTCGGTGTGTCCTGCGGCTGCCGGAGCTGCTGAGGACTGATTGAGGACGGGGCCGGAGGTCGACAGCGAGCGACCCCGGCCTCCGTCGCGTCCTCGATCCGATGGGCGTGACTCGTTGCGGCGAGCCGGGGGCGAGCACGGCGCCGGAGGCGGCGCGCGGAGCCCCGGCGTTGGCGCCGGCGGAGCCGGCGCCCTTGACTGAGTACAGAAATTTCTCACCGACAGATAACAGGAACTTGTGTCTGGCTTCACCAGATGCTTGACGTTTCGGTGTCAG
>Ga0126307_10000617_pt1 | contig 22994 bp, 20 predicted proteins | sample Plot28_FD_89955 | JGI IMG/M metagenome (GOLD analysis project Ga0126307, IMG submission 89955) | Serpentine soil microbial communities from UC McLaughlin Reserve, CA, USA - Plot28 | ecosystem: Environmental > Terrestrial > Soil > Grasslands | place: USA: UC McLaughlin Reserve, Lake County... | reverse complement strand
CGGGCGGCGCCCGACGTCACTCCCTGTCGGTCGCCTCGGCGACGCCGCCCGGGCCGGCTCCTGCCGGGCGTTCGAGCAGCTCTATCGCACGATGGCCGGGCAGGTGGCGTCCTACTTGCGCTGGCACCGGGCGAGCGACCCCGACGGCCTGACGAACGACGTCTTCGTGCAGGTGCACCGCAATCTCGGTGCTTTCAAGGGCGACGAGCAGGGCTTCCGGTCGTGGGTGTTCACGATCGCCCACCACCGCATGATCGACGACCGCCGACGGGCCAACCGCCAGCCGCGCGTCGACGGCGAGGCCGGTGTCGAGGAACACGTGGGCACCGGCGACGTCGAGGACGACGTCCTGGCCTGGCTCGCCCACGACAACGTGCGGGATCTGCTCGCCGTGCTCTCGCGGGACCAACGCGACGTGGTGCTGCTGCGCATCGTCGCCGATCTGTCCGTCGAGGAGGTGGCGCGCATGCTCGGTAAGCGCGAGGGCGCCATCAAGGCGCTCCAGCACAGGGCGCTCAACGCCCTGCGCCGCCACATCGATCGCCAGCCCGCCACGGCGTGAGCTCGCACGCCCTCGCCGGTGACCGGCTGCGGGGTGCCGGTCCGATCGACCGCGCAACCCCGGCGCACGAACGGTCGTTTGCCTGAACGGATGCGCAGCTCACGCCTCAACGAGCACGAGGTCGACGACGTGCTGGCGGGACGCCGGCCGCTCGGGCGCGCCCGGCCGGACGGCCTCGACGAGCTCGTCGCGGTTCTCTACGCCAGCCGCGAGGTCGAACCCGCGCCGCCGATGTCCGACGAGCTCCGGACCGCCATCGCAGAAGGCCAGGGCGCGGGCGTGGTCGGACCCACGGGAGCGGTCGCCGCGGCCACGCCGATCGGGGTCGCCGACGGGTACCGCCGGTCCGTCGCCAGCGCCCGGGGCGGCTCGTTCGTCCGCCCCGCGGTGAGCGTCGCCGCGGCCGCCGTCCTCCTCGTGGGCCTGGTGCTGGCCGCGACCCGGCCGTCGCTCGACCGTTCCGGTCCTGAGGCCGCTGCGCAGGTCGGGTCGGCTGTGGGGTTCCGGATGAGGGTCCCCGAGGACGCGGTCCGGCTGCCGGGGGTGTCCGGTTCCGACGCGGCGACCGGCCCGGCGGGAGCAGACGCGGCCCCCGCCGTGCCGTCCGATCCCACCGAGGACCGGGCCACGCCGCCTGCATCCGCCGGCGAGCCATCGCCTCCGACCGGCGCCACGACCGGCACGTCGACGGCCACCTCACTCCTTCTGGATCAGGGCCGCGACGACCACCGGGGTGTCGACGACGACCGGGACGGCGACGCGGACGGCAGCTGGGGAGGAGCGCGGGGCACGCTCGATGCCGGCGACACGCGCACCTGGGCTCAGGCCGGGACGGACTCGACCGTCGACCCCGCCGGCGAGCCGACGCCCGTGACCACCCAGGCCCCGAGGACGGGCGACGGTGCCCGAGACGAGCCCGTCGACAGCACGACGCCTCCCACCACGGTCGACCCCGAGGCTCGCGCGATCCCGGACGACGGCACGACCGCGGACGAGGGCGCCACCACGTCGACGACTGCTCCCGCCCCGGTGGCGCCCGAGGGTTAGGGGCGGCCCCCGCCGCACCGCTGAGCCGTAGCCGTGGAAAATCAGACCCCGCGACGGTCGTCGCCACCGCGGGCGCGGGTCAGGGAAGCGGGGCGGTGAGGCCGTCGGCGCCGAGGAGTGACTCGAGGCGAGCGACCACCGCCGCGGCCCGCTCCGCATCACCAGCGGTGCGCACGAGCGACTGGACCAACGCCTCGCCCTCTCGCCAGTCGGCCACGTCGTCGGTCAGGACCAAGCGCAGCGTCCGCAGGACCGGTCCGTCCGCCATGGCCGACCCCGCCTCCGCGTGGCGCCCGTAGGCGGTGATCAGCCGGGGCAGCACGACCCGGGACAGCCCAGCCAGGCGGTCGAGCGTCGCGCCGCGGTCGCCGGCCGGGTCGCCGTCGTCGCCGGTCCGGCCGGACGCGTCCGGCGCGGCCGGGGCGCTTTCGCGGGACCGGCCCGGCGCTGCCGACGCAGCCGGCGCGTCTCGCGTCGCCAGGGCGTCGAGGGCGGCGGCCGCCCCGGCGCTCGGCGCGGCCACCAGCTCGTCGACGTCGCGCCCCGCCACCACGGGACGGTGGCCCAACCACAGCTCGGCGTGCCAGGCGTGGTGCCGGGCCTGCGCGGCGAGGCGTACCTTCACCTCGGGTTCCGGCACGTCCGGCACCCACCCGCCCACGATCTCGAACAGCCGCAGCTCGACCCAGGCGTAGCCGCCGACCAGCCGTGCGCTCTCGTCCATGGTCAGCACGCCGGGCAGTCTCGCGCCCGGGCCTCGCGGGCCGGGGCCACGATCTCGGCGACGACGACGGCGGCCAGGATCAGCCCCCCGCCCGCCACCATCGAGACCGTGAGCGAATCGCCCGTGGCCCACCCGAGCAGGGCGGCGAACACGGGTTCGAGCAGCAGCACGAGCGCCGCCCGCGACGGCGCCACCACCCGCTGGGCGGCGACCATGGCGGCGAAGGCCAGGGCCGTGGCCAACACGCCGGTCAGTGCGGCGGCGGCCAGCGCCCCGGCCGGTAGGGCGACCCCACCGGTGGCGACCGCGGGGACGAGGCATGCCGCACCGACGGTCAACAGCTGCACGCAGGTGAAGCGCAGCGCGTCGTGGCGGTCCGCCGTCTCGCCCAGCAGCACGATGTGGACGGCGAACGCCAGGGCGCAGCCGAGCGTCAGCACCTCGCCCCGCCCGATCCCGGCGCTCGATCCCGCACCGCCGGTGAGCAGCGCCAGGCCGGCCACGGCCAGCGCCACCCCGGCGAAGGTGAGCGGGTGGGGCCGCCGGCGGTGCACCGCCCAGGTGATCAGAGGCACGATCATGACCAGCATGTAGGTCACGAACGCCGAGGTGGCAGGCGTCGTGTACTGGAGGCCGACTGTCTGGGTCACGTAGCCGGCGAGCAGGGCCGCCCCGGCGAGCACACCGTGACGCACCTCGTGCGGCGTGGCCGGGCGGCCGCGGGCCAGCACGGCGAGCACGGCGCCGCCCAGCAGGAACCGCACGGCGAGGAACCCGATCGGGTCGGCGTTCTCGACCGCGTCCTTGACCACGATGAACGTCGTCCCGAAGAAGAGCGCGGCGACGACCAGGGCGGCGTCGGCCCGGCGGCGCGCCGTGCGTCCCGCCGGCACCACGACGGACGGGGCCGCCGGGCCCACGGCTGCCGGCAGCGCCCCCGTCCCGGCGGCCCGGGGCGGCGGCGTGAACGGTTCGGACACGGGCGCGGCGCGATGGGACGGCGCCGGGTGGGGCCGCCGCTCAGCCCCGGTAGGCGTTCGTGATGGGGACCCGGCGGTCCTTGCCGAACGCCTTGGGGGTGACCCGCACGCCCGGCGGCGTCTGGCGGCGCTTGTACTCGGCCGCGTCGACCAGGCGTGTGATGCGCGCCACCAGCTCCGCGTCGAAGCCCCGCTCGACCATCTGTGCCCGGGTCATGTCGTGCTCGACGTAGGCCTCGACGATCGGGTCGAGCACCTCGTAGGGGGGCAGTGACTGGGCGTCGGTCTGGTCCGGCCGGAGCTCGGCCGACGGGGGCTTCGTGAGCACGTCCTCGGGGATGATCGCCCGCCCGGTCCGGGCGTTGCGGTCGCGGCACAGCTCGTAGACGAGCAGCTTGGGCACGTCCTTGATCACAGCGAAGCCGCCGGCCGTGTCGCCGTAGAGCGTCGAGTAGCCGACCGCGGATTCGCTCTTGTTGCCGGTCGTCAGCACCATCCAGCCCCGGTTCTTGTTCGACAGGGCCATGAGGATCACGCCGCGGATGCGCGACTGCAGGTTCTCCTCGGTGATGTCGGGCTCGAGGCCGGCGAAGCTCGGGGCGAGGAGGTCGAGCAACGCCGAGTGCGCGGCCTCGATGTCGATCGTCCGGTGTTCGATCCCGAGCTCGACGGCCAGCTTCTCGGCGTCGGACAGCGAGTGGTCCGACGAGTACCGCGACGGCATCATCACGCCGTGCACCCGCTCGGGGCCCAGGGCGTCCACGGCGATGGCGGCGACGAGCGACGAGTCCACGCCGCCCGACAGGCCGACCACCACGTCGGTGAAGCCGTTGCGCAGCACGTAGTCGCGCGTGCCGGTGACGAGCGCCTCGTACACCTCGCGCACCGGGTCCAGCAGGTCGGCCACCGTGCCAGGTCGGGTGGCGGTGCTGGTGGCGGCCCGGGGAGCGGTCGACACCTCGACCACCGGCAGCGCCACGTCGGTAGCGCGGCCCCGCGGGTCGAGCAGCCGCTTGCGGAACACCGGTTGCACCTCGATGTCGCACACGTCCACCCGCTCCTCGAACTGCGGCAGGCGGGCCACCAGGTCGCCGTTCGTATCGAACACCATCGACGCCCCGTCGAAGACGAGCTCGTCCTGACCTCCCACCTGGTTCACGTACACCAGGGCGCAGGAGGCGTCGGATGCCCGGGTGGCGAGCATGCGTTCGCGCTCCGCGAGCCGGTTCGCGTAGTACGGCGAGGCGTTGATGTTGACGACGAGCTCGGCGCCCCCGGCGGCCTGCATGGCGATCGGCCCGGTCGGGTTGAACGCGTCCTCGCAGATCGAGACGCCCACCCGCACGCCGGCCACGAGGACCAGCGTGGGTGGCTCGGTGCCTCGGGCGAAGTAGCGCTGCTCGTCGAACACGGCGTAGTTGGGCAGCTCGCGCTTGTGGTAGATGGCCCGGACCTCGCCGCCGGCGCACACCGCGGCCGCGTTGTACAGGTCGCGCCCGGCGTCGACGAAGCCGACGACCACGGCGCATCGGCCGGACGCGGTGGCCGACGCCACACGGCCCAACGCTGCCTGGCTGTCGGCCACGAAGCCGGGCTTCAGCAGCAGGTCCTCGGGTGGATAGCCGGTGAGGGCCAGCTCGGGGAACACCGCCAGGTCCGCATCCTCGGCCTCGGCCCGGCGCAGGGCGTCGACCGTGCGTTCGACGTTGCCGGCGAGGTCACCGACGCGGGTGTTCAGCTGGCACAGCGCGACGCGGAGGCGGGCCACGCCCGCCAGCGTAGGCGGCGCTCCCGTCCGGCCCACGTCCGCCGTGGTCACCGCGGGTCGCGGCGCGGCCCGTCCTCGGTGGGGGCATGATCGTCCTGTGGTCCCCGTGGCGCTCGGCGATCTGATCGACCGGTCCGCCGACCCGCGCGGCGTGCGGACCGGGCTTGACCGGCTCGGCCACCCCGCCGTCACCCGGCTGGCTGCCTCGGCCGACCCCGACGGGCCCTCCGGTCACGCCGTGCGCGTCCTCGCCGCCAGCCGCAGCCTCACCCGCCTTCTCGAGGCCGACCCGCAGGCGCTCGACGTGCTCGCCGACCTCGACGAGCGCGTGGCGCCGCCCCCGCCCGGCGAGGTGGAGGAGCTCGTGCGCTGGAAGGACCGCGAGATCCTCCGCATCGCCGCCCGCGACCTGGCCGGGCTCGACGACGTCGAGCACACGACAGCGGCGCTCGCCGAGCTGGCCTCGGACGTCCTGCGCGTCGCGGTCGCGCAGGTGGGCGTCGAGGACCTGGCAGTCATCGGGATGGGCAAGCTCGGCGGGCGGGAGCTGAACTACGGCAGCGACATCGACCTGCTGTTCGTGGGCGGCGAGGTGCGCAAGGCCCGGGCCGTCATGGACGTGGCGCGGCGCGCCTTCCGCGTCGACGCGAACCTCCGGCCCGAGGGCCGCGACGGTCCGCTGACCCGCAGCCTCGACAGCTACGCGGCCTACTGGGAGCGGTGGGCCGAGCCGTGGGAGTTCCAGGCCCTGCTCAAGGCCCGGCCGGTGGCCGGGGACCCGGTCCTGGGCCGTGCGTGGGCCGACCGGGCGGCGGCCGTCCTGTGGGCCCGGCCGCTCACTCCCGACGACGTGCGCTCGCTGCGGGCCATGAAGGCCCGCACCGAGCGCGAGGTGGCGGCCCGCGGTCTCGGCGAGCGCGACCTCAAGCTCGGCCGGGGCGGCATCCGCGACATCGAGTTCTCCGTCCAGCTGCTGCAGCTCGTACACGGCCGGGTCGACGCCGAGCTGCGCTCGCCCACGACGCTCCGGGCGCTCGCATCCCTGGCGGCGGGCGGCTACGTCGACGCCGGTGACGCCGCGGGCCTCGATGCCGCCTACCGGTTCCTGCGGCGCGTCGAGCACGCCCTGCAGCTGGAGGACAACCAGCAGACCCACATCCTGCCCGTCGAGCGCGACCGGCGCGAGCGGGTGGCACGGGTGCTGGGCTTCCGGGGCTCGCCCCGGACCGGTCCCGTCGAGGCGTTCGAGGGCGAGCTGGCCCACCACCGCAACCTCGTGCGGGCCACCCACGAGCGGCTCTACTTCCGGCCGCTGCTTGAGGCGCTGGCCGGGGCCGGCACCCTCGCTCCGGAGACGGCGGCTGCGGCGCTGGCCTCGTTCGGGTTCACCGACGTCGAACGCACCCGTCAGGCGGTGCGGGAGCTCACCCGGGGCCTGACCCGGTCGTCGCGGATGATGCAGCAGCTGCTGCCACTGCTGCTCGACTGGCTGTCCGAGACGCCCGACCCGGACCTCGGCCTGCTCGGGCTGCGGAAGATGGCCTCGGGGCAGCAGCGATCCATGGAGCTGGCCGTCGCCTTCCGGGACAGCCCCGACGTGGCGAGGGCGCTGTGCCGCCTGTTGGGGACGAGCGGCTTGATGGGCGACATGCTGGTCGAGAACCCGGACCTCATCGTCCGCCTCGCCGATCCGGCCCGCCTGCGGACGCTCGCCCGCGACACGCTCGTCGAGTCGTCCGGCCGAGCGCTGGGCTGGCGCCGGGAGCGAGAGGAGTGCCAGCGGGCCCTGCGCCGCTGGCGCGACCGCCACCTGCTCGGCGTGGCCGCCCGCGACATCGGCGGCGCAAGCGACGTGGCCCTCGTCGGGTCCGACCTCACGGCGCTGGCCGAGGCGGTGCTGGAGCGGGCGGTGGTGACGCTCGACCCGCAGGTGCCCTTCGCCGTCGTGGCGCTGGGGCGGCTGGCCGGCGGCGAGCTGTCCTACGCCAGCGACCTCGACGTCGTGTTCGTCCACGGGGCGACCACCCCGGACGAACAGGACGAGGCGATGCGCCTGGCCGGCGGCGTGCTTCGCTTCGTTGCCGGCGCCACGCCGGCGCACCGGATCTACGCGGTCGACACGAACCTGCGCCCCGAGGGGCGCGACGGCCCGCTGACCCGGAGCCTGGGCGGCTACGACGCGTACTTCACCCGCTGGGCCCACGTATGGGAGCGCCAGGCGATGGCCCGGGCCCGCGCGGTCGCCGGCGACCGCGACGTCGGAGACCGGTTCGCGGCGCTCGTGGACGCCGCCGTGTGGGGTCGGCCGTTCACGACCGACGACGAGCGGGAGGTACGGCGGCTCAAGGCCCGCGTGGAGCGCGAGCGCATACCGCCCGGCGAGGACCGGGAGTTCCACCTCAAGTTGGGCAAGGGCTCGCTGTCCGACGTCGAGTGGACGGTGCAGCTGCTGCAGCTCCGTACCGGCGTCCGCTCGCCGGGGACGATGGCGGCGCTCGACGCGCTCGAGTCGGCCGGCGGCGTGACGGCCGGCGACGCCCAGGTGCTACGCGCCGCGTACCGCTTCTGCGAGGCGGTGCGGAACCGCTGGTGGTTGGTGGGCTCGGCGCCCGCGGCCGTCGACGCCCTTCCGTCCCGTCCCGACGACCTCGCCCGGTTGGCCAGGTCGCTGGACACGACGCCGGCCTCGTTGCGGGCCGACTTCCGGCGGGTGACCCGCCGGTCGCGCCGGGTCGTGGAGCGCCTGTTCTACGAGGCGTGATCGCGCCGGACGCCCGTGCGGACCGGCGTCTCGGCCCGGACGCACGGCGGCTGGAGGGCACGCCACTGTTTGCCCTCGAGGTGTTGTCGCCGACCACCCCTCACCGTGACGTCGGCCTGAAGCGGCGGGCCCACGCCGAGGCGGGGCTCCGGTGGTTCTGGGTGGTCGAACCCGCCGGTGCCGAGCCTCACGCATGCGGCTGGAGGGCGATCACCCTCGTCGAGCACGTGACCGTGGTGCTGACGTCGCCTACGACTCCGAGGACCCGGTGAAAGACACACGTGGCGCGTCGGCTGGTCGAACCCGTGACCTGCGAAGCGACTGACCCCTGGTCATGGCCGGTGGCGGAACCCCCGGGTGGCAGCCAAGATGACCTCGCCGTCGACGCACAGGGGGTCCCGATGGCCGTCACACCCGAGGTGCAGAACTTCCTCGCCATGCTCGCCACCGTCGAGGCGCCGCCCGCCTCCGAGCAGACACCCGACGAGGTACGTGAGGCGTACGCGGCCCTGTCGTCGCTGGCCAGCCGCGAGGACGTCGGCTCGGTCGCCGACCGCACGATCCCCGGCCCGGCCGGCGGCATCCCAGTGCGGATCTACACGCCTGTGGACGGGGTGCCCGCCGCCGTCGCCGACGGGACACGAGGCGTGCTCGTCTTCTTCCACGGTGGCGGCTGGACGATCGGCAGCATCGAGACGCATGACCCGAGCTGTCGGGCGCTCGCCAACGGGGCCGGCGTGGTGGTCGTCTCGGTCGAGTACCGGCTGGCGCCCGAGCATCCGTTCCCGGCGGCGATCGACGACGCGCTCGCGGCGATGCGGTGGGTGACCGGCCACACCGCCGAGCTGGGCGCCGACCCGGGCCGAGTCGCCGTGGGCGGCGATTCGGCCGGTGGCAACCTGGCGGCGGTCGTGGCGCGCGAGTTGCGTGACGCGGAGCCGCCCCTGCGCTTCCAGCTCCTCGTCTACCCGGCGACCGACATGACGATGTCGTTCCCGTCCATCGACGAGAACGGCGACGGATACTTCCTCACGAAGGACACGATGTCCTGGTTCCGCGCCAACTACATGAGCGACGGCGACCACACGGACGGCCTCGCCTCGCCCCTGCACGCCGATCCCGCCGACCTGGCCGGGGTGGCCCCCGCGCTCGTCGTCACCGCCGAGTACGACCCCCTCCGCGACGAGGGCGAGGCCTACGCGGAGGCGCTGCGGGCAGCCGGCGTCGCTGTCACGGCCACCCGGTACGACGGGGTCATCCACGGGTTCTTCTCGCTGCCCGACATCCTGCCCGAGGGGAAGGCGGTGCTCGACGAGGCCTGTCAGGCGCTCCGCACAGCCCTCGCCTGAGCCTGCGATATAGCAGGATGGACATCGCCACGATTTGCAAAGTCGAACGTGTAACCATTCATCGAAGGCGGATGAAGACATAACGGGAAATATCTCCATCGGTTTGTTTGGGTTCACCGAACGGGGGAACGTGCAGACTGCAACTGGCCGGTTCGAAGGGGAACCGTGCACGTGAACCGCCTGTTGCGCTCGGGAGTCAACCGACTGGCGGAGGTGTAGCCGCATGATCCGGACCTACGACGAAGCGATGTGGGACGCCCGGCTCAGCACGACGCTGCGTCTGCGGTGGGCCGAGTGGCGGGCCCGCCGCCAGGCCCGGGCCGGCACGCTCGACTCCGACGGTCAAATGCGGTGGGCGGCGACGATCGCGGAACTGCGCGACCGCAACGTCTTCAAGCGCTGACCCGCGGGGTGCCGGCCTACCGCCGCCGGGGACACCCGCCCCGGCAGCGGCCGGCATCCTCAGCGCCACCCGCCCTCGTCGGTGGTCGCCCGACCGCCCGTCGCTCTACTTGCGACCCGGTAGGCGGTCCATCAGCCGCAGCGCCGCCGTCATGAGTGAGGCGTAGCGGCCCGGGTCCATCGAGGCCGGTGGCCCGGTCGGCAGCAGCCGCTGCGAGGCGACCGTCTGCGACTCGGTGTACTTGAGCAGGCCGTGGGCGCCGTGGCGGCGGCCGATGCCCGACGACTTCCACCCACCCATGGGCGCATCGACCGACGCCCAGGCGGCGGCGTAGCCGTCGTTGACGTTGACCGTGCCCGCCTGCAGGCGCGTGGCGACCTCCTCGCCACGCGAGATGTCACCGGTCCAGACGCTGGCGTTCAGCCCGTAGTCGCTGTCGTTGGCCAGCGTCACGGCCTCGTCGATGCTGTCGACCCGGTATAGCGACACGACGGGGCCGAACGTCTCGTTGGCGAAGAGCGTCATGCCCGGACGCACGTCGGTGAGCACGGTGGGCTGGTGGAACCAGGGACCGAGGTCGGGACGAGCCTTGCCGCCCGTCAGCACGGTGGCGCCCTTGGCGACGGCATCGGCTACGTGAGCGACAACCGTGTCGAGCTGCGACTGCGAGACCAGCGTGCCCATCTCGGGCCGGTAGTCGTAGGCGTGTCCGACCCGCAGCGCGGCGGTGGCCTCGACGAACGCCGGGACGAACCGGTCCCAGATGGCGCTGTGCACGAACATCCGCTCGATCGAGATGCACAGCTGCCCGGCGTTCGAGAACGACGCCCGCACAGCGCCGGGAACGGCCTGGTCGAGGGCGGCGTCGTCGAGCACGATCAGCGGGTTCTTGCCGCCGAGCTCCATCGAGCAGTCGACGAGGCGCTCGGCGGCCCGGGCGGCGATGCCCCGGCCGGTGGCCGTGCTGCCGGTGAACATCAGGAAGTCGCTGCCGTCGATGATCGACGGGCCCAGCTCGGCGCCGGAGCCGGTCACGATCTGCAGCAGGCCGGGCGGGAGTCCGGCCTCGTCGAGCGTGACGGCCGCCCACAGCGCGGTGAAGGGCGTGTTGCTGTCGGGCTTGGCCAGCACGGCGTTGCCGGCCAGCAGCGCCGGGATGGCGTCGCTGATCGCGAGCGTCAGCGGGTAGTTCCAAGGCGAGATGATGCCGACGAGGCCCTTGGGGTGGTGGTGCTCGTGCACCTGGGTGAGGCCGGGCATGGCCCCGGCCCGACGGCGCGCCTTGAGCAGCCTGGGCGCGGTGCGGGCGTAGTAGCGACACGTCTGGGCGACGTCCGCGATCTCCTCGAAGGCGTGGCGGCGGGCCTTGCCGTTCTCGAGCTGGATGATGTCGAGCACCACGTCCTGCCGGTCGAGGACCAGCTCGGCGAACCGTTCGACGACTTCGGCCCGCTCGCGCACAGGCCGGCGGGCCCAGGCCACTTGGGCCTCACGGGCGACGGTGATGGCGGCGGCCACGTCGTCCACCGTGGCGTGGGGGACCTCGCCGACGACATCCCCCGTGCCGGGAGCGAGAACCTGGCGACCCGGGCGGGGGGCGGCCGTGAAGGCCCGCTGCGCCAGGCGTTCGATGAGGGCGGCCGTGACGTGGGGCGCCGGCTGGGCCGGACGCTCTGTGCCGACGTGGGGCTGGGTGGTGGTCATGGTGTCCCCTTCCGTGACGGGCGTCCGCCGGGCCGGTGGGGGCGGACGCGCCCCGGCGACCGTCGCGATCCCGGCGTCACCCCGCAGTGTGCCAAGCCGGGCGGCGATCAGCCCACCCGGGCGCGGCACGGCCGTGCACCCGCCGGGCCGCCCGGGCCGACCCCGTCCGCCAGGTGGCCGGCGCACGTCGTCTAGAAAGAGTGATTGGCCCGCCTCACGTCCCGCACACCATTGCGGGTCGGGAGCCACCACGGGCCCGTCTCCCGGGGATGGGGGCGACGCGGTCGCTCAGGCGACGTCGAGCCGGTCCGCCACCGGCGGCGGGTCGGTGGGCCCGGCCGGCGCCGACGCCACGTGGGCGCGTGGGTCGGCGGGCACAGGATCGAGGCCCGCGAGCAAGATGTCGCAGATGGCGGCCAGCTGGTCGACCTGTTCGTCGGAGAGCCGGTCGAACAGCCGGGTCCGCACCTCGGCGACGTGCCCGGGGGCCGTGCGCTCGAGCATGGCGGCCCCATCGTCGGTGAGCACCGCCCAGGTGGACCGGCGATCGTCGGTGCAGGGCTCGCGCCGCACCCACCTGGAGCGCTCGAGGCTGGCGACGGCGTGGGTCGTGCGGCTCGGCGAGTGGCGCAGCGTGCGGGCGAGGTCGGACATCCGCATGCGTCGGTCGGGCGAGGCCGACAGCGTTACGAGAATGCCGTAGTGGGTGTGCGGTAGCCCGGCGTCGCGCAGGACCTGGCGGTCGAGCGCCTCGTCGAGCAGGTGGGTGGTCAGGAGGAACCGCTGCCACGTGGCCTGCTGCCGGTCGGTGAGCCAGGGGCCCGACTGGTCGGACATGACGACGAGGGTAGCGGAATGGTTGAGCCCTCAAGTAGGTTGTGGGAGAAGTACTTGAACACTCAAGCTCCGAAGGAGCCAGCGATGCCCGTCACCCGCCTCAACCACGCGGTGCTCTACGTCCGTGACGTCGAGCGCACCCGAGACTTCTACGAGAACGTGCTCGGCTTCCGCACGCTGACCCACATGCCGGGCAAGGGGGCGTTCTTCCAGGCGCCGGGGTCCACCAACGACCACGACCTGGGCGTGTTCCAGCTCGGCTCGGGCGCCGGCCCGTCGATGGCCGGGCGGGCCACCGTGGGCCTCTACCACCTGGCCTGGGAGGTCGACACGCTGGCCGAGCTGGCCCGCATCGCCGGGCTGCTCGAGGAGCGCGGCGCCCTCGTCGGGGCCAGCGACCACGCGTCGACCAAGTCGCTCTACGGGCGGGATCCCGACGGCCTCGAGTTCGAGGTCTGCTGGATCGTGCCCGCCGACCGGCTCACCGACGACCTGGCCGAGGCCAAGCTGTCGATCCGACCGCTCGACCTGCCCGCGGAGATCGAGCGCTACGGCGCCGACACCCGCGGTGGCGTCGGCGTGTCGATCCCGACCCCGTCCTGAGGCCGACCCGCCAGGCCGCCCGCCTCGCGGGCCCCCGACGCGCCCGTCAGGCCGCTCGGGGGGCGAACATGATGACGGCAACGCCGACCAGGCAGATCGCCGCGCCGGCCACGTCGTAGCGGTCGGGGCGGAAGCCGTCGGCGACGATGCCCCACGCCAGCGAGCCCGCCACAAAGATCCCGCCGTAGGCGGCGAGGATGCGCCCGAAGTGGGCTTCGTCCTGCAGCGTGGCGACGAACCCGTAGGCGCCGAGCCCGGCGATCCCCGCGCCGACCCAGGCGGCGCCCCGATGCTCGCGGACGCCCTGCCACACCAGCCAGGCGCCCCCGATCTCGGCGATCGCGGCGACGGCGAACAGCACCAGCGTGCGCACGACCGACATCGCCGGGACGCTACCGGCGATCCCCACGGCTCCCGAGGTCGACGGCCGCCGCCGCTGTCGGGACCGCGCTGCGCCTCGACACCTCCCGGGCATTCACGAGGCGTTCGGACGACCGGACTGTCGGCGCCGAGACCGATTGCGGTTGGCGGCACCGAGACCGATTGCGGGTCGGCGGGACCGAGGCCGATTGCGGGTCGGCGGGACCGAGGCCGATTGCGGATCGGCGGCACGCACCGCATCGCGAGCGCCGAGCCGGCGCGGTGTGCACGCCTCGGTCGACACCCGCCACGAACCTGGACACATGACCATCGGGCGCCAGCCGCCCGCGGCGGCGCGCCCGGTCTACTAGGCCTCCGTGGCCGGCCGCAGGATCCGCAGACCCCACCTGGACCGGCGTTGACGGGCAGGCTCGGACGCGCGCCCGAACCCGAACCGTCGCACCCTGAGCACCTTGGTCGGAGCCTCTTGGTGCGAGTGGCCTCGGGCTGCCCGCGCCAGCCGCCGGTTGTCCGCCTCGGTCAGAAGCGCCTCGCGGTGCTGGTGACTCATTTCCATCGCTTCGAACGGCATCATCGTCCGCCGCCTCCTCGCTGCTCGAGTCGTTGTGTCGTCCTGCAGCGACATCATCGGAGAGCTCGGCGGGTGGGTCGCCGTCGGCTGACGCAGAACCCGTGTGCCATGCGTCTCACGTGCTGGTAGCCCGCACCCGGATCTGGGTGGGCAGGTGCCCCTTCGTGCCGACAGCTCTCGAGCACGACGCTCCCGAGGTGGTCGAGGGCCGTGTTCAGCAGCGCTGCGGTTCCAGGTGCAACGCGGTGATCGCGCCGCGCACGACGTGCCTCCCTTCGTGGTGTTGGCTCTGCTGGTGGTGACGGAGGCAACGACGCGCTCGCCCAGGGCGCGGGGTGTCCGGTCGGGCGGCCCGCGCCCCGGCTCAGCCGGCGAGTAGGGCGTCCATCTGGCCGACCGCCTGCTGCAGACCCTCTGCCGCGCCCATGCTCAGCATCTGCTCCATCTGCTCCCGGGAGTCGAAGACCGAGCGCAACTCCATCCGGGTGCCGCCGTCGTGCTCGGTGAGGTGCACCTGTGCCGTGGTGGTCGGCATGTCGGCGATCGGTGTCCCGTCCTGGTCGGCGAAACCGTCGGTGAACTCGAGGGACCTCGGCGGGTCGACCGACGTGACCCGCCACCAGCCGCGGTGCTTCTCCCCGTCTGGACCGGTCATGAAGTAGGTGACCTCACCGCCGGGGGACAGGTCGTGGCGCTCCACGGTCGCCGGGTGGCTCGGCGGCCCCCACCAGCGCTCCAGCTGCCGCGGGTCGGCCCAGAGCTGCCACACGCGCTCGATCGGGGCGTGGAAGTCGGCGACCAGGGTGAGGGTCAGGCTGGCGAAGTCCTTGTCGAGGCGGGTGACGCTCATCTCTCTTGTCCTCTCGTCGGGTTGTTGTCTTTTCGGTCGGGGACCTCCGCCAGCAGGTGCGACATCCGGTCGACTCGCCCGCGCCAGGCCATCTCGAGCTGGTCGAGGGCCTGCCGCGCCCGTCGTATGGCGTCGGGGTCACTGCGCACGAGCTGCTCCCGTCCCCGGCGCTCCTTGGTGACCAGGCCCGCCTCCTCCAGCACCGCGACGTGCTTTTGCACCGCGGCGAAGCTCATCGGGTAGCCCTCGGCAAGTCGCGACACCGACAGCTCGCCTCCCACGGACCGGCGGAGGATGTCGCGGCGGGTGCCGTCCGCCAGTGCGTGGAACAGGTGGTCCACAGCGTCGTCGGTCAACTCACCTACAACCATCTGGTTGTAGATTAGCGCCGGCCTCTACTCACCGCAAAACCGCTCGCACGTGCCCGCAGGGTCCTGTGGTCACAGCGACTCCGAGAACCGGTCGCTTCTGACGTCTAGCCGGTTGGCGTGCGCGGTGTCGCCTCGCCGGCGCCCGCCCGCCACCGCCGCCCGAACTCTCGCATCATCGCCGGGTACACGATCAGGCGCCGGAAGGGCCTGATCGCGGCCATGTAGGCGGTCCCGAACCCGCCGTGTGGCTTCACCAAGACGGCCATCTGGCCGCGGTAGCCGCCGGTCCCGTCCGGGACCCAGCCGACGTGCATGACCCCGTGCATCGTCCGGTTGGCGATCTCCGCAGCCCACTCGTCCGCGAGCAGGTACAGCGACGTGAAGGGGAGCGCGACGAAGTCCGGGCCGGATGGGGCGTCCTGTAGATCCATCGGCAACCGATCGCGGAGCGTCGGCGCCCCGGAGCCGCAGCCGGAGCCGGGGCCGGCGTCCGGGCCGTCCCAGCCGAAGAGCGCCCCGACCTTCCATCGGATTGCGAACAGCGTGCGGATGGCGCCGGAGGAACTCTGCGACGGATCGCCCGAGGCAGCGAGCTGCACCAGGCGGGGAAAGTCGTCCGGGCCGCCCGGTGTCGGCAGCGACCACACGTCCTCGACGCTGAAGTCGCGGGTGAGTTCGTGGATCCGCCACGGCCGGGAGGTGTGCGCGGTGTTCGGGAGCCTCATTCGTCGACCTCCATCTCTGTGCTCTCCAGGGACATCGAAGCCTCGATCGCTACGAGCGTCAGGTCAGGTCGGCGTGGGCGCCACGTCAAGGAGGCCGGAAACGATCCCTTCGGCGATCAGAGCGTCGGAGGGTTCTCTCTGGCGAGGCACACTACGGCTCCCCGCCGCGTTGGCCGCCGCCTCAGAGGGCACGCGGTGGCTACCGTCGAGCCCGTGTCGCGTCGCCGGAGACCTGACACCGCAGCGACGGCCGCGGCTCCCGACCTGCCCGTCAGGGCGTGGCCGCTGACGGGTCGTGCGGCGGAGTTGGAGGTGCTCGGCGAGCGCACCCAGGACGCCTCGTGCGGGGGCGTCGTCCTGGTCGGTCCGGCGGGCGTGGGCAAGACCCGCCTCGCCGAGGAGGCGCTGCGGTTGGCGGAGCGGGCCGGTTGGCCGACCGCGCGGGTCGTCGGTCACCCGACGACCCGGGAGATCCCCCTCGGCGCGCTGGCCCACCTGATCCCGGCCGAGCTGGTCGCCGAGCTCGGGGTGGGGGAGGAGGAGCGGCCGTCGCTGTTCCATCGCGCGCATCACGAGCTCGGCAGGCTGGCAGGCGACCAGCGGCTCCTGCTCTTCGTGGACGACCTGGACCTGCTGGATGACACCTCGGCCGCCCTGCTGGTGCCGCTCGTCGTGGCGCGCCGCATCTTCCTCGTCGGGACGGTGCGCAGCGGACGGACCGCACCCGGTCGCCTGAGCAGGCTTCAGCGCGACGGCCACCTCGCCCGCATCGATCTCGAGCCCCTGGACCACGACCAGCTCAACGTTCTCCTGCAGCGCGCCCTCGACCGGCCGATCTCCGGCCGCGCCCTCAACGAGCTGCAGCGCCTCTCGGGCGGCAACCTGCAGATCGTCACGGAACTGGTCCGGGGGGCGTTGGACCGGGGCATCCTGGCCAGCACGAGCGAGGGCTGGGACCTGGTGGGTCCTCTGCCCACGACGGCCCCGCTGCGGGAGCTGGTCGGGGAGCACCTCGAGGTGGTGGACGACGCCGGCCTGGCCGCCGTCGAGATGCTCGCGATGTGCGAGCCGATCGGTCTCGCCGACCTCGAGCAGCTCAGCGGCCTGGACACGCTCGAGCGGCTCGAAGCGGACGGGATCGTCGTCGTGGTTACCTCGGAGCGCCGACTCGCCGTCCGGCTCGCCCACACGCTCTACGGGGAGATCGTGCGGGAGCGCCTGCCGTTGCTGCGGCGGCGCAAGATCCTCCGTCAGCTGGCCGACCTGCTCGACGGGCACGGAGCTCGCCGGCGCGAGGACCAGGTCCGGGTGCCGCTGTGGCGGCTCGACAGCGGTGGCGAACCGGACCCGGTGCGGATCCTCCGGGCGGGACGGCTGGCGCTCGTGGCCCACGACCCGGCTCTGGCCTTGCGGCTGGCCGCCCCGGCGCTCCCCGGGGCGGCGAGCGACGAGGAGAACGGCCAGCGGCTGCAGATCCTGGCCGAGGCGGGCGCCATGGTCGGTCGCCCGGCCGAGACCGAGCGTCACGTCCGGGAGGCGTGGGAGCTGGCGATATCGGATCGCCTGCGGGCCCAGCTCGCCGTTCGCCTGGCCGATTCCCGCTTCCTGGCCGGGCGGGACCTCCCGGGCGCGCTCGCGGCCTGCGACGAGGCACGGTCGCGGCTGCGCGAACCGACGGCCGTGGCGACGCTCGATGCCCGGCGGGCCACGCTGCTCGCCAACGCGGGCCGGCCCGGCGACGCCCTCCGCGTGATCGAGGCCCTGCCCGGCGACCTCGAGGCCCACGTGCGCGTCGACGTGACAGTGGCCCGGGCCGCCAGCCTCCTCAGCGTCGGGCGCTGCGACGAGGCGGCCGCGCTGTCGAGGGAGGCGGCCGTGGACCAGGCGGATCTCCCCGGGTGGCTCGCCCAACGCGGCACGGCTCGTCACCTCATGAACGAGGCCCACGCGCTCGCCTACGCCGGCCACTTCGGCGCAGCCCGGGCCCTGCTGGAACCGGCCGCCGAGCGCTCGCTGGCGGCCCGGGCCATGGCCGGGTGGGTGTGGTTCGAGATGGCCCTCGGAGAGATCGCACGCGACACGGGCCGGGCCGACGAGGCGATCCGGCGCTGCCGGGCGGTCGCCGACGCGGCGCGGGAGGCGGGGCAGGAGGCCGTGCTGGTGTGGGCCCACGTCGGGATTGCGCAGGGCCACCTGCTGCTGGGCCGCTGCGCCGAGGCTGCCGCCGCGTTGCGTCGGGCCGACGACCTCGGCGACAGCCCCGTCGCCACCTCGGCCGCGACCCGGGAGCGGACCCACGCCTGGCTCGACGCCTGTCGCGGCGATCTGGTTGCCGCCCGCAGGCGGCTGGCCCGTGTCGCCGAGCAGGCACGAGACGACGAGGTCCTCATCTTCGAGGCCGCCGTGCGGCACGACATCGCCCGCTTCGGCGACCCCGAAGCGGTGGTCGATCGGCTGGACGAGCTGGCGGCCATCGTCGACGGGCCGCTGACCCCGGCGTTCGCCACCCACGCCCGCGGTCTCCTCGAGAGGGACCCGAAGCTCATCGCTAGCAGCGTGGACCAGCTCGAGGCCATCGACGCGCTCGCTCTCGCCGCCGAGGCCGCCGCCGAGCTCGGGGACGTCCTGAGCCGCCGTGGCGACCAGCGGGGTGCCACCGCCGCGCGGCGCCGGGCTGCCGCCATCGCCGCTCGCGCCGGCGGCGTGGCGACACCGCCGTTGGCGCGCGGGAGCGGCATCGAGCCGCTGACGGCACGCGAGCGAGAGGTCGCCCTGCTCGCCGCCGAGGGGCTGCCGAGCCGGGACATCGGCGGGCGCCTCCACCTGTCGACCCGAACCGTGGACACCCACCTGGCGAGGGCGTACCGCAAGCTCGGCATCGGCGGTCGCGACGAGCTCGCGGGCGCGCTCCGCAACCTCGCCTAGGCGCGGGCGTCTACGTAGGCGGCGGGCCGTCGGTCGGCGCGAAGTTGCGTAATCGCTACGGACGTCCGTCGTCGCCGATTCACGGACGCTGCTCCCCGTGAATGCGAAGCACCTGAGCCCGGGCGGGCACCGATGACCGGCGACGACCTGCGTCGCGTGGACGACTCCTGGGGCGCGCTGGACGCTGCGGCGTGCCGGGAGCTCGAACGGTGCCTCGCGGCCGAGCTCGACCGGGTGAGGGTCGGCGACGCCGCCGAGTGCGCCGCCTGGCTCGTCGAGGCCGTGAGCGACCTGGTCGGCCGGTTGGCCGTGCCCACGCAGCTCGGGGAGCACGCCCGGGCGCTGGCCGCCACATGGCCGGGACGACCGGGCCACCCACGGTTCGCCTGCGAGGGCCGGGCGTGGCTGCAGGCCATGGCGTCGGTCGCGCCGCACTGGACCCGGGAGACCGACGCCGCCTGGCGCCACGCCTGGCAGCTGCTCGCCGAGGTGCTCTATGAGGACAGCTTGTCGCCCTTCGCACCGCCATCGGTGGAACCGGCATGAGCACGATCGAAGGCGTCGCTGCGATCCCCCTGCCCCAGGGTTCCGTCGTCTCGGGCACCGCCGCGCCGACCCATGACTGGCGCCATGACGCCGCCCTCAGCGTCGCCGTCGTGGCGGTGCGCCGCACGGGCTCACCGCAGGCCGGCATGGTCGCCGGCATGCCGACGCTGTGTGCCCTGCACGCCCTGGTTCCCTGTTGACGTCGAGAAACGGAAGCACGATGGCCCTCTCCTCACCACACCTGATCGCCGAACCACCCCGCGTGGAGGCACCGACTATGAGCCGTATCAACCGTGTGGAGCAGATCAGCTCCTCAGCAGTGGATGCCGCGACGCGGGTCGTGCTGATCGCGTTCACAGCGTTCACCTTGCTTGCCACCAGCGCGCTGCTTGGAGGCGCCGCAGCCACCGACCGCTACTTCGCCTGGACAATCAGGGCGGAGCCGAACTCGGCATTTCTCGGCGCCGCCTACGGTGCCGGTTTTGTGCTCTCCGCGCTTGCCTTGCGACGCGACCGGTGGAGCCAGATACGGGTCGGGGTGGTCACAGTCACCGTGTTTGCGGTGCTAACCCTCGCGGCGACTTCGATCCACATGCATCGCCTCCATTTGATGACCGGTGGTCCCATGGCACGGTTCGCGGCTTGGGTCTGGCTCACCGTCTACATCGTGATCTCGGTCGCCTGCGTCATCGTCGTGGGCCGCCAGGAGCGCCGCGGGGGAGGACGCGAGGCTGTCCGCCGACCCATGCCCGGCTGGCTGACGGCACTCCTCGCCGCTCAGGGCGTGATCCTGTGTGCCGCGGGTGCCGTGCTGTTCTTCGGGGACACCACCGTTCACCACATGGCGGCCTCGGCAACCGGCTTCTGGCCATGGCCGCTGACCCCGCTAACCGCCCAGGCGATAGGTGTCTGGCTCATGTCCTTGGGGTTCGCGGCCGCCGCAGCGATCTGGCAGCGGGACCTGAGCCGGCTGCTCCTACCGGCCGTGACCTACGCCGCATTCGGGGCCTTCGAGTTGCTGGTCGCGCTGCGGTACCGCGCTCAGATGAGCGCCGACGACGGGTGGCTCTGGGCCTATGTCACGGTGCTCATCGCAATCGTCGCGACCGGCGGTTACGGCTGGTGGGCAGCTCGGCGCTCCATCGAGGCCGCTCGAGTTCGCCGACCTGCACGCCGCCGTGCCGGTGTTCGGGCCGGGGCTCCCGCGGCGCACCTCTGACGCTCGAACGTGCGGACGCGAGGCCGGCGGCGGACACCGGGAGCTGACGCAGCCGCGTCATGATCGCCTCACGGTGCCCTGCGGTCGGCACGAAACCGCAGCTCAGACGCTAAATATCGTAGTAGAGGTGGAACTCCCACGGGTGGGGGCGCAGGCGGAGGGCGTCGACCTCGGACTCGCGCTTGTAGGTGATCCACGCGTCGATCAGGTCGTCGGTGAAGACGCCGCCGGCCTTGAGGAAGGCGTTGTCCTGCTCCAGCGCGTCGAGCACCGCCTCCAGCGACCCGGGCACCTGCGGAACCTTGGCCAGCTCGTCGGGCGGCAGGTCGTAGAGGTCCTTGTCGACCGGCGTGGGCGGCTCGATGCGGTTCTGGATGCCGTCGAGGCCGGCCATGAGCATCGCCGAGAACGCGAGGTACGGGTTGCACGACGGGTCGGGGCAGCGGAACTCGAGCCGCTTGGCCTTGGGGCTCTGGCTGTAAAGCGGGATGCGTATCGCGGCGGACCGGTTGCGCTGGCTGTACACGAGGTTGACCGGCGCCTCGTAGCCGGGCACGAGACGCTTGTAGCTGTTCGTGGTGGGGTTCGAGAACGCCAGCACGGCGGGGGCGTGGGCGAGCAGGCCGCCGATGTACCACCGGCCCAGGTCCGAGAAGCCGGCGTAGCCCGCCTCGTCGTAGAACAACGGCTCGCCGCCCTTCCACAGGGACTGGTGGGTGTGCATGCCCGAGCCGTTGTCCTGGAACACGGGCTTTGGCATGAACGTCGCCGTCTTGCCGTGCGCCGCCGCCACGTTCTTCACGACGTACTTGAACAGCATGGTCTTGTCAGCCATGCGCGTCAGCTCGTCGAACCGCACGTCGATCTCGGCCTGTCCGGCCGTGCCCACCTCGTGGTGGTGGATCTCGACCTCGATGCCGACCTGCTCGAGGGTCAGCATCATCTCGGTGCGCAGGTCCTGGAAGTGGTCCGCCGGCGGCAGGGGGAAGTAGCCCTCCTTGTAGCGAATCTTGTAGCCGAGGTTCGGCCCCTCCTCCCGGGCCGTGTTCCACGCACCCTCGACCGAGTCGACCTGGTACGACGCCGAGCTCGCATCCTGGTGGAACCGGACGTCGTCGAATATGAAGAACTCGGCCTCGGGGCCGACGTAGCAGGTGTCGGCGATGCCCGTCGAGGCCAGATACTCGCCGGCCTTCTTCACGACGTAGCGCGGGTCGCGGGAGTACGACTCGCCGGTGAGCGGGTCGTGCACGTAGCAGTTCATGGCCAGCGTCTTGCGGGCCGGGAACGGGTCGAGGAGGGCCGTGTCCGAGTCGGGGATCAGGATCATGTCCGACTCCTGGATCTCCTGGAACCCGCGGATCGACGACCCGTCGAAGCCGACACCCTCCTCGAACATGTCCGCCGAGAGCTGGCCCGCCGGCATCGAGAAGTGCTGCATCAGACCGGGCAGGTCGCAGAACCGCAGGTCGACGACTTCGATGCCCTCGTCGCGGATCAGCTGGAGGACCTCGTCGGACGTTCGTTCCTGCACTGTGGCTCCCTTCGGCCAGGCTGCGGCTGGACCGGAACGCTACAACGGCGACTCCGGCGTGTGTCGTGGACCCGGCGCGACGAGGGGACGCCCGGAGGCGCCCCCTCGCGACCGCACCGGGCGGCCTCGACGAGCGTCGAGACGCGTCGGGCGTCGAGCCGCGTCGAGCGGCGTCAGCTCTTGGCGAGCACCGAGCAGCAGGTCTCGACGATGAGCCTCGTGACGATGTACGGATCGCAGTTGGCGTTGGGCCGGCGATCCTCGATGTAGCCCTTCTTGTCGACCTCGACCTGCCACGGGATGCGCACCGACGCCCCGCGGTTCGACACGCCGTAGCTGAACTCGTCGTAGGGGGCGGTCTCGTGCGCACCGGTCAGGCGGTCCTTGATGCCGGCGCCGTAGCCGGCGATGTGCTCCTCGACGCGGGTGCCGAGCGCCTCGCACGCCGTGATGATGGCGTCGTAGTTCTCGCGCATCATGTTGGTGGAGAAGTTCGTGTGCGCACCGGCCCCGTTCCAGTCGCCCGCCGCGGGCTTCGGGTCGATGCTGGCGGCCACGCCGTAGTCCTCGGCGATGCGGTACAGCAGCCACCGGGCGATCCACAGCTCGTCGCCGACCTGGGGCGGGCCGACCGGGCCGATCTGGAACTCCCACTGGCCGGGCATGACCTCGGCGTTGATGCCCGAGAGGTGGAGGCCGGCGGCCACGCAGGCGTCCATGTGGGCCTCGACGATGTCGCGGCCGAACACCTCGTCGGCTCCGACGCCGCAGTAGTAGCCGCCCTGGGGGGCCGGGAAGCCGGTCGGCGAGGGGAAGCCGTAGGGGCGCCCGTCCTTGAAGAACGTGTACTCCTGCTCGATGCCGAAGATCGGCTCCTGGTCGGCGTACTCGGCGGCCGTCGCGGAGCATGCGGCCCGCGTGTTCGTCTCGTGCGGGGTCATGTCGATGTACAGGACCTCGCACATGACCAGCTTGTCGTCGCCACCGCGGATCGGGTCCGGGCACGAGAAGACTGGCTTGAGGACGCAGTCGGACTGGTCGCCGGGGGCCTGGTTGGTGCTGGACCCGTCGAAGCCCCAGATGGGCAGCTCCGCGCCGTCCGCAAGGATCTTGGTCTTCGAGCGCAGCTTCGCT
>Ga0126307_10000616_pt1 | contig 23001 bp, 18 predicted proteins | sample Plot28_FD_89955 | JGI IMG/M metagenome (GOLD analysis project Ga0126307, IMG submission 89955) | Serpentine soil microbial communities from UC McLaughlin Reserve, CA, USA - Plot28 | ecosystem: Environmental > Terrestrial > Soil > Grasslands | place: USA: UC McLaughlin Reserve, Lake County... | reverse complement strand
GCAGCCGACCTGATTCAGGAGCTCGTGAACGCACGCTCACTCGAGGGCGGCTTCCCGGAAGTGGCGCGGACGATTCATCCCCACCCGGCCTTCGCGGAGGCCGTGATGGAGGCCGCGCGCGCGACGGATGGCTGGTTGATTCACGGCTGACGGGACGCGCCCGGCCGGGGACGAGCCGGCCGGCGCGGAAGCCGGGAAGCGCGTCACGAGTGGAGGATCGCCCACAACTATGGGGGTCGATCCTCCTCTCGTGACATACCGGCACGCTCCACGGCCGTACCGGTCGCGCCTCCAGAATCGCTTTTCGCGGAATTTGCGGCCTGGCCACGTACCGAATGCAGCGCGAAGGCACACCATCTGGGCGATGGCGGACTAGGGTCCCGAACCGCCGAACCTGACTGCGCGTGCAACGGCACGGCGACTGGTCAGACGATTCGGCGACCGGGGGGCGAATTTGCGGCGACCGTGACTTACCCGGACGTGCACAACAGCTATACGGCAGGTTCATCCTCGAGAGTCCGGACGTGGTTCGTAGCCGCGCTGCTGGCAGCGGCGGCACTGGCCGCCGCCCCAACGCCAGCCCCGGCGGCGCAGTACACGGTCCAGCAATGCGTCCAGGGGGTCTCCCACAACGCGGAGTTCCTGGCGCCGACCAACAGACCCGACGCGTTCTACTGGCAGAACAAGTGCGCGGCCGGAGGCGGCTTTCTAATCGCGGGGACCTGGGCGAAGGCGGTGCAGTCAGGGGACGGGATAACCGCAATAACTTTCGCGCCGGATGGGACGCGGTTCGTTCGTCTTGAAGCGAGCTTCAGCGCCTACACCACGACCGGAATGCTCGCCCGCGGCGACGCGTGCCAGGACACCTGGTGCACCAGCACGACCTCGATCTTCCTCGGCTTGAGCAACTTTCCGGCACGCGACGACCGGAACTGGGCGGGCGGTGCGGCGGCCCTTCGCTTTCAACTCGTCTGCACGGGCATCGGCAGCCCCTACGGCTGTGGTTGGGGTGTCGGACCGCTGCTCGAGATCTTTGAACCGCGATTTACGCTGGTTGACAGTTACCTTCCAGCGGCGCAGGCTACCGGCGGCGCGCTCGTAAGCGGCAGCTGGAAGCGCGGCGTCCAGTCGCTTCAGTACCACGCCTCCGACCGCGGCGGTGGGGTCGCGCTCGCGCGCCTGAAGGTGGACGGCGTTGCACACGGGCAGCACGCACCGGCATGCGCGCGGGCGGCCGATGGCTCCGGGCTGTGGGCGAAGCTTGTACCGTGCCCGAGTGCCGTCGACGCACCCATCAGCGTTGATCTCAGTCGGGTGCCGGACGGCGCCCACCAGGCGCTCATCGAGGTCCAGGACGCCGCCGGGCAGGCGGGCGCATCCGCGCCCTTCCCGCTGAAGGTCGACAACACACCGCCGGCGCCGCCGGGAAGCGTGGCGATCGACGGCGGCGGCGGCTGGCGTAGCGACCCCCGGTTCTCGGTCGCATGGGAGAACCCTGTCGAGGAGCACGCCCCGATCGCGGCCGCTCGCTGGCGGCTGTGCCCGGTCGCCGGGGGAGTCTGCACGGCGGGCCGCGCGGCTGGGCGCGACATCGCCCGCCTCGACGGGCTCTCGACACAGCGCGAAGGCGAGTACGAACTGGCCGTTTGGCTCGAAGACGAGGCCGGCAACCAAGACCCGGCGCGCGGGCGTGTCGCACGGATCCGAGTGGACGGCACCGCGCCGGCGCTCAGCTTCGACGAGCACGACCCCGGCGACCCGACGCGGGTCTCGGTTTCCTCGAGCGATTCTCTATCAGGGCTCGCCGACGGCGAGATCGAGATGCGCCGCATCGGAGGCGCAGCGTGGCATCCGCTGGAGACGAGCGTCAGCCGCGAGGGGCTCACGGCCTACGTGGACGACGAACGCTTCGAGCGTGGGGAATACGAGTTCAGGGCATTCGGCACCGACGCCGCGGGGAATCAGACGTCCACCAACCGGCGCGCAAGCGGCGCGGCCATGTTGCTGCGACTGCCGGTTCGTGTCGTCACGCGCCTGAGCGCGGGCGTGCGGCGCAAGCGCCCCCGTGGGCACCGCCTGTCGGATGACGTCCGAGTTCGCCTGGGTCGGGCCGTGACGGTCGTAGGCCGCCTCCGCAACGCGGACGGGCAGCCGATCGACGACGCCGAGCTGCAGGTCCTCTCGAGCACCCGGCTCGCACCTGACCGGTTCCAGCTTTCGGGGCTGGTGCGCACCGATGAGGAAGGGCGATTCTCATACCGGCTGGCGCCCCGTGAAAGCCGACTACTCCATGTGCGCTATCCCGGATCCCGCCGGATCCGCGGGGCCGGTCGAGAAGTCGTCCTTCGCGTGCCGGCCGACAGCACCCTGCGAGCGAGCGACCGGCGCGTGGTCGCGGGTGAGACCGTCACCTTCCGCGGCCGCCTGAAGACACGACCGGTGCCGCCTGGGGGCAAGCTCGTCGAGATCCAGTCCTTCTTCCGTGAACGGTGGCGGACCTTTTCGACAGTCAGAACGGATGGGGCTGGGCGTTGGAGTTTCACTTACGGGTTCACCGGCACAGTCGGGACCGTTCGGTACCGATTCCGCGCACGCATCCCGTTCGAGGGCGGCTACGGCTACGACACCGGACACTCGCGGCCGCGGACCGTCCTCGTGCGGGGGCTGTGAGGCCGCAACTCGGATTCCAGTCGCGGATTCGTAGCTACCGTCCACGGCAATGAGAAGGCTCCGCCCGCACCTCACCTACGCGAACGTCATGGCCACGATCGCTGTATTCGGCGCGCTCGGCGGCAGCTCGTATGCTGCCCTGCGCATCGGAAGCGGCGACATCGTGGACGGCTCGATCCAAGCGCGGGACGTCAAGCGGAATGCGCTCGGTGGCTCGCGGATAGCGGAGTCGAAGCTGGCGCGTGTCCCGCGCGCCCGTAAGGCGGATGGACTGAGCGCTGCCGGCGCGGAGTCGGTGAAGGTCAAGTGCCCATCCGGGACGGTCCGCGCGAGCGGTCTCTGCTTCGATGCGCAGCCGGCGGGCGTCGTCGGCGACTACGGTTCGGCTCTGCGCAGCTGCAGCTCCGCCAACCAGGGCAATCGCCATCTGCCCACCTTCTCGCAGCTAGTGTCCTTCCGCGGCGCCGGCGGCACAATCGCTCCCGCCGGCGAGTTCACCGCCAACGTCTCGCAAGGTTCCGGGCCAGCAGGGCTAAGCATCATGGTCCTGAATCCCAATGGCACCTACTCGTTCGTCACGCAGAACGACCGGCGCCCCTTCCGCTGCGTCACGACGCCGAGCAACTAGCGGTGCACGCCGCTGACGGCGGCCGCGACGCGCCCGTCTTCTACTACGACCTCGGCTCCCCCTACTCCTACCTCGCCGCCGAGCGCATGCACCACGTGCTCGCTTCCGTCCCGCTCTGGCAGCCCATCCTGCTCGGCGGCATCTGGAAGGAGACCGGTGGGCGCTCGTGGGGCACGACCGAGCGGCGTGCCGAGGGGATGGCGGAGATCGAGCGGCGCGCCGCGGGGTACGGACTCATGCCGGTCCGCTGGCCGGACGGCTGGCCGAACAACACCCTCGCGGCGATGCGTGCCGCCGTCTTCGCCCAGCAGGCGGGTCGGGCCGTGGCGTTCTCGCTCGCCGCGTTCCGGCAGGCGTTCGCCGCCGGCAGGGATCTGAGCGACGTCGACAACGTGCTCATCGCCGCCGCTGCCTGCGAGCTCCACCCGAAGGCGGTGTTGAAGGGAATCGAGCTCCAGTCCACCAAGGACCGTCTGCGCGCCGCGACCGCCGAGGCATACGGGCGCGGTGTCCGCGGCGTGCCGACCCTCGCGATTGGCGAAGCGCTCTTCTACGGCGACGATCAGCTCGAAGCGGCGGCTGAAGCGCTTGCGTGACGCGGCGCGTTGAGCCCGATCCTCACCGGGTACAGTCCGATCCAGTGGCTACGAGGGACGCAACCGCCGCCGGCAAGGGCGGCAAGCGCAAGGAGGAACAGACGGACGGCGCGCCTGCGCCGGGTGACGTAGCGAGCGCTGAGGAGATTCGCTTCGGCGAGGTCAAGCACGATCTGCCGGACCCCGAGACCTGCCGCACGGTCCTCGAGAAGATGATGCTGATCCGGCGCTTCGAGGAGCGCGCCGGCGAGATGTACGCCAAGGCGAAGATCGGCGGCTTCCTTCACCTCTGCATCGGCGAGGAGGCGACCGTGGTCGGCGCGACTCAGGCGCTGCGCGAAGGCGACTATCTCATGTCGACCTACCGCGAGCACGGTCAGGCGCTGGCCCGCGGCACCTCCGCGAACGCGGTGATGGCCGAGCTGTTCGGCCGCCAGGACGGCTGCTCGCGCGGCCGCGGCGGATCGATGCATCTGTTCGACTGGGAGAAGCGCTTCCTCGGCGGGTACGGCATCGTCGGCGGGAGCCTGCCGCTCAGCGCCGGCGTCGCTCTCGGCTGCGACTACCTCGACGCCGACGACGTGATCCTCTCGATGATGGGCGACGGCGCCACGAACCAGGGCACGTTCGGAGAGACGATGAACCTGGCCGCGCTCTGGAGCCTGCCGGTCGTCTTCGTGATCATCAACAACCAGTTCGGAATGGGCACCGCGCTCCACCGTCACTCGGCGGTCACTGACCTGTCGCGGAAGTCGGAGGGATTTGGCGTACCCGGCACGCGCTGCGACGGCATGGACGTGCTCGACGTTCACAGCGTCGTGACCGGCGCCCTCCGCTGTGCCCGCGAGGAGCGCAAGCCGCAGCTGGTGGAGGCTGTGACCTACCGCTATCGCGGCCACTCCATGGCCGACCCGGAGGAATACCGCTCGAAGGAGGAGGTCGAGGAGTGGCGCGGGCGCGACCCGATCGAGGCGTTCGCGAAGCGGCTCACCGACGAGGGCGTGCTCGGCGAGGACGTCGTCGAGAAGTTCGACGCCGAGGCGATCTCCACGGTGGACGAGGCGGTGAAGTTCGCCGACCAATCGCCGTTCCCCGAGCTCGACTCGCTCTACGACGACGTGTACGTCTTCTCCGACGAGGTGCCCTCTTGGTGGACGGTCGACGAGCGCTCGCCCGAGGTACACCGCGGCGAGCGCGAGCGCGAGGCAGGCGATGTGCCGCACGAGCTGGCCGAGCGCGGCGCCGCCTACGCCGGCGGGGACTACGAGCGCCAGCGCCGCAATCCTCGCGACCAGGAAGAGGAGGGCGGGCAGCAGGGGGCGGATGAGGACGAGGCCGACGAGGACCAGGCGGACGAGAACGCCGGCCAGGCGGGCGAGGGCGCAAGCTGATGCCGGTGATGCGCTACCGCGAGGCGCTCAACAGGGCGCTGCGCGAGGAGATGGAGGCCGACGAGCGCGTCTTCGTCATGGGCGAGGACATCGGCGTCTTCCAGGGTGCCTTCAAGGTCACCCAGGGGCTGCTCGAGGACTTCGGTGAGAAGCGCGTCCGCGACACGCCGATCTCGGAGAACACGATCGTCGGCATGGGGGTTGGCGCCGCGATGCTCGGACTGCGCCCCGTGGTCGAGATCATGACGATCAACTTCTCGCTGCTCGCGATGGACCAGATCGTGAACCACGCGGCGGCGATCAGGTACATGTTCGGCGGCCAGGTGAAGGTGCCACTCACCGTGCGCATGCCGCAGGGCGCGGGCCACCAGCTCGGCCCCACGCACTCGCATTGCCTCGAGGCGCTGTATCTCCACGTGCCCGGTCTGCTGGTCGCCGTGCCGAGCACCCCCGCGGACGCGAAGGGCCTGCTCAAGACCGCCATTCGCGACGACAACCCGGTGATCTTCATCGAGCACGAGACTCTCTACGGACAGCGCGGGGAGGTGCCGGAGAACGGCGGCCCGATGCGCTTCGGCGAAGCCGCGGTCCGCCGCGAGGGAACCGACGTGACGGTGATCGGCATCTCACGCATGGCGATCACCGCACAGAAGGCCGCCGAGAAGCTCGCAAACGAGCACGAGATCGAAGCGGAGGTGATCGATCCGCGCACCCTTCGGCCGCTCGACCTCGACACGATCCTGGAGTCGGTGAAGAAGACCAACCGCGCGGTGATCGTGGAAGAGGGCTGGCCGCACGGCGGAGTCGGCGCCAACCTCGCGGCCCTGATCCAGGAGCAGGCCTTCGATTGGCTCGACGCCCCCGTCCAGCGCGTGACCGGCGCCGACGTGCCGATGCCCTACTCGAAGCCGCTCGAGCAGGCGGCGTTTCCGCACGAGGAGCACGTGGTGCACGCCGTGCTCGCCACATTCCGGGATCTCTGATGGCTCCGGGCCCGCCCAGAAGAGGAGGCTTCTGAACAGATGGCCAGCGACGTCGTGATGCCCCGCCTGTCCGACTCTATGGAGGAGGGGACCGTCCTCAAGTGGCTGATCGACGAGGGCGGTGAGGTCAAGCGCGGCGCGCCGCTCGTGGAGATCGAGACAGACAAAGCCAACATGACCTATGACGCCGACACCGACGGCGTCCTGGTCGAGATCGTTGCGCAGGAGGGCGACACCCTCCCGATCGGCGAGGTGATCGCGCGGATCGGTGAGCCGGGCGAGGCCAAGGGCGACGGCAAGCCCGCGGCGAAGGAGCCGGCGCAGGACGACGAGGGTCAGGGCGAGGCGGCTGAGGGCGCCGAGGACGCGGACGAAGGCAAGGCCGCAGAGGGCGAGGCCGGCGCGGGCGAGGCCGCAGACGGCGAGGCCGCCGAGGGCGCCGACACCGAGCGCGAGCCCGCGCCCGCCGCGGCAACGGCGGGTGGCGGCGAGACCGAAGCGGGCGGCGGCGAGGCGGCGATCGGTACCGCCACGCGCCGACCGGCCAGCGGGAACGGTGCCGGCGACGGGCGCATCAAGGCATCTCCAGTGGCCCGGCGCATGGCCCGGGAGCTCGGCGTGGAGCTCGCGGCCGTGGAGGGCTCGGGCCCCGGCGGGCGGATCGTGAAGGCCGACGTGCAGGCTGCGGCCGACAACGGCGGCGCACGTCCGGCGGCCGAGGCGCCCGCCGAAGCCGCGCCGGCCGCGGCGCCCGAGGCGCCGCGCGAGGAGGAGGCCGCACCGGCGCCCGAGCGCGGCGAGGCCGGCGCGAAGGGCCAGGCCGACGTTTACGAGCTCACACGCCTCCAGCAGACGGTGGCGCGCCGGATGGCCGAGTCGAAGGCCACGGCGCCGGACTTCTCGATCGGGCTGACCGTCGACATGACGGATGCCATCGAGCTGCGCGTCCGCCTCAAGGAGGTCGCCGACCCGGTGCCCTCGTTCAACGACATGGTCGTGAAGGCGGCCGCGATGGCCCTGCGCGAGCACCCGCGCGTGAACGGCGCATACCGCGACGGCAAGTTCGAGCTCTACGAGAAGGTGAACATCGGGGTGGCGGTGGCCGCCATGGACGCGCTCGTCGTTCCGACGATCTTCGATGCCGACCGGAAGTCGCTCGGCCAGATCGCACGCGATGCGCGAGCCGTGATCGAGAAGGTGCGCGACCGCTCGGTCACGCCGCCCGAACTCTCCGGTGGGACCTTCACGGTCTCGAACCTCGGCATGTACGGGATCGAGTTCTTCACCGCAATCATCAACCCGCCGCAGGCCTCGATCCTGACCGTCGGGAAGCTGGAGAAGCGACCCGTCGTCGACGAGAGCGGGCGGATCGTGGCGCGCGACCAGATGACGCTCAGCCTGGTGTGCGACCACCGCATCCTGTACGGCGCCGACGGCGCCCAGTTCCTGGCGCGCGTGAAGGAGCTGCTCGAGCAGCCGCTGTCGCTGGCGCTATAGCCGCGGTGGACAAAATCGTTCACGAGGTTCTTACGTGACGGTGGGCGTGGTTCCGCGCCACTGCGGGTAGGTCCCGGCGTAGCTTCCTGGGGGAAGGGGAAATCCGCGGATCGCGGGCGCGCGAGGGTTGACCGTGGCGTGCCCGCGGCCCGTCGGTCCGCGACGGGCGCTGGAAGGCCTCAGAGCCTCCGACCCGCGAACACGCGGCCACTAGGCTCGAATTCATGCCCGATCGGACCTCCGAGCCGCGCATCCCGCGAACCCTCGACGAGGAGATCATCGCCGCGCAGGAGGCGCACGTCGTCTCGACGCTGTCCGACGAGGACCGCCTCGATCGCATTGAGGCGGAGTTGCGGACGGGCTTCGAGACGCTCGCGCCGGTGGGCGCGGCAGTCTCCATCTTCGGCTCCGCGCGCACGACTGAGGATGACCCCGAGTACGCCCTCGCCCGCGATACCGCGCGAATCGTGGGCGAGGCGGGACTCGCCATCATCACCGGCGGCGGGCCGGGGGCGATGGAGGCCGCCAACCGCGGCGCGCGCGACGCCGGGGCGCTCTCGATCGGGCTGAACATCGAGCTGCCCTTCGAGGAGGGCATCAACCCCTACTGCGACATCCAGCTCAAGTTCCACTACTTCTTCGCGCGCAAGATCATGTTCGTCCGATATGCGAGCGGGTTCGTGGTCTTCCCGGGCGGCTTCGGCACGATGGACGAGCTCTTCGAGTCGCTCACGCTGATCCAGACCGGCAAGGTCCGCAACTTCCCGGTCGTGCTCGTCGGCTCGGACTATTGGCAGGGGCTGATCGACTGGATCTGCGAGCGCCTTCTCGCGGAGGGCAAGATCTCACCGGCCGACGTGGACCTCTACACGCTCACCGACGACCCGCTCGAGGTACGCGACGTGCTCATGAACGCGGTTCACCGTCAGGCGCGGGCATAGCGTCATAGCGGTCGCGGATCGCGTCGATGAACGCGGCCAGCCGGTCGGCCAGCTCGGCGTCGCGCAGCTCGACCACGTTCTCCGCGTTCAACTCCCCGGAACGCGAGAGGTTGAACGAGCCGGCGAAGATCCAGTCGTCGGCGACCGTGACCTTCGCGTGCATGAAATCGTGTGGCGTCTCGGGCGCGTACCTGGTGGAGAGCTTGCCGCGGAAGTCGGCGTGCTCGAGCACGGAGCCGAAGATCGGGATCTTCCAAGCCGAGCGGCCGTTCGTCCGCCACTGGTAGACGACCTGTTCCATCTGCGTGCGGTCGACCACGCCGCGGACATCGATCCGCGCCTCAGCGGCCACCTGGGCGAGCGTGCCGAGCACCGGACCGGCGGTGATCACCGGCGAGGCGATCCGGACACGCTCGCGCGCGGTCCCGATCGCCCCCGCGATCCGGTTCGAGAGGTCCGAGCCGCGCCCGGGCGTGAACCAGGCGCGCGCCGGCCGGCCGTCGATGGTGAGCGCGTGCGGCTTCGGGCGGCCCGTCTTGTCGACGTCGCGATGACTCCAGAGCTCGGCGAAGTTTCGGGTGAACTCCGCGGCGAGCTCGGCGTCGTGCCCGAGCACGACGAGGTTCTCCTGGAGCGTCCACGAGTCGGTGGTCCAGTTCGTGGACCCGGTCCAGACCGACTCGCCGTCGCGGACCGCGTACTTGTGATGCATGAGGTCGGGGATGCCCGGGATGCCGGCCGTCTCGAAGGGGAGCGTCTCGATCAGCTCAGGCTTCGTGCGCGGCGGGGGCGGGAAGACGCGCTCGTCGTGATCGGCGTTGTAGGCGATGCGCACGCGAACGCCGCGCGCGGCGGCGTCGCAGAGCGCCTCGCGGACGAGATCGCCCGGCTCCCCGGGCAGCCGGATGTCGTAGAGCGCGAGATCGAGCGACCGGCGCGTAGCGCCCAGAAAGGCGGCCACACGCTCGGCGACCTCGAGCGCCGTCTGCCCGCCCGGATGAAGCGGATGGAACTCGATCACGCGCGAGCGACCTCCGAGCGCGCGCGAGCGGCCTGAGAGCGCGGAAGCTTGCCGAGCATGCCCGGGGTCTACCCGCCGGAGCCGCCCAACGGAACCAACCGCCGGGGGTCTGACCCCTTTCGGAGGACGGTGGAGGGTTGCCGCCGCGGGCGGCCGGCGCGGTGCGGCGCGGTTCAGGGCGGGCGGGCGCGGTTGAGGGGGCGGGCGCGGTTGAGGGGGCCGGCGCGGTTCCGGCGGGCCGGCGCGGTTCCGGCGGGCCGGCGCGGTTCCGGCCGGGCCGGCGCGCTCGCCTAGCTGTCCGCCAGGCGGAAGCCGGTTGCCGCCGGGGTGAGCGTCAGCGGGCTCTCCGGAAGCCCGGGCGGCACGTCCGCGTAGTTGAACTCGCGTGGCGCCACGTCGTTCGGGGTGTCCGGGTGGAAGAGCGCCGCGAGGTACTGGATGTGGTCGCGGCCCACCGAGAGCTCCGTCTGACCGCCGCCGTAGGCGCCGATGCCGCGTGAGGCGCAGAAGTCGTACGCGTCGAACAGCTCCCGGAGCGAGCCGAAGCGGGACGGCTTGATGTTCACCATCCTCGGCTCCCACGCGAGCGCCAGGATGTCGTCGACCGAGTGGATCGGCGCGTCCCAGGTCACGCGCTCGCGGTGCGGCTCGAGCACGGCCCGCGTCTCGTCGTTCAGATCAGGATCCTCGAGCCAGGCCTCGGGAAACGTCGCGCACAGTCGCGCGTAGAGCTCCGGGTCGGTTTCCAAGTCCACCGCCGTGCCCTTGTACTGGCCCTTCAGGTCGAGCGAGTCGACGCAGCCCAGGCCGCCAAGCTCGTCGATCAGCTCCTCTCTCCAGGTGTTCGTGGGATCGAGCTTGAAGCGCGTGCCCGGGTAGGTAGCCCGAAGGCGCAGCAGCCGCGCGGAGGTCTCGGGCTCGCCGTCGAGCCGCATCGAAACGACGTACGTGAGCGGTCGCAACGGACGCCCGACGCGCTCCGCGAGCGACGTGCCCGCCTGGCGCAGGGCGAGGTCGAGCGCGGCCGACTCGAACGCCCAGCGCCGGTAGCGGCGCGAGACCTCGCGAACCGGCGGATCCGGAAACAGGTCGAGCTCGCCGAGGCGCCGCGAGAAGCTGTCGATGGTCCAGGACCCGGCGAGCGGATAGTCGCTCCCGGCCGCCTGCAGGTTCATGTGGTCCACGCCGTCGTAGACCACGTCCTCGCCGACGCCCTCCTCCCCGCCGCCGGCGAGCCGGATCAGCGTCGAGTAGCGCGTGAAGGCCGGGAACTCGTGCTCGAGGCCCTCGAGCGAGTAGCCCTCGACGTCGAGTGGCAGGCCGGCGATCTGCTCGTAGCTAGAGCTCACGTGAAGAGCTCGCCGAGCGCCGCCTCGAAGACCTCCGTGTGAAGGTCGACCTGCACCTCGGTTGTGGCGGGGCACATCAGCGCCATGTTGTGGAAGGGGGTGATCAAGACGCCGCGGTTCAGAAGATAGAGGTGCACGTACTCGTCGAGCTCGGCGTCAGCGGCCGCCGCCGACTCCGCGCCGGTACGCGGCGGCGACGGCGTGAAGCGGTACTCCGCACGCGCCCCGAGCGAGACGATCGACCACGGCGCCGAGTACCGCCGCAGCGAATCCTCGACACCCGCCACGAAGCGCGTACACAGCGCGCCCATCCGCGCGAAGGCGTCGTCCGTTAGCACCTCGCCGAGCGTGGCGCGCGCCGCGGCGAGCGACAGCGCGTTACCCGCGAGCGTGCCTCCGACGCCACCCGTGTCCTCGAGATCGGCGTCCTCGAGCGCGGCGATCCGCTGCGCCAGCTCGGCGCTCACGCCGTAGGCGCCGATCGGCACGCCGCCCCCGATCGACTTGCCGATCGAGACGGCGTCGGGAGAGAGTCCCCAAGCCGCGGTGCAGCCGCCCGGGCCGGCCGAGAACGTGTGCGTCTCGTCGATGATGAGCAGCGCGCCGTGGCGACTGCAGAGCTCGCGCACCTCGTCCAGGAAGCTGCCCGCCGGCAGCACGATGCCGATGTTGGTGAGCGCGGGCTCCATCAGGACGCAGGCCACGTCGCCGTGGGCGAGGGCCTCCTCCACGGAATGGATCTCGTTGAACTCGGCGACTCGGGTCGTGGCTGCCGGGTCGACCGCCGGTCCCACGTTGCCCTGGCGCGAGCGCGCCGAGCCGTCACCGTCCCGGGTCACGAACGCCTCGTCGACAGAGCCGTGGTAGCACCAGTTGAAGACGAGGACACGCGGCCGCCCGGTCATGTGCCGGCACATCCGGAGCAGCCAGCGGTTCGCGTCGGTGGCCGTGAGCGAGAACTGCCAGTAGGGCACTCCGAAGCGCCGGGCTAGCTCAGCGCCGACCCAGGCGGCGTCCTCGTTCGGCAGCATCGTCGTTACCCCCGAGCGCTCGCGCAGCGCGCGCATGGTCGACTCGGGCGAGTGGCCCGCCATCGCGCCGGTGTCCCCGAGGCAGAAGTCGGCGTAGTCATGCCCGTCGACGTCGGTGATCGACGCGCCCCACGCCGCCTCGAAGTAGACCGGGTGGCCGCCTGCCCACATCGTCATCCATGACATCGGTACGCCGGCGAGCAGCGATGCTCGCGCCTCCTCGTGCAGCGCGCGCGAGCGCGCGTGGGCGCTCGCGAACGCCTCACGCTCGCGCGCGATCAGCTCGCCCAGGCGCTGCCTCACGCGGTCTCGGGCTCGTCCGGCCGAATCGCGGCCATCTTTTCGGCTCGCCGCTGCTGCCAGACCGTGATCAGCATCATCGCGAGCGTGAAGAGGAAGATCATCGAGGCGAGCACGTAGATCTGCGGCGGGATTGCCACGCGCGCCGCGCCCCAAATGAAGAGCGGGAACGTGATCGTCGACCCGGCGTTGAAGTTCGTGATCACGAAGTCGTCGATCGAGAGCGCGAAGGCGAGCAGCGCGGCCGAGATCACGCCCGGCATGATCAGCGGCAACGTCACGAGCCGGAACGTCTCCCAGGGAGTCGCGCCCAGGTCCTGCGCCGCCTCCTCGAGCGAGCGGTCGAACCCGATCAGCCGCGAGCGCACGGTCACGATCACGAACGACAGGTTGAACATGATGTGCGCGATCAGGATCGTGTTGAAGCCGGTCGCCACGCCGGCGTTCAGGAACAGCGACAGGAGCGCGGCGCCAAGCACGACCTCGGGCGTGGCCAGCGGGATGAAGATGAAGAAGTTGACCGGGGCGCGCCCGCGGAACTCGTAGCGCACGAGCGCGAGCGCGGTGATCGTGCCCAGAATCGTGGCGCCCACCGTGGAGAGCGCCGCGATCTCGATCGAGTTGATCAACGCGTCGCCGATGCCCTGGACGCCGAACGGGTCGCCCCAGGCTTCGAAGCTGAACTCGTTCCAGATGAAGTTGAAGCGCCCGACCGGATTGTTGAATGAGAAGACGACGATGACGGCGATCGGGACGAGCAGGTAGATCAGCGCCAGCCCGGCGTAGGCGTTGAGGAGCCAGTTCAGCGCGCGCCTGCCGACCGCGAGCGCGCCGCGCGTCTCGTTTCGGCTCGCGGGGCGAGCGCTCGTCGCCGTGGCGGCCTCCATCAGCGCCGCTCTCCCTCGGTCCCGAGCAGCGCCTCGGTGCCCGCGATGCGCGCCCAGATGATCACGATGATCAGCATGAACGCCATCAGCAGGAACGACAGCGCCGCCGCGGTCGGGTAGTCGGCCACCTCGAGGTAGCGCGACTGGATCACGTTGCCGATCATGAACTGACGCGGCGTGCCGAGCAGCTCGGCGTTGATGAAGTCGCCGGCCGCCGGAATGAACGTGAGCAGCGTGCCGGCCACGACGCCGGGCATCGACAGCGGCAGCGTCACCCGCAGGAACACGTCGCGGCGGCGTCCGTAAAGGTCGTAGCCCGCCTCGAGCAGCCGCGTGTCGATCCGCTCGAGCGACGCGTACAGCGGCAGGATCATGAACGGCAGGAAGTTGTAGGTGATGCCCGCCACCACCGACGCCGTCGTGTCGAGCACGCGCCCGCCCTCCGACACGATGCCGACCGTGCGCAGCGTGTCTACGACCAGGCCGGAGTCGGAGAGGATCGTCTCCCACGACAACGTCCGGATCAGGTACGTGACGAAGAACGGGACGATCACGGCAAGCAGCAGCGCATTCCGCCACTTGCCACCGCGGAAGGCGATGACATACGCGAGCGGGTAGCCGATGACGAGCGCGAACAGCGTGGCCAGCCCCGCGTACTCGAACGACCGCAGGAACTGCTCGCTGTAGGTGTCGAGCGCGTCCGTGTAGTTCGAGAACTCCCACGTGAGCGTGAACCCGAAGTCGATCGAGCCGGTCTTCAGCGACTCGATCAGCATGATCACGAGCGGGACCGCGAAGAAAAGCAGCAGCCAGCCGAGCCCCGGCAGGAGCAACAGGTATGGCAGCCCGGCTTTCTTCAGTCCGGCCGGCACGGCGAGCGGCTACGCGCCAAGCACCTGCTGGAAGGCGTCGTCGAGCTGCTGCTCCTCCTCGGGGTCGAGCCCGCGGAAGATGAACGTGTTCTCGAGGAACTGGTCGTCCGGGAAGATCAGCTGGTTGCTGGCCAGATCCGGGTCCTGCTTCTCGAGGACCTCCTTCACACCGGACACCGGGCAGATGTAATTGACGTACGCCGCGATGTCCGCCTGGATCTCAGGGTCGTAGACGAAGTCGATCATCTTCTCCGCGGTGAACGCGTGCGGCGCGCCGACCGGGATCTGCATGTTGTCGGTCCAGAGGTGGCCGCCCGACTCCGGGATCACGAACTCGATGTTCGGGTTGTCCGCCTTCAGCTGCACGGCGTCGCCGGACCAGCCGAGGATGACCTCGGAGTCGCCCTTCGTGATGTCCTTGATGTACTCGTTGCCGGTGAAGCCGCGGATCTGCCCGGAATCCACCCCCTCCTGGAGCTTGTCGATCGCCTTCATGAACTCGTCGACTGACGCCTTCTCGGGGTCGGCGCCCTGCCACGCGGCCACGACCCCGACGCTGTCGCGCATCTCCGTCAGGAACGTGACCTTGCCCTTGTAGGCCGGGTCGAAGAGCGCGTCGACCGTCTTCGGCTCCGACTTGACCTTGTCCTTGCGGTAGATGATCCCGGCGATCCCCGACTGCCACGGCATCGAGAAGTCGCGCTTCGGGTCGAACGGCGGCGACGCTAGCGACGGGATCAGGTTTTTTGTGGCGTTCGGCATCGCCGACTTGTCGAACTTCTGGACATAGTCGAGCCGGATCATTCGCGCCGCCATCCAGTCGGTGACGACGTGGATGTCGCGTCCGCCCGAGTCGCCGCGGTCGTACTGCTGGCGGACCTTGCCGAAGAACTCGTTGTTGTCGTTGATCTCCTCGACGTACTTGACCTTGGTGCCGTACTTGTCCTGGAACTTCTTGAGCGACTCGCGCTTCTCGTCGATGTAGAGCGGCCAGTTGGCGAAGTAGAGCGAGTCGGCGATCTTGCCCTTGGGGATCGGCTTCGGCCCGCCGTCCCCGCCGTTCCCGCCGCCGCCGCTCGGCTCGTCGGTACCGCAGGCGGCCAGGTAGGCGAGCGCGGACATGCTGAGCGCGCCCGCTGCTCCCCGCTGCATCAGGCGCCGGCGCGTTACCGGATTGCGGATCAGGCGCTCGATCTCGCGATCCAGGTGATCGTCGTTGGGCGTCACGTCAGGCTTTCCTCCTCCTCGGTGACGGGGCTGTCGGCCCCGCCGGCTGAGTCCCTAACTATGTGGATATTTTCGTCGGACCAGCTGAGCCGCGCCGCCTCACCGGGCGCGGGCAGCTCGCGACGAGCCTCGGCGTCGGCGTTCGGCACGAGCACCGTCATACGCGTGCCGTCACCAAGGCGGAGGACCATCTGCGTAGCCGTGCCGAGATAGAGCGAGCTCTCCACCTGGCCCTCAACGCTCGGACGGCCACCGCCGCCCGCTCCCGTCGCCTCGAGCATGAGCTTCTCCGGGCGCACGACGGCATGTGCACGCTCGCCGCCGCGGGCGCCCCCGGACTCGGGCGTGCGCACGGTCGGTCCCGCGTCAAGCCGCAGCTCCGCCCCCGCGCCGTTCGCTGAGACGACCTCGCCGGGCATCAGGTTCGAGACCCCGATGAACCCCGCGACGAAGGTGGTGGCCGGGCGCTCGTAGACGCTCTCCGGGTCTGAGACCTGCTCGACCACGCCCTTGTTCATGACGGCGATGCGGTCGGACATGGTCAGCGCCTCCTCCTGGTCGTGCGTCACGTATATGAACGTGATGCCGACGTCACGCTGGATGCGCTTGAGCTCCACCTGGAGCTGCTTGCGGAGCTTCATGTCGAGCGCGCCGAGCGGCTCGTCGAGCAGCAGGACCGCGGGCCGGTTCACGAGCGCGCGCGCGAGCGCCACGCGCTGCTGCTGGCCGCCGGAGAGCTGAGCGGGCCGGCGCTTCGCCTCGGCCGACAGTCCCACGCGCTCGAGCTCGTCGGCAACGCGGCGCCGGACCTCGGCCTTGTCGACCTTCTGGCGCTCGAGCCCGAACGCCACGTTCTTCTCGACCGAGCGGTGCGGGAAGAGGGCGTAGCTCTGGAACACCGTGTTGGTCGGCCGCCTGAACGCCGGCCGCCCTGTCACGTCCTCGCCGTCGAGCAGCACGCGGCCCTCGCTCGGCTCCTCAAAACCCGCGACCATCCGCAGCGTCGTGGTCTTCCCGCAGCCGGAGGGCCCGAGCATGGTGAAGAACTCGCCGCGCGCGATGTCGAGGTCCATCGAGCGCACGGCGGCGAAGTCGCCGAAGCGCTTTGTGACCTGCTCGAGCCGGACGCTGGGGACAGCGCCTTCCGATTGGCCCGCCTGGCTCATTGTGCCGCGCAAACTATGGCCGAAACGTAGCGGGCGCAAGTGGCGGATTGCCGAAAACACGTTGCCTTAATTGGACACCGTGGAGTACGGCGTGCGCCGTGGTTTTCACCATCTGCGCTCTTGTCGATTGCCGCTGGCGCCGATACGGTTGTCCACTGCGGCTAGGACGCGGCGAGCGAGAGCGAGGAGAGCGAACGTGGCGACTACCCCCCAGACCGTCTACGAGGAGTCGACCGGCGCGCCGAGCGGGCTCCAGGACAAGGCCCGCCGTCATCTCTGGATGCATTTCACGCGCATGGGCGCGTACGACGACGAGCACGAGATCCCGATCATCGTGCGCGGCGAGGGCTCGTATGTCTACGACGAGGGCGGGAGGCGCTACCTCGACGGCCTGTCGGCTCTGTTCTGCGTGAACGCCGGCCACGGGCGCGCCGAGATCGGCGAGGCGGCGGGCGCCCAGGCGAAGGAGCTCGGCTTCTACACCAACTGGAGCTACGCGCATCCACGCGCCATCGAGCTCGCCGAGCGGATCGCGAACCTCGCCCCCGGCGACCTCAACCGCGTGTTCTTCACGAGCGGCGGCTCGGAGGCGGTCGAGTCCGCCTGGAAGCTCGCGCGCCAGTTTCACAAGCTGAACGGCGACCCGCTCAAGACGAAGATAATCGCGCGGGACACCGCGTACCACGGCACGACCTTCGGCGCGCTCTCGATCACCGGTATCACCCCGCTTCGCACGGTCTTCGAGCCGCTCGTACCGGGGGCCTTCCACGCGCCCAACACCAACTCGTACCGCTGGCCCGAGGACCGCGACCCGCTGTGGGCCGCGAACCAGATCGAGCAGATGATCGAGTTCCAGGGCCCCGAGACGGTGGCGGCCGTGATCCTCGAGCCGGTGCAGAACTCGGGCGGCTGCTTCGTGCCGCAGGACGGTTACTGGCAGCGCGTGCGCGAGATCTGCGACAAGCACAACGTGCTCCTGATCGCCGACGAGGTGATCTGCTCGTGGGGCCGGCTCGGCCACTACTTCGGCGTCGAGCGCTTCAACGTGGTGCCGGACATGATCACGACGGCGAAGGGGCTCACGTCCTCGTACGTGCCCATGGGCGGCGTGATCGTCTCGGACCGGGTGGCGGAGCCGTTCATGCAGGACAAGAAGAACTTCACGCACGGCATCACGTTCGGCGGCCATCCCGTGGCCGCCGCCGCGGCGCTCGCGAACCTCGACATCTTCGAGCGCGAGGACCTCTGCGGTCACGTGCGCGAGAAGGAGCCCGAGTTCCGCGGCATGCTCGACAAGCTCCACGAGGAGCTGCCGATCGTGGGCGACGTGCGCGGCGCCGGCTACTTCCACGCGCTCGAGCTCGTGAAGGACAAGGAGACGAAGGAGAGCTTCTCGGACGAGGAGGGCGAGCAGCTCCTGCGCGGGTTCATGTCCGGCGAGCTCTACAAGCGCGGGCTGATCTGCCGCGCCGACGACCGCGGCGACCCGGTGATCCAGCTCTCGCCGCCGCTGATCGCGGACAGCGAGGAGTTCGAGGTGATCGACCGGGTGCTGCGTCAGGTGCTCACTGAGGCCTGGGAGCGGATCGTCCGCCACTGAGCGGGCGGCTCGGGAGCCCGGATCATGTTGACCGTCCGCGGGCTCGTGGCTGAGACCGGCCTCGAGCTCGCGACCGGGGACGAGACCGCCGACGCGCCCGTCCGCTGGGTCCATATCTCAGAGCTTCCCGACCCCACGCCGTGGCTCTCAGGCGGCGAGCTGCTGCTCACCACGGGCATCCAGCTGTCGACGGAGGAGCGCCAGCGCGAGTTCGTGCGGCTGCTCCACGGGCGTCAGCTCGCCGGCCTAGGGTTCGGCACGGGCTTCGACCACGACGCGCTGCCCGAGGGGCTGCTCGACGAGGCGCACACGCTCGGCTTCCCCGTGTTTGAGGTGCCCTACGAGCTGCCGTTCATCGCGCTCACCGAGAAGGCGTTCACCCGGCTCGTGAACGAGCAGTACGAGGTGCTTCAGCGCGGCATTGCGATCCACAAGCGACTCGAGCGGCTCGTGCTCGAGGAGAGCGGGCTCGACGAGCTGGTGCGGGCCCTTGCCGCGGCGATCGGTGGAGCGGTGCTGGTGCTCTCCGCGCGCGGCGAGACGATTGCCTCGCGGGTGTTCCGGCGACACGTGCCCGACGCCGCCCTCGACGAGGTGCGCGAGCAGGTGCGGTTGCGGAGTGCCGAGCTGGGCGCGGGCGGCGCACATCCGGGCGAGGGAGCGGAGTTCGCGCCCGACCACCTGGAGATCGCGGGACGCTCGCTCGTCCTGCCGGTGGCGATCCGCGGGCGCGGCGCGCCGCAGGCCTGGCTCGTGGCGGCCCGGGACGCCGGCGGGCTCGGCGACTTCGAGCGGCTCATCCTCCAGCAGGCGGTGACGGTGGTGGCCCTCGAGCTGATGCGTCAGCGCGCGATGCGCGACACCGAGCGCCGGCTGGCGGGCGACGTGCTCGCCGAGGCGCTCACCGGACGGCTTTCGGAGGACGAGCTAGGGATCCGCCTGCGCCCCTTCGGCGTAGGCCAGACGGCCGCCGTAATCGTGTTCGGCGGGCGCGAAGGCGCGACCGCCGCGCCGGCTGAGGGCGACCTCGATCGCTTCCTCGCCGACGCGGGCGTGGGCGCGCTCGTGGCCGCGCGCGAACGGCTCCTGTGCGCAGTGATCGACGCGCGCGAGTCGCTCGATCCGGTGGAGCTCGCCGCGCGCGCGCGGGAGGCGCTCGTCTCCGAGCACGGCGACCTGCGCGCGGCCGCCTCGCGGCCCGCGCCCGTGGGCTCGCTGAGGCGCACCTTCCACGAGGCGCGCTGCGCGCTCGAGGCGGCGGCGCTTGCGAACGGCAGCTCTCCGGACGTGGCGTCCTATCGCGACCTCGGCGCGTTCCAGCTGCTGCTGTCGCTCCAGGACGACGATGCGCTGCGGCTCTACTGCGACAGCGTGCTGGGGCCGCTCGAGGACGCGAGCGGCGAGTACGGCGACGAGCTGATTCGCTCGCTCGAGGCGTTCATCGAGCAGAACGGGCAGTGGGAGCGGGCCGCGCGCGAGCTCTACTGTCACCGGCATACGCTGCGCTACCGCATCCGGCGCGTCGAGCAGCTGACGGGCCGTGACCTCTCAAGCGCGCGCGACCGGATCGAGTTCTGGCTGGCGCTGCGGGCGCGAGAACTGGTCAGATAGGCAATCCGCGGGCTCGCGGCCCCGGACCCCTGCGAAAATTGGCAGGCTGGAGGTATCAGTTGAAGGTAGGAGTACCGACGGAGATCAAGACGGACGAGTACCGCGTGTCGCTCACCCCGGCCGGCGTGCGCGAGCTGACCGAGCGCGGCCATGACGTGTGCATCCAGTCGGGCGCGGGGCTGGGAAGCACGATTCCGGACGCCGAGTACGAGGCGCAGGGCGCGCGCATCCTGCCGGATGCGCAGTCCATCTTCGACGAGGCCGAGCTGGTGCTCGGGGTCAAGGAGCCGCAGCCGGAGGAGGTCGCGATGCTGCGCCCCGATCACCTGCTCTTCACCTACCTGCACCTCGCGCCCGACCCGGAGCTGACGAGCGGGCTGGTCGACAGCGGCGCCACCTGCGTGGCGTACGAGACGGTGATCGACGAGCTCGGACGGCTGCCGCTGCTGGCGCCGATGAGCGAGGTCGCCGGCAAGATCGCGACGCAGGCGGGAGCCTTCTACCTCGAGCGCCCGCTCGGCGGGCGCGGCGTGCTGCTCGGCGGCGTGCCCGGCGTCGCCTCGGCCACCGTGATGATCATCGGCGGCGGCGTGGTCGGCCAAAACGCCGCGTTCATCGCCATCGGCATGGAGGCCGACGTGTTCGTGTTCGACCGCAACATCGACCGCCTGCGCGAGCTCGACGTGGCGTTCGGCGGCCGAGCGTCGACGGTCTACTCCTCGACGCTCTCGATCGAGGAGATGCTGCCGCGCGCCGACCTCGTGATCGGCGCTGTGCTGATCCCGGGCGCGCAGGCGCCTTACGTGATCAAGCGCGACCAGCTGAGGCTGATGAAGCAGCGCGCGGTAGTCGTGGACGTCGCGATCGACCAGGGCGGCTGCTTTGAGACATCGCGACCGACCACCCACACGGATCCCGTCTACGAGGTCGACGGCGTGACGCACTACTGCGTCGCGAACATGCCGGGCGCGGTGCCGGTTACCTCTACGTTCGCGCTCACCAACGCGACGCTGCCCTACGTGCTCGCCCTCGCCGAACACGGCCTGGCGGGCGCGATCGAGAAGCTGCCGGGCCTCAAGCCCGGCGTCAACGTCGCCGGTGGCAAGGTGACCCATCCCGCGGTCGCCGAGGGCACCGGCCAGCCCTATACGCCGGTCGAGGACGTCGTGAGCGTCGCGGCCTGAGGAGGAGACGAAATGGCTACAGCTACACGGACGAAGCTTCAGAACTTCATCGACGGTCAGTTCGTGGACGCCGCCGACGGCGCCACGGAGGAGGTCACGAACCCGGCCAACGGCGACGTGATCGCCGAGATGCCGCTCTCGAACGAGGAGGACGTGAACCGGGCGGTCGGCGCCGCGAAGAAGGCGTTCCCGGGCTGGGCCGCCACCACACCCGGCGAGCGCGCCGGAATGCTGATCGCCCTCGCGGACAAGCTCGAGGAGCACGCGGACGAGCTCTCCGACCTCGAGGCGGCCGATGCGGGCAAGCCGCGCAACGCGTTCTTCGAGGACGAGATGCCGTTCATCTGCGACAACCTGCGCTTCTTCGGGGGCGCCGGCCGGCTGTTGGAGGGCAAGGCGGCGAGCAACTACGTGGCCGAGCGGCTGTCGTTCGTCCGTCGCGAGCCCGTCGGCGTCGTGGGCCAGATCGCGCCCTGGAACTACCCGCTGATGATGGCGATCTGGAAGATCGGCCCGGCGCTCGCCACCGGCAACACCATCGTGCTGAAGCCGGCCGAGACGACGCCGATCTCGACCCTCAAGCTCGCCGAGTACGCGGCCGAGATCCTGCCGCCCGGCGTGCTCAACGTGATCACCGGGCACGGCAAGCCGGCGGGCGCGTCGCTCGTCACGCACCCGGACGTCGGGATGGTCTCCCTCACGGGCTCGCCCGCCACGGGCAAGTGGATCGCGTCGGCCGCGTCGGACACGCTCAAGCGGGTGCACCTCGAGCTCGGCGGCAAGGCGCCGGTGATCGTGTTCGACGACGTGGACATGGAGGCCGCGATGGAGACGATCGCGGCCACCGGCCTCTACAACGCGGGCCAGGACTGCACCGCGGCCACACGCATCCTCGCCTCGTCGAAGGTCTACGACGACGTGGTCAACGGCCTCGCCGAGCAGGCGAAGGGCTACAAGGTCGGCGACACGTTCGACCCGGAGACGACGCTCGGCCCGCTCAACTCGATGCGCCAGCGCGAGCGCGTGGAGGCGTTCCTGGAGCGCAAGGCCTCGCACGCGGAGATCGTGACCGGCGGGAACGAGCCGGATCTGCCGGGCTCGTTCCTGGAGCCGACCGTTGTCGCGAACCTGCAGCAGGACGACGAGATGATCCAGGACGAGATCTTCGGGCCGGTCCTGACCGTGCAGCAGTTCGACGACGAGGCTAAGGCGATCGAGTGGGCGAACGGCACTCGCTACGGGCTGGCGTCGTCGGTGTGGACCCGTGACATCGGGCGCGCCCACCGGGTGGCGAACGCGATCCAGTTCGGCACGGTGTGGATCAACGACCACATCACGATGGCGACCGAGATGCCACACGGCGGCTTCAAGGAGTCGGGCTACGGCAAGGACATGTCGATGTACGCGCTTGAGGACTACACCGTCGTCAAGCACGTGATGGTGAACCTCGAGAGCTGAGACTCAGGCGGGACCAAGTCGATAGTGCATGACCGGTGGAGCGCCCGGTGCTTCAAGCGACGGGCGGCGGGCTGTCCTCCGCGCGCGGCGTGCTGAGGTTCGTCATCGTGCGCTGAATGGCGCGCTACCGCTTCCTGACGACATGGCTGCTCAACGCCCCGCGCGAGCGCGCGTGGGACGTGCTCGAGCGCGCCGAGGTGTGGCCGAAGTGGTGGCGCGGCGTCGAGCGCGTCGAGGTGCTGGCCGAGGGCGACGAACACCGGGTGGGCCGCCGCTTTCGGATCGCGTGGCGCTCCCGTATCCCCTACGAGCTCGAGTTCGAGTTCACCGTGCGAACCGTCGAGCCACCCCACACGATGGCGGGTGACGCCGAGGGGGAGCTCAGCGGGACCGGCTGCTGGCGGCTCTTCGAAGGGAACGGCCTGACCGCCGTGCTCTACGACTGGGACGTGACGACCTCGAAGGGCTGGATGAACGCGCTCGCGCCGATCGCGCGGCCGGTGTTCGAGTACAACCACGACGCGGTCATGCGCTGGGGCGCAGAGGGCCTCGCCCAGCGATTGGATGCGCGTCTCGTTGCGGCGGGTTG
>Ga0126307_10000615_pt1 | contig 23002 bp, 24 predicted proteins | sample Plot28_FD_89955 | JGI IMG/M metagenome (GOLD analysis project Ga0126307, IMG submission 89955) | Serpentine soil microbial communities from UC McLaughlin Reserve, CA, USA - Plot28 | ecosystem: Environmental > Terrestrial > Soil > Grasslands | place: USA: UC McLaughlin Reserve, Lake County... | reverse complement strand
GGCGCGCGCTTTAGGCGAGTTCGGGGGCACGATCATCTTCGCGGGAAGCTTCCGGGGCGTAACGCAGACCATGCCGCTGGCCATCTACGGGACCCTGGAGAACGACTTCGACGCGGCGGTTGCACTTTCGGTGCTAGTTTTGGGCTTCTCTTTCGTCGTCATCCTGGCCGCCCGCTTCTTTACCCGAAGGGTGGAAGAGCGCGGTGCTTAAAGCGTGCTTGAATTCGGTGTCTAAGCCAGTCCTTCGTCCGTGAGGACCATGACGTCGGTGGCCTTGACGAGGGCGGTCACCTCGTTGCCGACCTCGAGGCCGAGCTCGTCGGCGCTCTCGCGGGTGATCAGGGCGACCACGTGGTTGTCGCCGACCCTGATGGTCACCTTGGCCGCTGCCTCGCCCCTGACAACCTCGGTTACGGTGCCGGGAAGCCGGTTACGAGTGCTCATTTGCATCGCCTGTGCTCCTTTCTCTTTCGCCGACGGCCAATAGTCCGAGCTGCAGGGCCAACCGTGCCCGGGGATCCTTCAAGTCTAAACCAGTCAACTTCTCTACGCGTGAGAGGCGGTAGAGCATGCTGTTGCGGTGTAAAAAGAGTCGGTCGGCCGCCTCGCTCGCGTTGGCGCCAACGGCGAAGTAGACCCGCAGGGTGCGCACGAGGTCGCTCCGGCGCTCCCGGTCGTGCTCTTCCAGCGGCTCCACCAGGACGCGAAAGGGCTCCAGGACAGGGCCGCGCGCGAGCTCCCGCAGGAGCTGCTCCGTCTCCATGTAGATCGCCTTTCTAAATATCCGGGGGCGAAGACCTTTCGGATACCCACCCTATCGGCCCCAGCTCCCTAGGACCATCCCTTAGGACGCCGGGGCTCGGAGGCCTTTGGGCGCCGAATTTACCAGATCCCTGCCTCCCGTGCTAAAAAGCAGGCGTGGACCCGACACCAAAGCCGGGGGTGAACGTGGAGACTTCCCGCTCGGAGATGTTCCGTAAGCTGCTCGAGAGGGACCCGAACAACCCGATGATCCTCTACTCCTTGGGCAACGAATTGTTCAAAGAGAAGAAGTATTCGGAGGCCTGGACGTACCTGAGCCAAGCCATCGAGAACAAGCCGGACTACTCGGTGGCGTACCGGGTTTTGGGTCGGGCGCTCTACGAGCTGCACGAAGACGCCGAGGCCCATCGGGTGTTTGCCGAAGGGCGCAAGGTGGCCCAGAGAAACGGGGATTTACAGACCGTCAAGGAGATAGACGTCTTCGTCCGCCGACTGGAGAAGCGAGAGAGGGGAGAGGCTGGTTCTTAGTTGGCACCTGTGGTAGGCATCCTCGTGGACTACGAGAGTCCGCTCGCGCGCGAGGTGGCGGCGACGGTTTGGGGAGGACTCTCCTCGGCGGCTCTTCGCGCCGGGTACACCAGGACGACGGCTCTTTGGGAGAGCTTGCAGGCGCCGGGGAGCGAGAAGAAGCTAGAAAGGTCTGTGATCTACATCTTCGCCGTGGGCCAGGACCGCCCGGACGCCGTAGACGCCATCCGTCCGGTGGGCGTAGGGGATGCCTCTCACCTCTACGGTGTGGTCGTCGCGCTCCCCGAGCGGGCGAGCCCGCTCGCGGGTTCGCTCCTCTACCAGGGGCTCGGTCAGCTCACCGAGGGTGGCATTAGGGCTGGGGCCATCGAGCCCGCCCTCCTGCGGGCCCTGCCCAAAGAGTGCGAATCCTACGCCAAAAGGCTCCTCGAACGCCTCTCGCCCCTGCTGGAGGCGTAGTGGTCGGTAACCTGGCCGCCGCCCTGTTGGTGACGAGCGCCTTCGCCGGGCTCGCGTACGCCCTGAGGATGGTGAGCCGGGGCGGCGCTTTAGGCGGGTTCGTGGTAGGGGCCGGGATCTACCTGTCCTTGGGCCCACCGGGATTCGCGATCCTGGCCCTCTTCGTGGTCGGTGGCTCCGCCCTCACCCGGCTCGGCTACCGGAGCAAAGAGGGAAGGCGGATCGCGCAGGCCCATGGCGGCCGTCGCGACGCCAGGAACGCCCTCGCCAACTGCGGCGTTGCCCTCCTGTGTGCCCTCCTCGCCGTCCTGCTCCACTCCGAAGCCTTCGTCGCTGCCTTCGTCGCTTCTCTGGGCGCGGCCTTCGCGGACACAGCAGAGTCCGAGGTGGGACAGCTTTATGGCCGTACGCCGCGGCTCATCACCACGCTACGAAAGGTCCCGCCTGGTACGGATGGGGCCATCTCGCTCCCGGGGACGCTCGCCGGGCTCGGCGTCGCGGGGCTCACCGCGCTCCTCGGGCTGCCGCTCGGGCTAGTGGCAGGGCCGGGAGCGGCGCTCCTCGTGGCGGGCGGGGCGTTTCTGGGGACCGTGGTAGACAGCTTCGTCGGGGCGCTCGCGCCGCGGGTGGGCAACGAGCTTACGAACGTCCTTTGTACGTTGGTCGCGGCCGCGCTGGCCTTCCTTCTCGCTTAAACCGTCCATCCGAGAGTTGTAAGCCTGCCTAGAGCCTGGGATACTGCGGTCTCCGGCGGGTGATGGCTCCGGCCTGCGGGACACGCAATCGAAGTTCGGGTGAGGATGGAGAACGTGCCTTTCGAAAAATCCCTGGGCGAGATGATGGTGAACCTTATCCTGGTCCAACACTCCGACTCTCTGCGCAACGCCACCACCTTCGAGCGCTACCTTGGCGGTTCGTCGGCCAACATAGCGGCCTACGTCTCGAAGCTCGGCGGCAGATCGGCGGTTATAGTCATGACTGGCATTAGCGCCCTCGGCCAGTTCCCCGTGACGGTCTCTGACGGCGAGAAGGTCGAGCGGATCGGGCCGTTGCCGAAGGCCGAGGTGGAGAACGAGACCGGCAAATTCGTCAACGAGGTCGGGGTGCTCAAGCTGCGCGTCGTCGGCCACGTCGAGCGCATAATCGACTGCGAATCACCCTACCGACGATTAGACACCCTTGCCGGGCAACACGCCTGAACCCACGGAGGTGCCAGAGCGCAAGATAACAGAACTCCCGGCTCTTATCGAGGGCCTCCCCCCCAAAGAGCGCACGATCACGGAGCGCATCTTCGACGTTAGCGCCACGACCGGCCGCCTCGACCCACCGGAGGGCATGGAGCCCTGGATAGAACGTTCCTTTGGCTCGGTGGACGCCGTCCGAGAGCAGCGGATAGTCAAGGTGACGAACCTCGTGACCCTGGAGGGGACCCTCTTCAACGAGCTACGGGCATCCCGCCCCACGGACACCGGGATCGGCCTCGACCTGGAGCGCGAGATAGACGAGACCCGCGGGGACCCGTTTTGCCGACCCGAGGAAGGCACCCCCGCAGACGTCTTCGGCCGCGTCCGGGGCGAGCACTCCACGACCGCCTCGAACGTCGCCAAGTACGACGGCTTCCACGCACTCGTGGTCTTCGACGAACATAACCCCCTCGACTTCACCCCCGAAAAGGTGAGCGACTACATCTCCGTGGGCCTGGAGTGGGGACAGAAGGCCCTCGATGCGGACCCGGAGGCCCCGTACTTCTTCTTGATGTGGAACTGCCTCTGGCGGGCCGGGAGTTCGATCATCCACGGCCACGCCCAGGTCACCACTACCCACCGCATACACTATCCGAAGGTCGAGCGCCTGCGCAGAGCGGCGACGTCCTACGCCGCCGAACACGGCTCGGACTACTTCGCCGACCTGCATCGAGTCCACGCCTCTCTGGGATTAGCGATCCCCTGCCCTAGGGGGGTGCGGGCATTCGCCAGCCTCACCCCCTTAAAGGAAAAGGAGATAGTACTCTTGGGCCAAAGCCTCGAGGACGAACCCCTCCATCTGGCTGTCGCCGGAGCCCTCCAGGGTTACACCCGTTCTTTGGGCGTCAGGACCTTCAACGTTGCCTTCTACCTTCCCCCGATAGCCCCCACCGGGGAAGACTGGTCCTCTTTCCCCAACGTGGTCCACCTCGTGGACCGGGGAGACCCGACGAACCGGACCTCCGACATAGGGGCTATGGAACTCTACGCCGCCTCCGTGGTAGCCTCCGATCCCTTCGAGGTCGCCGGCACCTTCGGGGAAGGTTTGCTCTGAAAAAAGCGGAGCCGTGCGGCCGCAGGCCCACTACGAACCCACTACGAACGTCCTTGAACGACGGTCACTGCCGCGCTGGCCCCTTCTCGCACTGTCAAACGGAGCAGGACGGGCTCTTTACAGCCGACGAAACCGCGGGTAGGTTCTCTTCGTAGATAGTTACTTGGGTTCTGTTCCCGAGAAGGCCTGACCGCGACCGGAAGGAGGACGGCAGATGTTCGCTGCTTGGGGACGTTTCGTCTACCGTTTTCGCTGGCCAGTCTTGATCCTCTCGGTCCTCTCGCTAGTAGGTTTCGCGGTGCTCATGAGCTACGGCGGACGTCTGGGCCTCGAAGAATTTACGTCGCAGACCGAGGCTGGCCGGGCCAGTGAGTTGATCGAAGACGAGTTGCCCGCGAGGGCGCCGAGCTTCACCCTCATCTTCGGTAGCGATACCTTGGACGTCACCGGCGAGGATTTTCGCGAGGAGGTCGAGCGCGCGCTCAAGCCCTTGCGCGACGAGCCGCGAGTGACCGGAATCCGTACCGCTTACGACGTAGACCCCGCCTCGTCGGGCGAGGAGATGAACTCCCGGGACGGGAGACACACCTCCGTGGTGGTCGAGCTGGAAGAGGCCAGCGACGCGGAGCTGCTAGCCGCGTACCCCGGGCTGCGGGACCAGGTCCGGTCCGACTCCCTGGAGGTGCTCGCCGCGGGCCAGTTACCGCTGAACCAGGACTTCGAGGAGATCACCGAGAAAGACATCCAGCGGGCCGAGCTAGTCTCGCTGCCGCTGGCGCTGGCGCTGCTCTTGGTCGTCTTCGGTTCGGTGGTTGCCGCCGGGATGCCGCTCGGCGTGGGCGCTTTGGCCGTGTTCGGCGGCGTTGTTGGTACCCTTCTGCTCGCCCGGTTCATGGACGTCTCCATCTACGCGAACAGCGTGGTGACCATGATCGGGCTCGGCGTAGCCATAGACTACTCCCTCTTCGTGGTCAGCCGCTTCAGGGAAGAGGTGGGCCGCCGCGCGGTGCACGAGGCGCTCTCGCGCACGATGGCCACCGCCGGGCGCGCGATCACTTTCTCTGGGTTGACCGTGGCAATAGGTCTCCTGGGGCTGCTGTTCTTCGACCTCTTCGGCATCAACTCCATGGGGGTTGCGGGCACGATCGTGGTGGCGCTTGCGGTCCTGTACGGCCTCACCTTCCTCCCGGCGCTGCTCGCGATCCTCGGCCACAGGGTGAACGCCTGGCGGCTGCCTTTCGTCCGACCCGAGAGGAGGAGCGAGGCCGGGCACGGCTTGTGGCACCGGATCGCAGAGGCGGTCATGGCCCGCCCCTGGCGGATTCTCCTGCCCGTGGTGGCGGTGCTGCTCTTGGTCGGCTCGCCGATCATGCACCTCCGTCTGGGCATGGGCGACCACACCAGTCTGCCGGAGGGGTCGGAGTCGCGCCAGGGCGCGGAGCTGCTAGAAGAGCAGTTCCCCAGCGGAGGCACGAGCCCCGTGGTCGTCGTGCTCGACTACGAGGACGGGTCGCCGCTGACGCCCAAGCACGTAGACGAGACCTACGAGATGAGCCGCTGGCTCGCGGACCTGCCGAACGTCGAACGGGTGGAGAGCGTGGTCGACCTCGACCCGTCGATAACCCGCGAGCAGTACGGGCAGATCCTCACGGGGCCCCAGGAGCAGCTCCCGGCGGAGGTGGGGGAGGCGCTAGAGCGCTCCACCGGGGAGCACGTCACCGTCCTCACCGCCTACGCTCCCTCCCGCGCCGGGACGGACGAGGCGCGCGACCTCGTAAGTACTATCCGGGAGGATCACCCCGAGGTCGAAGGCGAGGTCATGGTCAGCGGCCAGACCGCTTTCGATATCGACTCCATAGAGGCGATCAAGGACGACGCGCCGCTCGCCATAGCCTTCGTTGTCGGCGCCACGTACGTCGTGCTCTTCTTACTCTTGGGATCGGTTCTCTTGCCCGTCAAGGCCGTTGTGATGAATTTCCTCTCGATCAGCGCCTCTTACGGCGCTTTGGTCTGGATCTTCCAGGATGGGAACCTCTCCGGGCTCTTGGGCTTCACCCCCAATCCCATAGACACGAGCATACCGATACTCATGTTCTGTATCCTCTTCGGGCTTTCGATGGACTACGAGGTCTTGCTCTTGACCAGGATCAAGGAGGAGTACGAGCGCACCGGGGACAATGCACGCGCGGTCGCACTCGGCCTAGAGAAGACCGGGAGGTTGGTCACGGGCGCAGCGGCGATCATGGCCGCGGTCTTCTTCTCCTTCGTGCTCGCGGAGACCACCGTCATCAAGGCTATAGGTTTGGGGATGGGGATAGCCGTCGCGGTAGACGCCACCATCGTGCGCGCACTCTTGGTGCCCGCGACCATGCACCTCATGGGCCGCTGGAACTGGTGGGCTCCGAAGCCTCTGGCCCGCCTCTATGATCGGCTCGGTCTATCCGGATCGAGCACAGAGAACGGCTGACGTTGAAGCCGTGCCATCGCCTACAGCTTGTCCTGCCCCAACCCGGCCTCACGAGCACTAATGATGGCTTGTGCCCAGTCGGCGACCTGCAGCTTAGTGTAGATGTTCGAGACGTGGTTGCGGACGGTCTTCTGGCTGAGGTGTAAGTGATTGGCGATCTCGGGGTTGGCCCGGTGTCCAGCGATTAAGGCGAGGATCTCGCGCTCGCGCTCGCTCAGATCGTGGAAGGCATCTTTCGGCGCGCTCAGGCGGGGGCGGAGCTAGAGTAGGTGGCGTTGCCCGCGCTGGTCCTCCCGGTGGACGTCGTGCTTGGCTGATATTCTCCGGTTCGTCGTGGCACGTGTCGCCACCGCGCTCGTCTTCCGTGAACGGTGCCCAGGGTGCTATACGGTGCCCAGGGTGTTACTATTAGGAACGTGCGCACCAGAGATTACAGAGGCTGGAACGCAGAGCCCCGACTATAAAGCCCTGCGCGCTTTTCCCTGACCTAAAACTATCCAAAACATTTGTCCGAAGGAGTCTCTCGTGAGCGAGGCAACCGAGAAGCAGACTTATGATCCTGTAGCCCTGGAGCACAGCTGGCAGGAGCGGTGGGCCGAGAGTGGCCTGTACGAGACCGACGAGGACCCGGAGAAGCCTAAGCATTACGCGCTCACGATGCTCCCTTACCCGAGCGGCGATCTTCACGTCGGCCATTGGTACGCGATGACCCCGTCGGATACCCGGGCCCGATTCATGCGAATGCAAGGCTACCGGGTCTTCTTCCCGATAGGCTTCGACGCCTTCGGGCTCCCAGCGGAGAACGCGGCCATAACCCGGGGCGTCCACCCCCGAAAGTGGACCTACTCCAACATAGAGAACATGCGCGGCCAGCTTAGGTCCATGGGGGCGATGTTTGACTTCGACTCGGAGGTCATCACCTGCGATCCCGAGTATTATCATTGGAACCAGTGGTTATTCCTCAAGTTCTTCGAGAAGGGGCTGGCGTACCGCAAGGAGGCACCGGTCGATTGGTGTCCCAAAGACAACACTACCCTGGCGCGTGAGCAGGTGGTGGGGCCGGATCGGCGCTGCGAGCGGTGCGGGACGCCGGTTATCAAGAAGAACCTGGCCCAGTGGTTCTTCAAGATCACCGACTACGCCGACGAGCTTTTGGATTTCTCCAGGATAGACTGGCCCGAGCGGGTCAAGACGCTCCAGACCAACTGGATCGGGCGCTCCGAAGGAGCCGAGATCCTCTTCGACGTCCCCGGCTATGGTCCCGTCGAGGTCTTCACGACCCGCCCGGACACGCTCTTTGGGGCGACGTTCTTTGTCGTGGCGCCCGAGCACCCGGCGGTAACGGAGGTCACCACACCGGAGCATGCCGACGAGGTGCGCGCCTACGTCGAGAGAGCAGGCCGGATGAGCGAGATCGACCGTATGGACGCTACGCGCGAGAAGACCGGTGTCTTCACCGGAGCCTACGCGGTAAACCCGGCGAACGGGGAGGAGATCCCGATCTACGTCGCCGCCTACGTCCTGCTCGCCTACGGCACCGGGGCTATTATGGCCGTCCCGGCCCACGACGAGCGCGACTTCGAGTTCGCCAAGAAGTACGGGATCCCGATCCGTACCGTCGTCGCCCCGCCTGATTGGAACGGCGAAGAGCTCCAAGGGGCCTACACAGGCGGAGGCCCGATGGTTAACTCCGGTCCCTTCGACGGTACTCCGAACGTAGAAGGCAAGGCGGCGGTCACGTCCTGGCTCGAGAGGCGGGGCGCAGGCAGAGCGGCCGTCACGTACCGCTTGAGGGACTGGCTCATCTCGCGCCAGCGCTACTGGGGAACCCCGATCCCGATCATCTACTGCCAGAGGTGCGACACCGTTCCCGTCCCGGAAGAGGATCTGCCGGTCCTCTTGCCCGAAGACGCTGAGTTCATGCCGACGGGCGAATCGCCGTTGAAGCTCGACGAAAACTTCCGCAACACCACGTGTCCCGGCTGCGGTGGGCCTGCAGAACGGGAGACAGACACGATGGATACGTTCGTGGATTCGTCGTGGTATCAGTACCGCTACCTTTCGCCGCACTACGATGCAGGCCCGTTCGACCCGGAAAGAGGGCAGAGGTGGCTCCCGGTAGACCAGTACACCGGAGGGATAGAGCACGCGACGATGCACCTGCTCTACACCCGTTTCTTTACAAAGGTGATGCGTAACCTCGGGCTGGTGGACTTCGATGAGCCGATGATAAGGCTCTTTAATCAGGGCATTATACTCGGCGAGGACGCGGAGAAGATGAGCAAGAGCCGCGGCAACGTAGTGAACCCGCAGAAGTTCGTGGATCGCTACGGCTCTGACGCCTTGCGCTGCTTCTTGATGTTCATAGGTCCCTGGAACCTGGGCGGTCCCTGGGACGGGCGCGGCATCGAGGGTGTGGCGCGCTTTTTGAGGAGGGCGCACTCGCACGTGGTCGAAGGCGAGCCTTCAGGGGCGGAGGCCGATCCTGAGGAGCTCAAGCAACGCACCGCCAGGCTGGTCAAGAAGGTTACCGGGGATCTCCAGCTGTTCCGCTTCAACACTGCTTTGGCAGCCTTGATGGAGCACACCAACTACCTCCTGGCGATCAGGGGCAGGGTAGAGGACAACGAGTGGGCGGAGGCCTTGCGGACTTTCGTGCTCGTTCTCGCGCCGTTCGCCCCGCACCACGCCGAGGATATGTGGGAGGCATTAGGGCTCCCTTACTCGGTGCACGAGCAGGAGTGGCCTACCTACGACGAGGCGCTCATCGCGGCCGAGGAGATCACGCTGGTAGTACAGGTCAACGGCAAGCTGCGCGACCGCATCGAGGCGCCCGCGGACGTCTCGGAGGACCTTGCCAAGGAGCTTGCCTTGAGCAGCGCGAAGGTGCGACCCCACATCGAGGGGCGCGAGATTCGCAAAAGCGTCTACGTTCCCGGCCGATTAGTCAACTTCGTGGTGGGGTGATCGAGCCCGCGCCGGGCAGACTCGATCGTCGGATCGAGCATAGACCGATTTCGTTTCGCGCCGAGCTCAACCTGCAGCTCGGCGCGTCTGGCGGTACTCCTCTACCTCTTCAGCCAGCTCTTCCCTGTTGCGCAGGCCGGAGAGCGTTGGGAACGGGAGCGCGCAAACCATCAGGAAGCTCAAGACCAGGACCACCGGCAGGGCGAGGAACGGGTACGGGCCCGTGGTGGCTAACAGCGCGGCTAGCAGCGCGACCAGCACGCCCACGGCTGGTATAGGGCAGCCGACGAAGTAGAGGGGGTGCTTGTAGAGCGAGAACCGGGCCAGGCGCCAAGCCCCGCACAGGAAGAAGACGAGGCAGGCGATGAGGCCGACGACCGGCAGGGCGTACAGTGACGCCCAGTAGATCGCGAACGCGGGGACGGCGCCGAACGAGACCACGTCGGCCAGGGAGTCGAGGTTGCCGCCGAACTCGCCTTCGTCGCCTTCGTCATTCCCTGAACGGCGGGCCGCGTATCCGTCGAGGGCGTCGAAGACCGCGGCGAGGGCGACCAGCCCCGCCACCACGAACAGGTCGTCGTTCTTGAAGATCAAGAACAGGGCCACGAAGCCCGCCACCAGGCTGCCGCTGGTCAGGGCGTTGGCCAAGTTTAAGTACTCTCTTATCATGAGGTGCCTTCTTCCTTGCGGTAGCGGGCTATGGGCGTCACGCTGGCCCGTACCCGGTCTCCGGGGCTCACGAGCGGGTCAGCGATGCCCGCGGGGAGGATGACGTCCGTGCGGGAGCCGAAGTGTATGAGTCCTATTCGCTGACCCGCCGCAACGCTCTCCCCGGTCTCGACCCAGCGCGAGATCTTGCGGGCGACCATGCCCGCTACCTGCACGACGACCGCACGCCCTTTCGGCCCGTCTATGGCGATCCGGTTCTGGTGGTTCTCCTCGTTAGCGCCGCCCAAAAACGCCGGGACGAACCTGCCCGGGATCTCCTCCATCTTCGTTATGCTCCCCTCGACCGGGCTGCGGTTCACGTGCACGTTGTGGATCGAGAGGAACGTGCTGATCCTCAGGGCCTCGACCCCGGGGATCCAGGGCTCGTGCGTCTCCTCGACACTCGTCACGAAGCCGTCGGCCGCCGCGTACACTATTCCTGGGTCCGGGTCCAAAGGCCGCTCCGGGTCCCTGAAAAAAGCGAGGACCGCCCCCGCGGTCCCGATGCTGAGAAGACCGCTCCTCCGCCGTCCGGTCAAAAGCAGGGCGGCGCCGACGACGAGCGGTCCCAGCACGTAGCGCCTGGCCGTCTGCCAGCTCCTCCAGGTGATCATCACTGAGTAGCGTCGTTCTGGGGCAGGGCTGCGCTGCACCGGAAGAGGAACGCCGGGGGGACGTTCAAGGGCGAGATGCGCCGCCGGACCGAGGCGAAGATCCGCTTCAGGTGCTTCTCCACTAGGGGCGAGTACTGGATCGCGACCATCACCCCGTCCGGAGCCAGGACTCGCGAGACCTCAGCTAACATGTTCTGTCTGGCGGACTTCGGTAGAGACGTAAAGGGGATGGCCGAGACGATGACGTCCACGTTGGCGCCGTCCAGGTAGTCCTCTATGTTCTCCGCTGAGTCGTTGACTATTTCGAGCCGCGGGTCCTCAAACCGTTCGGAGAGCGTGGCTGTCAGATCCGGGTCGATCTCGAAAGCCAGAAAACGGGCGTCGGGACGCAGCCGCTTCAGGATCTCCCCCAGGTACGCGCCCGTGCCCGCGCCGAGCAGCGCGACGTGGCGGGCCTCCGGTAGGTTTGTCATATCGAGCATGTCCCTGACGGCCCGCTTGCTCGTCGGCAAGATCGCCCCGACCTGACGGGGATTGGCCAGGAAGGAACGGAAGAAACGGACCTTCTCTTCAATGTCTACTTTCATACTAGACCTTCCACCCTGCGACGTCGAGACATCCCATTATGCAACTTTCCCGTCCACAAAACCGCCAAGTCGGTCCACCACCTCGCGTAGCATGAACAAAACTTCGTTGCTCAGGCGCCCCTCTATACCAATGTACGCTCGTAATAGCAAGTTATACCTATAGTTAACGTTCAGTTAGCATACCGAATGCATATCGAACTATGATACCGTCATGCACACGTATTCTCATGCGGTTTATACGTGGGCGGTAGCCCGTTTTGCAAGGCGGGAAGCATCACATGCTGCCGCGGCTGGTGCGGCGGGTGCGGCGCTCCCGGACCTGCCGACGCTTTCGAAAGCGTCTCGCCTGTTGTGGTCTCGCCGGGATACGATAACCAAGAAAGAGTTCCTCAAGGCTATGGAGTACTTCGAGGAACCTTCGGGCAGGCTGGATCTAACGCTCCACTCTCTGGTGCCGGTAGGTTCTCTGCTCGTGCTGTACAAAGTGCTCGGGCTGAAGGACAGAGACCCGCACGGGGGCTTGCTCTTCTTCTTGTTGGGGTGGGCCGGGCACAACCTTCTGGACGTCACGACGCACGCCGAGGACGCGCGCCCGCCATTCTGGCCCTTCTCGGGGTGGCGGTGGAAGAGCCCGATCTCTTACTGGGATCGCGACTCCTACGCCCTGCAGTGCCTCGTGGTCGAGCACGGGGCGATCCTGGCGCTCGCCTTGGTATTTCTGTACCAGAGCTACCGAGCCTAAGCGGTCGGTCGCCAGCGAGACGAGAGGCCGGCGGCCGAAAGCCGGCCGCTAAGAACTAGTCGTTGCCAAAGAAGGACCCGAGGCCACCACCGCTCTCGATTGCGCCCATCGTGCTCCTCAGGCAGTACGTGGGGTCGTAGATCGAGGTGGGATTGAAGTTGATAAAAACGTTGGATTCCAGGCGGAGAGCGGAAGCCTCGGTTATGGGCTTTTTACGCGCGTCCCGGTCGAGGTTGAAGAGTACCCCCGCCCGGCACGCCGCCTCGAACATACGTCCCGGGCTCACGAGGCCGAAGCCCGAGCATTTCTCGACGAGAACCGCCCTGCGCTCCCAGAGTTCCGCCTCGCTCAGGCCCCCAGCAAGAGTTTGCACAGGTGCCTCGAGCCCTCCGGCGTCACCTCGATCGCCAGAACGTCTTCTACCGGATCGTCGAGCGGGAGGCCCGACCCGAAGAGTAGACGCCTCAAGGTTCCCCGGATGCGGGCCAGCGGAGGAGCTACGTACAAGACTCCGAGCTCGGGCAGGCCGGGGGCGGCAAACTCTCGCACCTGCTGCGCTTGCTCAAACCATGACCTCCGCTCTCACCGAAGTCGTTGCAGAAAGGTTGTCGAAAAGAAGTGTGGATCTCTTTAATCTGCGGAGCTGCCTCAGAACATCTTGCCGCCCAAAGGAACCTCGCGGTCCGGGGCGAGCAGGACCACGGCTCCCTCCTCGTCTGGCACCCCGAGCACCAGCACCTCGCTCTCGAAGCCCGCGATCCTCTTCGGAGGAAAGTTCACCACCGCCACCACCTGTTTGCCCACAATCTCGTTAGGCGCATAGTGCGCCGTGAGTTGGGCGCTGGTTCCCTTCACCCCGACCTCTGGCCCGAAGTCTATGTAGAGTTTCACGGTCGGCTTGCGGGCCTCCGGGAACGGTTCGGCCCCCAGCACTTTGCCGACCCTGACGTCCACCTTCTCGAAGTCTTCCCAGCTTATCTCGGTCACACCAGCTCCTCGCTCAAGGACATTCTCTCGCAGTCTACAGATATACTTCTCTCACCGGGCGCCGCGATGCGTCGAGCGGAAGTTCCATTCTAGTGGAGGGAGTAGAGAGATGAAGGGCGTGGTCGAAGGGATCTACGTAACCTCGAAGGGCAGTGCGCCGATGGAGCGCGTCCAGGAGGCACGCGCCGTGGAGAACGGCGGCCTCGATGGCGACCGCTACAAGGAAGGGACCGGCTACTGGGCCCCCTACGGTGACGTCTGCGAGGTAACGCTCATAGAGGGCGAGAACCTCGACGAGATCGAGCAGGAGGGGTTGCACGTCAAAAACGGCGAGCATCGGCGCAACATCATCACGCGCGGGGTAGATCTGGAGAGCCTGCGTGGGACGCGCTTCAGGATCGGGGAGGTTGTCCTCGAATATGACCGGCCCCGCCCGCCCTGCAAGCACATCCAGGACATGACCGAACCGGGCATGACGCGCGCCTTGAGGAGGCGCGGAGGCATCTGCGCCAGGGTAGTCGAGGGTGGGCGCATTCGGGCGCAAGACGAGATTGTCGCGCTGTAACGATCAAGCCGGGGCCGATTTACCCCGGCCCCGTTGTTGGTTAATTGGTGCTAATGTCCCGGAGGCGGCGGGAACTCGCTTCCATAGCGCTCGGCGCTCATAAGCATCTTCTCGATATTCTCCGGTCCAGGCGGAGGTGGAGGGGAGAAGACGTCCGTGCCTGGTATCCTCGCCTTCTCGAAGAACTTATCTAGCCCCGCCGGGACAAGGAGCGTCAAGAGTCTGCCGGCCTCCTCTCCTGTATTCTTCTTGAGCGTGTGCAGGGACCCTTGGGAACGCGGACGAATGGGTCAGGGACGGCCGATCCAGTGGTTCTTATTCAGGAACTCGAACTCTCCTTCTAGAACGTAGAACGACTCGTCCTCGCGGTGGTGGATTTGGGGCGGCGCTTCGCCTTGCGGGGGCAACGTCGAGTCGGTGAGCGAGTACGTCCCGCCAGTCTCTTCGCCGACACCACAAAGGACATAAGCTCGTCCGCCACCCAGAGCTTCTTGCTCTTACCCGGGGACATGGGCGATGCCCTGGTCCGTCCCCTCCATTGCCGCTCTCTTTCTTCTTCATAAGAGTTCTTCGGGGCTTGGTTATACGTATCCGGTAATCCAGACCAGCGCAACTCCCGGTCCGGTTTTCGTGCCCATCCCGACTTTCGGGCGACGCCGGCCGACGGGAGGACTACGGTGGTCGGAGCGGAAACCGCACCCCTTATGCGCTATAGTTTGTGTTTGCCCGGAGAAGGTTGCGGGAGAGAGTCGCACGGGGAGCGAAGGATGCCCTCCAAGCGGCCGCCGAAGGTGAAAGGCTCGTGTAACGATAGGTGTCACGGGCCGAATCTCTCAGGCGAAAGGACCGTAAACTGGAGGGCGTCCTGGAGAGTTCGGCCGTAAAGGTCGGCGCCGACGGGGTAATACTCTCAGGTTTGGGACAGGGCGAAGTTAATACAATGCTCACCCGAAAGAGGGGGTACAACCGCGTGGCGCGATTCACACCACACACCGACGACGACGTCCGGGAGATGCTCGAGGCGATCGGGGCCGAATCTTTGGACGACCTCTTCGCCGACGTTTCGCCTAAGCTCGAAGGGGAACTGGACTTACCGCCCGTACTCTCCGAGTACGAGGCGCTCTCGGCCGTGAACACGCTCGCGGCCAAGAACGTCGCGGGAGTGCCGATCTTCCTGGGGGCTGGGGCATACGACAGGATCATACCTTCGGCCGTCGGGGCCATCATCTCGCGCGGGGAGTATCTGACCTCCTACACCCCTTACCAGCCCGAGATCAGCCAGGGCGTCCTCCAGACGATCTTCGAGTATCAGTCGGTGATCTCCGAACTGACCGGTCTCGAGATCTCCAACGCCTCAGTCTACGACGGCGCCTCCGCCGTCGCCGAAGCAGCCCTCATGACCGCCCGCCAGACCAAACGCGACCCGAAGGTGGCGGTCTCCGCCGGCCTCAATCCCCGCTACCGCGAGGTGATCGAGACGTACCGGGTCGAGACCGTTGAATTGTCGCAGGACAACGGAACGACAAACTTCTCCGGGGTGCCGGAGGACGTCTCGGGTATCTTCGTCCAGAGCCCGAACTACTACGGGATCGTTGAGGACGTGGGGGCGGCAGCGGAAGCGGCGCACGAGGTCGGGGCTCTTTCGGTTGCGGTCTGCGATCCCATCTCTTTAGCCGTGCTCGAGGCGCCGGGGAACCTCGGTGCGGACGTAGCGGTGGGGGAGGCGCAGCCTCTGGGTATGCCGCTACTCTTCGGTGGCCCTTATGCTGGGTACATGTCGACGCGTCAAGAGTTCGTCCGCCAGCTCCCCGGGCGTATCACCGGGGAGACGGTTGACGTGGATGGTAGGCTCGCCTACGTGCTCACGCTCCGCGCCCGGGAGCAGGACATAAGGCGCGCCAGGGCAAACTCGAATATCTGTACCAATCAGGCTTTAACCGCCTTGGCCGCGACCGTCTACGCGTCGCTCATGGGCCCGGAAGGTCTGCGCGAGGTCGCGGAGCTCTCCATCTCCAAAGCGCACTACCTGGCTGAGAAGCTAGGCGAGGCAGGATTCGAGCTCCGCTATCCGGAGGCACCGTTTTTGTGGGAGTTCGCTGTGGAGTTGCCGGACGTGGGTCGGGCGAACGAGGCGCTTATGGAGAACGGAGTGGTAGGCGGCCTGGATCTCGGCGACGGGGCGATGCTCGTCGCTGTGACCGAGAAGCGGACGAAAAAAGAGCTCGACGCCTTCGTGGAGGTGGTTCGGAATGCTGGGTAACCTGATACGGGACAAAGGTCGCGAGGGCCGCAGAGGCTACACTCTCCCCCGGTCCGACGTGGAGCAGGTAGGGTTGGAGAAGGTGCTGCCGAAGAAGGCCCTGCGCAAGGAGAAGCCAGGGTTGGCGGAGGTGGACGAGCCGACTGTGATCCGACACTACACCAACCTCTCCCGCAAAAACTGGGGCATAGACACGAACTTCTACCCCCTCGGCTCCTGCACGATGAAGCACAATCCCCGCGCCAACGAAGCTGCCGCGGCGGTCCTGGGCTTCGCGGGGCTTCATCCCCTGCAATCAGAAGCTCAGACACAAGGGGCACTCCAGGTCATGCACGAGGCCCAGGGCTTCCTTTCAGAGATCTCTGGCTTACCGGCGGTCTCTTTACAGCCGATGGCCGGGGCGCAAGGCGAGCTTACGAGCATCCTCATGGTCAAGAAGTACTTCGAGGATAGGGGGGACGACGGGCGCACCACGGTCCTCGTCCCCGAGACGGCGCACGGGACCAACCCGGCGACGGCCACCATGGCGGGCTTCAAGTCGCGGGAGGTCGGGACGGACGAGGACGGCTGCATGGACGTCGAGGAGCTGCGCGCGTTGGTGGACGAGACGACGGCGGCGCTCATGATCACGAACCCCAACACCTGCGGCGTCTACGAGAAGAACATAGAGGAGATCGCCGAGATCCTGCACGAGGCCGGCGCCTTTCTCTACATGGACGGGGCGAACATGAACGCCAACCTGGGTCGGATACGCCCCGCCGAAGCCGGTGTGGACCTCATGCACTACAACCTGCACAAGACCTTCTCGACTCCCCACGGCGGCGGCGGTCCCGGGTCCGGCGCCGTTGCCTGCTCCGACGATCTGGCTCCCTTCCGCCCCGACCCGGTCGCGGAGAAAAGCGGTGAGACGTACCGCCTCATGCGTCCGCAGAAGAGCATCGGACGGGTGGCCGGATTCCACGGCAACTTCGGCGTCTTCCTCAAGGCATGGAACTACATAAAGATGCACGGCTCGGAGCTGAAGGAGAACACCGACATGGCCGTGCTGAACGCCAACTACGTGAGGGCGAGGCTCAGCGGTACCTACCGTATCCCGTACGACGGGCTCTGCAAGCACGAGGTCGTCGTCCAGCCGCCCAAGGGCAAGAAGGCCCTCGACGTCGCCAAGGGCCTCATAGATCACGGCTTTCATCCGCCGACGATCTACTTTCCACTCGTCGTGAAAGAGGCCATGCTTATCGAGCCGACGGAGACCGAGTCCAAGGAGACCCTTGACGACTTTATAGGGACGATGCTACAGCTCGCCGAAAGCGCGCCCGAGGCCCTGCAGGAGGCTCCCGTGAACGCCCCGACGAAGCGGCTCGACGAGGCCCGGGCCGCTCGGCAGTTGAAGGCGCACTGGTAGGTAAGATGGGTGCTGCGGAAGCTCTCCGACGGACGCCCCTGTACGAAGAGCACAAGGCCGCGGGCGCGCGGCTCGTAGGCTTCGCTGGATGGGAGATGCCGGTGCAGTACGAGGGGATAAAGGCCGAGCACGAGGCGGTGCGCAACCGGGTCGGGCTCTTCGACGTCTCGCACATGGGCGAGGTCGTCTTCAGGGGGCCGCAGGCCGAAGAGGCCGTGCAGAGGCTCGTGACGCGGGACGTCTCGCGGCTCGCGGTAGGGCAGGCCGGGTACGCGGCGCTCTGCTACGAGAGCGGCGGTACGGTGGACGACGTGCTCGTCTACAGGACCACGGACGACTTCCTCGTCGTCGTCAACGCCTCTAACCGCGAGAAGGACGTCGAACACTTCCGGCGGCACACCGGGGATCTTGACGTGGAGGTCGCCGACGAGTCGGACGACTGGGCGCTCCTGGCTTTGCAGGGGCCGGAGGCTGCGGGGCTTTTGCAGAACTTTACGGAGACAGACCTGTCGGTGATCAAGTACTACCGTTACGAGGTGGGGGAGGTAGACGGCTATTATACCATTATCTCACGCACCGGCTACACCGGCGAGGACGGCTTCGAGCTTTTCGTCCGTACCGACGAGGCCCCACGCGTCTGGCGCAGGCTCGTGGAGGCCGGCGCCGCCCCCGCGGGTCTCGGAGCACGCGATACTTTGCGCCTCGAGGCCGGGATGTGCCTCTATGGCAACGAGCTAGACGCCGAGACGACGCCCTTGGAGGCAGGTATCGGTTTCGCGGTGCATCTGGACAAGGAGCGGAGATTCATAGGGCAGGAGGCGCTCAAGGAGGAGAAGGAGAAAGGGCTTAGTAAGAAGCTCGTCGGCTTCGAGATAGAGGGGCGTGGGATCGCCCGCCACGATTACCCGGTCATGGTGGATGGGGAGACGGTTGGGGTCGTCACGAGCGGGACCCTGTCCCCGACCTTGAACGCGGCCATAGGGCTTGCGCTAGTCTCTCCGGACGTGGAAGATTCATTCGAGGTGGTGGTCCGGACCCGGAGCGTCCCGGCTCGCACCGTGCCGCTGCCGTTCTACAAGCGTGAGCGTTAGAGGGAGGAAACGTTGAACGTACCAGGGGATCTCCAGTACACTAAATCTCACGAGTGGGTGAGGCGCGAGGAAGGTACCGCCACCATCGGTATCACCGACCACGCCCAGGACGAGCTCGGCGACGTGGTCTTCGTCGAGCTTCCAGAGAAGGGGACCTCCTTCTCGGCCGGAGACTCGTTTGGCACCGTGGAGTCTGTCAAAGCGGTCTCGGATCTGTACGCACCAGTGGGCGGCGAGGTCGTCGAGGTCAACGAGACGCTAAACGATAGCCCCGAGCTTATCAACGAGGAGCCCTACGGCGGCGGTTGGATGATCCGGCTGCGCATCTCGGAAGATGGGGATCTCCTTTCCGCCGAGGAGTACGAGAAGCTCGTGGAAGAAGAGTCTGAATAGTTTTATGTCCCCTGCGCGGTTCTCTGGCGTCTCGGACAGCATCCTCGACGCGGTAGGGGACACGCCGCTCCTGGAGATCGAGGGCGTCTACTGCAAGTGCGAGTTTCTGAACCCCTCCGGCTCGGTCAAGGCTCGCATCGCGAAGTACATGATCGAGAAGGCCGAGCGGGAGGGTCTGCTCTCTCCCGGCGACACCATCGTCGAGGCGACGAGCGGCAACACCGGCAACGCCCTCTCTATGGTGGCTGCCGTCAAAGGCTACCGGATGCTAGTCGTGATGCCCGAAGGGCTGAGCGGAGAAAGGCTCGCCATAAGCCGCGCCTTCGGCGCCGAGGTGCTCCAGGTAGGACACTTCCACGTGGGCGCAGCACTTGAAAAGGCTCGGGAACTGGGTGATAGGCCAGGCTACTTCTGCCCGTCACAGTTCGAGTCGGAATGGAACGTGGAGGAGAACCGGGTGTGGCTGGGGCCGGAGATCCTCTCCCAGCTCCCCGAAGACGTGGCCCCGGAGGCACTCGTCATGGGCGTGGGCACGGGCGGTACTCTCGTCGGTGTCGGCCAAGCCTTCCGTGAGATCAACCCACACGTTAGGCTCTTCGCGATGGAGCCTTCGGAGTCCTCGACCATCCTCTGCGGGGAGGTGGGGAAGCACCTGATCAAGGGTATCTCCGACGGCTTCGTCCCCGGCATCTTCGAGCGCCACCGTCAACTGGTCGATACGACCCTCGCGGTCGGCTCCGAGGAGGCCGTGCAGAGCATGCGCCACCTGGCGAAGCGGTGCGGCCTCTTCGTAGGCCCCAGTAGCGGTGCGAACCTGGTCGCCGCCAGAAAAATCAAAGCCGCCCACCCCGAACTCAACACAGTCGTCACGCTCTTCTGTGACGAAGGCGAGAAATATATCCAGGAGCACTTCGCCGAGAGGGACGAGGTGCGGGTGAACGCCGAAAAATTCGCCTGACTATCGCGCGATCCTCGTTCTTGCCGACGCAAAGTAATCGCCGGTACCGCCAGGTAGTGAAGTTGTGGTCGTCGGGCCATCGCGCGGGGCTTCGTCGGTGGTGTTCCGGGAAAAGGGAAGGGGAAACCCTAGCTATCAGAACCCAAAATGATAGTGCTGAACTCTCCGTGAACACCATCAGACCCTCTCATGGACGCGGGGCAGAGAGCTAACTCCGGCCATCCCGGAACCGGACGGAGCTTGCGCATATGGCCTACACCGGCTTCACGGAGTTTCTCCGCCGCAATCCTGAAGACCTCCTCTGGTCCGATCGCGATCGCTTTGTTCTTTCAGATTATGCTCCGGGGTGGTCTTCTGGTAATCTCCTGCTCGGAGGCCACTCACTACTGGAGGTTCTAGCTAATGGGGTTCTTTTCCGAACTGGGAGACAGGGTAGTTGGAGGTCCCTCTATACTGACGGCCAACTTCGCCTATCTGGCGGAGGACGTCCGGCGGGCCAGAGACGGCGGCGCCGAGCTGCTCCATTTCGACGCCATGGATAACCATTTCGTGCCAAACCTGACGATCGGGCCTTTAGTCGCCGCCTCGCTCGTTCCGGAGACGGACCTTCCGGTAGATGCTCATCTCATGGTCAGCAACCCGGATAATCTTATCCCCACGTTTCTGGAGGCGGGGGTATCCAGCATCTCGATCCAGCCGGAGGCGGTAACGCACCTGCACCGTACTTTGGAGATGATTCGTAATGGCGGCGCGGAGGCCGGGGTGGCGATCAATCCCACTACCTCGCCGGAGTTCATCGAGTGGGCGCTGCCTTACTTGGACTTCATCAACGTGATGAGCGTGAACCCGGGCTTCGGGGGCCAGGATTTTATCCCGGAGATGGCGGACAAAGTCCGGCACCTCAAGGAGATGACCGACCTTCCGATAGAGGTTGACGGCGGAATCAACGCCGAGACAGGCCCTCAGATGGTAGAAGCCGGCGCGCAGGTGTTAGTAGCCGGATCGGCCGTGTACAAGGGCGAACCGGAGCAGGAGATGCGCAGGATCATCGAATCCGGGCGCGCCGTCGTAAGGCCGCGGTGAGGATAGCTGACCGCTAGCCGCGAGGGCTGTTAATATTCGGGAGCGATCAGGTAACGATAAGGGTACGTAGCAAACGACGACGAGAGGGTAGAAGCTTATGGCGGTACGAGTAGGGATAAACGGGTTCGGCCGTATAGGAATGTTGGTCGCCAAGGCGGCGATGCTTAACGCGCCCGACGACGTCGAGATCGTGGGGATCAACGACCTGGCGCCTATGGAGGGCGTGTCGTTGCTGTTCAAGCGCGACTCGGTGCACGGGATATGGCCCGAGGACGTGAGCTACGAGAGCAAGAACGGCGGCGGCATACTGCGCGTCGGCGACCGTGAGATCAGAACCTTCCAAGAAAGCGACCCGGCCCAGATCCCCTGGGGTGAGGTAGGGGCCGACATCGTCGTCGAGTCGACCGGCGCCTTCACCAGTCGCAAGGGGGCCGCGGGTCACCTCGAAGGCGGCGCGAAGAAGGTCGTTATAAGCGCCCCGGCCGGTGATGCCGATGCCACCCTCCTCTACAGGATCAACCACGAGTCCTATGATCCTGAACAGCACGACGTCGTCTCCAACGCCAGCTGTACCACCAACTGCGTCGTGCCGATGGCCAAGGTGCTCATCGACAACTTCGGCATGGACTCGGGATACATGACCACCTGCCACGCCTACACCAACGACCAGAGCCTCCTGGATGCGCCACATAAGGACCCCAGGCGCGCCAGGAGCGCGCCCAACAACATCGTCCCCACCTCGACGGGAGCTGCACGCACGATCGGCAAGATTTTCCCGGATCTGGAGGGCAAGGTGGACGGGATGGCCCTGCGCATCCCTATTCCCGACGGCTCCATAACCGACCTAGTCGCCAACCTCGCGCGCGAGGCCTCCGCGGAGGAGATCAACGAGGCCTTCAGGGAGGCCGCCGAGGGCAAGTTGAGCGACATCCTCGAATACAACGACGCCCCCGTAACCTCCCAGGACATCGTCGGCAACCCGGCGAGCTGCATCTTCGACTCGCAGCTCACGATGTCAAAGGGCAACGTCGTCAAGGTCTTGGGCTGGTACGACAACGAGTGGGGCTACTCCTGCCGCACCGTGGACCTGGTGCAGTATATGGCTAAGAGCTTGTAAGAAGCATCGCCGTGGAGGCGGGGGCCCCGCCTCCACCCCTCTCTTTACTCCGAAGCAGGGGAGCCGTCATGAACAAGCGCAGCGTGAGGGACCTCGACGTGCGGGGCAAGAGGGTGCTCGTGCGGGTGGACTTTAACGTTCCGGTCGAGGACGGGGAGGTAACCGACGACACCCGCATCCGACGTACCCTGCCGACCATCCGGCACCTACTCTCGGAAGGGGCGTACCCGATCCTGATCTCGCACCTCGACCGCCCGGGGGGCAGGCGGGACCCGGAGAACGCGATGGATCCGGTCGCCAAGAGGCTCGAAGAGCTCCTCGAAGCGCCAGTCCTCAAGCTCGACGACGCCATCGGAGAGGAGGTCGAGGAGGCGCTCGATAACTGGGAGGTTGAAGGAGGCGTGGTGCTCCTCGAAAACTCCCGCTTTTACCCCGGCGAGACGGATAACGACCCCGAGTTCGCGGAGCAGCTCGCCTCCCTAGCCGACCTGTACGTCGACGACGCTTTCGGGGCGGCTCACCGGGCGCATGCCACCACCGTCGGGGTCGCAGAGCGTCTGCCCGGCGCCGTGGGTTTCCTCTTGGAGGAAGAGCTCGACAACCTCGACGAGGTCCTGCAAGACCCGGAACATCCCTTCGTCGCCATCATCGGCGGCGCCAAGGTCTCGGACAAGGTCGGGGTGATAGAGAGCCTGCTCAACACGGCGGACACTTTGCTCGTCGGCGGCGCGATGTGCTTCACGTTCTTCAAGGCGCAGGGCTACGAAGTCGGCAACTCCCTCATCGAGGAGGAGTACCTCGAAGAGGCCAAACGCCTCATAGACGAGGCCGGAGAGAGGCTCGTCTTGCCGGTTGATGTGGTAGTGGCCGAGGAGATAGAGAAGGACGCGCCTTCGCAGACCGTAAAGGCCGAGGAAATCCCGGCCGAAATGATGGGCCTGGACATAGGCCCCGAGACGGTCGAGAAGTTCAGGGAGCCCATCAAGAACGCAAGGATCATCTTCTGGAACG